>Ga0157372_10009346_pt1 | contig 10433 bp, 11 predicted proteins | sample C55metaG_FD_115307 | JGI IMG/M metagenome (GOLD analysis project Ga0157372, IMG submission 115307) | Corn rhizosphere microbial communities from Kellogg Biological Station, Michigan, USA - C5-5 metaG | ecosystem: Host-associated > Plants > Roots > Rhizosphere > Soil | place: USA: Michigan...
GAACCCGGCTAATACCTGTTCACTGTCATTCGACTTGGTTTTTCCGGGCCGGATGGAGCGCTATCGGGAAGTGGATCAGCCCCCTCCTGGCAGTCTTTTAACAAGACAGCGCGTCTCCTGAAAAGCTCCTGACGGATTGTTATGGACTTGTTTCAGCTCACGCGCACGCTCATAGATATTGACTCGGTGACGCCCAACGAGGAGAAGGTCGGGCAGTTCCTTTTCGATCATCTGAGCGAGATCACTGCGCGAACGGGCGGCCGCGTCGAGCGTATTCAGGTTGAGCCGCATCGATACAACGTGCTGGCGCATTGGGGTAATCCCGTCGTCACATTGTCCACGCACATGGATACCGTGCCGCCGTTCTTCGCTTCACGCGAGGATCACGATCTCATCTGGGGCCGTGGAGCGTGCGATACCAAAGGCATTATCGCTTCCATGATCCATGCCGCGGAGGCGCTGGTGAAGAATGGGATCCGCGGCGTCGCGCTGCTCTTCGTAGTCGGAGAAGAACGCAACAGTGCCGGAGCCTACGCCGCGTCGCGCGATCCACGAGGCAGCCGGTTCCTGATCAATGGCGAGCCTACGGAGAACAAGCTCGCACTAGGATCCAAGGGCGCCTTGCGATATGAGTTCATTGCGCAGGGCCGCATGGCGCATTCCGCATATCCGCATCTGGGCGAATCGGCGATCGAGAAATTGCTGGATGCGTTGGAGCGGGTTCGGCGAATTTCCATGCCCAGCGACCCGACGCTCGGCGCCAGCACCCTCAATATCGGCACGATTCAAGGCGGTCGAGCGCCCAACGTAATCCCGGATCATGCGCGCGCCGAGATCTTTCTCCGTTTGGTGGATTCGGGAGATACGCTGCGAGAAGCTGTCGCCGCCGCAGCGCGCGGTTCCGTCGAGGCCAAAGAGATTCTCTACATTCCGGCAGTTCATCTGGGCTCGGTGGATGGCCTTCAGACCACCATCGTTTCCTACACCACCGATATTCCGGCGTTCGAAGGCACTTGGGGGAAACCGTTTCTTCTAGGGCCGGGCAGCATTCACTTCGCCCATACCGACGAAGAGCGCGTGCCCAAAGCGGATCTGGTGGAATCGGTTCAGATTTACCAAAAACTTGTGAGGCAATTATTACAGCAATGAGCAAGCAATATCGAGTAGCGATTGTGGGAGCCACAGGTGCGGTCGGTGTCGAATTCCTGCGCTGCCTGGAACAGAGGCGATTCCCGATGTCCACCCTGCGGCTGCTGGCATCAGGGCGGTCTAAAGGCAAGAAGATGCCCTTCGATGGCCGCGACATCGAAGTAGAGGAGCTTACCGAGAATAGTTTCGCCGATGTCGATATCGCGTTCTTTAGCGCGGGCGGATCGATCTCGAAGAAGTTCGGACCCATCGCCGCCAAGGCCGGCGCAGTAGTCATCGACAATTCCTCGGCGTTTCGCATGGACCCGGCCGTGCCTTTGGTGATTCCCGAAATCAATCCCAAAGCCATGTGCGTACATCAGGGGATTATTGCGAACCCCAACTGCTCGACGATCATCGGAATTGTGCCACTATGGCCCATCCATCAAGTGAATCCGATTCGGCGTCTGATCGCCGCGACCTATCAGGCGGCTTCCGGAGCCGGCGCGGCGGCCATGGAGGAGCTAACCGAATCCACGCGCGCGCATTTGGAAAATCGTCCGTACCAGAACACCGTACTGCCGCATCCCTACGCGTTCAATCTGTTCAGCCACAACACCAAGATCGATCCGGAGACCGGATACAACGAAGAAGAAACCAAGATGGCTCGCGAAACCCGCAAGATCTTCGGCGATGCGGATATTCGCGTGAGCGCCACATGCGTTCGCGTGCCCGTGCTGCGTGCTCATTCGGAAGCACTGACGATTGAGTGCGAACGTCCCATAACACCGAAAGAAGTGACTATGCTTCTGACGGGCGCTCCGGGTGTCAAGATCGTGGACGATCCGGAGAAGAACTATTTTCCAATGCCGCGCGATGCATCCGGCCAGGATGATGTTCTGGTCGGCCGAATCCGGCAAGATACCAGCGATCCATCGGGGAAATCGATCGCACTATTTGTCGCGGGAGACCAGTTGCTGAAGGGCGCGGCGCTCAATGCGGTGCAGATCGCTGAGGTCCTGATCCGGCAGGGAGGGGTTCACGGAGCATGATTGTAATGAAGTTCGGCGGGACCTCAGTCGAGTCCGCCGAAGCCATCCATCGCGTCGCCGAAATTGTCCGCAGCCAAAGCGCCCGCAAACCCGTGGTCGTCGTGTCGGCCATGGGCAAGACCACCAATAAGCTGCTCGAGATCGCGGCGACGGCGGTGCGCGGCGAAATGGCGGACGCACTGAAGCTAGTCGGAATGCTTCGGGAGTTCCACCTGCGCGAAGCCGCTGGTCTGGATGTCGACGAAATTGTCGGTGCGCATTTCGATGATCTGGATGCGTTGGTGCGGGGCTTGGCTGTGATGCGCGAACTGACGCCGCGCGCTACCGACGCGATATGCGCTTACGGCGAACGTGTTTCCAGCCTGATCGTCGCGGCAAAGCTGCGCCAGTGCGGCATGAATACGGCCCACGTTGACTCCCGGAGTGTAATCGTTACCGATAGGCGTCACACCCAGGCCGCTCCGCTGTTCGAGGAGACGAATCGCCGCCTCCGGAAAACGCTGGTGCCGATTCTGGAACATCAGATCGTCGTGATGGGTGGCTTCATTGCAGCGACGGAAGACGGGGTCACTTCGACGCTTGGCCGCGGAGGATCGGACTACACGGCCTCCATCGTCGGCGCGGGCATCGGCGCAGAGGAGATCCAGATCTGGACCGATGTGGACGGCATGCTTACGGCCGACCCCACAATCTATCCCGAGGGCTATCGTGTCAAGGTGTGTTCTTTCACCGAAGCCGCGGAACTCGCGTATTTCGGAGCAAAAGTGCTGCATCCGGCGACGGTTCTGCCGGCCATTGAAAAGAACATTCCGGTACGGATTCTCAACTCGCGCCGCCCGGATTCCGAAGGCACGCTGATTGTTTCCGATCCGCCGCCGTCCACCAGCCCGATACGGTCCATCGCCTGCAAGCGCAATATCACGCTGGTGAATATCGTATCCACGCGGATGTTGATGGCCCACGGGTTTCTGCGCCGGATCTTCGAAGTGTTCGATCGCTACGAAACGCCGGTAGACATGCTGGCGACATCCGAAGTCAGCGTCTCCCTGACCATCGACAGCACCAGATCGATGGCGGCGATCAAGGCCGAACTGGAGGCGTTTGCAGACGTTTCTATCGAGGAAAATCAAGCTCTCGTCTGCCTGGTGGGTGAAAATATCCGGCGCTGCGACAATGTTTCCGCCCGCGCGTTCACGGCTCTGAATGGCATTCGGCCGCGCATGGTGTCGCAAGGCGCATCACAGTTGAATTTGAGTATGGTGGTGGCCGCTGCCGACCTGCGGCGCGCGGTAGAATCGCTCCACCAGGAGTTCTTTCGAACTCCCGATCCGGCTTCTTTCGAATAGGAGACTGCTACGAAACTCGCGATCGTCGGCTACGGAAAAATGGGCAAGCTGATCGAGCAGCTCGCGCCGGAATACGGGTTCATCGTGCATGCGCGCGCGGATCTCGGCTACAATCCGGACGCGTTAAAAGGCTCGGATGTGGCGATTGAGTTCAGTACGCCTCATTCTGCAATCGGGAACATCGAGAGTCTTGCGGCATTGGGAATACCGACGGTCGTCGGCACCACTGGCTGGCTGGATCAGTTGGATCGCGCGCGTGCGGCTGTCGAGAAGGGCGGCGCAGGATTGGTTTGGGCTGCGAACTTCTCGATCGGCGTGAACGTATTCCTGCGAGCCGTCCATGAGACAGCGCGACTGTTGGCGAATGAGCCCGCGTACGGATCGTGGGCGTGGGAGATTCATCACAACGCCAAGAAAGATGCGCCGTCCGGAACCTTGCTCGCGCTGGTGAATGAAATGAAAGCGGCTGGGTATCAGCGAAACATCGATATCAGCTCCAACCGTTCGGGCGCGCATCCCGGCACCCATGAGATCGGATTCGATTCGGCAGCCGATACTATCACTCTGCGTCACACGGCCCGTAGCCGGGAAGGGTTCGCACGAGGTGCTCTCAAGGCGGCCCAATGGATTCCGGGCAAGAAGGGCGTGTTTGAGTTTAAGGAGATTTTATGACGACGTTTACCGGATGCGGGACTGCTCTAGTCACTCCATTCCGCAAAGACCAGTCGCTGGATGAGGAGACTCTCCGGAAACTTGTTCGCCGACAGATTCAGGCCGGGATCGACTTCCTGGTTCCCTGCGGCACGACGGGCGAGAGTCCGACGCTGACGCACGCAGAACACCTGCGCGTGGTGGAGATCACGCTCGAAGAAGCGAAGGGGAAGGTTCCTGTGCTGGCAGGTGCGGGCGGTTACAACACGGCCGAAGTGGTGGCCTTGGCGAAGGAACTGCACGCGATGGGAGCCGACGGTCTGCTTTCCGTCACGCCCTACTACAACAAGCCGACACCGGATGGCCTGCTTCAGCATTACCGTGCTATCGCCAGCGCAGTTCCCTTGCCGATTGTGGTGTATAGCATTCAAGGCCGCACCGGTATCAATGTCGAGCCTGCTACTCTCAAGCGTCTTGCGGAGATCGAAAACATTGTCGGCGTCAAGGAGGCATCGGGCAACATCGGCCAGATGGCTGCGATCGTTCACCACCTGCCTGAGCGCTTCACCATGTTGAGCGGCGACGATGCGATCACAATTCCGTTGATCGCTCTGGGCGGAAGAGGGGTGATCTCAGTTGTGTCGAACGAAATCCCAGCGGAGTTCAGCAAGCTCACGCAACTCGCATTGGCAGGGGATTATGGTGGCGCACGCGCTCTTCAACGCCAATGGTTCCCGCTGATGGAAGTGAACTTCTGCGAGGCGAATCCGGGACCGGTGAAGGCTGCGATGGCGATGATGGGCTTGCTGGAGCCGGTGTGGCGGCTTCCCATGGTTCCGCCGTCGGAGGCCAATCGAGCCAAGGTGGAAGCCGTGCTCAAGTCGACAGGACTGCTGGCGACCACGCGGAGTACGCATGCAGACTAGCGACATCCGGAGCGAAATAGACGCACTGTTCGATCAAAAGCCCTCGACGTACACGGAAGAACATTTCGCCCTGTTCGCACGTTTCAAGGACGCGCTGAATTCGGGCGCGGCGCGGGCCGCTGAACCGGACTCATCCACAAGAACGGGCTGGCGCGTCAACGCATGGGTGAAGAAGGGAATTCTGCTGGGCTTCCGCATGGGCGGGATCGTGGACATGTCGGTGGACCCAACCCGGCAGCCGTTTTTCGATAAGGCGACCTGGCCGGTGAAGCGGATGACCGCGGCGAACGGCGTTCGGATTGTCCCCGGCGGGTCGAGCATACGCGACGGCTGTTATATCGGCAAGGGCGTTACGTGCATGCCTCCCATGTACATCAACGCGGGCGCATGGGTGGGCGACGGAACCATGGTGGATTCGCATGCCCTGGTGGGAAGCTGCGCGCAACTCGGCAAGAATTGTCATATCTCCGCGGCCGCGCAGATCGGCGGAGTGCTGGAGCCAGTAGGAGCACTGCCGGTAATCATCGAAGATGAAGTGCTGGTGGGCGGCAATTGCGGCGTCTACGAAGGAACCGTGGTAAAGCGCCGTGCGGTGCTGGGCAGCGGAGTGATTTTGACGCGCTCGACGCCGGTCTATGATGTCGCCCGCGGCGAAGTCTTGTCATCTAAGAACGACGAGCCTCTGGTGATTCCCGAAGGCGCTGTCGTGGTGGCGGGATCGCGAGCTATCACCAGCGGCAAAGGTAGGGAATGGGGAGTTTCCCTGTATACTCCGGTGGTCGTGAAATACAGGGATGAAAAAACCGACGCCCGCGTCCAACTGGAGGAGCTTCTCAGATGAAAATGCTTGCTTTCGTTTTACTTGCTTCAGTCGCGCTTGCCGCCGATCCTGAATTCGACAAAAACGGCGACTTGGTGCGCCCCAAAACCTATCGCGAATGGATTTTCCTGAGCTCGGGCGTGGGCATGAACTACGGCTCCGGCGGGATGCCGTTCGGCAACGTGTTCGTAGAGCCGTCGGCCTATCGCAAATTCACCGAAACCGGCAAATGGCAGGACAAGAGCATCTTTGCGCTCGAAATTCGGCAACCGGCGACCGAAGGCTCGATCAATAAAGGCGGCCAATATCAGACGGGCCTTCTTGCAGTCGAGTTCGCAGTGAAAGACGTGAAGCGATTTGCCGACGAGTGGGGATACTTCGGGTTTAACGGCAACGCGGCCACGGCCAAGGTATTTGGCGAAGCTGCCGGATGTAATGCTTGTCACAGCAAGAACGCCGCGGTAGAGCACACTTTCGTACAGTTCTATCCCACGTTGCTCGAAATCGCGACGGCGAAGGGCACGTTGAACAAGTCGTACAAACCGGCCGAGAAGGCCTCTGGCAAGAAATAGTTAGTGGTCTAGGAGCACTGCAAGTGTCTGCTCCGCTGACCGCTCCCATGTGAACGGGCGTGCGCGCTCCGGACCCGCTTGGGAGAGCTTCTCCCGCAGCGGAGCGTCGTTCATCACGATTTCGATCGCGGCGGCGATGGCGTCTTCATTCAAGGGATCGAAGAAAAAAGCCGCATCGCCGGCCACTTCGCGCAGAGGGGGAATATCCGAGCAGGCGGTGGGGATTCCAGCGGCCAGCGCTTCCAATACAGGCATTCCGAAGCCTTCGAACGTGGAGGGGTAGATGAAGGCGCGCGCACGTGCATAGAGCTCGTAGAGGTCGTCGCGCGATACCCATCCAGTGATTTGCACCGCATCCTGCAACTCCATTTCGGCGATCAAAGCCTCGATTGCTTTGGTGTGAAATCCGCGCATTCCTGCCAGTACCAATCGGAAGTCACGTTTCTTGCGCCCAAAGGCTCGAATCAAGCGGGGGATATTTTTATGCGGATGCAGCGTGGATACGCACAGTAGATAGGTCTCGTTTTGCGATCGGCCCAGATGTGAGAAGGCCAGCTCGACTCCATGGTAGACCACCGTCACGCGCTCGGGCTGGATGCGATAGAAGCGCAGCAGGTCGGCTCGGGTCGCCTCAGATACGGCGATCAACCGGTGCGAGCGATGCGCAGAGGTCCAGAGTAGCAATCGCCAAAATGGAAGATCGAACCAGCGGAAATACTCCGGATGGCGCTTGTGCTGCAAGTCGTGGAACACCGTCACCTGACGGCACGGTGAAAATACCGGGGCTGTGAATCCCGGATTAAACAGGACATCCAGGCGATAGCGCGCTGCTTCGATCGGCAGTACGATCTGCTCCCATAAAATCCGCGCGGGACGAATGTGAGCGTGCACGGCCTGCGGCTTCCAATGGAAATTCGGCCTTTGCGGAACCAAGTCCGCGTCTGTCTCCATATTGGTGAAGACGAAGTATTCGTTTGCGGAATCGATCGCGGCCAGCGCTCTGAGTAGTTCGCACAGATAGATCTCGGTGCCACCGACCTGGCCTGGAATCAGGTACAGCGCGTTAACACCGATGCGCGCCATCCTGTTATTGGCTCACTCGAGCCAGCGCGTCGCGAGCGGCCTGATTCACGGGATTCAACGCAATTGCACGCTGATATTGGGCTGCGGCCGACGCCTTGTCTCCAGCCGCTTCGTAAATATTGCCGCGATACAGGTAGGTCACGTCAAAGCGCGGGTCGATCTTTTCGGCCCGTTCCAGCGCAGCCAGCGCTTCCTGCCATTTGCTCTGCTTCGCGTAAACCATCCCAATCAGAGCCTGCACATGCGCACTGCTCTCCAGCATGGACGCCTGCTGAAGTTTTATCAGCGCCTCCTGCGGTTTGCCTTGAGCGTCCAATGCAAGCGCCCAATCCACAAGCAGATTGAATCCCGGTGGCTCCAGGTGCGAAGCGGCCTCGTAAGCATCCGAGGCCCGCGCGAAATCGCCTGCATCATAATACGCATAGGCCAACTGGAAACGAGGGCGCCATTTCTTTGGCGACTTGGCGGCGGCATCCTTCCATAGGTCGATCGGACTGGCCCACACTTGGCTGCGCTGATAGGTGAGGACGGAGCAGGCTGCCAGTATTGCGACGCCAGCCCCGACCATCTGAGACCATTTCAACCGCCGCAGAAACTCCAGGCAGATTAGTACCAGGCCCAGGAACGGCAGATATAATCGCCTCTCGGCTTGCACATCGCTGATGGGGATGAACGACGACGTCGGGGCGAGGAGCAATATGAACATGAACACGCCGAAGGCAGCCAGAGGAAAACGCTTGCGGTAAATCCAGGCCGCGACCACCAGCGCAACCAAGCCCAGCAGCCCCGCGATGGCGCCGTGATCCAGCAGGCTTGCGGATACCGCAACATCGGGATCTACGTTCTGCCCGGCGGGTAGAAAGAACAATCGCACGTAGGTCCAGATCACGCGGCACTGCGTGAAGAAGTAGGTTGTGGGCGTGAGACCTGGAACATTGAATCCGGCCGTGGAAGCGCCTTTCAGGACGCGACCGACCACGAATGCCCCCCAGGCTCCCGCAATCGCCAGGATGCCGTAGAGCGGCCAGTTCTTGCGGATGCCTCCGAGTCCCCAGAAGTAATCGGCCATCAGCAGAAGTGCTGCCAGCGTGAGGGTATGCTCTTTGGTGCTAATCGCTGCAGCGAATAACGCCACGATCGCCAGGGACCTCAGAATAGTGATCGATTCCGTCCGCCGGTACAGGAATACCGCGAAGCCTGAAAAATACAATAGGACGCTCAACACTTCGGAGCGGCTGGCGACGTAGGCTACGGACTCGGTCTGCATCGGATGCAGCAGGAACAGTCCGCCCGCGATTACACTGAGAATGTTCCTCTCCCGTCCGGTTGTGCCGCCCAGCGTCAGCAGCTTCGCCGCGACCAAGCCAATCACAATCGAACCCAGGAAATGCAGGAAGACATTCGTAAGATGGTAGGCGTACGATTCGGTTCCGCTGGATTGGTAATTTAGCCAGTAGCTAAAAGATAAGAGCGGCCGGAGTCCGAGAACCCAGCCTTTTATGGACGCCTGCGCGATGGCGGGATCCATGAACGGTAGGTAGCGATCGTCCAACACGAATGCGCCGTTGAGCGCAGGGCCATACACTTCGAGCACCAAAAACAATCCAGCCAGAGCAGCGGCCCATGGCCACCATTCTCGCTTCGGTTGGGCAACTTCGGCCGCGGTGCTAGTATTTTCAGCGCGCGTTGGGCGCTTGGACTTTTTCATTCAGTGCTTCCAGACGAAATTCGAGAATAGCCAACTGCTGCGCCAGGGTGATGCTGGAATCCTTCAGTCCGGAGATCCGAAGAGATTGGCGATACAACACGATGAGGAACGCGGCTCCGGCGAAGATCGCCAAGGCCAGAAAACTGTCTGGTAGCCCTAGCGCGGACGCGGCCCAATCGTCGAAGGATCTCCACTGCGCCAGCACCAGCAGTACAGTCGCGGCCAATAGCCAGCTGACCGAATATTCCACGCGGATGTGAGAACGGCGAACCGAACTCAGTACCCACACGATCAGGATCAAGCTGAAAACGGTGACCACGTCAAAAAGGCGATCCATTTTCTATTTTCTCCGTCCTTCAAACTTCAGGATATTCACGAACACTCCCAGCAAGACGTGAATGATGTAGTACAGCGACTTAACCGCGGTGATGGTGCTCCGTCCGGCGCGGCGCGGCCGGAAGCGGCAAGGCACTTCGACGAATCGGAAGCGTTTGCGCTGTAGCACCACTAGCGCTTCGATCTCCGGATACTCCAGCGGAAATGTCGACGAAAACAATGCCAGCGCCGTACGATTCACGCCCACGTACCCGGAAGTGGGATCGTGCACCGGTCGCCCCAGAATCGGACGGAGCACCGCCCGGAAAAAGACAATTCCAGCGCCGCGAAGAAAACTGGTGTGGGAACCTTTTCCATCCACGAAGCGCGATCCGATCACCATTTCGCAATCGCCGTGTTCCAGCGTTTTGAGGATGGTGGGAATATCGCGGGGATCGTGCTGTCCATCGCCGTCCACGCGGATCACATATTCGTAGCCCAACTCATACGCTAGCCGGTATCCGGCTTGTACACAGCCGCCCAGGCCGAGATGATGCGGAAGAGCCAGCACCTTCGCGCCGGCGGTGTGCGCGTGGCTGCGCGTGGCATCCACCGAACAATCGTCCACCACCAGGATGGGGGTCCCCGGCATGGCAGCCTGCACTTCTTGGATCACGCTCCCGACCGCGGCTTCTTCGTTAAACGCCGGAATCAGGACCAGAACTCGCTTCGCGTCGGAAGTCACAGCGCAGCCACCTGGCGAACTGAGATGGAGTGCCGCCGGAGCAAAGCCTCAAATTCAGCTGTGGTAATACGCCGGCTGGCGCGAATC
>Ga0157372_10009349_pt1 | contig 10432 bp, 6 predicted proteins | sample C55metaG_FD_115307 | JGI IMG/M metagenome (GOLD analysis project Ga0157372, IMG submission 115307) | Corn rhizosphere microbial communities from Kellogg Biological Station, Michigan, USA - C5-5 metaG | ecosystem: Host-associated > Plants > Roots > Rhizosphere > Soil | place: USA: Michigan...
AACAGCGGTGTGCTGCATGTAACAGGCTATACAGGCATGATCCAGGGCTGGGAGCTGTCGATGGACGGCGGCTTCAACTGGACGCCGGTTTCCAACACTACCGATTCCATCACTTACAACAACCTTACAGTTACCACCATGTATCACGTGATCGTGAAGAGCGGCATCTGTAACGCGATAACATCAAATGCAGTGACCATCACGGTGAACCCTGTTTCTGTGGCTGGCTCCATCAGCGGCGCGATGCCGGGATGTGAAGGCGCTAACGGCGGAACGCTTACACTGTCGGGATACACCGGCGCGGTGCAAAGCTGGGAATCGTCGATCGACGGCGGACTCACCTGGAGCAGCATTGCCAATACAACGGCAACACAATCCTATTCCAATCTTACCGACACCACATGGTACCGTGTGATCGTGATGAGCGGCGTTTGTTCGGCAGATACATCTTCCGCCGCAACGGTGATCGTTTATCCGAAACCGGTGGCAATGGCTTCAGCCGATACAGTTTGCTTCGGAAGCATGACCACGTTCACGAACTCGTCTGCCATCACATCCGGGTTTATCCAGTTCAACCAGTGGGATTTCGGCGATGGATACAATTCATTGTCGGTGAACCCTACGCATAGCTATGCAACTGCCGGCAGCTACAATGCAAGCCTGCTCACCACATCCAACATGGGATGCCTCGATACAGCGATGGTAACGGTGATCGTAAACGCAGTTCCTTCGAATGTGATCACGGCAAGCGGACCGCTTACGTTCTGCTCCGGCGACAGCGTTGTGCTTTCTGCAGCGACAGGCACCTACAGCTACATGTGGAGCACAAGCGATACTACACAAAGCATTACCGTAACAACTTCCGGAACGTTTGTAGTGATCGTTACCGACACGGTGAACGGCTGCTCTTCCAATAACATGGAAACAACAACCATGCTGCCTGCACCTGTTGTTTATGCAGGAGCCGATACAACCATCAGCCTCGGAAGCACCATCACATTGAACGGTATGGGCGTAGGCGTGGTAAGCTGGAACTGGTTCCCGAACACAGGCCTGAACAGCGTATCGATCCCGAACCCTTCGGCTACGCCGCTTGTGAATACTACTTACCAGCTGATCGGAACAGATGTGAACGGCTGTACGGATAAGGATTCCGTGACCATCACCGTGGAGGCCGACTTCAACATCACCATCTCCAACCTGATGACGCCGAATGAAGACGGCTACAACGACCGCTTCATCATCCAGAACCTCGAGAACTATCCGAACACCAAGCTCACGATCGTGAACAGGGACGGACAGGTAGTTTATAAATCCGATGCGTATGACAACAACTGGGACGGAAGATTGCAGTACGGAAAAGAAAGCTACGGCAAAACTGTGACGGATGGCACATACTACTATTTCATCCAGATGGAAGGTAACGACAAGGTTTACAAAGGTGCTATCACCGTGATCAGGGAGGGAGATAAATAATGAGAGCGATCCGGTTAAAAAACAAAACTCAAAAACAACATCCTATGAGGAAACTTAATATAACAGCCGCAGTAGTTTTAATGGCCGCTTCCGCTTTCGCGCAGCAGCTGCCGTTCAGCAGCCAGTATTATACGAATATGTTTGTTACCAATCCTGCTTTTACAGGCACCACCGACGAACATACCCGCGCATTCATCACACACCGTTCGCAGTGGATCGGCGTTGCCGGCGGTCCTCAGACAAGCTACCTCACGCTCGACGGGCCGATCGAGGCGAAGAACATCGGGCTGGGCTTAAAGCTGTATTCCGATGTAACCGACATCACATCAAGGATGGGCGCTTTCGCGAATTACTCCTACAAGCTGAAGATCAACGACGATAATAATTTGTTCATCGGCCTTGCAGCAGGAGTGCTCAACAACCGCATCGACTTTTCAAAGGCCGTGGTGCGCGATGTGGATGATCCTTTCCTGTTCACCGAGTCGCAGAGCAAAACAGTGTTCAGCGCCGATTTCGGATTGGGATACACCTGGAAAAAGCTCGAGGTGGGATTCGCGGTTCCGCAGGTATTGGGCAACAGGATCAAGTACAAGAATAACCTTGGCGAGAACAGCTATTATAATTTATCACGCCACTACCAGGGATCCATCAAGTATGTGTTCGATGTTGTAAAGGAAAAAGAGATCACTGCATACCCGCTTATCTTTGTAAGGGCTGCAAAAGGCGCTCCTGTTCAGTACGATGTAAACGCCGTGCTCGACTGGAAAAAAATGGGCTGGGTGGGCGTTACTTACCACAGCAATTATGCGGTGGCCGCCAGCATCGGGTTGCGCTATAAAAATCTCGCAGTGGGCTATGCTTATGATTTCGGCATCGGCAAAGTGAAAAAGTACACAGGCTCATCCTCTGAATTTTTGCTGAGCTATACGTTCGGCGGAGGTCACAGGGCTGAAGAGCCCGCAGCGGTGACAAGAACGGAGACCAAAGATACCATGACGGAGATGATGCTCGCGAAATTAAAAGCGCAGGCCGATTCGAACCAGGCGCAGACAGAGCGTTTGAAAGCGGAATTGCAGAAGCTGAAGAACGGCGGCTTCGCATCGTCCTCCAGTTCGGAAAGCCTCACGGAAAACCTGATGCGCACCGCCTCCAGCAACGACTTCGTGGATGAGAACGGTATGAGCATGGGAACCGGCTATTACGTAGTGATCGGCTCGTTCAGCAGCAAAGACAATGCGAACAAGTTCAAGGAAGCGAACGTGATCAAGGGCTACTCGCAAACCAACGTGATCCAGAACCACAAAACGAAAGTGTATTACGTGTATGTGATGAAAACCGACAACCAGAAGGACGGCGAGGCAGAGCAGGCGAAATACAAGAACGAATACCCGGATGTATGGCTGCAGAAGCTTGAGTAACGTCTTTGCAATCCGCCAAAATAATGAGATTGCTTCGCTACCGCTCGCAATGACTGCTGCAATTTAATTGCATATCCTGAACGCCCTTTGTATATTTGTATAAAGGGCGTTCTGCTTTTATAAACAAATGAAAAAATTATTCGCAGCTTTCCTGCTTCTGCTCGCAAATGCGTGCTTTGCGCAAACGAATATTAATGTATCTTCCACCACGGGTTGGGATACGGAGCCCAGCCTTGCCATTAATCCCACCAACTCAAATAACCTGGTTGCGGCCTGGATGCGTGTTTCCGGCTTTACGCTGGCGATCGGCACCAGCTATTCCACCGACGCCGGCGCTACCTGGAGTGCGCCCGTTACGATCCCGCACCTGCACCCGGGATTTACCATGGCCGATGTTTCCCTTGCTTTCGGCAGCGGCGGAACTGCGTACATGAGCTATATCGACCTGCATCCTTCTCATGATTCGGGTTATGTGATGCTCACAAAATCGTTTGACGGCGGCATGAGCTGGAGCACGCCTGTAAAGGTGATCAGCGCGCTTGAAACAACGGATATTCCTGTGGACCGGCCATGGATCGCGGTCGACAACAGCGGCGGCGCGTATGATGGCAACCTGTACATCGTAACCAAAAGCGCAGAAGAAGGCACATTGCCGCATCACATCTGGATGAAATCGTCCAGTGACGACGGAACCACCTGGGGAGCACTGCAGATGCTGGACGACAGCATCCCGAGCAATTTAATTACAAACTCCATGGGCGTGCCTGCTGTTGGCGCCGATGGAAATGTATACGTTGCTTACATTTCATACAATCCGCCTCAAAGCCCCTTTCCGCGCATGATCTGCCTGAAATCGACAAACGGCGGAGCGAGCTTCATTCCGAAGATCATCGGCTTTCCCGCTTCCGGTTCGGCCATCAGCGATACACTTTACCAGGGAAGCTACGTGCTGAGCGCTAATCCTGCGAATGCAAACAACCTCATTTATACGTTCACCGACCAGCGCAACGGCGACCCGGATATTCTCAGCGTGCATTCCAACAATGCAGGCAATACATGGAACACCACGCCTGCAAGGGTGAACAAGGATGCGACAGGCAACGGGGTAGGGCAGGACATGTGCTGGGCGGGGTTTTCAGCAACAGGAAAATATGCGGTGGCCTGGCGCGACAGGAGAAATACAGGAGGAACATCCTCTTCCCCCTTTGAGATCTATGCAGGTGTTTCCACCGACGGCGGCAATACATTCAAGCCCGATCAGAATCTGAGCTCCGCGGCTTCTCCTTTCATCAACATCCAGAAAGGAAATGATTTTATCGGCCTTTGCCTCGATGATAATTATGTGTTCAGCGACTGGTGCGACCTGCGAAGCGGCAATACCGAGATCTTCGTGAACAGGACGCCGGTCTCGGTTTTTACCGGTATCAGCGGCCTGCAGAATGCGGATGTTGGCATGAAAGTGTTTCCCAACCCGACCTCTGCCAATGCTACGCTGCAATTGCATTTGAGGGCGCCGCAGTTTTTAACCATCGATCTTGCAGACATGAGCGGGAATGTAATGAAAGTAATAGCGTCGCAGTTGTTTAACGGGCAGGATCCTTCGGTCTACATTGATACGAACGGACTGGCGGCAGGCTCTTATCTTGTAAGGGTTCAGTCGGACGGCGGGACCGTGATCGCGACGACATTGTTGAAAATACAACGATAGTAAATCCAACATTCGATATTATGAATAGACTTAGTTTTATACTTCTGTTGTTACTTCTTGCGGCTTCATGCAGGAAAAAGGAAGAGGGCGGGCTTGCCGATATACCGTATAGCGAACATGTTCCACCGGGCTGGACTGTTCATCAGGCGGGTGATAATAGCTATTCCACAGCCATGGCACTCGATCATTCTGAGAATATCTGGCTTGCAGGCGTGGGAGCGCATCTTTTTAAGTACAGTCCGGCGGGGACTACCACTGATTATACTTCTTTTATTTCCCCGTTTTATATTAGCCAGACCAATTTTTTATCTTCAATTTGCATCGATAACAATGATAAAGTATGGGTTGGAATAACTCAGGAAACATTAATTCCGGGTACTACAGGCCTGATCTCCTTTGACGGAACTGCCTTCCATAACTATAATTCAACAAATTCGGGCCTCACAGATCATCGCGTTCAAAGTGTTGTTTCAGATCAGTTCAACATAAAGTGGATCGGCACCGCAAGCAATCTCGTTAAATATGATGAAAGCACATGGACTGTTTATGATTCTACGAATTCTCCGCTGCATGAGTTTTCCCCGCTTCTTTGTACTCCTGGCTATACATGGATTGGCGGACACCATTCACTAACGCGTTTTGATGGTGCCGTCTTCACCTCTTGGGACTCAACCAACTCAGCTTTTCCTCCCGACGGTATAAGGATAATGGACAAGGATAATGCCGGAAACATTTGGTTTGTTGGCTATAACTCAACCACTCTTGTTAAGTTTGATGGGACGGTGTTTAGTTCATTTACTATACCTCCCGCTTATAGTGCAACGTCATACGGGGAGGAATATCGAGTGATAAAATCGGATGGTTCCAGGATCTGGCTAAGTGGATATAAGAAGCTTCTGAAATTTGACGGGATCAATTGGCAGAGCTATTCATTGCCCACCTTTATTCCAGGGGGCGACGGTCATTTTGGGTACGTTGTGCGTTACATAACACCTACTGCAATGGTCATTAAAAGTGATTCCAGTAAGTGGTTCAGCGGACAATGCCTTCCTCTGCATAATCTTCTTGAATGGAACGAGTGACGGTCGGGGATCATATTTACCTCGGATATTCCACCCGAACATGATACATGTTCATCAGCTTCTTCTTAAAGATCTTCTTCAATGTATTGATGTCCCTGAAGGTGATATCGGCATTGGCGAACTGGTTCTGCTCGATCTGCGAATCGATGATCTTCTCTACCAGCGCATCGATCGTTTCCGCATCGTATTTTTTTAAGCTCCTCGAAGCCGCTTCCACGGAATCAGACATCATCAGCACGGCCGTTTCCTTTGAAAAAGGAATAGGACCGGGATAATGGAATTTATTCTCGTCGATCTCCTCTTCCGGGAAGGCCTTTTTGAACGAGCGGTAGAAGTAGGCCGTCATGGTGGTACCATGGTGCGTGCGGATAAAATCGATGATCTGTTCCGGCAGGTTATTCTTCTTCGCGATCTCGATGCCTTTGATCACGTGCGATATGATGATGCTTGCGCTTTCATCGTAGCTCAGGTCTTCATGCGGGTTGATGCCGCTGGCCTGGTTCTCGATAAAATACATCGGCATTTCCATTTTGCCGATGTCGTGGTACAAAGCGCCGGTGCGTACCAGCAGCGAATTTCCGCCGATGGTGTAGATCGCTTCTTCCGCAAGGTTGGCTACCTGCAGTGAATGCTGGAAGGTTCCCGGAGCGCGGGAAGCGAGCTCACGCAGCAGCTTTCCGTTGGTGTCGGATAATTCCAGAAGGGAAACATCGGAGGTGAAACCGAAGAGCTTTTCAAAGATGAAGATGAGCGGGTAGGAGAAAAGCGTAAGCAGCGCGCTTACACCGAACCAGGCGAAGTCGAACCAGGTGATCACATCGTTGTTGCCTTCCTGGATGATGGTGATGCCGATATAGGAAATGCTGTAGGTTAAGAAGATGAGCACAGCCGAAATAAAGATCTGCGAGCGGTTGCGCATGTTCACAATGCTGAAGATGGCAACCATTCCGCCGAGCAGCTGGATAAAGGCGAACTCGAAGCGGTTGGGCGCCATGAAGGAAATGATGAGCACGGTTACAATGTGCACGAACAGGGCCACACGCGTATCGTAGAAGGCGCGGATGATGATCGGGAGAATGCAGAAGGGGAGAATGTAAATGCTGAACGATTGCGAGTTGATGGAGAAATGCGCCATCACCACCTGCAGCACCACGAGCATCAGGATGAAGGTGACTTTCCCGTTATCGGAATAAATATCCTTCCGGAAAAACTTAAGGAAGGCCGCGAGCACACTCAGGCAGATGGCAATGATGATCAGCTGTCCTAAAACAATAAAAAGGTAGCTTCCCGTGCCGTTCGACTGCTCTTCGTATTCTATTTTCAGCGATTCCAGCACCTGGAACTTTTCGGCATCGATGATCTCCCCCTTTGAAACAATGCTCTGATCTTTGAGGATAATATCACGCGAAGGCGCAATGTCGCTGATGGATTGCTTCAGCACCTTCTCGGTGGTTTCCCTGTCGTAAAAAATATTGTGTGCGATGGCGTTCTCCAGCAGGGGAAGGATGCGGTCTACATCCGTGATCTTAGAGGCGAACAACTGGTCCTCGATGTATTCGTAAGCCGTTTTCGCCGTATAGAAATCATTCAGGTCGTGCTCCTCGGCAACATTATCTTTCAGCACAAACACCGAATAATCCAGGGGCTTGTTCTCCAGCGCATCGGCCGGCTCAATGATGCCGCGTGCATAGATGCTGTCGATCAGCGTTTTCCCGAATTCGAGGGTGCGCTGCCGGAGGTAATCCGAGCTTTTCTTATTCCAGCCGGCATTGAGCGCTGCTTCAAATGCAGCCTTTTTTGCTTTGGGAACGTTGTCGTCGTAGCGCAGGTAGGGCTTTGCATTTTTGATCACCTCTGTTTTTTCCTTTGCCAGCTCCTCCTGGGTTTTCTTTATGGCAAAGTCGAAAGGCGCGATGAGGTCCTCGTGGTACCAGGGCTTTCCTTTCAGGTTCTGGAACTCATACTTGAACTTCCCCTGTTTCGGGAACACATACACGATCACGGAAAGGGCGATGCAGAATAAAATGCCCTTGTATATTTCGGGATGGCTGTGCCGTATGAATGAGATGATCTTTTTCAAAGTCTGCAATTTGCTATGCGAAAATAATCATTTTAAGTTATAATGATCATAAGAATCTGCGTTCCATCAACGGATACCTGCGGTTTTCCCTACCGCTTGTTAAACATCCGAATTATGCGTAAATTTGTACCCGGTTTAATTCTACTAATCAATCTCTGTCTCAACAAATCAATAATTAAATTATGAAAGAAGTTTATATCATTTCGGCAGTTCGTACACCAATGGGAAGCTTTGGCGGTGCATTGGCAGGTGTTCCTGCAACAAAATTAGGCGCTGCGGCTATCAAGGGCGCATTGGCAAAAGCCGGTGTCGACGCGAAAGAAGTGCAGGAAGTATATATGGGAAGCGTATTGCAGGCCAACCTCGGACAGGCTCCTGCGCGCCAGGCAGCGAAGTTTGCAGGCCTTCCGGATACTGTTCAGTGTACCACCATCAACAAAGTGTGCGCTTCGGGAATGAAGGCGATCATGATCGGTGCGCAAAGCATCATGTGCGGCGATGCCGATGTGGTAGTGGCAGGCGGAATGGAGAACATGAGCGCAGTGCCTTTTTACAATGAGAATCTCCGCTGGGGAAGCAAATATGGTAATGTAACGCTGATCGACGGTCTTGCGAAAGATGGTCTGACCGACGTATATAACAACTACGCAATGGGTAACGCAGCCGATATGTGCGCGAAGGAATGCAACATTTCCCGCGAGGACCAGGATGCATTTGCCATTGAATCATACAAGCGCTCACAGGCTGCATGGGCTGCCGGCAAATTCAACGACGAGATCGTGCCGGTAGAGATCCCGCAGCGCAAAGGCGATCCGATTCTGATGAAGGAAGATGAGGAGTACAAGAATGTACGCTTCGAGAAGATCCCCGAGCTGAAAGGCGCATTTTCAAAAGATGGAACAGCTACTGCTGCGAACTCTTCAACCATGAACGACGGCGCTGCCGCGGTAGTGCTGATGAGCAGGGAGAAAGCTGAAAAGTTAGGTGTGAAGCCTTTGGCTGTGATTCGCGGATATGCCGATGCAGAGCAGGCTCCTGAATGGTTCACCACAACTCCTTCCATTGCTGTGCCGAAAGCGGTTGCTAAGGCGGGACTGAAGATGGAGGATGTGCAGTATTTCGAGCTGAACGAAGCATTCTCAACAGTCGGGATCGTGAATACGCAGAAAATGAAGCTCGATGCATCGAAGGTGAATGTAAACGGCGGTGCGGTTTCTTTAGGACATCCGTTAGGTTGTTCGGGTGCAAGGGTAGTGGTAACGCTGCTCAATGTATTGAAACAGAATAATGCAAAGATCGGTGCAGCCGGAATTTGCAACGGTGGTGGTGGCGCAAGCGCGATGGTTGTTGAACTGCTGTAAATAAGACAAGAGAATTGAGATGTGAGTAGTGAGAGCAGCGCTCCGGACTCACATCTCACTACTCATATCTCACATCGAAAATGTTCGGAATTTGTAATTTAAGCATTGTGCCTTGCCGTAGGGAGCCCTCTGACAGAAGTGAGATGGTGACACAGCTTTTATTCGGCGATCACTTCGAGGTGATGGAAACGCAGGGCAGCTGGTGCCGGATCAAAATTGCCTACGACGATTATGAATGCTGGATCGATAAAAAACAATTCCTGCCTATCCAGCAGCAAACGTTCGATATTATGAATACCACCGGGATCTTCTCCTCCAATGAGCTTGTGCAGGTGATGACCCACAATAACACCAAACAATTATTTCCTGTTGTGATTGCCAGCTCGCTGCCGAATTTCGATAACGGCGAATGCGCCATTGAAAACCACAGCTATCTGTACGACGGCGCTTTTATTAGCGGCGCTTTGCCTTTTACAAAAGCGGGCATCATAGAAATTGCAATGATGTATTTGAATGCGCCTTATCTCTGGGGCGGCAAAACACCCTTTGGGATCGACTGCAGCGGCTTTACGCAGATGGTGTACAAGCTCAACGGTGTAAAACTGAAGCGCGATGCCTACCAGCAGGCGGAGCAGGGAGAAACATTAAGCTTCGTGGAGGAGGCGGAGGCCGGCGACCTTGCTTTTTTCGACAATGATGAAGGCCGCATCGTGCATGTCGGGATCGTGATGGATAACAACAGGATCATTCATGCCTCAGGAAAAGTGCGGATCGATGGCTTCGACCATCACGGCATTTTTAACAACGATAAAAAAGATTATTCCCACCGCTTACGGCTGCTGAAGAGGATTGTTTAATTTTTTCTTTTTCTTTTTTCTTGATAAAAAAGAAACAAAAAATCAAGAAAGCCTGATCGCTCCCCACGGGCTCGACGGCATCGCAGGCTTTCAGGGCTCCCCGCGGTTCCACACAAATGATCCGGTTATAAGAATTAACATTTGTGCAACAAAGCTTTCCGTGACTCTTTCTGTTTTATAAAGCGATAGCGGTAAATGATTGCCTGATATTTAATTTTCGAAGGAAGATGCTTGTTGGCAATCAATTTATCAGTGGTTCTTCTGAACGGCAGTGAAGAAGAAATCGCCTTATAAAACAGAAAAGGTTTTGTAACTTTTGCCTTCAAAAGTTAAGAAAATATTAGATTGATGGAATCACTAGATCCTGATCTTCACTTCCTCTCCCAAAAAATGCGGCTGCGTATGCAGCACATAAAGGTCGAGTACCGCTTTGCATTTCGCAAAATATTC
>Ga0157372_10009354_pt1 | contig 10430 bp, 9 predicted proteins | sample C55metaG_FD_115307 | JGI IMG/M metagenome (GOLD analysis project Ga0157372, IMG submission 115307) | Corn rhizosphere microbial communities from Kellogg Biological Station, Michigan, USA - C5-5 metaG | ecosystem: Host-associated > Plants > Roots > Rhizosphere > Soil | place: USA: Michigan...
GAGCCTCGATTGCGATCGTTGTCCCGCTGCGGATCGCGTACTGCGGACGCAGGGAGAAGCCGTTCGACCTCAAGCCACTGAACACCGAAGTTGCGTCGGTAGTACGCCACGCGCTGGCGCTCACATTCGCACGCGAGGAAAGCCGCTCGGAGACATTCGCCAGGACCTCGTTGGTCGCGCGCGCGAACGCGTCGCTTCCACCTGGAGCGTGTGTGACTCGCAGCTCCTCATTGCTCTCGGGCCCGGTTCTCACCAATCCGCTCGACCACCCCAGCCCCGTTCCGCCATCAAAGCGACGTTCCGCAATCTCGGCTTTGAACGTGCTGCCGAAGATCGACGGGACCGCGGCGCCAATTCCGAGAGCGTCCAGTCGGCGTGGCGATGCACCCGCATCAGCGAGATGTGAAATCGAAGCGCTAAGGTGTGTGTCGCCGAACAGTCGCTCGCCGCGCATTCCGAGCATCGGTTCCCGCTTCGTCGATCCAACCGCCGGCAAGGAGAGAGCACCGAGGCTCAGAAAGCTCCATTCCGAATGCTGGATATGGAGCAACGCGCCCTGGCCGTACGGATAGAGTCCCGTGAGGTCCGAGAAAGAAGTTCCGGTGTTGCCGAAGCTGAGTTGCCCGGATGGAGCAGAGAGCATGAGCGACGACGCAGACGGGTAAGTGCCCAGACGGGCGAAAGCGTTGCTGGTCGCGCCGCTGAGCGCTGAGCCCTGTGACATCCTGGCGTCGATCCGGACGGAATCGTAGAGCGCGCCGGTTGCCGACAGAGTGAACACGCTGCTTGGGCGTCCGTTTTCATCAGCCGCATGGGCGACAGCGGTCGTGATGAGCGGACCCGCTTCACGTCCAATCGAACTGGAGTTGAATACTTCGACGGTCATGATCTCCGACGCGAGAGTGTCGGATCCCGAGCGTAGGTCGATTTTCACGAATGACGAACCGGTGCTCGAGAGCGGCGGAATCTTGAGTCTCACCTTGCGCTTCACCGTTTCACCGGGCTGGATCACGATCGCGCTGGCGTGGGCGTCTCGCGATGCCCAGCCGCTTGGCAGCGTGAGATCCGCACTGACGGTTTCACGGCCATTCCCCGAGTTGACGATGTCGTAGGGGATCAACACGTCGTTGCCTGCCTGTCCGTTGATCGCGCCCGGCTTGGGGCGAAGCACGATCTTCCGAACCAGGTTGATATCGATCTCGACGGGAACCACGAGCGTCGGAGACGCCGGGGAGGAGAAACGTGCTTCGGCGGCCACAATACGTCCGGCGAGCGCGGTGGCGGGAATTCCGATCGTGACGCCTATTCGGCTTCTCGTCGCAACCGGCAGCAATCGATTGCGTGGCCCGAGTACGGCGAAATCTCCCTGAGGGATGATCTCGACCTCGAGCTTCATCACCTGCGCGAACGCTTCCGGAATTGGAATGGACACAACTTGAAAGCTTCGTGGCGCGCCCGACACCGTGACCGAAGGGAGCGTGATCACGATATCGCTGGCCGCATCGGTCCTGACTTCACTCGACGCGAGCGAGACGGCGCTGGCTGTGCCGGGTTGCGTCGTGGTGGTTTGAGCCTGCGCGACTCCGAAGCCTGTCAGGCCCGAGACACTAAGACAGAGCGCAACCGCGCAGACGGCACGAAACGACATTAGGGCACAGTCTGCGAAAGTGTGATCTGGTAGGTGCCGCTGTACGTCGCCGGCGGGTCAGTCGTCCAGTTGAGCAACATGCGGAAGAAGATCGTGTTGCTCCACGGATCATTGAGAACCTTGTTGATGACCGTGCGCTGCTCGACCTGTGCGTCCGTCAGTGTGATCGAGTTCCATGTTGCGAGGTCCGACCGGCGCCACTCCAGATCGGCGATCGCCTTTCCGCCGCCGAGATTGGCCGAAAGCGAGCGGATCGAGATCGTCGTGGTTCGCTGTAGTCCGTTGAGAGAGCTGACCGTGAACGTCATGCCGGTTGGAGCATCCACGTATCCGTTGATGTAGTCAGCCGCGGTCGGGGAAGGGAAAGTGACGGCACCACTCGCGAGCGTGAGGCTGGTCTTCTGGGCCGCGAGCGGAAACGCGAACAGCACCAGCGCGAGCGAGACAGCCGCGCTGGTGAGACCGCAATGGAGCTTCCGCCCGAGGGTTGACATTGGCTTCTACTTCGCCTGGTAGTCGATTTGGCCAGCAACGAGCTCGGCTCCGCCGAAATCGATCAATGCGAGCACGACGTAATCGCCAGGCGTGAGGCCGGCGGGAACGTCGAGCATGACTTTACGTGTGGCGCCCGGAAGGGTGGGGAATTCCGGGATTGTAACCTGCGCAGCCAGCGAGTTGTCGATACGGCGAAACTCCAGGCGCCCCTTTGCGAGCAGGTGGGTGCCGCCGGTGTTGTGGAAGACGACGGAAATCTGGCGCTTGGTTGCCGCCGGAACGTTCGCGACGGTCGTCGCGGGAGTGGTCGACGCAGTGGTCCGCGGCACCGGTACGTCTTCGATGGCCATGTTCTCGACCGCGCCATCGCGCGAGAGACCAGGAGGCGCGACGTAGACTTTCACGCCAGTCCGGAAGATGTATTGCAGCGAGTTGCCCTTCGCGGATGCGCGCCTTGGAATTTCCTCGACGAAGAAGATATCCCAGCACTCCTTCGTCACCGCGGCTCCGGATTCAATCCCGAGGCGGATGATGCGTGAGGTGTGCGGCTCGACGCGAATCGAAAGTGGCGAGACGCTGAGGTTGGCGCCGCAGGAAGTGCCGGTCGAGCCGGCCGTGAGAAAGCGGTTGTCGCCGTTCGGAGCGCGATCCCAGTCCGAGCGCGTAATCGTTGCCTGCACGACCTCGTTCGACGTGTTGGACACCGAGAAGCTGGCTGGTACGCGGTTCGTTCCGGTGGCGACTATCGTCACCTCGAGCGGATCTACGAGCAGCTGCGCGGATGCCGGCTGCGAGACCACTGCCCCTATGACAGCGCAAAGGGCGAGTACGGTTCCCCGGACTCGCCCTCTGCGCTCAACGCCCGTCCTTTCGGACGAGCGCGAGCGAGAATTGAGCATCAGTTACGGAGCCGTCAGGGTGAATACGATCGGCAAGCTGTAGGTACCAGGAGCATTGCTTGCGCTCGTGAAGTCATTCGCCCAGCTCGTCTTGAAGAAGGCCTGCGCTGCCGTACCGTTCGTCGAGCTAGCGCCCGAAGTGAACGTCGCGTCGGCTGCCGTGATCGCTGCAAAGGTTCCGTTCGCCGCGGTCGACCATGCAAGGTCGCCGATCGGCTTCACACCGGCATCGCTGCCGACGTAGGTCCAGTTCGCCGCGTTCTGTGACTTGATCTTCAGCGTCCAGCTTCTGTTCGCCTTGATCGTGAAGCTCGGGCCTGCATCCGCGAGGACGTTGCCTGCGGCGACGTCGTCAGCGGTAGGATTCGTCAGAGCCGTAGCTGCCGAGCTCATACCGAGCTTGACCAGCGCGCCAACGGTGACTGATGCGGTGTTCGTGGTGTTACACGTGCCGGCGTTGCCGCTGCACTGTGCATTTGCCTGGCTAGCGCTAATGGCGGTTCCGAGCACCATCGCGGCCAACAGGGTACGGGTCGCTCTCATTTTCGAATTTCTCCAAGAAATTTGATGGTGCCGAGCAGCCATTGCGGCTGACAGACGGCCCTTTCAAAGCGGTTGGTGTAGCGTGTAAAACACGTGCGTTCTTGTACCTATAAGACGAAAACGGACTGCCTCTGTAACGGGTTTTTCACCCTTATTTCAGAGACAAATCCGTTGACTTTTCCGCGCGAAACAGCGCGATCTCTTTGAGTCTCGCAAGGCGCCCTTTGGACGTCTGCGAACCGTAAAGCTAAGTCAAATGTTTAACCAATCAAGTGATATGATTCCTACATCTGGGGCGAAACGCGAAATGCGTCGGGATCTGTTCGGGTTCGCGGCCTAACCCTTTGTTGGTCAACGCGATTGTCCCCAACGGCCTGGCGCGGGAAAGCTGATAAGAAATCAACCTTCCTTGTCTTCGTACTGGTCCTTGAGATTTGCAACGACGTTCGGATCCGCGAGTGTCGTTACGTCGCCCAGCGCGCGTCCTTCCGCGATGTCGCGAAGGAGTCGGCGCATGATTTTTCCCGATCGTGTTTTCGGAAGATCCGCAGAGAATAAAATGTCATCGGGACGCGCCAGCGCGCCGATTTTTTTCGCGACGAATTCCTTCAGCTCGTCGCGCAATGCCGGACTCTGTTTGCTCTTGTCACGAAGTGTGACGAACGCCGCGATTGCCTGGCCTTTGAGCTCGTGTGACTTGCCGACGACCGCTGCTTCGGCCACCGCTGGATGCTCGACCAGCGCGGACTCGACCTCCATCGTGCCGATGCGATGCCCAGCCACGTTCAACACATCATCAACGCGGCCGAGAATCCAGAAGTAACCGTCCGAATCGCGCTTGGCGCCATCTCCCGGAAAGTACAGGTCGGGTCGCCCCTCCCACTTGGTGAAATAAGTTTGCACGTAGCGATCGTCGTCGCCCCAGATCGTCCGCAGCATCGAAGGCCAAGGCTTGGTGAGCGCGAGCAATCCACCGCCGACGTCGATGCGTTTTCCCAGTGAGTCGAGCAGATCGGCGCTGTAACCCGGAAGCGCTTTCGTCGCGCTACCCGGCTTTGTCGGCGTGATTCCCGGAAGTGGCGATATCACGATCGCGCCGGTCTCAGTCTGCCACCAGGTGTCTACGATCGGACAGCGATTCCCGCCAATGTGCTCGCGATACCACATCCACGCCTCGGGATTGATCGGCTCTCCGACGGAGCCGAGCAGTCTCAGCCTCGAGAGATCGTGTTTGGCGGGATGCTCGTCGCCCCATTTCATGAATGCGCGAATCGCCGTCGGCGCCGTATAGAGAATCGTGACGCCATGGCGCTCGCAGATATCCCAGAACCGATCCTTTTCGGGCCAGTCCGGTGCGCCTTCGTACATCACGCACGTCGCGCCGTTGGCGAGGGGCCCGTAGACGAGATACGAGTGCCCGGTCACCCAACCGATGTCGGCCGTGCACCAGAAGACGTCGTCGTCCTTGAGGTCGAAGACCATTCTGGTCGTGGTCGCGACTCCGGCGAGATAACCTCCGGTCGTGTGAACGATGCCTTTGGGCTTTCCCGTGGTGCCCGACGTGTAAAGGATGAACAACACGTCTTCCGCGTCCATCGTTTCAGGCTCGCAATCGAGTGGCGCGTCCTGCATCAGACGATGCCACCAGTGGTCGCGACCTTCCAGCATCTCCGCGAATGCTTCGTCTCCGGAGCTGCCGGGGCGACGCTGCACTACCACCACGTGCTCAATGGACGGGGTCGTCTGGAGCGCCTTGTCGGAGTTGCGCTTCAGCGGAATTACCTGGCCGCGGCGATAGCCGGCGTCCGCGGTGATGAGAACCTTCACCTTGGAATCGTTGATCCGGTCGCTGAGCGATTCTGGAGAAAACCCGCCGAATACCACGGAGTGGATGGCGCCGATGCGCGCGCACGCCAGCATCGAGATCGCGGCCTCCGGTATCAGCGGAAGGTAAATCGCCACGCGATCACCTTTCCGTACTCCGAGCTTCTTGAGGACGTTGGCGAATTTCGAGATCTCGCGGTAAAGATCCCAATACGTGAGGGTCCGCCTATCGCCTGGCTCTCCTTCCCAGATCAGGGCCGCCTTGTTTCGCCGTGATCCGCGAATGTGACGGTCCACACAGTTGACGGCGATGTTGAGCTTGCCGCCGGTAAACCACTGCGCGTGTGGAGGTTTCCAGTCGAGAACCTTCTTCCACGGCTTGATCCACTCCAGCTCGCGCGCCTGATCGGCCCAGAACTTCTCGTAGTCGCCATCGGCATCGTCGTAGATGTCGGGTGAGGAGACGTTGGCTTCTCGCCCGAACTCGGGCGGTGGCTGGAACTTCCGGGTTTCAGTCAGCAGGACGTCGATGTCAGTCATTGCGGGAATTGGTTGGCCGCCACCGAGTTGGCGGAATCGCAAGGATACTGCGTTTTGCGCCTCTCTCGCCAGAGTGGCAAGTTCTAGGCGAATGTCATCCACAATCTCTCCTGATCCATCAGCCCCATCGATCGTCGAGGTGGGTCAGCTCGTACGCGAGTTCGGTTCTACACGGGCTGTGGGCGGAGTCACCTTTTCGCTGGCACCCGGCGATTGTCTGGCGCTCTTCGGCCCAAATGGAGCCGGTAAGACGACGCTCCTCCGCGTCCTCGCCGGTTTGCTCAAACCGACATCCGGGATCGCGCGGGTGTCCGGTATCCCGTTGCCCGGCGGCCCTTTGGCCCGGTCGCGGATCGGGCTGATCTCGCATCATACAATGCTCTACGAAGCCTTGTCTCCACGCGAGAACGTAGCTTTTTCCGCTCGACTGTACGGGATCCGCGATGCGCCTGAGCGCGTCGAAGATTCGCTGCGAGGGATGTCGATGCTGGAGCGCGCCGATGCGCCGATCCGGTCATTGAGCCGCGGCATGCAGCAGCGGGTTTCGATTGCGCGCGCGATGGTGCACTCGCCCCAGCTCGTGCTTGCCGATGAGCCGTACAGCGGCCTGGACGACAGCGGTGCGCGAGCGCTCACCGCTCTTCTTCGCGAGGTGCGCTCGGCCGGCACAGCGATCATCATCGTGACGCACAATCTGACTGAGGGCCTCTCGCTCGCGACGCACGCCGCGGTGATGCAACGCGGAAAATTCGTTCGCTACGATTCCGCCCATCGGATCGATGCCGGCGCGTACGCTGCCACTTATCGAGAGGCGCTAGCCGCAAATGGGTAACATTCTTTCCACGGCGTGGCTGATTGCGCGCAAGGATTTGTCGATCGAGTTCCGCACCCGCTCGGCGTTTCTATCGGCCGTAGTATTCTCGCTGCTCGGCCTGGTCATTTTCTACTATGCATGGGATCCGACCGCGGTGACCGCCACGGACCTCGCGCCGGGAGTGTTGTGGATCATCTTCACGTTCTCCGGCCTCCTCGGACTGCATCGGTCATTCGGCGTCGAAACCGCGGACCGAGCCATAGATGCGCTGCTGGCATCGCCGGTGAGCAGGGAGGCGATTTTTCTCGGCAAGGCGATTGCGAATCTCGTCTTCGTTGCGGCCGTCCAGGCGCTCGCCATTCCCGCGCTTGCGCTCTTCTACAATCTGCGCCTCGGCGACGTTGCGGCTCCGCTCATCGCTATTGCGATTCTCGCAGCTATCGGATTAGTAGCGGTCGGAACGGTCTTCAGCGCGATGGCCGTCAACACGCGGCTGGCCGAGCTGCTGCTGCCGATGCTCGCGCTCCCGTTCTTCGTTCCGATAGTGATCGCGGCGGCTCAGGCGACGTCGAAGCTGCTAAGCGGGCGCCCCGTAGTCGAGATCGGGGCGTGGCTCAAGCTCTTGCTCGCGTTCGACATCGTGTTCGTCGCAGCATGTACCTTGGCCTATCCGTTCACTGTGGAAGATTGATCTACTTGGGCCTCTCGCCTATTCAGTTGCAGATGTCAGTCGCCTCAGCAACGCCTTCAGCCCATTCGTTGCAGCGTCGGCATACACTCGCGCCGTCACTTAAATTGACGGGAATGCTTCCCGCTACGAAATGAAAATCTCCTGGCTTCCCGCGATCGCCGGCGCGGCGGTCGTCGGCACGGTCATTCGTGCGGTGTTTTACACCCCTCTCGAGGCCAAACAGGGAGCCGCGCAAAAGATCTTTTACATTCACGTCCCCGCCGCGTGGGTCGCTTTCCTCGCGTTCTTCCTCGTGGCGGTCGCGAGTGGCGTGTACCTCTGGATTCGGGACCAGCGCCTCGATCGGTTCGCTGAGAGCTCGGCGGAAGTCGGCGTTGTGTTCACGACAGTCGTGCTCATTACGGGGCCCCTGTGGGCCAAGCCAATCTGGGGGACGTACTGGGCATGGTGGGATGTCAGGCTCATATCGACGCTCTTCCTCTGGTTCATCTACGTCTCCTACATCGTTCTGCGCGGCGCGATCGAATCACCATCACTTCGCGCCCGCTACTCGGCCGTCCTCGGAATCCTCGGCGCGTTTCTCATTCCATTCATTCATTTGAGCGTTTACCTGTTCGCCACAATGCATCCCATGCCGATCGTCGGAAAACCTAGCGCACCCTCGCTTCCCAATGAGATGCTGCTGACACTGATGATTTCACTGGCGTCATTCACGCTTTTGTACGCAGCGTTCATGCGATCGCGATACCGTTATGCGGAAGAGCGTGATGCAGCCACTGCGAGAAACCACTCTGATGCCTGAAACGTCTGCATACTTTCACGTTGCCTACACCGTCGCCCTCGGAATTTACGCGGCCTACGCGTTGAGCCTTTACGTGCGGCGTAAGCGGGTGCGAGCGAAATAGTGTCGGCCAATTTGTTTGCGTCGCCTGCGATCCCGTCGGAGATCTCCGATCCGATCAATGCGCGCATCCTCGCCGTGTCGGAGGATCGCATCGCGGGATTCGTCGAAGAGCCGTTCGCGACCATCGCAGCCGCGGCCGGGCTCGAGCAGGGCGTAGTCATCGAGAGACTGCAGGCGATGCTGTCGGCCGGAGTCGTTAGACGGATCAGACAGACGCTGATGGCGACGAATCTGGCGCCCGGCGCCCTCGTTGCATGGCGCGTCGCAGCCGACAAGCTCGACTCCGCGTTCAATTACTTGGTGAAGGACGACCCATTTTCCGGCCACGTCGTTATCCGATCCACCGACGCCGAGACTCCAGGCTCGGCCTACAGGTTGTGGACAACGCTCAAGGTGCCGCAGGGATTCTCGATGCAGCGTCACTGCGAATTCCTGGCAGTCGTGGTAGGAGCGGAAACGTTCCGGATCATGCCGGCGAAGCGCCTCTTCGCGCTCGGCGTGGGTCATGTGCGTCGGCGGGGGATGGAGCCCGGCTCGAGAAGCGAAGAGCCTGGACGCGTCTTCGACACGAACATCGTCGAGCTGTCGCCGCTCGAGTGGCGCGTGCTCACCTCGCTCAAGCGCGAATTCACGGTTGACGAGATCACTTCGCATCCGTGGCGCGGACGCGCCGACGATGCGGGCCTGCCATTGGAAGAATTCATTCGCATCGCCCGCTCGTTGAGCGAGCGCGGGGTGATCGGACGATTCTCGACCTTTCTGGAGCACGTCAAGCCATCCTCGACCGGGGAGCGGGTCACGCGATACAACGCACTTTTTCACTGGCGGGTTCCGCCCGGAAGAGAGATCGAGGCAGGCAAGGAGATTGGCCGGCATCACATTCTGACGCACGCATATTGGCGCGAGGGGGGACCAGAGTTCGCGAACGTGAATGTGATGGCCGTAGCTCACGGCACCGACAAGCAGCTCGTGCTCGACCACAAGGCGGCGATCGACAAACATCTCGGTGAAGCCGGCATCCCGATTTCCTACACGAACGTGTTCTGGGGCGGACGCAGCGAGATCAAGCCATCGGAAATCTCTCCCGTCGAATACCAGGCGTGGGCGAATCGTGTCAGACTGTCGACCGAACCAGAAATGGGGAGCCGAGAAATGGCGCTTCGGGAAAATGGCCAGCGGAAAAGTGGCCAGCCGGAAATGGGCCAGCCGTGAACGAAGGAAAGGTCTTTCTCGTGGGCGCCGGTCCCGGTGATCCGGGGCTCATCACTGTGAGGGGAAGGCAGCTCATCGACTCCGCCGACGCCGTCGTGTACGACGCGCTTGCGAATTCGGCGCTCCTTCCTCCCGGTGCGCGGGCTACCGGACGCCCCGAGCTCTATTACGTCGGAAAACGTGGCGGAGCGAAAGACGGAGAGCGCTCGGTGACACAGGATGAGATCAATACGCTCCTCGTCAAGCTCGCGCGCGAGGGAAAACGCGTCGTGCGTCTCAAGGGAGGCGATCCCTTTGTATTCGGTCGCGGCAGCGAGGAAGCGCAGGCGATGAACGACGCCTCCATTCCATTCGAGGTCGTGCCCGGAATAACCGCGGGGATCGCCGCGCCGGCGTACGCGGGAATACCGGTCACACACCGTTCGCTCGCGACATCGGTGACCTTCGTAACCGGACACGAAGATCCGGCCAAAGCGACCACCCAAACGAACTGGACGGCCCTCGCACAGGCCGGTGGGACGATCGTTTTGTACATGGGCGTGAAAACTCTTGCTACGATCGCCGACACGCTGATCAAGGGTGGGATGCCCGCGAAAATTCCTGCCGCCGCGATCCAGTGGGGAACGCATCCAAGGCAGCGCACAGTCGTCGCGACGCTCGAGACACTCGCGGCAAAAGCAGAAGAGGAGGGAATCACATCTCCCGTAATCACGGTCATCGGGTGGTCCGTCGTGCTGCGTGACGAGCTGAATTGGTTCGAGAGTCGACCACTGTTCGGAAAGCGAATCGTTGTGACGCGTGCGACGCAGCAGGCTCCAGCGCTGAGTGAGAAGCTGAGCGAGCTGGGTGCCGATGTGATC
>Ga0157372_10009356_pt1 | contig 10430 bp, 6 predicted proteins | sample C55metaG_FD_115307 | JGI IMG/M metagenome (GOLD analysis project Ga0157372, IMG submission 115307) | Corn rhizosphere microbial communities from Kellogg Biological Station, Michigan, USA - C5-5 metaG | ecosystem: Host-associated > Plants > Roots > Rhizosphere > Soil | place: USA: Michigan...
TGTATAACATCTCCAGATGTTATAACAAATCTAATATGAGTTAATTCAGGTACAATTACTCTGTTATCTACTTCTAATAATCTTAATCCTCCTTCTTCTAAGTCAGAATCAGGTATAATATAAGAATCAAATTCTATAAATTCTTCATCAGAATTTATAAAATCAGGGTATTGATAGCTTCAATATCATTGATGACCTTCAGCTAATATAGACATTGATGGATCATTTACTTCATCCATTAAATACAATAATTTAAAAGTAGGGAAAGCAATTAATATTAATATTACTGCAGGAGTAATTGTTCATATTAATTCTATTAATGTACCATGATTTAAATATTTATGTGATATAGGTGTTTTTGTATTTATAAAATTTCTTACAATAGAAAACATTATTCATCCTACAGCAAATAATATTAATACTAAGTAAAACATAATATTATCGTGTAATTCTATTAATCCTTCCATTTGAGGAGTAGCACTATCTTGGAAATATAACCCTCAAGGCATAGGTGCATCTAAATAAGCTCTTGTATTTAATAATAACATATTTAATTTTTAATTTTTATCATTTCTTTTAGGGAATTTGCATTAGGATACTGTAAATTATACAGTATAAATTAAAGTACTTATAGAATAATCTAATAAGTTTAAGATTAAAGAAGGATATACACCAAATATAACAGTAAATAATACTAATATAAGTAATAGTATAAACTCTCTTTTGTTTACATCAAATAATCCAGTTGTTATAGCTTTACTGAAAGAACCTCCAAAAGCTGTTCTATTAAACATATAGATAGTATATGCAGCAGAAAATACTATTGATGAACAAGCAAAAATACCTAAAATAGGTAATCTTTCTATAATACCGTAAAGTGACATAAATTCACCTATAAAGTTTAAAGTTAAAGGAGCTCCACAATTACCTAAAGCTAATATGAAAAATAATATAGAGAATATAGGCATTAATTGAGTAACACCTCTGTAATAGTATAACATTCTTGTACTAGTTCTATCATAAAGAATACCTCCAGCGCATATAAATAAACCACTAGATACAAATCCGTGAGCTAATCCTAATATAATACTACCTTCTATTCCTTGTATTGTATTACTGAAAGCTCCTATTAAATATACAGATGCATGACAAACAGAACTATAAGCTATTAATTCTTTAATATCTGTAGTTCTTATTGTACTAATACTAGCATATATAATAGTTATTACAGCTATTGTATATACAACAAATGTATAATCTAAAGAGGCTTGAGGTAATATAGGTAATATTAATCTAAATATACCATAAAGACTTAATTTCAATACTATACCTGCTAAAACGATACTACCACCTAAAGGTGATTCAACATGAGCTTTTAATAATCAATTGTTTAAAAAAATCGTAGGAGTTTTAACAGCAAAAGCTATAAAAATACCTATAAATAAGAAAATTTGAGTTTTGTAGTCAAAATTTAATTGGAATAATACATCAAAATCCGTACTACCTATTATTGATGATATACTTAAAATAGATAACAATAAAAATAAAGAACCTCATAGTGTATATAAAAATAAATAATAACTAGCACTTACTTTATTATCTGACCCAAATAAACCTATTAATAAAAATAGAGGTGGTAATATACTTTCAAAAAATATATAAAACAACATTATATCTGAAGCCATAAAAACAATTAATAATAAAATTTCTAGCAATAACATTATAATTAAATATGATTTTACATTTTCTTTAATAGAATTTCAATTAGATAATAATGCAATAGGCATGATTATTGTAGTTAAAAGTACAAAGTATATTGAAATACCATCAACCCCTAAATATAAATCGAATATTTGCATATTATAATGTTCTTGTACGTACTGAAATTGATTAGTACTACTATGAAAAAATATGAAAATTAACAATGATATAACTAAATTAGAAATACTAATAGCTAATGCTATATATTTCATATAGAATTGAGATTTATAAAAATTAATACTTGAGATAGTTATTATACCTATTACAGGTAAACAAATCAAACTTGATAATAACAACCTAAAATATTGATTTCATTTTTTATATTTAAATTCATTTAAACGGCTATACCTTTCACCTATGTGTAAGAAATTATTCATGGCATAATTTAATATATAATTTCTCATATATAATTTTTAATTAAGAAAGAATTTATATTAAACTTATATTAATAAAGAATATACCAAATGCATATAATATACAAGGTACTAAGAAAATAAGTCCGAATAATATAGGTAATAAAACAGTTCAACAGAAAGACATTAGTTGATCAAAACGTATTCTAGGGAATGATGCTCTTACTCAAATAAATATAAATACCATTATTGAGCTTTTTATACCTAAAGTTATACTAGATAATAATCCATTAAATGAATGACTATCTAATAATTCTTCTCTAATTAAGCTATAATCTTTAGCAGATTCAAAACCATAATAAAAATTATATAATATATAAGAATAATCAAATTGTACTAAGTAACCACCTAAGAAAAGAATACTTGTAAATATACACATTAATACAATACTACCATATTCTGCTAAAAAAAAGAATACAAATATAACTGCTGCGTGTTCTGTCATAAATCCACTAACTAATTCTGATTCAGCTTCAGCTAAATCAAAAGGAGCTCTATTTGTTTCGGCCACAGAACCTATAAAGAATATAATTAATATACAGAATAAAGGTAAAGCCAATCAAACAATTTTTTGAAATTGCACATTAATATTTAAATTCAAACTATTAGTTATCATAATAATAATTAATAATACAGAACTTAATACTAATTCATAACTTATTAATTGAGCTGTACTTCTTAAAGAACCTAAAAAAGCATATTTACTATTAGCACTTCATCCGGCTAATAATATTCCATATGTAGCTAAAGATGATACAGCTAACAGATAGAATATACCTAATTCCATATCTCCAATAACTAAACCAGCACCATAAGGTATAACTGCATAACCTAACAGAGAGAAAATTAATGTTACTATAGGTCCTAAGAAAAATAAAATTACATTAGCTTGTGTTGGAGCAACATATTCTTTTAAAATTAATTTTAAAGCATCTGCAAAAGCTTGCATTAAACCATAATAACCTACGGCATTAGGTCCAAGTCTTCTTTGCATACTAGCCATAGTTTTTCTTTCTGCTACTGTCACATAAGCTACTACTAATAAAGCAGGTAACATCAGTATTATAGTTTCGATTATAGATAAAATTGTAATACTCATATATTTTTAAAATAATAAATAAAAGCTAGTTGTATTTAAATAAAATCCAGGGGGAGAAGGAATAATTGAAAGAGTTAAAAAGGTTTATATGTACTTTTAATTTTTTTAAATTCATCTGCCCTACTCAGTATTTTAGATGTAAATTGCGGTTGTTCTATCTTGATCTGAGTTTCTAAAACTGATCCCTTATCTAATAAAGTTTGAACATCTGATGTTCTTAGATTTATAAGTCTATCTAGTTCTATAACTCGCCTTGATAATTGCTGGGCTAAGGTATTATCCATAGCTGCAGGAGCATCGATTACCAATGCATTGTCTGTTTCAACCATAACATTTAAATTATGATTCAGAATTGTGGTATTAAAATTACCTATTAATCTTGTTAATTGACTAAGTAAGCCATCAAGATCATTTATGATAAGCAAATAATTTTGCATATCGGTTGTAAATGTTTGTAATGTGTTTTCCATGTGTTTTGTTATATATATGTATGTTAGAGGGGGATTTTCCAAGATTAATAGTCCCAACGGAAAGAGAAGGATCGACATCTAAAAAGATTTATAAATACTCTATTAGCAATAAATTTTCTTATTTACTACCCTATAATTTAATATAGAATAATAAATAATTTTTAACTATTCTATATATTTGTCCTTTTTATGAAAAATATTAACTATAGAATCAAAAATTTTACAAAACTTATTTTTCCGCTAATAAAAATAATATAGAATACATCAGTAACATATTCTATACTAATATCTAAAATATTTTTTTTAAGTAACTTTAAAATAAAGATACGATTCCTTCTCCCAAACGTATATGTATGTATATCTTGTCTGATTCTCATCCCTGGTTTAATTCTTGTACAATCTGAGCCCTGGTGCGTCACAAGTAGTTGTTTGTCATTATTTAAACTAGTCGATGACCGCAACCTCATCCTAGATTCGAACTAAGATACAAATATTAGAAGTATTTTGCTCTACCATTGAGCTAATGAGGTTTGTGTAACAATATATAGTTTTTATATAAATCCTTATTCAAACTATATGCTTAAATTCTTTTCAGAATTTAAATTATTATACTTATTGTGTTAAAGGAAATTTTCATATTCCTTATCTACTAATTCTTTTTTATGAAATTTCAAAAAAATTTAGCTTTGTTTAGGTAAACTAACAAAAGCATGAGGTTTAGGTGGACTTGATAATCCTCACTCTAAACTAGTATAAATTCTATTTAAATTAGTTTGTAATACATCTGTATAGAATCCTGGTGTATTTCAAGGATTTCTATTAGCGATTTTACCATCTACTAGTTGTTTGTATACTATGTATAAAAATAATCAAGCAGCTATTACACTTACTATAGATCCTACACTACTTATTAAGTTTCAACCTGCAAAAGCATCAGGATAGTCACTTATTCTTCTAGGCATACCTTGTAAACCTAAAAAGTGTTGAGGGAAGAAAGTTAAATTTACACCTATAAATAAAAGTCAGAATTGAATTTTAGCTAAAGTAAGATCGTAATTTAAACCTAATATTTTTGGTACTCAGAAGTATCATCCAGCAAACATAGCAAATACAGCTCCCATACTTAAAACATAATGGAAATGAGCTACAACATAGTAAGTATCATGGAATGCTATATCAAGTGACGCATTAGCTAATACTACACCTGATAATCCTCCTATTGTAAACATAAATACAAATCCTAATGAAAATAACATTGAAGGTGTCATTTTAATAGATCCTCCGTAACAAGTAGCTAATCAAGAAAATATTTTAATACCTGTAGGTACTGCAATTATTAAAGTAGCTGCTGTAAAGTAAGCTCTTGTATCTACATCTAACCCTACAGTATACATATGATGAGATCAAACTATAAATCCTAATATACCTATAGACATCATAGCATATACCATACCAATGTAACCAAAAATAGGTTTATTAGAATTGGCTGAAATAGTTGTACTAATTATCCCAAAAGCTGGTACAATTAATATATACACTTCAGGGTGTCCAAAAAATCAGAATAAATGTTGAAATAATATAGGATCTCCTCCTCCCGCTACTTCAAAGAATGAAGTATTAAAGTTTCTATCAGTTAAAATCATAGTTATACCTCCAGCTAAAACAGGTAAAGATAATAATAATAATATGGCTGTAATTATAACGGCTCATCCGAATAAAGTTAATTTATGTAATTTTATTCCAGGTGTTCTCATATTCATAACAGTAGTTATAAAGTTTACTGCACCTAATAAACTACTAATACCTGATAAATGTAAAGCAAATATAGCTAAATCTACACTAGGTCCACTATGACTTTGTAATCCTGATAATGGAGGGTATAATGTTCAACCTGTTCCTACTCCACCTTCTATAACTGCAGAGAATATTAATAATAATAAACTAGGAGGCAATAATCAAAAACTAATATTATTTAATCTAGGGAAAGCCATATCAGGACCTCCTACCATTAAAGGCATTAAAAAGTTACCGAATCCTCCTATTAAAGCAGGCATAACCATAAAGAATATCATTAAAATAGCATGAGCTGTTATAATACTGTTATATAATTGATTGTTTGATATAAATTGAACTCCAGGTCCACTTAACTCTAATCTAATTAATACAGAAAAAGCTGTACCTAATAATCCTGAAAATAGAGCAAATATTAAATATAATGTACCTATATCTTTAGCATTCGTAGAATAAAATCATCTTTCTATCCCTACAGATATTTGAGATTTTAATTGTAAAAGGGTGCCATCATTATTTTCTTCTACTTTTAAGACTATAAAGTACAAGAGTAAATGTTATAAATTATAAAAGATTGTTTCAAAATATTATTAATTAATAACCTTAATTAATAATTATTAATGTCTATTAGAATATGATTATTTTTTAATACATTAGAAGATAATTTTTTATTTACTCTAAAACTTTTTAAACTATTGATAATATTTAGATTTATATATATACATATTTTATTAAAAAAGCTTAATAAATAGTTTAAAGATTATAATTTCTAGTCAATAAAATACAATTTCTTAAGATTAAGGAGGAATCGAACCTCAATGCTTATGATTTGCAATCATAGGGTAAAGCCATTTACCACATAATCTTTAAAGTATATAAAAATATATACTTTCTATTTAACAATTCTTTTTATTTGTTATTTTTTGATATACTTAAATCCATTAAAGTATTTTCTATAATACTTACAACAGGAGTTATAATTAAGAAATGAGCAAAGTATAAAACAGTACTTATTTGTCCAAATTCTATAAATGGACTTTCTACATGTTTAGCTCCTAATTGCATTAAAATTAAGAAATTAGTTACAAATATATAAAAAGCTATTTTGCTTAATGGTCTAAATTGTAAACCTTTAGTTCTTCCTAAGTCAGTTGTAGGTAATATTAATATTATTAATATAGCACTGAACATAGCAATAACTCCTAATAATTTATTAGGAATAGATCTTAATATAGCATAAAAAGGTAATAAATATCATTCAGGTACAATAGCTGCAGGAGTTTGCATAGGGTTAGCAGGTATATAGTTATCACTGTCACCTAATACATTTGGCATAAAGAATACAAATAAACTTAATACATATATAAAGATAAATATTGTAATTAAATCTTTAAATAAGTAATAAGGAGCAAAAGGTATTCTATCATAATAGCTTGGTACTCCTAAAGGATTACTAGCACCAACTGTGTCCTGGAAAGCTAATAAATGACCTAATACTAAAGCAACTAATACAAAAGGTAATAAGTAATGTAAAGCAAAAAATCTGTTTAATGTAGCATTATTAACAGAAAATCCACCTCAAATAAACTCAACTATATCTTGTCCTATTCATGGTATAGCACTAATAAGATTAGTAATAACAGTAGCACCTCATAAACTCATTTGACCGTAAGGTAAAACATAACCTAGGAAACCAGTACCTATCATTAAAACAAGTATAACTGTACCTATTGTTCAGGCTAATGTTCTAGGAGCTCTATATGATCCGTAGTATAAACCTCTACCTATGTGTAAATATACTAAGAAAAAAAAAGCTGAAGCTGTATTACTATGTAAATAACGTATTAATCACCCATTTTCTACATCACGCATAATATGTTCTATAGAATTAAAGGCTTCTAATACATTAGGGTTATAATGCATAGCTAGTGTAACACCTGTAGCTATTTGTATTACTAAACATATAGCTAATAATGAACCAAAGTTTCATAAATAACTTATATTAGTAGGTTGTGAATGATCTATTAAATATGAATTTAATATTCTTAATAAAGGATGACTTTTTAATATTCTCATAGATTATTATAATTTAATTTTATTTAAAATTTAACTAATTTTGCCAATAAAGCAAAATCAGTCGTAATAATTAGTAAATATATACTGTTTTTTTTAACACTGCTATTTTTTAGCATATTTAATTTATATGTTTATAATGTAGACAATAATTATCAATTTCTTTCCAAAAAAAAATTGGATTGTATCTGGGCGATCTAGGACGATCATAATAAGCTTAAGTAGAAGGGACTAAGGGAATAATTGGAGAAGCTTTAAGCTTTTCTTTTTCCCACAATTTCATCACTACCGACATCAGATATAGCTCTTTTGTTAGAAGGGCCAGCTATGTTTTCACCAGAATTATCAACATCCATTAATATTCTAGTTGCTTTAGCCATCTCTGTAGTGTCTTTAGCCATATCTTCTATTCATCTACGTATCTGTATTTCTTTATCATTTTCTGATAAAGATGGATTATTTTTTATTGATTCAACCATTTTTTCAGTATGATCCATAGCCAATTTTAGATTATTTACATCTATTTTTGCTTTATATTTTTGATAATTAAATTCTTGACTACTTGAATTTTGATCACCTGTAACCTGTAAAATAGTAGTATGTATATTACCTTCTACAACTGAAGCGTTATCTAGAGTACCTACACCTTGTAAAGCTAAAGTATTTTGATTACACATTGCATAAAAAACATCTCTCATATTGAAATCAAATAGACTAAAAATAGAAGGCTGAAATGAATTTAAATATGCTGAAACGTCTGTATTTCTATTAAAAAAATTAACTAGTAAAAATAAAATTGATAGATTAAATATTCAGTTAACTTTAAAACTAAGTACAAATAAGCTATAAAATTTTATTGATAAATATCCATTTTTTATGGATTTAAAAAGAAAACCCATACTAGATACTAAGTTTTCATTATCTGAATTTATATTTTTATAGAAATTAGAAGATCCTATTAAAACTAAGATAAAAATACAAGAAGCTGTCATAGAATTAGCTATATCAAAGAATACAGAAAGGAATGTAAATATAAGTAAGTAAAAACAAACACTTATCAATATATAAAGTGCATAATCAGTTACAACTCCTTTACTTAAACTAGAAATAATTTTGCTTATTTTAGTTAAAGCTACACTATTTCCATATGGACCTATTCATTCTATACTACCTTTATCTAAAATTTTTGTAGTTTGTCCTCCTAATAATAATATTTTATTAACAATAAATTTATTATAAAAGAATTCAATTAAAAATCTTTGATTAAAGAATCCGAAAATATAATATCCTAAATTAGATAATTTAAAACTAGAAATTATACTAGGTATAAATTCAGAATATATTAACCCTAATCCTGTAAACAATAATGTTAAGAAAAATGGAATTAATTTAAATATAGTAGGTACACCAAATTCTGTATCTATTAAAATTTCATGTAAAGGATGAATAAATATACTATTATCTACAAAGAATCCTGAACCTAAACCTATATATATATCTTTAGTGATAAATCCGAAATAAATAGAAAATAAGGCTAAAATAACTAAAGGTAGACTTAAGAAAATATCTCCTTCATGAGCATTTTTATAATAATTAACTGGTCCGTTAGGATTAGTTAAAAAGGTTAAATATAAAACTTTTACAGAATATAAAGTAGTAAATATTGCACCTATTACTGCGATTACATATACATTTATACTGCTAAAATGGTATTGACCATAAGCAGATTCTAATATGAAATCTTTACTGTAAAAACCTGTCATAAAAGGGAAAGCTACTAAACTAAGACTAGCTATTAATATAACAGTATAAGTTAAAGGTAAAAATACTCTTAATCCTCCATATTTTCTTAAATCTTGATTATCGGCTACTGCATGTATAACAGCACCAGCCCCTAAGAATAATAATCCTTTATAAAAAGCATGATTCATTAAATGGAATATTGCAATATTATAAGAAGATAAACCTATAGCTATAACCATCATACCTAATTGGCTCATAGTAGAATAAGCTATAATTTTTTTTATATCTTGTTGAAATAACCCTATTAAAGAACTAAATACAGTTGTAATTGCACCTAATCATAAACAGATTAATAAAACAGTTGAACTATATTCAATTAAAGGAGATGAACGTATTAATAAATATACTCCTGCTGTAACCATAGTAGCTGCATGAATTAAAGCAGAAACTGGTGTAGGACCTTCCATAGCCATAGGTAATCATATATGAAGACCTACTTGAGAACTTTTTGCCATAGCACCTATTAATAAACATATTCCTATGATAGTTATTATATCTTCATTGATATATGGTGCTAATGAAAATACAATACTATAATCTAAATTACCTAAAGATCATAATACAGCAAACATTCCTATAGTTAAGAAAGCATCACCTACTCTATTAGTTAAAAATGCAGACAGAGAACTTTGATTTGCTGCTATTCTAGTGAATCAGAAACTTACTAATAAGTAAGAACATACTCCTACACCTTCTCATCCTACAAACATTAATAAATAATTATTACCTGTTACTAATATGATCATCATAAAAGTAAACAAACTTAAATAACTAAAAAATCTTTGATTGTGAGGATCATGGCTCATATACCCTATTGAGTAAAAATGAACTAAAGAACTTATAACTAATACAGGTATTAACATTGATACTGTTAAACTATCAAATTGGAAATTTCATAATATATTAAATGATTCACTATCTAATCATTTAAATAAATTTATTGAAACAGGATTATTGTTAAATCCTACTTCAAAAAAGCTAATGATAGCTAATATTGTAGTTATCATTATACTTAAACAA
>Ga0157372_10009358_pt1 | contig 10427 bp, 6 predicted proteins | sample C55metaG_FD_115307 | JGI IMG/M metagenome (GOLD analysis project Ga0157372, IMG submission 115307) | Corn rhizosphere microbial communities from Kellogg Biological Station, Michigan, USA - C5-5 metaG | ecosystem: Host-associated > Plants > Roots > Rhizosphere > Soil | place: USA: Michigan...
CGAAGGACCACACCACCGCCCAGCAGCCGGTCGCGAGCGCCGCTCCGGCGCCGGCGGCAACGACGACGCCCGAGACCACGACGGCGCCGACCGTGCCGACTAACGTGTCGTACGAAACGGCCGACTCCGCGTTCCGCGCCCGGCAGTACGGCACCGCCGCCGACATGTTCGACGCGTACACCAAGCGCCGCCCCAGGAACTCGTGGGGCTTCTACATGCTCGGCCTGTCGGCGTGGAAGAGCGGACAACTCGATCGCGCCGATTCCGGATTCGAGTCGGCGATCGCGCTCGACCCGAAGAACGTGAAGAGCTTCATCAACGTGAGCCGCGTGCTGCTCGATCAGGATCGGCTCGATGACGCGCGCGAGCGCATCGGTCAGGCACTGGCGCTCGACTCGGGCAACGCCGAATCGTGGCGCGTGCTCGGCCGCGTGGAAGGCAAAGCCGGCCATCTCGATGATGCGTTAGGCGCGTATCACACCGCGCTGTCGATCGACCCGCAGGACGCGTGGTCGATGAACAACATGGGGTTGCTGCTGCTGAGCGCCGGACGCGACGACGCGGCGCTTGGCCCGTTGGCCCGCGCGGTGCAGCTGGATGACAGCGTGCCGTCGTTTCAGAACAATCTCGGCTTGGCGCTGGAACGCACCGGGCACATCACGCTCGCCGGCCAGGCGTACCAGGCGGCGCTGGCGATCGACTCGACGTACGACAAGGCGAAGGTGAGCCTGGCGCGTCTTCAAGGACACAGCGACCAGCCGGGGCTCGACTCGGTGACCGTCGCATCGCTGGGTGATACGTTCGCCGGCGAGATCGAAGGCTGGCGTGCGTCGCGCAAGGTCGCGGCGACGGATTCACAGCCCGACTCCGTCAAGCGGCCGTAATCGTTAGGCACGAACAACGCCGGGCCGTCCCCCACGGAGGCGGCCCGGCGTTGTCGTCCGGTGCTTCAATACGTCTCCAGATAGTTCTCGAGCTCCCAGGCGCTCACCTGCGTGATGTACTCGCGCCATTCCTGTCGCTTGGCGTCGAGGAAATGCTCCGTGATGTGGCTGCCTAACGCCTCGCCGATCACCTTGTCCTTCTCGAGCTCGTCGCACGCCTCGTTCAGATCGTGCGGCAGATCGTCGATGCGCAGGCGGCGCTTCTCGCGGAACGACATCTCCCAGATGTTGACGTCCACCGGCTCGCGGTAGTCCGCGGCCGTCTCGATGCCATCGAGTCCAGCGGCGAGCATCACGGTCAACGCGAGATACGGGTTCGCGGACGGATCGGGCATCCGGAGCTCCACCCGCGTGCCCGAGCCGCGCCGGTCGGGGATTCTGATGAGCGGCGATCGATTGCGCATCGACCACGCCACGTTCACCGGCGCTTCGTAGCCCGGCACGAGCCGCTTGTACGAATTGACTAACGGATTGGTGATCGCGCAGAAGCCGCGTGCGTGCTTGAGCAGTCCGCCAATGTAGTGCAGCGCGGCGGCGCTCAGCTCCCACTGCGCCTGCTTGTCCCAGAATGCGTTTTCAGAGCCCTTGAACAGCGACTGGTGCGTGTGCATTCCGCTGCCGTTCTGTCCGAAGATCGGCTTCGGCATGAACGACGCGACCAGTCCCACCTGATGCGCCACGTGTTTCACGACGAACCGGAACGTCGCGATGTTGTCCGCCGTCGTGAGCGCGTCGGCATAGCGAAAGTCGATCTCGTGCTGGCCATGCGCGACCTCGTGGTGCGCCGCTTCCACCTCGAACCCCATCTGCTCCAACAGGTCGACGATCATCCGTCGCGCGTCTTCGCCCAGGTCCACGGGCGCCAGATCGAAGTAGCCCCCCACATCGTGCGTCTCCGTCGTGGGTCCACCCACCGACGGCTGCTTGAACATGAAGAACTCGGCTTCCATGCCGGCGTTCATCGCGTAGCCCATCGTGCGCGCGCGTTCGATCTGCTGCTTGAGCACCCCGCGCGGATCGCCGGCGAACGGCGTTCCGTTAGGCAACGTGATATCGCAGATGAGCCGTGCGACACGATTGTGCTCGTCGCCCCAGGGAAAGACGCGAAACGTGCTCAGATCCGGCGCGAGCAGCATGTCCGACTCTTCGATGCGGACAAAGCCCTCGATCGACGAGCCGTCGAACATGATGTTCGCGTCGAGCGCCTTCTCGAATTGCGATGCGGGCACCTCGACGTTCTTGTTCACGCCGAGAATGTCGGTGAACTGGAGACGGAGAAATCGCACTTCGTGCGCTCGCGTCAGCTCCAGGATGTCCTTCTTGGTGGCGCCTGCCGTGTCGGGAACGAGAGATCGATTCTTCGAGGGCACGTCGCGTCCTTTGTCGTGGAATGGGCGAGCCGCTCCAAGAGCGCGCCACGCAGCCATGAATGTCGGCGGAGCCGCAGGGCTGGTGCAAGCCTCGGCCGTTCGGCGGACGCGGAACCCAAGCGCACAGTGCCGTCGTGCCACGGGCGCGGCTACATTCCGGTCGAACCATTGATTCGATGTACCGATGCCGCCCACTCAAACAACCGCTCCAACAACCTGTCCGAGCTGTGCCGCGCCTGCGACCGGCCGATTCTGCGCCAACTGTGGCGCGCCGCTCGCCGGAGCACCATGCACGTCGTGTCGAGCGCCGCTCACACCCGGCGCCAAATTCTGTCACCGCTGCGGGACCGAGGCCGGGGCTCAGAGCACCGCGCCGGCCAAGCCACCGACGGAACACGGCGGTTTCAACGCTGCTCTGCCGTGGGCGGTTGCGGGAATTGCACTCCTGGCGCTGATCGCGCTCGTCGCCGGCCAGCATTTCGGCAAACCGCCAACGGCCACCGCCGCGACGCCGGAGGCCTCGTCGCTTCCGCCCGACGACGGCAGCGCCGTTCAACCGGTGCGCGGGCCCGACATCTCGTCGCTGTCGCCGCGCGAGCGCGCCGACCGTCTCTACGACCGCATCATGCGGCTCGACTCCGAGGGCAAGAAAGACAGCGCCGCTTTCTTCGCGCAAATGGGCATCTCCGCCTATATGATGCTGCCGAGCCAGGACGCCGACTCGCGCTACGACATGGGACGGATCGCGGAAGTGGCCGGTGCGGCGCCGGTGGCACAAGCACAAGCCGATACGATTCTCGCGCAGGACTCCACGCATTTGCTCGGGCTCATCCTGTCGATCTCGACCGCGCGCGACGCGGGCGACAGCGCGACTGCCCAACGGATGCAGCGGCGTCTCGTTGCGGCGCAGGCGTCGGAGCTGGCAAAGAAGCGCCCCGAATATCTGCGACATCAAACCGAGATCGCCGCCGCCGTCGACCAGGCACGGAAAGCAGTGCGCTGAGATCGTCGCGCACGCGACACCATTTCACAGACTCGCATCCATACCATGCCTGTCCGCACCATTCGCGTTGCCCACAGCCCTGATTCCGACGACGCATTCATGTTCTACGCGCTCGCCGCGGGCAAGATCGACACCGGCGACGTCCGCTACGTGCACGAGCTGCAGGACATCGAAACGCTCAACCAGCGCGCGCTGCGTGCAGAGCTCGAGGTGACCGCGGTTTCGATTCACGCGTACGCGCACATCGCCGACCGGTACGCGCTGCTTCCGCACGGCGCGTCGATGGGTGATCGCTATGGTCCACGGCTCGTGGCCCGCACGCCCCTCGAGCGGAAGGACGTGCGCGGTTTGCGCATCGCGATTCCGGGCCCGCTCACCAGCGCCTATCTCGCGCTGCGCCTGTACGAGAAAGAGTTCGAGCCGGTGTTCACGCGTTTCGACGAGATCGAGGACGAGGTTGTCGAGGGGACGGTGGACGCGGGGCTCCTCATCCACGAGGGGCAGCTCACGTTCGGCGATCGCGGACTGCACCTCGTGGTCGACCTGGGCGAATGGTGGTACGGCGAGACCGGCTTGCCGCTTCCGTTAGGCGGCAACGTCGTGCGCAAGGACCTGGGCCCCGCGCTCACCCAGCGCATCTCGCGCGACCTGCGGGCGAGCATCGCGTACGGGCTCGCGCATCGGGCCGGCGCGCTCGACCACGCGATGCAGTATGCGCGCGGCCTGGACCGCGCGCGCGCGGACACGTTCGTCGGCATGTACGTGAACGACTGGACGCTCGACTACGGCGAGGCCGGCCGGCGCGCCGTGCACGAGCTGTTGTCCCGCGGCGTGCACGCCGGCGTGATCGATCGCGAAGTGGCGGTGGAGTTCGTGGACGAGTGAGAGTTCGCTAATCCACGGCGGGGTTGCTCGACTTCTCGACGGATCGTCTCCCACCGAGCATCCCCGCTGTTATCGTTCGAGTCGTGACAAGCTCCATTGCACGTGGCGGCCTCCCGCTCCGACTCACGCGTCCACCCGTTGCCGATGCCTAACTTCGCAGCGAACCCGGACCAGGTCGCGTCCGCCAGCCACCGCCGGCAGGCGTGATGCGGCTCGCCTCGCCGTATCCGCCGCTCGACAACGGCGTCGATGCGGCATTGCCCGGCGCCGATGCGTCCGGCATCGCGAAGCGTCTGCTCGTCGTCGACGACGAAGACTCCATTCGCAACGCGCTCACGCGGTTTCTGAGCACGCGCGGATTCGAGGTCGAGAACGCGTCGTCCGGCGCGGCGGCATTGCGAATACTCGGCCGCGAGCGATTCACGCTCATGCTGTGCGACGTTCGCATGCCGGGGATGACCGGCCTCGACGTGCTGCACAAAGCGCTCGCCGACGATCCCGATCTCGCGGTGGTGATGCTCACGGCGGTGAACGACGCGGTGACGGCGACCGAAGCGTTGTCGGGCGGCGCGTTCGACTATTTGGTCAAACCGGTTGAACTCCATCAGCTCGAGGGCGCACTCGAACGTGCGCTGCACAAGCGCACACTCGTGCGGGAGCAGCGGCGTGTCGAACAGTTGATCCGCGACGAAGTCGCGAGCCGCACCAAAGAGCTCGAGCACGAACAAGCGGCGTTGCGATCGCTAACGGTGAGCGTGGCCGAAACGCTCATCAACGCGATGGAAGCCAAGAGCATCTATCTGCGCGGACACTCGCAGCGGGTCGCGGAGCTCGCAGCGTCAATTGCCGACGGTCTGTCGCTCGACGCCGACACGGTCGAGGCCGTTCGCATGGCGGGCCACCTGCACGACGTCGGGAAGATCGGTATTCGCGAGGAAGTCCTGAACAAACCCGGGAAGCTCACGCCCGAGGAATTCGCGCACGTCAAAGACCACGTGCGAATCGGCATGGAAATTCTCGCTCCGTTGCAGCATCTGGGTGTCGTGCTCGACTACATTCACGATCACCACGAGCACGTGGACGGCAGCGGATATCCGCGCGGACTCCCGGGTACCGAGATTTCGCTTGGCGGCCGAATACTGTGCGCGGCCGACACCTTCGATGCGCTCACGTCGCGTCGCGCCTACCGCGACCCTATGTCGCCGCGCGAGACGGTCGAGTACCTGGCGAGCAGCGTCGGGCAACTCCTGGACGGGACGGTGTACGACGTGCTGCGGCGTATCGTCCTGCGCCGGAAAACCCTCGTCTTCATAGACGATACGCCTGCCTGAGGCGGGCCCCCAAGCAGACCCAACAATAGCGCCAAGGCTCCCGGTTGTTACCAACACGGGAGTACCGCTATACGTAGTTTGTGTGTGAATCCTTCGTTCTTCGTCGCCCGGCAGCGCGCGCGAGCCTGCGCCGCCGCTGTCGGCGCGTGTTTCGTTGTCGCCTCTTGCGTGCATACTCCGTCGGTCGACGGCGTGGCGGGCGCCTCATCGTCATCGGCGCAGGCGTGGACACCGCCGGAGCACATGAAGCGCGACACGACCAGCAGCCACGGGAAGGTCGAAATCCCGTCGGATATCGAGCAGCGTCTGCAAACGCTGACGCTCGCGGACATCGTCGACCTCGCGCTTCGAAACAATCCAGCCACGCAAATCTCGTGGGCTAACGCACGCGCGGCCGCGGCAACGTACGGATCCCAACGCGGCAATTACCTGCCGACGATCGACGCCGACGTCACAGGCACGACGCTCAAGACCGTGGCCACGCAGGGCCGAGCCGCGGTCCAGCAGAAAACGCTCGAGCCGAGCGTCTCGATTTCGTACTTGGTGTTCGATTTCGGCGGCCGCTCGGGAAGTGTCGAGTCGGCCAAGCAAGCGCTCTTCGCGGCAGACTGGACGCACAACCTGACCATCCAGGACGTGGTGCTGCAGGCCGAAACCGCATACTTCAATTACATGGCGGCGAAGGCGCTCGTCACCGCTCAGGAGAGCACCCTCAAGGACGCGCAGGCGAACCTCGAAGCGGCACAGGAGCGGCACAAGGTGGGACTCGCCACCATTGCCGATGAGCTCCAAGCCAAGACCGCGGTATCGCAAGCGGAGCTCAATCTGGAAACGACGCAAGGCCAGCTGGCCACCACGCGCGGCACGCTCGCGCTCGCGTTAGGCTTGCCGGCCAACACGCCGTACGACCTGCAACCGCCTAACGTACCGGCTACGGTGCCGGTGATCGCCGACAGCGTCGACACACTGATCGCGGTGGCGCTGCGCGACCGGCCGGACCTCGCCGCCTCGCAGGCCGACTACGAGCAGGCCAAGGCCAACATCAGCGTCGTCCGCGCGACGCGGCTGCCGTCGCTCATGCTCAATGGGACCGGCTCACGCACGTACTCCAAAGCGCTCTCGAACGGCGCCAACAGCTACACGCTGTCGCTCGGCCTCAGCATTCCGATTTTCGCCGGATTCAGCCGCGCCTACAACCAACTCGCTGCCGAAGCGGAACGCGACGCGGCCGGCGCGCGCCTGGACCAGACGCGGCAGCAAGTGATCTTCGACGTGTTCAGCTCGTATCAAGCGCTGCAAACCTCGACGAAGCGCGTGAGCTCGGCCGATGACCTCCTGGCGAGCGCCCAACAATCGGAAGACGTCGCGCTCGGCCGCTACAAGCAAGGCGTTGGAAGCGTCCTCGACTTGCTCACGGCGCAGGCCGCGTTAGCCAGCGCGCGAGCGCAGCAGGTTCAAGCACGATGGACGTGGGAAACATCGTTGGTGCAGTTGGCGCACGACGCAGGTATTCTCGACGTGCACGGCGGTAGCCCGATCCATCTCACGCCTGACACCACACAATCGAAGCCCCCACAATGATCGATATGGCAGTCGTGCGCGGACCTCGGCACTCGATGGCGACGGCGCGGACATTGATTTCCGTCGCCGGCGCCCTGCTGCTGGTCGCGTGCAAGGATCCGAAAAAGACGAAATCACCGGCTGTGCCGGTGGCCGTCGCGCACGTCGAAACGCGCGATGTGCCGTACGAGATCGACGCGACCGGCACCATCGAGCCCATGCAAACGGTCTCCGTGTCGGCGCAAGTCGGCGGCATCCTCACGCACATCGACTTCAAGGAAGGCGATGATGTGAAGCAGGGACAGGTGCTGTTCCAGATCGATCCCCGGCCGTTCGAAGCAGTATTGCAGCAGGCGCGCGCCGGACTCGCGAAGGACAGCGCCCAGCTTACGACGGCTTTGCAAGACGAGCAGCGCTTCGCCCAGCTGGTGCAGAAGGACTACGTGACGCAGCAGCAATACGATCAGGCGAAGGCGAATGCGTTGTCGGGCAAGGCGACGGTCAACGCCGATGAAGCACAGGTCGAGGCGGCCAGGCTCAATCTCGAGTACGCCACGATTCGCTCGCCCATTGCTGGCCGCGCTGGCGCCATCCTACTCAAGCAAGGCAACCTCGTGCACGCGGCCGGTACGCCGCTCGTCGTGATCAATCAGATTCGCCCGATCATGGCGCGCTTCGCGGTGTCGGCGGTACACCTTCCCCGCATCAGGCAATACCAGAGCGATACGTTGAGTGTTGTTGCTCAACCGGCGAGCGGACTCGGCGCTCCCAGCCATGGAACGTTGTCGTTCCTCGACAATGCGGTCGACACGACCACGGGAACGATCATGATGAAGGCGAGATTTCCCAACACGGATGCCGTGCTCTGGCCGGGCGAGTTCGTGAACGTGGCACTCGAGTTGTACGTCGAGAAAGGCGCCGTCGTCGTCCCCACGACGGCTGTCGTGCAAAGCCAGTCCGGCACGTCGGTCTTTACCGTGAACGCGAGCGGCATCGCCGAGCAGCAGCAGGTCCAGGTCGAGCGCACGGCAGGCGACATGTCGATCATCGAGAAAGGGCTCACTCCGGGCCAAACAGTGGTGACGGACGGACAACTCCGCATTACCGACGGCACGAAGGTGCAAATCCAAGGCGCGACTAACGGCGATCAGCCGAGGCCCTGATGAATATCGCGGGAATCTGGATTCGGCGGCCCGTCATGACGACGCTGGTCATGATGGGCATTCTGATCTTCGGGATCGTGGCATATCGCCAACTCGCTGTCAGCGATCTGCCGACGGTCGACTACCCGACGATCAACGTCAGCGCGTCTCTGCCGGGCGCGAGTCCGGAAACGATGGCGTCCGCCGTGGCGACGCCGCTCGAGAAACAGTTCTCGACCATCGCCGGCATCGACGTCATGACCTCGAGCAGCAGTCAGGGCTCGACGAACATCGTCTTGCAGTTCACGCTCGACCGCAACATCGACGCGGCCGCGCAGGACGTGCAGGCGGCGATCTCGAAAACGCTGCGACAGCTGCCCAAGAACATCATTCCGCCGTCGTATCAGAAGGTCGACCCGTCTGCGTCGGCAATTCTCTACCTCGCCCTGACGTCGAAGACACTTCCACTGTCGCAACTCGACGAGTACGCCGAGACCTATCTCGCCCAACGCCTGTCGACCGTCTCGGGTGTCGCGCAGGTACAGGTGTACGGCTCGATGAAATACGCCGTGCGCGTGCAGCTGGATCCGCAGGCGATGGCCATTCGCAAGATCGGCATCGACGAAGTGGTCGATGCGATCGACAACGCGAACGTGAATCTGCCCACCGGCGTGCTGTGGGGCGCGAACAAAGCCTACACGGTGCAGGCCGACGGACAGTTGCAGGACGCCAAGGCGTTCCGCCCGATGATCGTCGCCTACCGAGACGGCGCGCCCGTGCGGCTCGAGGACATTGGCAACATCGTGGATGGCGTCCAGGACTCGCACCAGGCGAGTTGGTACAACGGTGCGCGCGCCATCGTACTCGCCATTCAACGCCAGCCGGGGACCAACACGGTGCAGGTGGCGACGGGCGTCAAGCAGGCGCTCAAGCAGATGGAGGAAGAATTCCCGCCTTCTGTTCGCGTCGACGTGCTGCACGACCACTCGGAGTCCATCGCGGCATCCGTGAAGGACGTGAAGTTCACGCTCTTCGTCACGCTGTGCCTGGTCGTGCTCGTGATCTTCCTGTTCCTCAGGAACGTCTCGGCCACGGTCATTCCGAGCCTCGCGCTCCCGATGTCGTTAGTCGGCACGTTCGCCGTGATGTACCTGCTGAATTACAGTCTCGACAACTTGTCGCTGATGGCGCTCACGCTGTCGGTGGGCTTCGTCGTCGACGACGCGATCGTCATGCTCGAGAATATCGTTAGGCACATCGAGATGGGCGAACCGGTGTTCCAGGCCGCGCTCGATGGGTCGCGCGAGATCGGCTTCACGATCTTGTCGATGACGATGTCGCTCGTGGCCGTGTTCATCCCGATTCTCTTCATGGGCGGCCTCATCGGCCGCCTGTTCCACGAGTTCGCGGTGACGATCGGTGTCGCCATTCTCGTGTCGGGCTTCGTCTCGCTCACGCTCACGCCGATGCTGTGCAGCCGATTCCTCAAGTCGCACCACGGCGAGGAGCACGGCCGATTCTTCAATGCAACCGAGCGAATCTATGAGCGTGTGCTCGCGGGCTACGAGCGGACCCTGCGCATCGCAATGGATCACCGACGCAAGGTGCTGGTATTCGCCGTGCTGGTGTTGCTGGGCACTGGACTGCTTGCCGTGGTCACCCCCAAAGGCTTCTTGCCGAGCGAAGACCAGGGGTTCCTCCACGGAACCACCGAAATGGCGGAGGGCACATCGTTCGACGCGATGGTCGCCCATTCGGAGCAGGTTTCCAAGATCATTCAAGCCGATCCCAACGTTTCCGACTACATGCTATCGGTGGGAACCGGCGGGGCTTCGAACACCATCAACGATGGCCGTGTTCTGCTGCACCTCAAGCCGCTCAACCAGCGCACGTTGTCGGCCGATCAAATCGTGCAGGAGGAGGAAAAGAAGTTCGCGTCATTGACGGGGATGCGGGTCTATCTGCAGAATCCGCCGCCCATCAACATCGGCGGACACTCGACCAAGAGCGACTATCAGTTCACGCTGCAGAGCGCCGACATCCAAACGCTGTACGCGTCGTCGAGCAAACTGCTGGCGCGCATGGAGAACATTCCCGGTCTGCAGGATGTCACCACCGACTTGCAGATCAAGAACCCGCAGGTGAACGTCGCGATCGATCGGGACCGTGCGTCATCGTTAGGCGTGAACGCG
>Ga0157372_10009359_pt1 | contig 10426 bp, 6 predicted proteins | sample C55metaG_FD_115307 | JGI IMG/M metagenome (GOLD analysis project Ga0157372, IMG submission 115307) | Corn rhizosphere microbial communities from Kellogg Biological Station, Michigan, USA - C5-5 metaG | ecosystem: Host-associated > Plants > Roots > Rhizosphere > Soil | place: USA: Michigan...
CCTCGATTTTGCAACCCCGCTGCTGGGCATTTCAGCAACACTCTTCTTTTTCCTGATGATCATCCGCAGCTACCGCTTCGGAAATACGCCTGTTTATACCGGGCCGGTGAAAATCATTATCGCCATTGCGATCGTGCTGTGTTTGGCGCTTGCGCTCGTACGCTCCTCGGTTACGGGACAATGCTGGGACCTTTACCTGGATCCGCTTAGCTCGTACCCGAAAGTGCTTTGGGCAGCTTTTTATGATGTGGTGTACGTGCTTGCCCTCGCTGTTTTTTTCCTGCTGCTGCTGCGTGTTTTCAGGAGAAGGGAGAAAGTCCGCACAGTGCTCAGCCGGATCTTTGTGGCAATTTCCTTCAGCTCGCTGATCGCGGGAATCCTGAACGTGCAGGTGGTGCAAACCATCGGCAAGCCTTTCAACTACCCATGGCTCTATTATTCCGATTTTCTGAAAAGCTCGGATTCACATTCTGCCATCACCGCCAATGTTTCTTTCAACCAGGTGATCCAGATCTTAATGGTGTGCCTTGCCTGTGTTTTTTTCACGCTTACGATCATCACCGCGGCCGACCTGCTCCTTCAAAAGCTGAAGATGCGCGGCGTGCTGCTGTCCACCATCATCTGCTGCAGCGCTGTGTACGTAACGGTTGCGCCGGATGTGATCAGCAGCCACAACTGGAACTACGACAAGCTTGCGAATCCCGTAGTGGCCTTCACCGGCTCGCTTGCCCCTTTTTCCGGCGATCCGCAACTGTTCACGATGAACATCGACGACAGTCTCAAGTTCGACCTCTTCATAAAAAAGCATCCCGGCTTAGCTTCCGAAAAAATTCCGGAGATAAAGAACGTGGTGGTATTCGTGATGGAATCGACACCCGCCGAATACATACAACCATACTCCTCCACATTCAGGATCACGCCGGAGCTGGAAAAGCATCTTTCCGAATCCATCGTGTTTGAAAATGTGTATGCACATGCACCGGCCACCAATAATTCGATGGTGAGCATCCTCGGCTCGGTGTATCCGTGGCTTTCCTACAACAGCATTACAAAAGAGCATCCCGATGTGGCGATCCCGACCATCAGCTCGGAGCTGAAAAAGCAGGGATACAGGACTGCCTTCTTTAACTCTGCCGATAACCGTTTTCAGAAAGCCGGAGAATTTTTAGGCAACAGGAAATTCGACCAGATCAAGGACTGTAACACCTTACAATGCAGCAACAGCTTTGAGGTGAAGGATGAGAAATGGGATTTCCTCGACGGAAAAGATGACGAATGCACCGCGGAAGATCTGAGCAGCTGGATCAGGCAGGAGCCCGGAAAGCCTTTCTTTGCAATGATGTGGACCTATCAAACGCACTATCCTTATTTTGTTTCAGGCGAAGAGCAATACTACAGCAACGATCCCATATTCAACCGCTATCTGAATGCCGTGCATCACAGCGATATCGCCCTAGGGAAAATGCTGGATGAATTAAAAGCCGCTGGGCTCGATAGATCCACATTGGTAGTGGTTGTAGGCGATCACGGTGAAGCGTTCGGAAGACACCAGCAAACAACGCATGCTTCCGGCATTTATGAGGAGAACCTGCATGTGCCCTGCGTATTCATCAATCCCGCATTCAAAGGAGAGCATAAAAAAGGCATGGGCGGACTTATTGATATTGCCCCAACCATTGCAGGTATGCTGGGTTACGAAGCGCCCAACGAGTGGCAGGGCAGAAGCCTGCTGAAAGCAAAAGAGAGCGACCGCGTTTATTTTTTCACGCCCTGGGCCGATTATCTGTTTGGCTACCGCGAAGGAAATCACAAGTATATTTTCAATGCCACAAAGAATTTAACGGAGATGTACGACCTTGAAAAAGATCCGCAGGAAACCACCAATATTGCAGGCAGCTTCCCTGAAAGGGCCACGATAAGCCGCCAGCGCATTGCCGGGTGGGTGCAGACAATGAACAGCTATATGGACAAGCTGCTCACCGCCAAAAAATAATACTATGATTTATTGAATGCCGCAGGATCTACTTCACGTAGAAGGGAGCGTTTGCTGTGGCTACATTGTTCTTGCCGTCGTATACCGTTACATACAAGCGGTAAGCTCCCGGCTTGTCCGGCGCTTTGAATGTAAGCGCTTTTCCTTTTCCGTCGATGATCAGTCCGCTTACCGGCGCAGGCTTATCTTCCTTATCACCGCCTTCTTTCTTCTCTGTGCTTTCATGATATATTTCCCAGTAGTAATACAGCGGATCATTGTCGGGATCATTGCAATCGGTGTAGGCCATGTGCTGCGAGCCGGGCGCCAGGTAAACGCCTTCGTGTGTTTTCTTATCGTCGATCCCGATCGGCAGGATCAGCGGCGCCCTGTTTGCGCGCTCCTGCCCCGTCCAGTTCTTTTGCATGGCATCTATCATCCCTGTATTTTCGCCGCTCTCGAGGTACAGGCTCAGTAGCGTATGCGTACGCGCCTGCTTGTAACCCCAGTAAAACACGTAGGATCCGAGGCAACGGTCGGTGTTTGCCACCATGGCCTTCTGGTAATGCTCCTCGAAAAGCTTTGCCTTTTGGGTGCTCGTTTCCTCTATAAATGCGCCCCAGGGAGTGAGCAGCGCTTCCCAATAGCCGGATGCGCCCCACTCACCCACCATGTAAGGTCCGTTCCAGCCGGCATCACGGAGATGGGTCCGCACATTCGGCACGTCGAGAAATGCATTGATGGATAATACGTCGAGGGTCGGACAACGCCTCATGATCTCTTTCACATGTTTTTTCGGAACACCCGCCAGCATGGTTGTGGTAGGATGATGCGGATCTACCTGGTGGATGAACTTTACAATATCGTTCACCGCGTTCCACACCTCATAATTATTTGCAAACTGGTCGAGCTCATTCCCCACTCCCCACATGAGCAGCGCAGGATGGTCCTTGAAAGCCAGCACTTCCTTTTTGATCTTTTCGAATTGCTCGGCCACCGCTTTTTTATCGCTGTAGTTAAAGCCGCGCCTTTCCAGCTCCATGTCGAGGCCGAGTGTAACGCTAAGCCCGAGCTCCTGCGCCTTGTCGAGGTATTTCTTCGCACCGATCGTGCTCCAGAGGCGCAGCGAATTACCGCCGCACTGCTTCAGGTCTTCGAGGTGTGAATAGCCGCCGGCTCCTTTGATGTAATACGGAGCGCCGTTTACATACAGCTGGAAATCCTTCCCTGTTTTCTTTATTTCCGCATGAAGCACCGACGAGTCCTTCACCGGAGTATGCGCCGCGGGCTGAAGAAAGAGCGGCATGAACCAAAAGCTTGTAAGTGGTAAGATCAGTTTCAACATCACGATTTTTTTAACAATCACTCAACAAAAAATCTTCCAGCAGGTGTTGGGGAAAATAAAGGCCATAAAGGCCGGAGAGAGGTAAGCAGGATCAGTTCCTGATCACTTTTATTACCTGCGGCGGCTGCCCATCGGCGGAGCAGGAAATAAAATAAAGTCCGGGCGAATAACCGCTTCCGAGCAGCACACCCGTATTGTTATTCAGGGTCCGCTCCTCCACGAGCTTCCCGGTTTGGTCATAGATCCGCAGCTGCAAAGGATAAGCCCCGGTGCAATGGAGCGTGAACTCGCCGGAGCCGGGGTTGGGGTACACGCTGACGTTGAGCTCAGGAACACTGTTCTGAAGGGAGATCACCTCCGAGTAAGAAAATTTTCCGTCGTAATCCGTTTGTTTCAGGCGGTAATAATTTACACCTTTCAGCGGCTGCTCATCCCTTGCATTGTATCTTAATACACAGGTGCTGTTGCCCGCGCCCTTCGTGGTCAATATGGTTGAATAAGAGGATCCGTCGGCGGAGCGCTCGATGCTGAAAAAATCGTTATTGGTTTCGGTAGCGGTGCTCCATTCGAGCAGGTTCGCGCTTCCTTTGTTCATCCCGGTAAAGGAAAGCAGCTCGATAGGGGTTGGCGTCACGTTGTTTGTCCAGCGGTACACCTGGTTGGTGGCGGGCCTTGCATTAATGGTGGTCACCTCGCTCACATTGTGGTTCACACCCGGAGTTGCGGTAGTGTTCGTAAGGCAATAAAAATCCGTTCCGCTCGGCCCTTCCAGTCCGATGGACGCGCTGCCCGATGAAACGGAGCTTGACTCGGCTTTGTAACAAAAATCGATGATGTTGGATGTTTCATACAGCTTCACCTGGAAGGAGATCACCGGGCCCAGCGCAGAGTTCTTCCACATCATGTTCTTCCATTCCACGGTGAGCACGCGGTTTGGAGCAGAGCCGGTAAGCTTGTAATTCACATTTCCGCCGCTGCCCGAAACATCGAGGTCGTCCCAAAGCGGGGCGATAATGGGGCGTTCGGCATTGGCCGTTTGTGTGGCATTTCCTGCGAGCTGATTAGCAGGGTCGCTGCCGATCACACCGGTGTTGAACGACATCCAGCCGTTGCTCGAGGCGATGAAATCGGTGTACACCACGGAGCCGAACTGGAAATTAAAACCTATAGGATAAGGATTGGTATAGCCATCGTCGATTCCCGCAGCAAGCTCACCCATGATGGTGGGCGTTGTATTATAAGCAAAGGCAACCGACAAATTGCTTTCGGTATAATTGAGGGCGGAGAAGAGAGTGCCTTTGAAGCTTAGAAAAAGGCACGCGAGCAGAGTCTTTTTCATTCAAAAAAAATTTAAGCGGTTCAGTCGGAAAACAGGCGGGATCGCTGTTCGGGCAGTAGGTCCGCAGGAAGCGGACAGGCGTTCAGATAATTCGGATCCGGGTTGTTTTACGCAGCTGTAACTTATTATGTTTCAGAAAGATTCAGCTTTTTGCAAATAAAAAAGCATGCCGCCGGAAAGGGCATAAAAAAGCACCATGACGTAATCATGGTGCTAATGTCAGTTCGAGTGTTCGCTATAGCGAAAGTATCGAGAACTGTTAAGGAAACAGCTTAATTCCTGATCACTTTATATACTCCAAGGCTTCCTCCGGACGAGCAGGAAATAAAGTACATTCCCGCAGCATATTCTTTTCCGAAAGTAAATGCGGTTTTAGCGGTTGCTTCTTCAACAAGCCGCCCGGTGTGATCATAGATCATTACATGCGTTTCGGAAGCTTCGTTCAAACGGATGGTGAATTCAGCGGAGCTGGGGTTCGGATAGATCAGCGCCTCCGTATCAGCTGCCTGCTCGTCGATGCCAACACTGCAGGTAACATTGATCTTTAAATAATCCTGGAGGAAAGAAGGAAGGCCAAGTCCGCCCATCACACCCATTCCATCCGGATCGAGGTAAACGGCATTGTCGGTAAAGCCCGCGCCAACCCCGTAGATATCGGGATTATTGATGGCTCCCACGAAGGGGCTCGAGAACGATTCCGCCACGTAGATCTTTCCGTCGGGGCCCATCTGCATGGCATACAGGTCGGGGGTAGCGCTCAGCGGGAATTTAGAAGCCACGATCAACGCCGGTGTTCCGAGCGTAATGTTATACTGGTTCAGCGTAGAGGACGGATCATACGACGTGAGGTACAGGTTTGCCGAATTTTTGGAAAACTCCACGCCATACACGTGATAGCCCATGTTAAAGGTAACCGGGTTGGAAACCATCCCGGTGCTGTTGTCGAAATCGAAAAGCTCCGCAATGTCCATATAGCCCGTTGCAAGCGCCAGCTTATCGCCGCACATGTTGAACTTCATTTGGCCGTACGTATTCTGGAACGCGGTAGGCGAAGCTATGTGCACAGCGCCCACACTGCTGATCACGGGAGCCGAAAGTCCTGCGGCAGTTAAGTGATACGCGTAAAATTTATTGCTTCCCCATTTATGCACCATGATCCAGAATCCCGTGCCTGCGGCATCTTTCACTGCAGAAAGCTTTTCGGTAATGCTGTCGGTGATCGCAACATTCTTCGTTGCCGTTACATCGCCAAGTCCGCCGTGAAGCGTCATATCCACCATGGAATAGCGAAAGCCTGCTGCTCCGCCATCGGCAGCAGTGGTGAAAATATAATACTGGGATGTTGAAGAAGGCGATGGTACGATGAGCGCCGACTGCGTGGAAGAAACATCGCCCATCAGCCCGGTGCCGTTCGGCATAGTTGCATCGGTGGAATCCCATACGCTTACGCCATCGGTATAAAAAAGAAGCGCGCCTGCCGCCGTGGAAACCGCTGCTGTTCCCTCGGAGCTGTTGAGGCTGCCGCTGATCGCAACCGGTGAGCCGCCGCTGAAATCGAGTCCGCCCAGCGTACCGAAATACCACTTATCGGCTTCGTGCTGTGCTATAATTGAAAGGCTGAAGGCAGACAAAAAAAAGGAGAGGAGTAATTTTTTTATCATGATGAATGTGTTTTAAGTTTAAATCAAATTTAATCAAAAATGAGGGCTTGTCAAATTTTAGTTGTGGGTTTTTAAACGCAGAGCTGTGGGTTTATTTCTCGCAAAGGCGCAGGGAACGCAGAGTTGTGCGCGCCGTCAGTTCGAGTATCCTTCCTTTTTCGGGAAGGATGTATCGAGACGTGCGAGGCGTTTGAGGCCAGCGCACAGAATAAGATCCCTCGGGCAAGCTCGGGATGACAGCGTGCTTAAAAACAAACACTAATATTACAATGTCCCCAACCGTGAGAAAGCCCGCTGATGAACTCCTGCGTGATGTATGCCTTGGTATATTCAATGCTCACCCGCTTGTACGCGATCACGATGCCGACGTACGCCGTTCCCACAACGCGGCTGATCTCTCCCACCCGTAAGGTATAGATGCTGCTTTTGTTAAACACACCGCCCTGCATGGTCGCATTATAGCCAACCGCTTTTACTTTTTCACGAAGGAAAATGTAGCACTGGAACTTATCATGGCTGCCGTCCTTCGAAAGGCTGAGACCGTCAAAATAGCCGTGCATCCAGCCCATCCTGAGTGTGCCTCCCATGCTTACATCATCGTATAGCGTTCCCGCCCTTGCTTCCAGCAACCCGGTAAACTCCACATGCTTCCTCATCAAAAATCCTTTTTCATATTGCAGCGTGTAATTCAGCACCACATCATTCGCAACCTGGTATTCCCAGCCCAGCGGCTGAATGTTTTTCAGCTTCCTGTGAATATACTGCTGCTCCTCTTTTCCAAGTGATGCCGGACCGAGAATGCCGAGGTCGAGCTGCGAATACAAGCGCTGCTGTTTTTCCTTATCGATGGAAATCCGGAAGAATGACAGGAACGATGTGCCGCAATACGGCCGCTCGCCGAAGTAAATAGAGTCGTGGCGGATGCTGCGCGGCGTAAAGCCGTCGCGCTCGAAAGCGATCCCGTAATAATTCCGCGCAGCTTTACTTACACGCGGCAGCAGCTTCGAAACAGGATTTTTCCGAAGTGGATTGAGGATGAGCTCGAGGCGAACGCCCTGTGTATAGTACCGGTCGGTAGCGCTGAAAAAATCATTGTCGTAAGTATACCTGAAATAATTTTCCTGCTTCTGTGGAATGCTGTCGGCAGCCTGCGCATACACCCTCAGTACCTGCATCATCGTCAGCGCCAAAATCAGCATTACCATCTTCTTCATACTGCAATTTACGCAATCCGCTGGTATAAAGTTTTAGGCCTTTAAGTTCCGGCGAAAATTAAAATAATAGTTCGTAGTACTAACTATTCATAAAATTAACTATTTTTGCAATCAATTCTGATCCGATGAATGAAGCGTTAATAGAATCCATGCCCTTTGGCCGCTCCCTGGCCGTCCTGGTGAAAACATACTTCGGTGCGCTTACCAAGCGCCTGGAGCACCTCGAGATCGAGCGCAGCTATTCCATCCTCATCTTTATTGAAGGCGCCAGCAAAGGCTGCACCCAGCAATGCATCTGCGATTGCCTGAAGATCGACAAAGTGTCGATGGTAGGAAAGCTGGATCATTTGCTGAAAATGAAATACATTAAAAAAACGGTGAACCCGGACGACCGGCGCGAGCACCTGATCGAGCTCACCGCAAAAGCGAAGAACGTACTTCCGGAAATTCACAAAGAAATAGACGCACTCAACAAGGAAGCTTTCAAAGGATTGTCGAAGGAGCAGCAAAAGGAACTGTACCGCTGCATCCATGTGATCCAGAGCAACCTCGACCCTCTGCCCTCTCAAAAAATTTACATCAACTATAAAAAAGCGAAAAAAGCAAGCCGATGAAGAACAGGACCATCATACTTATTATTTCCATTGTAGCTGCACTTGCACTGATCAAGATCTTTTTCCTGCAGCCGGAACAAACCACCGGTCCGCAGGCCGGCGGCGGCGGCGGCGGACAGAAACCGCAGTCCGCCATTGTTACGGGTTACATCGCCATGCCAATGCTGTTTGAAAATACCATCTCATCGAGCGGAACGGTGCTTGCCGCCGAGGAAGTGGAGCTTCGCCCGGAGATCTCGGGAAAGCTTGTTTCCATTCTCTTTAAGGAAGGCAGCAACGTGAGCAAAGGCGAGCTGCTTGCGAAGATCAACGATGCCGACCTGCAGGCGCAGCTGAAAAAGCTCAACCTCCAGTACAAGCTGGCGAAGGAACGGGAAGGGCGCGTAAAAGGACTGCTGGATATCAAAGGCATCAGCCAGGAAGAATACGATGTGGCCGCAAATGAGCTGCAAACGATAGAAGCGGACATGGATTTCACCCGCGCACAGATCTCCAAAACCGAGATCCGCGCGCCGTTCAGCGGGAAGATCGGGCTCAAGTCGGTAAGCGAAGGCAGCTTCGTAAGCAACACCACGGTGATCGCAAGCATGCAGCAAACGGATGTATTAAAAATCGACTTCTCCGTTCCGGAAAAATATGCAGCGCTTGTGAAAACAGGTGATACCGTTAAGTTCAGCGTGGAAGGCATCGCACAAAAGATGAATGCAAAAGTTGCAGCCATCGAGCCGAGGATCAATTCGCAAACGCGGAACATCATGATCAGGGCTATGTACACCAATACCGGCGGTAACGTATATCCCGGCGCTTTCGCGAAGGTGGAGCTCATCACGGCCAAAAAGCAATCGTTCATGATCCCGACAGAAGCGCTGATCCCCGAGCTGAAAGGCAACAAGATCTTTGTGGTGAAGAACGGCAAAGCAACGCCTTTGAAAGTAGAGACCGGAGAGCGTAACGATGCAAAGGTGGAGATCCTCTCCGGCCTCAACCCCGGCGATACGGTGATCACCACCGGCATCATGTCGCTGAAGCCGGAAACGAACGTAAAGATCATTCAGTTAAAAAAATAATACGCATTCATGAACATTTCCTCCATTAGTATAAACCGCCCGGTGCTGGCAATTGTGATGAGCCTGATCATCGTGCTTTTCGGCGGCATCGGCTATACATTTCTCGGTGTACGGGAATACCCTTCCATCGATCCGCCCATCATCACCGTGCGCACCAACTACGCCGGCGCCAATGCGGACGTGATCGAATCGCAGATCACCGAGCCGCTTGAAAAAGCCATCAACGGGATCGAAGGCGTGCGCACCATCTCTTCTTCAAGCAACCAGGGATCGAGCAGCATCACCGTGGAATTCAACCTGAACTCCAACCTCGAAGCCGCAGCCAACGACGTGCGCGATAAAGTATCGCAGGCTGTAAGGCAGCTGCCGCAGGACATCGACGGCTTACCGACAGTAACAAAATCGGATGCGAACTCCGATGCGATCCTTTCACTCACGCTGCAGTCGAACACCCGGAACCTCCTTGAGATAAGCGATTTCGCGGAGAATGTGCTGGCGGAACGCCTGCAGACGATCCCCGGTGTGAGTACCATCCAGATCTGGGGACAGAAAAAATACGCGATGCGCATGCGCATGGATCCGGTGAAGCTCTCGGCGTACGGACTTACGCCACAGGATGTAAAAACCGCGCTCGACAGGGAAAACGTGGAGCTTCCTACCGGGAAAGTTGCAGGAAATACAACGGAGCTGACCTTGAAAACAGCAGGACGGCTGAAGACGGAAGACGACTTCAACAACCTTATTGTAAAGGCCGACGGTGACCAGGTGATCCGATTCAAGGATATTGGAAAAGCGAGCCTCGGCCCTGAGAACGAAGAAACCATCCTGAAGCTTTCGGGGACACCGATGATCGGGCTTGGCCTTGTTCCGCAGCCGGGAGCGAATTATGTTGACATTGCAGACGAATTTTACAAGCGCGTGGAAGAGATCAAGAAAGACCTTCCGAAAGATTATACACTCGACACTGCACTCGACAATACCGTATTCATTAAGAAGTCGATCACCGAAGTTGCCGAAACGCTTGGAATCGCCATTGTGCTGGTAGTACTGATCATTTACCTTTTCTTCCGCGACTGGCTCATCGCCTTCCGCCCGCTGATCGACATTCCCGTTTCACTCATCGGCGCCTTCTTCATCATGTACCTGATGGGCTATTCCATCAACGTGCTCACGCTGCTCGCAATCGTACTGGCAACAGGACTTGTGGTGGATGA
>Ga0157372_10009362_pt1 | contig 10425 bp, 8 predicted proteins | sample C55metaG_FD_115307 | JGI IMG/M metagenome (GOLD analysis project Ga0157372, IMG submission 115307) | Corn rhizosphere microbial communities from Kellogg Biological Station, Michigan, USA - C5-5 metaG | ecosystem: Host-associated > Plants > Roots > Rhizosphere > Soil | place: USA: Michigan...
ACGGCGGGCAACCGCCCAGCCTCGTTCGGGACTACCTCGTGTTGCTGGGCGCCGACATGGAAGTCGCCCGCGAACACGCTCTCCGGGGGTGGAGTTTCGTCGACTAAGCCCCAGCCGTTTCCCTAGTCGCCGACGCGAGCCCATCGGCCGCGCTGCGCCCCGAGTTGCGCCGGCAACTCGGGGCGCGCCATTCTGGTGACCATGACACCACCGGATGATGGATCGCTCGGGCGCACTGCTCGACGCAACTTTCTCGGGCGGCTGCTCGGCGGCGCGACCGCGTTGACACTGTTCGGCGCGCCGCATCGCGGCGCGGCCGAGGAAGTCGCCGTTGGTCAGCCGCAACCGGGCGACGACTGGATGCGTGAGCTCACCGCTCCGCATCGCGTCGCGTTCGACTGGTCGGCGCACAAGAACGGCAAGCCGCTCTCGCAAGGAAAGAACTATCTCGACGCCTGGCGCGATGCGTTCAAGACGACGGAGCACGAGGTCGATCTCGTCTTCGGCATCCACGGCGACGCGATTCCCGTCGTGCTCGCCGACGCGCTCTGGTCGCGTTACAGGATCGGCGAGCAGTACGAGGTCACCGACGGCGGCACGAAGCTTCCCGCGATTCGCAACGTGTTCACCGCCGCCCACGCCGCGGCGGGCGGACTCGTGGCACCGGAAGAATCGGTGGAAGCGCTGCAGAAGCGTGGAGCGAAGTTCGCGGTGTGCAGGAATACCGTTGCAGGCGCGACCAAGAAGTTGGCCGCCGCCGGGTTCGGCGCGCCGGACGAAGTCCGTGCGGCAATCGTGAGCGGATTGCTGCCAGGCGTGATTCTGGTGCCGGCGATGCTCGTCACGCTGACGCAGCTGCAGGAGCGCGGAGTCAGATATTTGAAGGTCGCATAGACTCGGATTGTCGTGATTGACCACGGCTAACGCGCCCCTCACGTCGGACTCGACCGGCCCACGATGGCCGGTTCGGGTCGATCGGCTGCTGCGCCAGCTCCCGTGGATCTGCGGCGCGCTGTCGGTCGCGATCGGCGCGCTCACGCTGTTCGGCTGGTTCCTCGGCCGCCCGGAATGGACCAGCGTTCTGCCCGGACTTCCACCGATGGAGTCCAACAGCGCCCTCATGGCGGTCGCGGCGGGCGTCTCGCTGGTGCTGCTCGCGCCGATGGACGCATCGAGGGCGCGGACCGTGAGCGGACGGATCCTCGCCGGCGCCACGCTCCTGTTCGCGATCTTGCCGCTGGTCGAGCACGCGCTGCGAGTCGACATGTCGATCGACCGGTTGCTGAGTCACGGCGAAACCCCGTTCCATAGCCCACCAGGACGTCCGTCGCCGCAAACCGCGGCGGCGTTCGGCCTCATCGGCGCGACGCTGCTGACGTTGAACGTCACGATGCGACGCGAGTTTCGGCCCGCCCAGCTGCTCGCGGTCCTCGCCGCCCTCGTGCCGCTCATTTCAGTTTTGGCATATCTCTTCGGCACGGCGGAGCTCTACGGCCCGCAAGCCGTGTATCCATTCATCGGCATGGGCATTCCCACGGCGGGGGCGCTCCTCGCGCTGAGCGCGGGCGCCCTCGCCGCGCGCGCCGGAGAGGGGCCGCTCTCCGTGCTCATCCGGCCCGACAGCGGCGGGCTTGCCTCGCGCCAACTCTTCGCGTGGCTGCTCTTCCTCGCCGCGGCGACGGGCGGCATCGAAGCGGGCGCGCGGTTCGGATTCTACGCGGCGCCGATCGGGTCGGCCGGCGTCGTTCTCTTGGGAGTCGTCGGCGGAACGGTGTTCGTGCTGCGCGTCGCGCACACTCTGAGCCGGATGGACCGAGCGGCGCAATCGGCCCTTCAGGCGCGCGACGACTTAATGGGTGTCGTCGCCCACGACCTTCGCAATCCACTGAGCGTGATCGTCATGCAGGCGGAGTATCTCCGGATGCTGCCGGCGCCGAAGGACACCGAAGCCGACGAATCCGCCGACGCGATCTCACGCTCGGCGATGCGGATGAACCGGTTGATTCAGGATCTGCTCGACGTCAGCCGCATCGAGGCCGGGAGTCTGTCGTTGCGCTGCACCGAGTCGGACACCGCCCAGCTCCTCGCTACCGCCGTAGACAGCCAACAGCCATTGGCGTCGGCCGGCCAGATCGACCTCGTTACCGACATCGCCGCTCCGCTTCCCAAGATCCTGGCCGATCAGGATCGTCTCATGCAGGTCTTTGAAAACCTGATCGGCAACGCGATCAAGTTCACCGACCCTGGGGGGCGGATCACCGTGGGGGCGCGCCCGCAAGCCGGCGACGTATTGTTCTGGGTGTCCGATACCGGCGCGGGGATGCGGCAAGAGGATCTGCCGCGAGTGTTCGATCGATTCTGGCGGGCGCAGGAGGGCGCCAAGCACGGCGCCGGTCTCGGGTTGCCGATCGCCAAGGGTGTCGTCGAGGCGCACGGCGGGCGAATCTGGGTCGAGAGCGCCCTGAGCCGCGGGACCACGTTCTCCTTTACGATTCCCGCGGTGGGCAACCCACCGCCAGCCACCCGCTCCTGATCGAGGCGGCATGCATCGGGCGATGCCCGCGAGCATGCCGCTTCAAGCGTTGTTCGACGAACTTCCGTTGTGGCTGCTCTTCCTTCTGACGCTCGCTCTCGTCGCGTTCTCCATCGAGGTCGGCGTCCACGTGGGGCGACGCGAGCGGAGGCACGCGGCGCACGAAGGTCCGTCGCAGGTCGGGTTGGCGACCACGTCGGTCCTCGGCCTGGTCGCATTCATCGTCGGCTTCGTGCTCGGGCTCGCCGAGGCGCGCTACGAATCGCGCCGCGAGGCCAAGTTTTCGGAAGCGGACGCAATCGCCAGGGCGTTCGCTCGTGCGTCGTTTCTTCCCGACTCGTCGCGGACGGCGGCGCGTCGCCTACTGCAGCGAGCGGCGACTGCCGGTCTGGACCTGGAGGTTCCGCGCACCATGGACAGCGCGATGGTCGTGCTCGGAGCCGCCCGAGACTCGCTTTGGACGGTGGCAAGCGCCGAGGCGAACGCGCAACCCGAATCCGACACGAGGGCGATGTTCGTCGAATCGGTCAGTGACGTGTTCGATGCGTTCCGGCGCGAGATATTCATCGCGCGCTACGGGCGCATTCCGCCGACGATCTGGTTCGTGTTCCTCGCCCTGACCGCCCTTGGCGCCGGCATCGTCGGCTACCAGAGTGGTCTCGGCTCGGCGCGGCGACCGATGTCGGCGATGGCGGTCCTCGCCGTTTCCCTCGCGACGGTGGTTTACGTGATCACCGACCTCGATCGGCCGAATCGAGGAACGCTTCACATGAGCCGCGAGGCCATGGTCGCGCTGCACGAGACGTTCACGCCGAGAGAGCGCTGACCGCCTCGGCAGGCGGGCGGCGACGCGACCGTCTCGTTGGTCGATGGTGCCACACGCCACTTCACATCCGCCGACGAGCGGCGCGAGGCATGTCGCCTGCCCCCCACGCCTCAGTTCAGGGACGCATTCCCGCTGAGCTGGTGGCACACAGATGCTGGTCACGTTGTCGGCGCTCATCGCTGCGGCCGCGATGCCGCTTGGCCCCATCACGAGTCGCGATTCCACGCGCGCACTCCGCGTCGCCCATCGGGCGCAGGGCGATTTCGAGGCGCTGCGGCGGCAGCTCCTGCCGCACGGGACGTTGATCGCCGCTCCCGGCTGCGACGCCGTCGTCGGCCGCTACTGTTTTCTGCAACAAGTCGCGTCCGCCGCGCCGCAGGAAGCGCCCGAGGTCGTCGCGGGGCGGCTTCGATTGCTGGCCACTCTCGACAGCGTCAGCGCGCTCATACCAGGCGATCGCTGGATCCTTGGCCAACGCGTCCGCTATCTCGTCGAGGCCGGGCACGCGCAATCGGCGGACAGCCTCGGCGTCGCGTGCGCCGCATCGGCGACGGACGCCGCAACGAAGAGCTGGTGTTTCGCGCTGGTCGGTTACACGGCGCAGCAGTACGGAAAGTTCGCGCGCGCCGACGGGGCGTTCTCTCTGGCGCTCGACGAGTTGCCCGAAGCAGAGCGCCGAAAGTTCGAAGATCTCGCGCTGTTCATCGGAGGGCGCGCCGCTCGGCCGTACCGCAACGCCGATCGTAGCTCGAGCGATTCGGCGGCGGCCGCGTTCTGGCGGCTCGTTCAACCGTTGTATCTGACCGGTGAGAACGATCTGCGCACCGAGCTTCTCGCCCGCATCACACGGATGCACATCGAGCAAGACAGCCGGACGGTGATGGGTGATTGGTTCCGCGGCGACGACCGCGAGACACTCCTTCGTTACGGCATCGCTCTCTGGTACACGCAGGGAGACCCGCGTCCGGGTGCCCTCGGCCCGCCGCCGATCGCCGGCATCCGGCGCCAACCGTCGTTCAACTTCTTCCCCGACGCGCACGCGTTTTCGTCCCCGGACCAACTGACGCCCGACGACTGGGAATATCAGAACCTCGACAATGGGCCGACCTACGCGCCCACGTGGGCGTGGAGTTTTCTCCCGCTCATCAATCATCAAGTCGCGCTCTTTCGCCGCGGCGACTCGGCATTCGTCGTCGCGTCGTTCGCCGTGAACGACGCGTCGCACAACACTCCGCGGGAGGCCGGCATCTTTGCCGCCACGATCGATCACGGCGGTGTGCTTCAGCCGTTCGGCACGACGATCCAGAACGCCTCGTCGAAGATCGTGTCGACGCTCATGGCGCCCTGGCGCCCCTTGATCGTGAGCCTCGAGGTGCTGGATTCGGCGAACCACGCGGCGGAGCGCGCCCGCTTCGCGCCCAGGTTGCCGGTGCCCGGCACGCGATTGAGTCTCTCGGATCTCTTGCTGTACGCGCCGAGCGACTCCGTTCCGCTGACCTCACTCAAAGACGCCGTGCCGCTCGCGCTGCATGCCATGGAGGCGCCGAGCAACAGGCAGATCGGCGTGTTCTGGGAAACCTACGGCGTGCGGCCCGAGGGAGAGGCGTTCGATTACTCGCTCATCGTGGAGCCGGTGGACAAGGGGTTGATCCACCGCGCACTCGTCGCGGTTCACGTGGTGGACCCCGACCGCGGCCTCAGTCTTCAGTGGCGTGAGACGCCGTCGATCTCGGCCGGCATCGCGTCGCGGAGCGTGGTGGTGGATCTCTCACGCCTTCAGCCTGGACAGTACCTCGTGAGGTTGATGTTGACGTCGGGGACGGAGCTTCCGGTCGTCGCTGAGCGGAGTATCCAGATGTTTTGATGGGGCTGCCCGGGGCCGCGACAAAACAACGAGCGGCGTGTCGAATTCGACGCGAGTCGTTCGACGTGGTAGTGAGAGGCGGATGGAGGCTCGAACGAGTCGGGCTCCAGAAGCCGCTGAAACCGCCAGGGAGAACCGATCATGTCGACCTCGAGCGCCAAGACCGTCAATCGCCTGCTCTGGACCGCTCAGAGCCTCGCCGCCGCTCTCTTCCTGTTCGCCGGTTCGGTGAAATTCATCATCCCCGCCGACAAGATGCAGTCGGGCCCGATCGTTTTCCCGATCGCCTTCATCTATTTCATCGGCATCTGCGAGTGCCTCGGCGCCCTCGGGCTGCTGCTGCCGGGTCTGCTGAGAATCCGCACGTCGCTTACACCACTCGCGGCAGCGGGACTGACGATCATCATGGTCGGGGCAACGACCGTCAGCGTATTGGCAATGGGCGTCGCCGCGGGAGTGTTCCCGGCCGTCGTCGGAATCATCACCGCGTGGATCGCGTACAGCCGGGGCCGAGTCATGCCCCTCGTCGAAACACCGCGGCGCCTACTGCGCGTCGCGTAGAACAAGCTCGCGGCGTGTCCCCGTCCCCCTGTCCAGCTCCGCCTACTCCGCCCTCAGCGCCCTGACTGGATCGATGCGCGTCGCGCGCCGCGCAGGAAAGTAGGCGGCGCCGGCGGCCGTGATCAGCAAGAGTACCGACACAACGGCGAGTGTCGCAGGATCGGACGGACGAGTGTCGAACAGCATCGCTGTCAGCAACCGTGAACCACCGAGCGCGCCGGCCAAACCGACGACGGTTCCCACCCCCGCGACGATCAGCGCCTGCTTCAGCACCATGTTTCGCACGGCACTCGGTGTCGCGCCCAGCGCGATCCGGATTCCGAACTCTCGCGTCTGTTGACTGACGGCCGAGGCGATGATGCCGTACAGTCCGACCGCGGCAAGGACGAGCGCGACGAGGGCGAACGTGGACAACAGCAGTGCGTCGAAGCGGGGGACGACGAGTTGCGGTGCGATCAAGTCGTCCATCGACTGGACGCGGACGAATGTCGCGCCGGCTCCCGCACCCTCGACGGCGCGACGCCACGCGTCCTCCGGCAGCCGGACGCCGCGAGTACGCATGACGAAGTAACCTTGGGCCAGCACTTGCCGGTACGGCCTGAAGATCGTCGGCGTGCTCTCGCGATGCAGCCGATAGTGAAAGTCGCGCACGACACCGACGACCGTGACCAACGAGTCCGGCGAGCGTTGGCCCGCCTCGTGAAAACGTTTGCCGATCGCGCTCTCGTGCGGCCAGAGACGCCGCGCAACGCCTTCGGTGATGATGCCGACTCGCGGAGCGTCTTCCCGATCCGCGTCGGTGAACAAACGTCCGCTCACGAGCGGCACGCCGAGGGCCCGAAAGAAATCAGGGCCCACGGCGTCGAATCCAAACCATGGATTCGCTTTCGCCTCGTCGTCCGACTGTCCCTCGGCGGCGAACGATCCCATCCACACGTTCGAGCCGAGAAACGGCGGGGCGCCCGCGGGTGACAGCGCGACGACGTGCTGTGTCTCCCGAAGCGTTTCCATCAAACGCTCGTGCGCGGCGAAGTTTCTATCACCGACGCATCTCGACCAGATCGCCGAATCGGATGCATTGAGCCGAGGCGATGCCGGCCGACATTCGGAGACATACGTCCGCCACGGCAGTGCGATCGACAGCATCGTGACGTGCTCGGTCTCGTAACCGAGATCGAGCGACGCCAGCCGCTCGAGACTACGCACGAGCAGGCCGGCTCCCGCCAGCACGATCACCGCGAGCGCGATCTGAGAGCCGACGAGCGCATGACGAACCTTGCGCATGCGCCGTCCCTCGGTTCCGCCACGAGTATCGGATCGCAGCGGCGACGCGAGGTCGAATCGGAGTGCCACGAGCGACGGCGCGACGCCGAAGAGGAGAACCGCAGCCGCGGTCACGAGCGCGCCGATGGCGAGGGGTGTGCCCGCAAGGGCAATCACGTCAGTGCGCGGCAGGCCGTTCGGTGCCAGACGCAGGAGCGCATCGAGAATCACGCGCGCAAGCCACACGCCCAATCCGCCGCCGACCACGGCGAGCAGCACGCTCTCCGCCAGCAAGAGGCGCAAGAGATCGGTCGACGAGGCCCCAATCGCGCGGCGAATGGACAGCTCGCGAGCGCGTCCGGTCGCGCGCAGCAGAAGCAGGTTGCCCACGTTCACGCACGCGAGAATCAGCAGCAGAGCGACCGCTGCCGAGAGCGCGAGCAGCGCCGGACGCGCGTCACCACTCACCATCGCGTCGATCGTGTGAACCTGCGCCCCGACGGCGTTCGTGCCGAAGTCGCGCAGCTGATCGGGATCGTGCTGAAGAAAGGCCAGGAAGTCCTGGCGAGCGGCTTCGGGCGTGGCTCCGGAGTTCAGACGCCCCACGACGTCGAGGCTTCCATATTCCGACGCGATCCAGAATTCGGCGCCGCGAGGATAGTCGAGGCCGGGCGGAGCGACGCCGACGACGGTGAGTATCCAATTCAGCTTCGGCAGGGCCAAGTGCCGGCCGATGACCGACGAGTCGCCACCGAACGCGCGTTGCCATGCCGAGTAGGCGAGAACGATCGGCGCTCCGGCCGCTGAGCCGCTGCCCCAAGGCACGTTGTCGCCCGCGTGAAACAGGCGACCCAAGGCGGGCGCTGCTCCGAGGACGCCGAAGAAGTCGTCGGTGACGACTGATTCACGCAAAACGAGACGGCGGTCGCCGTCGGTGAGCGCATCCGCGAGTACACGCCAATGCGCCAGCCCCGCGGCCGCGCGGAGGGAGTGCGTCCCGACGCGGAGCCGATGAAGCTGCGTCGGAGTGATCGGCACCTCCGTGGCGGCTCCGCTCGCCGTGCCCGAGAGCTCGACGACCTGGTCCGGCCCCTCGATCGGGAGGCGGCGCAGGAGCACGGACTCGAAGACACTGAACATCGCGCTCGACAGGCCGATCGCGAGACCGAGGATGAGTACGACGGTGACGCTGAGCGCTGGCGCGCGCCGCAAGGAGCGCGCGGCGAGCGACAGATCGCGACGAGTGCGGTCGAGCACCTCCATCCTCAGCGCCGGCCAGTTCTGTTCATGTTAGTCCTATGACACGCTGATAGTCGTCGACCCGGCCGTAGAGGCGAAGGAGGTCGAGTCGCTCCCACACGCGATGAGCAGCCACGTCACGACACCCAATGGCACGGGGCGATTCATCGACCCTCGAAGCGTTGGAGGCGATGAGCGTTCTCCCAAATCACCGCGATGGCAAGGGCCCCTCGCCGCCGGCGAGGACGCCGCCTAGTGGCGGCGGTGGCGTTTCGACGGCGCAAAGCGCCGATCCCGCCAGCTGAGTATCGTGCGCCAGGAAACAGTCAGAGACCCTCCGATTCCGACCTCTGACCACCGTCGTCCCGCCTCGCGGAAGGCGGCGCACATCTCCTGAACTTCCTGGAGGTTCCGCGGACGCGACTTCGCTCGATAGTCGACGCAGACGTCGAGGATCTGTCTCGATGCGCGCCAATCATGATCGAGATCGCCGTCGGTGATTTTCTGAAACGCGCTGACGAGCCCCTCGCTGCTGGAGTGGGCTTCCTCCGCCACATCGAGAATCGCTTTCGTCCGTTCGGCGCTGTGCGGCGGTCGCCGGCCCGAAAGGACTCGCATGCTGCCCCACACGGCGCCGGCGGCGATCATTCCCCACAAACCGTAGTCCGGGGCGTAGACGCGATCGACGAGGTAATGCCCGTAGTCGTGCGGCGGACTGGATCGGCCGCCATAACCGGGGACGTGCACCACGCAGCCGTCGTCGCGATACGCGCGACAGACGTAGTCGCGGTAGCCGGTTCGGATGAACTGAATTTCCATGGCCGAGCCCAAACCAAGTTGCGCGGACCTGGGTCCGCGCAACTGAGCATAGCAGCCGCCGCCCGAAAGCGGCGGGGTTTCCGGCCGATGGTCAGGCCTTCAGCGCTCGCTGCACACCGCCGTGCCGAGCACAGGCGCCTTGCATCGATTTCGCGTGCGAGAACGTTCCGTCCTTGCACAACGCGGTCGCACCCGTCGAGTCGTGCTCCGCCTTGTTCTCCGCCTTGACCGCCTTCGACTCGGCGCGCTTTGCCTTCGAGTCGGCGGCGGCCGCCTTCGTCGAATCTCCGTGCGTCTTCGCGGCGGCGGCGCGCGCCTTGTCGGCTTTGGCCGACTTTTGTGCCGCCGCCGTGGCCAGCGTGTCCACGCCGCCGTGACTGGAGCACGTGCCGCGGCCCGTCGCGGTGGACGTCGTGCCGTCCTTGCAGATACTCTGCGTGGTGGCCTTGGCCTTTGCCTGAGCGAGAGCCGGCGAGGACGCGAGAGCGATTCCGAATGCGATGACGACGGCGTTTGCCAGCGGTGAAGCACGCATAGGTTCTCCGCGAGTTTTGTGGACTTGGCCGTTGCATGAACCACGCCTCTGGCACACTAAAATTCGCCGGCAGCACGCTTGTTGCTCTGACCGAGACGCTGTGGATTAAACGATTCGGATCGAAGCGCTCGGGCTTCCGCTACGTCGATGGAAAGGGCCGGCCGATTCGCGATCGCCGGACGCTCGCGCGCATCGAGGCCCTCCGGGTGCCGCCGGCGTGGCGCGGCGTACACATCGCCGCCAGCCCGCGGTCGGCGATTCAGGCGTGGGGGTTCGACGCGCGCGGCCGCCGGCAGTATCGCTATCACGAGCGGGCCGTCGAGCGGCGCGAGCTCCGGAAGTACCATCGCGTGCGCCGGCTCGCCAAGGAGCTGCCGCGCATTCGCCGCACGCTTCGTTTGGACGCGCGGCTCGACGCGCCGGCCCGCGCGGTCGACGCCGACACCGCCGCCGCCACGGTGCTGCGTCTCATCAGCGAGACGTTCTGTCGTGTCGGCGGCGAGCGTTACACGCGCGAGAACGGAACGTTCGGCATCACGACTCTGCGAAAATCACATGTCGAGCTGTCGGGCAAGACCGCACGATTCGCGTACCGGGGCAAGGGGAAGATCCGGCAGCGACAAGTCGTGCACGATCGCGAACTGGTGCGGCTGGTCGCGCGGCAACTCCGAACCCCGGGCACGCGGCTCTTTCGCTACGCCGACGACGGAAGTTGGCGCCTGCTCACCGCGCGAGACGTCAACGAGTATTTACGCAGGCGCGTCGGTCGCTACAGCGCGAAGGAT
>Ga0157372_10009367_pt1 | contig 10421 bp, 7 predicted proteins | sample C55metaG_FD_115307 | JGI IMG/M metagenome (GOLD analysis project Ga0157372, IMG submission 115307) | Corn rhizosphere microbial communities from Kellogg Biological Station, Michigan, USA - C5-5 metaG | ecosystem: Host-associated > Plants > Roots > Rhizosphere > Soil | place: USA: Michigan...
ATCGCCTTCGTGCGAAATGCCTCCCGCGGCGGCGCGCGGCTGCTGCTGGTGGTCACCGGCAAGGGCCTCAAACCGGCCGCGCCGGACGAGCCGTTCGATCTCGAACTGGACCGGCGCACCCGCGGCGTGCTCAAGGCGATGACACCGCGCTGGCTGCAGGAGGCGGAGCTCGCCCGCTTCGTCGCGGATGTGCGCACCGCGCATCGCCGGCACGGCGGCTCCGGCGCACTGTATGTCTATCTGCGAAAGGAGCGGCGGCACTCCTAAGGCCGCCGCGCTCAACGCATCCCTACATCAGCCCCAGCGCCTTGAAACTGGCGTGTCCGCCCCGTCCCACTACGATATGATCGTGCACGGCGATGCGCAGCGCCCTGGCGGCCGCCACGATCTCCCGCGTCATCTCGATGTCGGAGCGGCTCGGCGTCGGGTCACCGCTCGGATGGTTGTGCACCAGGATAATGGCAGAAGCCGAAAGCTGCAGCGCCCGCTTCACGATCTCGCGCGGATAGACCGGCGTGTGGTCCACCGTGCCCTGTCCCTGCACTTCGTCGGCGATCAGCGCGTTCTTGCGGTCGAGAAACAGGATGCGGAATTCCTCGTGGGCAGCGCGCGCCATGGCGGCCGTGCAGTAGTCGAGCAGCGCCGCCCAGGAGCTGAGCGCCACGCGCCCCAGCACCCGCGTTTTGGAAAGGCGCAGCGCGGCGGCTTCCACGATCTTGAGCTGGGCGACGGCATTCTCGCCGATGCCCTCCACCTCCAGCAGGCGTTCGCGCGGCGCGGCGATCGCATCCGCGAAGCTGCCGAATGTTGAGAGCAGCGCCTTCGCCAGCGGCTTCACATCGCGGCGGGGAATGGCGGCGAACAGCACCAGCTCCAGGAGCTCGTAATCCGGCAGCGCCGCGGCGCCGCCTGCGAGAAAGCGCTCCCGCAGCCGCTCGCGATGGCCGGTGTAGTGCGGCTCGGGCGCGAGCTCCGCAGCGAAATGCAGCGCGGCTCCCGCCACGCCGGCGCCGTTGCCGTCCATGCCGCGCCGCGAACGCTTCGCCACGATCCCCCCTGAAATCCCGCGCCGGGTGAATATCGCCAGCGCGGCCAGCTCCGGCAAGCCGCATTCGGGGCAAGATGGGGTATTCGCGAGGGCGCGCGCCACAACGACTCGTTCCCCGCCGTGCCACCCCCCTTCCCCGCTCCCGGCAATGAAAGCGGAAACTGCCTTGCGGAAATGAACCGCGTTTTCGCGATTTGGCCTGGTTCCACCTTCCGTCGCCTCAGCAATCTGACAGAACATAATACGAACTACATGCCATGACTGTCAAGAAGTCCGAATCGGTAAACATCAAGGCGGCCGCGCGGAGCACTCTTCTCACCGGAAGCCGAGACATTGATAGGAGACCACCTGGTTGTTGCTCAGATTGGTGGCGAACTTGAATGTGACTAAGGTCGTGCTGACGCTACTGGCTGTGCCGAGGTTCTGCGTGCCGCTGGTTTCCACCTGAGCAAAACACACCGGTGGGCTTGGCCAGGAGGCGGCGAAGTTGAGAATTAGAGTGCTGGTGGCGGTGATCGGCCCAAGCGCAATGCGCCCGGTCATGTCATTCCCCGAAACAGTGCCTAACCCGGCAAGAGTTCCGCCCAACGCCGGCGCAGTGCCGCCGAGGACCGCGCGCCCCAACAGGTCCCCGCAAGGTGAACTCGCGAAGATATTGTTGGCGCAATTTGTAGTCTTTCGGAACGCCGTTGGATCGTCGAAATAGAGACTCGTGTTAGCCAGGTTGTTGCCGGTGAGCGACAGCGCCTTTTGCGCGCTGTCTGCATAGCCCGCGCTTGAGGCGCCTCCGTGAATGTCGCTGAGCACGGTGGTAGCAGTGTTTGCAAAGGAGAGGGAATAGTCGTTGTTGGTCCTGAAATTGAAGTTCGATACCGTCACATTGTCGTTTGCGGGATCGCCGGTGTTGAGGAAAGGCGTGCGCGCTTCCGACTTGCCCTGAGAGAACTCGATTTTGTCGGCATCTCCCTCGGTCCAGATTCCAACGGAAGTTGGGTCTGCGGTATCGTTGTCGTCGATTACGCCCCCAGCCCCGGAATCGAAGATCAGCTTGCTGCAGACGGTCTCCTGCCCGTTGTTGGTATGAAAATACACGCGCCAGCCATGCGAATGTAGGGAATCGCACGCAATGCCGCTGGCGCCGTTGTTCGCACTTGTGCCGTAGAGCAGATAGGCCGTCGCTGTGCAGTTGCCCAGCCAGGGCGAAATATTCGAGCGGGTGACGTACCCTGGATAGCCGCAGCCGGAGAATACAACCGTGTCGCCGTCGACGCTGCCCGGCGTGGTGGAGATGGTAACATCGGCGGAATGGAGTTCGTCGGGAGTGGCACCTACAATTGTGCCAGTGCCGATGCGGCCGGGATGGGTGATGTCAGTGACAGCCATTCCCTCCTGAAGCTTTAGGGTGTTTCCAGTAGACAGCGTAAGCGAAGAACTGCCATGCGATTGTACTATTGCCGTCATCACCCCGCTGGGCGTCGGCCCTGCTGCTGTGTTCCAGGTCCATGTTCGGTAGTTGGCGTTCAGAATAACGCAGGCGCTTACATTGGGCGTGACACAGTCGGTTCCCAGGTATGTGCCTGTATGGTCGTTCAGAAAATAGGCAGATTGCGGTCCGGCAGATGATGCTGTCGCGCTTACAATAACCTTGTTCACGCTGGGCACCGGGGCAATCACCATGGGCGCCGAGGGAACCACGCCAGTGTTGATCGCGTAGGTGCTAGCAGGTTGAGTGGTCCCGTCCACGCCGCGGGCGGTGATCTGGATGTGACCGCTGTCGACCAGTTTGTAGGCGACATACTCGGAGCCGGAAGGGCAAGACGCAGACATGCACATCAGTCCGCTCTGGGGCCAACTGGTGATGTTTCGGCTGGTTGGAGTGGTGTTGATCAGCAGACTGTTGGGCGTGGCACCAAAAGCCAGAGTTTGCCCAAGCGCAAACGTCGTGCTGCCTGGAGGGCCAAATCCAGTTGGCGGCGTGCAGAAAGGCGGGGTGTCGCTAGCCAAGTGACAAAGGAATTGGCCGCCCCCAATATTGGCTGTGTCTGTGACCGACAGGACATTGGAACCCGCATTCCAGTTGGCCGTGTAGCCCGGCCCTTTCCAGGAGGAGCCTCGCAGGTCGAAGGTGCATGTGCCTGTGCAAGGAAAAGCGGTGCCGTCTACATTCCAAAGACCGTTGAACGCCGGGGGCCCGTTGTTACCAATGTAAGCGCTGCTGTTCGGAGGACTCAGCGTTTTCGGCGTAAACCCCCCGATGAGGATGGGGTTGTCCCCCCATAACGGCGCAGCTCCCGAAGCGGTAATGGTAATCGGTACTTCGTCGTGGTTGCTAGTATCGTCGGCGATGCCGGTGATAGCCCATTCATGCCGGCTGATGTCTCCGCCGCCGCTGTCGTTCATAATCGCTTCGATGAAGTTATGGACGTTGGCGTCATGCAGGTCGAGGCCGCCGCCATTGGCGTGAACGGCCTCGCCCACATTGCATTCGAATTTCAGGTTGGTCAGGTGGGCGCGCGGCGCGTTCGCCGTGTCGTCGCAGGTGTCGAAGCCGATAGCCAGCACATCGTCCATGTCGCAGGCTTCGCCGTCGGTCGTGGGCTTGCCGGTCGAATCCACGTCACCGCACTTCGTTGCCGTGCCGTAGAACTTGTGCTCAATGTCATCAATCAGCGTCTGGGTGTTGGTGACCAGCCCGAGCTGATAGGCGTTGTACCAGGTCGGCCGCAGGATGCAGGAGCTGAAACGCGTATGCGCGGCGCGAAGAACCATTGGGTTGCGAAGCAGGGTGGCATTGTAGCCAAGCACGATGGAGTTGGTGAGTTTGTAGTATTGGACTGCCTGGCCCGCATTCTGCGTGATCTGCGGGCGCTGCGCGCCGGGCGGCCCACTGCAGGAGAGATATTGCTGGGGTGATATGTTCACATCATTCGTGTACATCACGATGGAGCGCCCATCGGTGACCACGCCGCCATCGGCGCCCGGCAGCTTGGCGCGGGTAGTCAGTGCCGGATTGACTGCGTCGAAGGCTTTTTGCACCGCATTCTGCGCGAGACCCGTATCGGTGCGTGGTACCGCGTCGGCTGCGCAGGCTTGAAACCCTGTCGAGGTATCGTCAGCGTAGCATTTGATTGTGGTACTGCCAGGAATGTTCCCCGTCGCATCCGGCGCGCCGTACCACGCCAGATGCACCGGGCCCCAGAATTGTCGGTACCAACATATCTTATTGCTATCGCTTGAGTTTGTACCCACGATGACCACCCCGTCGTCGTCATCGCCACCAACACCACCAACGGGAGCAGCGCAGCCTCCACTTGCGACCGTCCCATTCTGAAAGAACTCACCACCGCCGCCATCTCCTTTGATGGTGCCGCTATGGCTATCCCGCGCGTCCACAATCACATGTGGCGTCGCTGTGCTGGGCGTCGCGGCTCGAAGAGCTTGGAAATCGGCAAATTCTGCAGGCGGAGTCTGCGCAAGCGCCAGCGCGGGCCACAACACTGCCGCTGCCGCTGCGAGCGGCACCACCAACCATCGCATGCCCCATGCCCCCTTATGGTGTCAGTTCAAATACCACGCCCTCGTCGAAAGCGCCGCCCCCCTCAGCAGTGCCGTAAAGCTGACCGCCACCATTCTGCACCAGCCCGGCAAAAGGAACGGCACCGTCAGCGCAGGAAGCCTGAGAGCAGAAACGATGCAGCACACGAAGGTTTCCGGCCGTCCACTCGTACGCAATACCTGCGCCGTTTGTAACTTCATCATTTCCCCCGCCCTCGTCCGTAACTCCGAAAATGTTTCCGGCCGAGTCCAAAAGAGGCGCTCCGACGGGAGACTGGCCATCCTTGCAATCCTTCAGCTTGCAAAAATCGTACAGCACCGTTTGCTGGGATTGCGCCCCGTTGGGGATGATCTTGTACAATGCGCCGCCCGTGTGCTTGCCGGTGCCGCCCCCCCACCCAGCGACGCCGAACAGATTGCCTGCTGCGTCCTGCGCCAGATTGGCAGTGGGGTTCTCACCGTCGGCGCATTGCGCAAGCGAGCAAAATGTGTGCAACACCGTCTCTTTCCAGCTTCCGCCGGAGGAGGACAGTTCGAAAGCCACGCCCGCCCCTCCATCGATGTTGCAACTGCTGGAGCAGCCCCCTTCCCCCGTCGTGCCGTAGAGCACCCCACTCTGGTCCAGCAAGACGCCGCCTACAGGAGTGCTGCCATCCGCGCAGCTCTGCTGAGCGCAGAAGCTGTAAAGCTGGGTATAGGACCAGCCGCTCTCTCCCGGGGTGAGCTCATAAACCGTGCCCGCGTTGTTGGCGCCACCCCGACTCATGACCCCGTAGAGCGGCGAGGCGCCGTCCCAAGGCGCGCCGGAAGCCGCGCCTGCGTAGGTTAATGTCCCCCTCGGATCGGTGCCGCTGCAGGGAGGGTCTGAGCAGTTAAGTGTGGGGAACTCTGGCGCCCACCTGTTATGGTGGCTGCCATGGCCATAGGTCATCTTGTAGAAACCCTCGTACGCCCATCCATACAGGTTGCCCTGTGTATCGATGATCATCCCGCCAGGCGGCGCCCCTCCCGGGAAGGTCAATATCGCCCGGTATTTGAACTTGCCGCTGTCGGTATGCTTTAGCGCGAAGGCCACCCCGTCCTGCTCGGTGATGCCGTAGAAATTTCCGGCGGCATCCTCCACCAACGGTCCGCTTGAGCCGCCCCGCCCGTCGGCGCAGTTCGCCTCCGCGCACTGCGAATACAGCACCTTGAACTTGGCGCCTGTGCCCGCTTGCGCGGGCGCCAGCGTCAGCAGCGCTGCGGCTACGGCCAGCCCCAGCGCTTTCAACAGCTTCGCCTTAATGTTTGCAGCGCGCATGGCAGGACCTCCGGCTTTATTTGGCTTTACTTTACGCCTGTGCCTGGAGCGCGCAACTGAACGCTGAACGAGAGCGCCTATTCCGTTGGATGTGGCAGGGGGGCGGACCTTCTCCAGGGGAGCGGTTACCGCGGCGGTTGGAGGCTGCGGGCGTATTGCTCCGCCATATGCTGCCAGTCCTCGGCGATGGATTCCCACAGGGCGCGGTTTTCCGGGTTCTTGATCGCGTTGGCCGTCCGGCGCGCTTCTTCCGCCCGCGCCAGGTACATCAGCATGCGTTCCTCTGCCGGATCGTCGGCGGCCATCCCTTGGGAGTCGCCAAAGCCCGTTCAGGTTCCTGAATGCGGGCGGATTTTTCTCAATTCATCTTTTGAAATGTCAGTACGCGGAGGAAGGCGACGTCTTCAGTCCTCGTCCGGCGCTTCGAGGGGCCGCGTGTCGTGCAGGAAGAAGCTCGCGTCCTTTTTGGCCGGAATGGTTTTATAGGCGCGGGGGGTCTGCGAGAGGTCGTAGAACTGGTGCAGGTTGCGGGTGGCGCGCGCGTCCGCAAAGGTCAGCGCGCCTTCGGGAATGCCGTAATTGTATTCCACGAAGCGCACGACACTGCCGAAATCCTGCAGATTGTTGTTGATGTAGCCGGCCGGCGTGTAGGCGGAGATGAAAATCAGCGGCACGCGGAAGCCGTACTGGTAGCCGCCCTGCGGATAGGCGAGGAAGGTGGGCTTCTCGTGATCGTACCAGCCCCCCCAATCGTCCCAGGTGAGCACGATGGCGGTGCTGTTCCAGTAGGAGGACCCGTCGGCGTTGGTGCAGGGGCTGTTGCCGATGGCGTTGACGATAGAGGCCACCCACGAAGGGCCGCCGCCGTCGTTGGTGCCGGCGTGGTCGGAATTGGCCGCGGTGGGGATCACCCAGCTCACGCCGGAGAGCTTGCATCTGTTGAGATCGCGCAGCACGTCGGCGGGGTCGAGATCGAGATGTTTCCTCCACTCGGAGCCGGTGCAGGTGCCGCTCACCGGCTTGCAGATATGGGCGATGGCATCCGGTGCGCTCCACAAATCGCCTGCCCCGGGGGTGTAGTAACGCCAGCCCACACCCTCCTTGTCTAGCAGATCGCCGAGGGTCTGGTGCTCGAAGCAAGGGAAGATCTTGTTGTCGGGATCTTCCACCCCGTTTGCGTCGATCAGCTGAATTTTGGCGGCAGGATCGGCGATGCAACCGCCCGTATTCCCGTCGAGGTTTTCTGCCGCGAAGGTGCCTTCATGGTCGTCCTTGCGATTTGGAGCGGAAGTCGCACCGAAGAGAAACTGATGCGCAGGAAAACTCGGGCCCTGGTTCGTCTGGTACATCTGGTTGGCCCAGCCATATTGCGCCGCAAGCGCGAGATGCGGATCGAGCGTGCCGTCGGAATCATCCACATAGCGGAACTGAGGGTGATCGGGGCAGCGCCTGGCCGGGGTGCAGCCGATGTCGCCGGCACCGTCCATTTTGCAGGCAGCCGCGCCGGAATCGAAATCGCACATGGCGAGAAAGTCGGAATGGGAATGAAGCACGCGATAGCTTGCGGCGAGTTGCACCGGCTGCGGTTGGGTGACTCCGTTCTTCGCGTGCTTGTCGAGCCAGTTGACGGTCTGGATGTCGTAGGTCGTGTTGTCGCCACTCGCATTGCAGGGATGGTTCGTGCAGAGCGCGTAAAACAGATCGTCCGGGCTGCGGTTCTCCTGGACGATCAGCACGATGTGCTGGAAGTTGGTAGGCGCCTGCGCGAGCGCCGGCGCAGCGCCCGCGCATGACACTGCGACCGCTGCACAGAGGTGCCGCATCGTCTTACTCATGCGCGCTCCCTTCAGGCCGGCGCCCTGTTCGATTCATTCACGGCTGCACCGTATAAACGGTGCCGCCGTTGTTCTGACCCCCAAACACGGTTGTGCCATAGAGCGCGCCGGTGGTGCGATACACAATCGGGCGCGACGCCGGACTGGTACCATCCGCCCCGCCGGTGAAACTGTGCAGCACCGTTTCCGTCCAGCTGTTACCATTCGGGACCAACCTGAAGACCGTCCCATTGTTCGCGGTGCCTCCACTGTTGGTGGTCCCGTAGAGATAGCCGGTGGCCGCGTCGAGATTGATGCCGACCCCGTCCGCACCATCTGTGCCGCCGCGGAAATTATAAATGACGCTGTAGGTGTACCTCTTCAGGTTGGGCGTCAGCTTGAATACGACGCCCTTTCCATACTGGCCGCCGGATTCCGTCACGCCATAGATGGTGCCGTCGCCCGACGACGCATCCAGGTCGTAGGCCTCGGCGCCGTCGCTGCCGCCGCTGAAGCTGTAGATGACCTGCTCGCTCCATACACCGTGTGCTTCCTTCAACCGGAAGAGCTGGCCGTTGCCCGACAGCGATGCGCCGATCAGCATGGCCGCCTTGGCTCCGGGCTTCAGTTGCGTGAACGGATTGCAGACATCGCTGCCGCCCTTGAAAGAATAGAGGCTGGTGAAAGTCCAGTTACCGTTGGCCGGCGCAAGTTGAAAGAACGTGCCGCAGCCGTAGGTTCCGCCGTAGTAGGTCGTGCCGTATAGATTGCCCGTGGCCTTGTCCTTCGTCAGCAGCGGGTAGGGTTCGTACCCGTCGGAGCCGGTGAAGCTATGCAGCACCGTCTCGTTCCAGCCGCGGCCTGCAGGTGCAAGGCTGTACACCGTGCCGTCATTCGAATTTCCGCCGCCTAGGGTCGTGCCGTAGAGGATCGAGGTGGACCGGTCGACGAGGGCCCCCGAGAATGGATACGCACCGCGGCTGCCGCTGAGGTTGAATAGCGTTTTGTATCCCCAAATCCCGCTCTTTTGTTTCAGGCGGTAGATGGCGCCGGAGCCATTCAGCTCATATGCCGTGCCGTAGAGCGCGCCGTGGCTGTCCTGGTCGGGCCGTCCATAGGGGTAAGAGTTGGCAGGGAAGCTGTAGAGCACCTTTTCGCTCGTGGCGTTGGCCGCGGTCGCCGGGAACGTGAAGATTGCGAGTACGGCGGATGCTGCCGAAATAAATGAACGATAGTTCATGTTCTCCCCCTGTCTTCGCTGCCGGCATCGGAAGAGAAAACCCTACACCGCGCCCCCGTCCAAATAAAGAACCGCAGCAAAATATCTCGATTATTGAGAACGAGTCGCGTTCATCTTATGGGGTCACGGGGGGCCGGAGTGCGGAGATCATTCCCGGCGCGCGGCGTCGCAGCTTGGTTCAGAGATACGGCGGGCGATCGAAGCCTTTCGGCGAGCGGGTGAATATTTCGACCCCGTTGTCCGTCACGCCCACGGTGTGCTCGAACTGCGCGGAGAGGGAGCGGTCGCGGGTCACCGCCGTCCAGCCGTCGTTCAGCACCTTCACTCCGAAGCCGCCCAGATTGATCATCGGCTCCACGGTGAAGAACATGCCGCTCCGCAAGCCCAAGCCGTAGCCGGCGCGGCCGTAATGCACGATGTTCGGCAGCGAGTGAAACACGCGGCCCACACCATGGCCGCAGAAATCGCGCACCACCGAGCAGCGCGCCTCGCCTTCCGCGTAAGCTTGAATTGCATGGCCAATGTCGCCCGTCGTTGCGCCGGGCTTTACTGCCGCGATGCCGCGCATCATGGACTCATAGGTGACGTCCACCAGCCGGCGCGCCTTCAGCTTCACGTCGCCCACCAGGTACATGCGGCTGGTGTCGCCATGCCAGCCATCCACGATGACGGTAACGTCGATGTTCAGGATGTCGCCGTCCCGCAGCGGCTTCTCATTCGGGATGCCGTGGCAAACGACATGGTTGATCGAGGTGCAGAGCGTGTGGCGGTAGCCGCGATAGCCCAGGCACGCGGGGGTTGCACCGTGATCCAGCACGTATTCGAACGCGATCTGGTCCAGATGCTCGGTGGTGGCGCCAGGGATCACTTCCGGAACCATCAAGTCCAGCACTTCGGCGGCCAGCCTTCCCGCGCGCCGCATGCCTTCGAAGTCGGCGGTGCCATGCAATGCCACGCCCAGATTGGCTTTGCGGGCGGCCTCGAAAACCTGCGGATCGGGAATGTGTGACATGCGCCTTACCTAAGCTCTATCGCGGCAATCTCAACGATGTCTTACACCTCTGCCCCGCGCAGGCGTCAAGCGAGGAGGGATTCATGGGCAAGATCGATGTGAAAACCGTGCCGGAACGGAAAGGCTCCGGCTATCCCTCCCCGTTCCATGAGCCCTGCGCCAACCGAATTCGCCAGCGGCTGGGCGATGCCGGCGGCCTGACGCAGTTCGGTGTCAACCTGCTGCGGCTTTCTCCCGGCGCGTGGTCCAGCCAGCGGCACTGGCATTCGGGCGAAGACGAATTCGTCTACGTGCTTTCCGGCGAAGTGACGCTGATCACCGACGAGGGCGAGCAGCTGCTGCATGCCGACGACTGCGCGGCGTTCCCGAAAGGCGAAGCGAACGGCCATCACCTGATCAACACGTCGAATAACGTTGCCGTCTGCATGGAGGTGGGCAAGCGCTCCGACAAC
>Ga0157372_10009368_pt1 | contig 10420 bp, 10 predicted proteins | sample C55metaG_FD_115307 | JGI IMG/M metagenome (GOLD analysis project Ga0157372, IMG submission 115307) | Corn rhizosphere microbial communities from Kellogg Biological Station, Michigan, USA - C5-5 metaG | ecosystem: Host-associated > Plants > Roots > Rhizosphere > Soil | place: USA: Michigan...
CGCGTCAGTTCGAGGTGCTGGCGCTGATCCTCTCCCACCGGCACGTGCGTGGCCTTGTAAACAAGCACGTCGGCCGCCATCAGCAGTGGGTAGGTGTAGAGACCGACCGACGCGCGCTCCTTGTGCTTGCCGGACTTTTCCTTGAATTGCGTCATGCGGTCGAGCCAGCCGAGCCGTCCCACGCAATTGAACACCCACGCAAGCTCCGCATGCTCGGGCACCCGACTCTGGTTGAACAGCGCGCTCCTCTTCGGATCGACCCCGGCCGCGATGTAGGCGGCGGTAACCTCGCGGGTGGCGCTTTCCAGCTCCTTCGGTCGCCGGTATCCCGCGTCCGCCGTGATCGCGTGCATGTCGACCACGCAGTAAAGGCACGGCATCCGGTCCTGCAGCTTCACCCAGTTTTTCAGCGCGCCCAGATAATTGCCGAGATGCAGCACGTTGGTCGGCTGCATGCCGGAAAGAACAAGCTGTTTGTGCGCGGACATGGAGAGCTCAGGCGGGCGAGGCGGTGCCTTATGCCGCCCGGACGGCGCGGCTTCAAGCGGGCGGCCTGCTTTCCGTCTGCGCCCGGGCCCAGGCGAGATAATCCCCGTTGCCGGCTTCGATCGGGAGCACGAGAAAACACGGCGTGGTGTAGGGATGCAGCGGCCGCGAGGTCGAGATCACCGCCGGCACGTGCGCACGGCGCGTCTTGATGAAGGCGGCCACTTCCGGCCCGCTCTCCAGCTGTCCCTGCCATTCATAAATCGAATGCATGGGCGGGTAGATATTCACGCAGGCGGCGAGGCGCGCCGTCACGAGCGCCTCCGCCACGCGCCTGGCGGACGCATCATCCGGAAAGGTGGAATAGACGAAGACAAATTCACTGTCGCTTTCGCTCATCCCGATACTCTAGCGCAAAAAGAAAACGGCGCGGGAGGTTAATCCCGCGCCGCACTTCTAAAGGCACGTTCTTCAGCTCAGACGAGCTTCAGATTTACCGCCTTGGGCCCGCGCTTGTCGGGCTCGATGTCGAACTGCACCTGCTGGCCTTCGTTCAGCCCGCGCAGGCCCGCCGCCTGGACGGCCGTGACGTGCACAAACACGTCCTTGCCGCCGCCTTCCGGCGCGATGAATCCAAAACCTTTCGTCGTGTTGAAGAACTTGACCTGACCGGTCGTCATTACGGCCTTCTCCTGAAAGCATGAAGTCCCCGCGATGAACACCGTGTCCATCGCGATTCAAAGACGCGACTCGCTTTCAGGAAAACGTCGTCCTCACTCCAGACCGGCCGCCTTGTGGAGGGACAACCGCATGGTGCGCATATGACTGATTCCGGCTCGCGCGGCCTTGAACGGGCAGCGATATACGCAGTCGTTTTCGCTTTGGCAACCGCTTCTCCGCGAGCGAAAAGGTGCGCGTTAACGCCGCGTAACCACGTGCCGATCCGGCCTGGAGCATCCGCCTCAGCGTGCGTCGCGGCGCGCGAGGAAGGCGAGGCGCTCGAACAGATGCACGTCCTGCTCGTTCTTTAAGAGCGCGCCGTGCAGCGGCGGAATCAGCTTATGCGGCTCCTTCTCGCGCAGGGCTTCCGGCGGGACGTCTTCGTTCAGAAGAAGTTTCAGCCAATCCAGCAATTCGCTGGTCGATGGCTTCTTCTTCAGGCCCGGCACATCGCGCAGTTGGTAGAACACGTTCAGCGCCTCGCCGACCAGCTTCTGCTTTATGCCGGGATAGTGCACGTCGACGATTTTCTGCATCGTCTCCCGATCTGGGAATTTGATGTAGTGAAAGAAGCAGCGGCGCAGGAACGCGTCCGGCAGCTCTTTCTCGTTATTGGAGGTAATCATCACGACGGGCCGCACCGTCGCCTTGATGGTCTCTCCCGTCTCGTAGACGAAGAATTCCATGCGATCGAGCTCAAGCAGCAGGTCGTTGGGGAATTCGATATCGGCTTTATCAATCTCGTCGATCAGCAGCACCGGGCGCGTGTCCATGTCGAACGCATCCCAGAGCTTGCCCTTTTTGATGTAGTTCTTGACCTCCCTCACGCGCGCGTCGCCAAGCTGGGAATCGCGCAGGCGCGTGACCGCATCATATTCATAAAGACCCTGCTGCGCCTTGGTGGTGGACTTCACGTGCCAGGTGATGAGCGGCGCGCCCAAAGCCTCCGCAACCTCGTAGGCGAGCTGGGTTTTGCCCGTGCCGGGCTCGCCTTTCACCAGCAGCGGCCGCTGCAGGGTGATGGCGGCGTTCACCGCAATGCGCAGATCGTCCGTGGCGATGTAGCGCTCGGTGCCTTCGAATTTCTGCGACATCGGATGCAAATTTTGGAATTGCGGTTCAGCGCCAAGGTACAGGGCAGGCCTGCTCTTTCGCAAGGCCGCGAAGTTGGGCTAAAACCGGCCATGCGCCAGACGTCCCCCGAAACACTTCCCGCCGGGCTCTACAGCGATGCGGCCGTTTACGAGACGGAGCGCCGGGAGATTTTTGCCCGCACCTGGCAGCTGTTCGCGCACGAAAGCCAGCTGCCGCGTCCTGGCGACTACCTCGCCACGAACTTTGCGGGCTATCCAATTCTGGCGGTGCGCGGGGAGGACGGCGCGGTGCGCGCCTTCCACAATGTCTGCCGCCATCGCGCCGGTCCTTTGGTGGATGACGGCACCGGCCATTGCGCGGGCGCGCTTGTCTGCCGCTATCATGCGTGGAAATATGCGCTCGACGGGCGGCTCGCCGTCGCGCGCGATTTCGGACCGGCGGAAGGTTTCGATCCGCGGCAATTCGCGCTTTTTCCGCTGAAGTACGAAACCTGGCGCGGCTTCGTGTTCGTCAGCATGGATGCGGATGCGCGCCCGCTGGAGGACGCGATCGCTCCGCTCGATCGACGCATGCAGGCGCTCTCGCCGGAGCGCTTCCGCAACCCGCGCGTCTCCAGTCACCTCATCCGCTGCAACTGGAAAACCTATGTCGAGAATTATCTCGAGGGCTATCACATCCCGGTGCTGCATCCGATGCTGGCTTCCACCATCGCGGCGGATTACGGCGTCGAAATCGAGCCGCCGGCGCAATTCTATCGCGCGACGCCGAAGAACGATGCGCCGATTGCCGGCCTTTGGGCCTGGGCTTGGCCTTGCCTTGGCGTCAACGTGTACGCCGATGGCATTCTCATGGAGCGGATGTGGCCGGAGGCGGTGGACCGTACCCGGCTCGACTACCTATTCCTCTTTGCGGAAGACGCCGACGAGGCCGAGATCGAGCGGCAGATCACCGCTTCACTGGTGACCACCAAGGAAGATGTCGAGATCTGTGAGGCGGTGCAGCGCAACCTGAATGCCGGCGTCTATCAGACCGGCCGGCTTTCGCCGAAGCACGAGCTGGGTGTTGCCTGGTTCCAGAAACAGGTGCTGCGCGCCGTCGGATAAGCTGTTTGCGCGGTTTGCGCCAATTCGCCATAAGCGGACCATGAGTGACGTTGCGGACAACGCAGACCTGACCGAGGCGCAAACGCGCGCGCGCCTGCAGCAGGCGCTGGAGCTTTTCAATCGCGATGAATTCGTCGGCACGGAAGCGGCGCTGGAAAGCGTTCTCGCCGCGTGCCCGGAGAATGCCGATGCGCTGCATCTGACCGCGCTGCTGCGGCGGGCGCAGGGACGCATCGAGGAAGCCGAGCAGTTCTATCGCCGTTCGATCGCCGCGAATCCCAAACTGCCGCAGGTGCGCCACAATTTCGGCAACTTGCTGCGGGCGCTGCAGCGTTCCGACGAGGCGGCCGCGGAGCAGCGCACCGCAATCGCGCTCAAGCCGAACTATGTCGAAGCGCACCTCAATCTGGGGCTTGCACTCCAGGATGCAGGGCACTTCGAAGCGGCAGAGCGGGCCTTTCGCGATGGGCTTCGCATCCAGCCGAACAGCTTGCTGCTGAAGCAGGCTCTGGGGGCGGTGCTGAACGATCGGGAGCGGCCGAAGGAGGCGGAAGCGGTCTTCCGCAGCGCGCTGGCGGCCAGCCCGCGCAACCCGCGCCAGGCGGCGGCACTGACACACAATCTGGGCGTCTCGCTCAAGATGCAGCGGCGCTATCCCGAAGCGCTGGAGGCAATTTCGCGGGCGCAGGCAATCGCGGAAGACATCCCCCTGGCCGATTACAATCGCGGCAACGTGCTGCAGCATCTTGGCAGGCTCGAAGACGCGGTGGACGCCTATCGCATCGCGGTTGCGCGAAACCCCGTTGACCTGAATGCGCACCGCGACCTGAACCATCTGCTCTATCGCATGGGCCGTGACGACGAGTTCCTGCGGTCGTACGAGGATGTGGCCGCCCTCTATCCGGAAGTTGGCCAGCTACCGCTCAGCAAGGCCAACTTCCTCTTCCACACCGGGCGCCTGGAAGAAGCCAGCGAGCAGTTCGAGCGGGCCAGCGCGCTGCTGCCGCATCATGTCATGCCGCGCGATGGCCTCGGGCTGACGCTCACGCGGTTGGGCCGTTTCGATGAGGCGATTGCCGCCCACCAATCCGCCGTCAGGCTCGAGCCGGAGAACGCGCATGCCTGGGTCAATTTTTCCGAGACCCTGATCCGCGCGGGGGATGCGAAGAAGGGCCTGTCCGCCGCCGAGCGTGCAATGGCCGTCGCTCCCACCGACCAGCATGCCCTGGCCATGTGGGGGCTCGCGCTCCGTACCATCGGCGATGCGCGCGAAGACTGGCTGAACGATTACGAGCGCTTCGTGCAGGTGTTCGCGCTCGATCCGCCGGAAGGTTATTCCGATATGGAAAGCTTCAACCGCGACCTGAACCTCTCTCTGGATGCGCTTCATCGCGACAAGCGCGAATTCCTCGATCAGACGCTGCGCGGGGGCACGCAGACGGTGGACGACATTTTCGGCGCCCGCCACGATCTGGTGGAACGTCTGCGCGTTCGGGTCGATGAGGCGGTGTCCGCCTACATCGCGCGGATGAACGAAGATGCCGGGCACCCGCTGCTGCGGCGGCGGCATCCGGACTTCCGGTATTCTGCGTCATGGTCGTCACGCCTGCGGGATTGCGGGTTTCACACCAACCACGTGCATCCCAAAGGCTGGATCAGTTCGGCCTACTACATCGCCGTGCCGGACGCCGCCGAGGACGCAGGTGAAAAACAGGGCTGGATCAAGTTCGGCGAGCCGGCGTTCGAGCCCGCGTTCAAAGACCCGGTGCGGCACGCCATCCGGCCTCAGCCTGGCATGTTGGTGCTCTTCCCGTCCTACCTGTGGCACGGCACCGTGCCGTTCCACTCGGCCCAGTCGCGCACCACCATCGCCTTCGACGCCGTGCCGAAGTAGTCTCGTGCCATCCGAAGGGGGAGGGTGCCATGTCGGGCATGGTGGTACTGGCGGTTCTGGTCGGCGGCATCGTGGCCACGTTCACGGACTGGCTGTTCATGGGCGTGCTATTCCACGATCGCTACATGAAATATCCGGAAGTCTGGCGAGACGGGATTGTCGGCGGCAAGGACCGCACCGCCGTGATCTATTCCTGCGCCCTCGATTTCGTTGCGGCGGTGGGAATTGTGGCGCTGTGCGTGCTGGCGGACGTTCACACGCTGGGGCCGGCGCTCGCCGTGGCGTTCTTCGCCTGGCTCGCCGGACCGCTGGTGATTACCATCACCAACGGCTTCTTCATGAAGCTCGATTGGGCGGTGGTCGGCGCGCACTGCGCCGGCTACCTCGCGCGCTTCCTGGTCGCCGGGATTGCCGTGGCGATTTTCCTCTGAACCGTCGCGCCGCTCTTCGCGGCGAAACTTTGCGACAGTGTTCGCGACAAAGCGCGACCGTGAGCGGTTGAAGCCCGCGCGCGCCTGCGGCCAGATATTCGCCTTCGGGGGAAGGCATGGTCGCGCATATCTACACGGTGGCATTCCAGGGTATCGAAGCCCGCGAGGTGGACGTGCAGGTCCACGTCTCCAACAACACCAGCATCAACAATCCCTTCAGCATCGTGGGGCTGGCCGACAAGGCGGTGGCGGAAAGCCGCGAGCGGGTGCGGGCGGCACTTTCGGCCATCGGGCTCGCACTGCCGCATACCAAGATCACCATCAATCTCGCGCCCGCCGACCTGCCGAAAGAAGGCAGCCACTACGACCTACCGATTGCGCTCGGGCTGCTCGCGGCCATGGGCGTGCTGCCGGCAAGCGAAATGGCGAACTACACCGCCATGGGCGAGCTGTCGCTCGATGCGCAGGTCACGCCGGTGGCGGGTGTTTTGCCCACGGCAATCGCAGCCTCCGAAGCGGGACGCGGATTGATCTGCCCCGCAGCCTGCGGGCCGGAAGCGGCATGGGCCGGTGGCTTGGAAATTATCGCAGCGCCGTCGCTGATCGCCATCGTCAATCACATGAAAGGCGTGCAGGTTCTGAATCCGCCCGCGGCGAAAATTGCCGAAGAGAACGGCGTGCTTCCCGATCTGCGCGATGTGAAGGGCCAGGAGACGGCGAAGCGCGCGCTCGAAATCGCGGCGGCTGGGGGCCACAACATGCTGATGATCGGCCCGCCCGGCGCCGGAAAATCGATGCTCGCCGCCCGGCTTCCCGGATTGCTGCCGCCGCTGGATGCCCGCGAGGCTTTGGAAATTTCCATGGTGCAGTCCTTAGCGGGGGAATTGCGCGACGGCGCCATTTCGCGCCGGCGTCCATTCCGCAATCCGCACCATTCCGCGTCGATGGCGGCGCTGACCGGCGGCGGCTTGCGCGTGAAGCCGGGCGAGGTCAGCCTCGCGCATCTCGGCGTTCTGTTCTTGGACGAGTTGCCGGAGTTCCAGCGCGGCGTCTTGGATTCGCTGCGCCAACCGATGGAAACGGGCGAGGCCGTGGTGGCCCGCGCCAACGCGCATGTGCGCTATCCTGCGCGCTTCCAGCTGGTTGCCGCGATGAACCCATGCCGCTGCGGTTACCTCTCCGAGCCCGCGCAGGCCTGCGGCCGCGCGCCCAAATGCGGCGGCGACTATCAGGCACGGCTGTCGGGTCCGCTGCTCGATCGCATCGATATCCATGTGGAGGTGAATGCCGTGTCGGCGCAGGATTTGGCGCTGCCGCCGCCGGCCGAAGGCACCGGCGCGGTGGCGGAGCGCGTTGCAAGGGCACGGCAGGTTCAACGCGAACGCTACAATGGCTCGGGCGTTCGCACCAATGCCGAGGCGGAAGGTGAAACACTCGATTCCGCGGCGACACCGGATGTCGCCGGCAAGCGCTTGCTCACCGACGCAGCCGATGCCATGCGGCTGACCGCGCGCGGCTACCATCGCGTGCTGCGGGTGGCCCGCACCATCGCCGATCTGGCCGGTGCAGCTTCCGTGCAGCGCGCTCACATCGCAGAGGCGCTCAGCTACCGCCGTTTGTCACATCTTCAGTGACAACGGTAGCTACGCCGCGGCTGCGGCGGTTGCCGCAATCGCGTTTCGTGAGCCGCGGCCCAGCCACCAGGCAATCGCAAGTCCCGCAGCGACGTAATCCATCAATTCGATGAACACGGCCGCAAGCGAGTAGTCCGCCGGGAAGCCGTACCAGATCCAGTACGACACGTTGGTGGTGATGGCCGCGACCACCCCGATCAGCGACACGAATCCCACCCGGCCCCAGTAGCTCGGCAGCATCGCCAGAGAGACAAGGAACGCCGCGATCAGCGCCTGCGCGACCTCCTTGACGAATTCCCCAATCATCGGACCCGCCATGTCGCTCACGCCGTGTCCCGGTGGATGATACAGCAGCAATCCGGATGGCTTGACCTTCAGCGCGGCCGTCATCTTCTGCATCATCTGCGGGTCTTTCGGATTGACCCATGGAAAGAAGTAGAGGCCGTCCTTGGCGCCGTTCGAAGCCTGCGCCGCCGAGAGCACGGCGGCTTCATTCGGCATCTGGCTGAACCCGACCTGGCCCAGCGGCAGCGCCACATGGGCAATCGTCGACCAGATGTACATGGCAATCCCGCCGAGAATGCCGGCGATCAAGACCCGCGTAGTCATGTGCAGTCCCCCTTCGTCAGTGCTGGCGACTATACGCCGAAGCGGCGCACCGCCCAAGCGGCGCTTGGCGGATGAATCGTCCTCGCCTAGAAATTCGCGGTGGGTGATTTGCGGGGCGGCATGACCGGGCGGCGGGCGTTCTGTTTCGCACTTCTGCTGCTACCGTACATCGCCATGCTGTCGGTCCCGTTCTACGACCGCGCGGCGCCGGAAATCGTAGGCATTCCGTTCTTCTACTGGTACCAGCTGCTGTGGATTCCGCTCGGCTCGCTGCTGCTGTTTCTCGTCTATCGCGCGCACCGCGCACGGCCGAAGGACTGAAACGTGAGCGCGGCGCTGGCCGTTTTCCTGGTCCTGTTTGCAGCGGTGACGCTGCTCGGGTTTGTTGCCTCGCGCTGGCGCAAAGGCGATCTTAGCCAGCTGCACGAATGGGGACTGGGCGGGCGGCGCTTCGGCAGCGTGATCGTCTGGTTCCTGCTCGGCGGCGATCTCTACACCGCCTACACTTTCATTGCCGTGCCGGCGCTGATGTTCGGTGCCGGCGCGCCGGGCTTCTTCGCCGTGCCGTACACCATCATGGTCTATCCGTTGATGTATGCGGTGTTTCCCCGTCTGTGGTCAGTGGCGCGCGCGAACGGCTATGTGACAGCGGCGGATTTCGTGCGCGGCCGCTTCGGCTCCGGCACTCTGGCGCTTGCGGTTGCGGTCACCGGCATTGTGGCCACGATGCCCTATATCGCGCTGCAGCTGGTCGGCATCGAGGTGGTGCTGGCGGGGCTCGGCATCCATGGCGAATGGCCGCTGATCATCGCCTTTGGCGTGCTTGCCGCCTACACCTACTCGGCAGGGCTTCGGGCGCCCGCGATGATCGCGGTGGTGAAGGATATCCTCGTTTATATCACCATTCTCGCGGCGGTGATCGTCATTCCGGAGCAGCTGGGCGGCTACGGCAGAATCTTCGCGAGCATTCCGGCATCGAAACTGTTGCTTGCCGGCGCGACGGCGCGCAGCCTCGGATCCCAAGCGGCCTATGCGACGTTGGCGCTCGGTTCGGCGCTGGCGCTGCTGCTCTATCCGCATGCGCTGACGGGTGTGCTGTCGTCGGCCAGCCGCGATGTCATCCGCCGAAATGCGGTGGTGTTGCCGGCCTACTCCCTTGCGCTCGGCCTGATTGCGCTGCTCGGCTACATGGCGCTCTCGGCCGGCGTGCAGTCGATGCCGGCGCATGCCGCGGGGTTCAAGGCGTTCGGCGCGAATTATGCCGTTCCCGCACTCTTCCTGAAGGCGTTTCCGTCATGGTTTGTGGGCGTGGCATTTGCCGCCATTGCCATCGGGGCGCTGGTACCGGCGGCGATCATGTCGATCGCCTGCGCCAATCTCTTCACCCGCAACATTTACCGCGAGTATTTGCGTCCGAAGTGCACGCCTGCCCACGAAAGCCAAGTCGCAAAAGCGACGTCACTGTTGGTGAAGTTGGGCGCCCTCGTCTTTGTCCTCGCGCTGCCGGCGCAATACACGATCGAGCTTCAACTATTGGGCGGTATCCTCATCATTCAGACGCTGCCATCCGTGTTGCTCGGGCTCTACACGCGCCGGCTTCACCCTTACGCTCTGTTGGCCGGCTGGCTGGTGGGAATTTGCAGCGGCATTGGCATGTGGGCGGCGCTGGGATTTGCGAAAACCACCTACAATCTGGTGCTCTTCGGCACCACCATACCCTGCTATGCGGCCCTCAGTTCGCTCGTGCTGAACCTTCTGGTGGCTGTTTTGCTGAGCGCCGTGTTGAACGTGACCGTTTCCCGGACCTCGGACGCGACTGTCCCCTCGCAGTACCGCTAGGCGGACCTGCACTTTGGTTCTCAATTCTTTGCTAACCATGCACAGGCTAGGTTCGTCCGATTAAGAAGGGCACGCCGTGCAGCGCTGGGGTACCATCGGGCTTGCAATCGCCACGCTCGTGGCGGCCGGCTGGGCCGCCTGGGGTTGGGAGCAGCACCAGCGTATTACGCTCCTAAACCTGTGTTTGCTGGGTGCCGCCGCTTTGATCGGCGTTGCCTTGCTGCTCTATGCGCTCATAGTCAGCAGCCGGCGCACGGTTGACTTGCAGGCGCTTACGGCCAAGCTAGAGGATTCGCTCAAGGCGCTGTCGGCCGCCAATGCCAAGTTGAACGAAAGCGAGACGCGCTACAAGGGTTTGGTGTACGCGCAGGGTGACGCCATCGTGCGCCGCTCTTCGGAAAGCCGCCTGACTTTCGGCAACGATGCCTTCTTCAAGCTGTTTGGACTGGCGCCCGAGCTTGCCCTTGGCAAGCCGTTCGCGCCAGAACTGCACCCGGAGAGCCAATCGCCGGTGTTCGGCAATTTCGCCGGATTAGAGAACGGCGACGAACGCGTCGTTTACGACCAGCATGTCCGGACCACTCATGGCTGGCGCTGGATCGCATGGGA
>Ga0157372_10009369_pt1 | contig 10419 bp, 9 predicted proteins | sample C55metaG_FD_115307 | JGI IMG/M metagenome (GOLD analysis project Ga0157372, IMG submission 115307) | Corn rhizosphere microbial communities from Kellogg Biological Station, Michigan, USA - C5-5 metaG | ecosystem: Host-associated > Plants > Roots > Rhizosphere > Soil | place: USA: Michigan...
AGTAGAACGCCGAGATATTGATTGGGCATCCCGCTCCTTCTCATGAGGGAGTCCGAATTAGTAATCATGATCGCAGTACGGGACCGAAGAGATGCATGGGTCGGACTGAGTTCCTGACCTGAGCGATTACAAGCGAGCCTGGGTTGGAAAAGGCAAACCATCAACAAGAGCGAAATGGCGCTCTTCTCCGAGTGCTCGCCGAAGTGTGCGCGAAAAGTGCTTGACACCGCCGACATTGTCAGAGAGGCGATTCATCAGCACTGTCCCAGGAGTGAGTCGGGCTTGGGAAAGAAGGAGACCTACGGGCCCGCGGTCGATTGTTTTGCGATGTCCGCCTTAACATTATCCACTGTTTATCTCGGAGAGAACTAGTTGTACGCTTTAAATCAGACCTTTTGCTTCAGCGCGTCCAAATAAATTATCTCTCCGTGTTCTTTGACGTGAGAGTTCGGTCTTTTTTGGCTTCCGCATTTGTCATGCCTGGGCCGCTCGCCGTCAGCTTGACTTGCATTTCGGTTTTACGAGCCAAGGGTCAGTAGACGTTACTATCACCATTCCGTGTTTTCCGGGATCAAAGCCATATGGGAAAACCGTTGCTGAGTCGTATTCGGTTCCTTCAACTACAGCACCGGCCAGTTTCGCATCCGTCAAATCGGCATGCACGAGGCTGGACGCTTTCCCTAGGCGATCCGCTTTGATAATCGTGCCTGTGAAGTCAGCGCCTCTAAGACACGCAGATTTCAAATTGGCACCTTCTAGAACTGCGTCACGAAAAGAAGCTTCGGAACAGTCGGCAGCGAACATATTCAGCCAGTAAAGATCGCAGTGGCTGAAATCTGATCCACGCAGGTCCGCGCCAGAAACCTCTAATCCATGCAACTTCTTCCCTTTAAAAACGGCACCACGCAGATCGCGATCGCCGAGGTCCACGCCATCTTCAAGCGCATCAGCAAACAAAATCTTCCCCGATTTGTCGACCAACATATTTACCCCCTTCAGAACACAGGCGCAAGTTTAGGCAAAACGACCGGCAAAGCCGGGAGGCACTCCGGACAGAGTATCGCGATCCCACCGACGACGATTACTCCCCCAACCACGATCACGGCTCCCTTGACGGTCGGAGAGAGAGATGGTGCGGAACTTGGAGAGGTGCTCGGGGCCGACGCTGAAGCTTCGCCTCCGAACGGATCACCACCGCCACATTTCTGGTTGTAGTCGTGCGCCCTATTCGCAAGATTCTGGATTTTTTGATCCAGTAACTCACGGTGTCCCTGGACAGACAATCTCCTTGGTGCTCCAGGAAATGGAGGAGCCTCAGGCAAGGTGAGCGGATTGTTCGCCAAATCAGTTGAGCTGCTCTGGATATCAGCCGCAATATTTTGAATCTTCGCGGCGAGGTCCTTGCACTCTTGGCTACCCGGATCAAGTTTCCTCTGCCGCGGAATACTTAATAAAGCCAGTGCACAAGCTCGACAGTTGATTGGATCAGTAGGCGCGAACTGACCGTGATTTAACGAAGGACCGAAGCCCAAGTATTCGGGGCAGGGTGCGTAGACATCAGAATGATGGATAAGGCTAGGGTCGCCCGAGCCTTGGAAATTGTCGGTATTGGCCCCGGCGCAGTCCAACCCAAGAGGATCGATCAATCCCAATGGATTGTTGAGCACATAGGCATAGCGGTTCCAAGTCTGTGGATTCGTGGGATCGACTGCATCCAACCCAGCAGGATCCGCCGAATTCCAGTGCCCCTGAGTGCTGGTGTATTGCCGGAAAAGAAAATTGTCAAGAGCACTCTCACTATCCCAGATCTGTCCGGTGAAATAGACTGGGTCATTGTATACGCTCCCTGTGCAGTTTCGGCCATCGCCAAACGGAAGATTCACGCAGGTCATCACTGAATTTCCGCTTACGTCTGTTTCCATCCGGCGCGTTCCTAACCAATCAGCTAACGGGAAATAAGTCGTGCTGCTAACGTACGTCGCAACCTGTCTACCTCCTGCATAGACTTCGCCGGTGTTCCATCCGCCAGAGGCGTTCACTTCTGTCACGCGATTACCCGACAAATCGTATATCCAGTTTACGGCGCCACTCCTCTGAACGCGCCTTCCTGTGGCATCGTATACGTATGTTGCGGTTGCCCCACTGTCTACCGAAATCAGCCGGTCCTCGGCATCATAGGTGTAGTTGTGATATCCATCGTTCAGGACATTTCCTGCCGAATCATAACTGAATCCAACCGGGCGATTCGAGGAGTTAAACAAATACTGAGGACTAGGGCCAGATCCAGATGTTAAATTCTGCTGCCAGCGGTTCCCAAGCCGGTCATATTTGTAGTTGAAAGTCGCAGGAGTGCATCCGGAGACGCTACAAGATGCTGTCGAAAGCCGCCCAAAGTCATCGTATGTGAATGTCCAGTTTCCATTGACGCTATCTCCGGCCGATAAAAGCTCGTCTCCCGACCATGTCATACCGTTTCCGAATGAATAGCGACCAGGACCACTACCATACCCAATAGCTCTGCCTTGTTTATCATAACTCCACGATTCTGAAACACCATTCCCCAAAGTATCCGCTCCTGGTTCGCCGAGAGCATTGTATTGGACAGTGGACAGCAGCGTGCCAGGATGTTGGGAATCGACCAAACTGCTCGTTACCTGCGTAGGACGCGCCGCCGCATCATAGGCGTAGCTAATCGATACGTTCTCTCCGTTGCTGCCGCTCGTAAGGTCGCCCGCAAAATCGTATGTATAGCTGACTGGGAAAGCGCTCGTCCCACAATTCAATGGCGTACATTGGTAGTTTAGGACAATGCGGCCCATTGGATCGTATCCGAATATCTCGGCGGCGCGGGACGAAGTCCCAACAGTCGCTTCGCTCAGCCGGCCGATGATGTTCGTCTGTGTAACGCCCCACCCAGCGGTCACGTCATAGATAAATTGCACCGTCGGCGTTGTCCCATCGGAATAGCTTTTTTGCGTTAAACGATGAAGGCTATCATAAGTGTATGTCGTCGTAACGGTCGTGGATCCGGTTTGGTTGGGAGCGGGTCGAATACGCTGATAGAGGTCGCCCGCGCTGTTTGTGTCATAAGAATAATTGATGGTTCCATTGATCTCCGGATTGCTCTCCGCAGTCGTCCGCGAAAGACTGTCATAGGAATATGATCGTGTCTGGATGCCCTGCGTTACTCCCGTTAGGTCATCGAGAACATCATAGCTGTACAAGGTAGAAAAGCCGGTTGCAGAAATGTCCTGTCCGCAAGCACTCGGAGTGCTGCCGTCTATCTGCGTTATGCTCGTGACCTCGCAAACAGAGGTTAAGCGTCCCAGCCCATCGGCCTGGTAAACCTTCGAGACTCCCGACTCGTCTTGTATCTTCCAGGCAGCATCAGAGTAGCTGAAGTTCCTGGTGCTGCTATCCGGATTGGTCACCACTGTGCTGCGACCGAGCGCGTCGTACTGATATTGCGTGGTTCCGTAAGTGGGATCGCTCGTTGACCGATATCGGTTCGTTGCGGATGCCAAGCGTCCAAGGGCATCGTATGTAGTTATTTGGTACACGGTTCCCGAGGGGTCAGAAGTCAACTCCGTCGTGGACGGTCTCCCCAACTTGTCGAAAACGGTTTCTCGCGTAAGATTATTTAAAGTATTAATTTTTGAAGTTGTGATGATATTTGGTGGACTCGATGACATGTTATATGTGTAGGAGTCCTGGCCACCGTCGGCATAATCGATCACTGTCAGCCGCCTATAGTTGTCGAAGGTATAATGGGTAATCTGTTGGTTGGCGTCGGTACTGCTTGCAGTTAGTCCGGTACTCGCATTATAGGTGGCAGAAATCGTGAGCTGCTGGCCGGAACTTGGACCTTGCGTGAACGAATCTGGAAATGCCCATTGCGTTGCCGAAGAAAAGGTGCTTTGCTGCTGCACTACTCCGTTCAGATCGGTCTTGACGAAATTGCCCAGCGAATCATAGAAAACATTGGTAGTAAGCGCGCCGCTCGGCACGGCGGCGTTGCTGTATCGCGTTATGGAAGTGGGATTGCCGCGCGTGGCGAAACTGCATCCATAGCTGGCGTCATTGTGTTGCGCAGCTCCCGTAACGCACGTCATGGGATGGCCGCTGTAGTCATCGTACCCGATGTCTGTTCTTGCTTGGATGTTTCCGCTCCCATCTTTCACAAGGACTTGTGTCACTCGATTGAGGATGTTGGCCGCCGTATACGCTGAGCCAGTTAAGTAGGTCTTCGTGGTCCGCCGAACGAGCCCTCCGGGAGCGCCTGTTCCCCAGTCATATTCACGCATCTCAAGCAGATTCGAGTTCGAATCGTAATCGGTTTCCAGTTTGGTTTGTTTCTGTCCGTCTTCGAGAATGGTCGTAGTCACCGACGGCGATCCGTTCGCCGCATACGCATGGTTGATGGTTCTTAGCAGGGTGCTCGACCCTTTGTACAGTTTCTCTTGCGTTAGCTGAGTGCCTGAATAGGTGAACACCGACGTATTTGCAACCCCTCCGTCATACGAAAGTGGCGGATACTGTTCTGTCGTTGTATGGCTGAGGCTAGCGGTATTGAAAGTCCATACGTTCGAATTCCCGTCATTGATCGTTCTCGTCAATGATGTCACACTTCCATCGACGCAGTTGATCCCGTTGTTGCCGGTCGTTGGGTAGTCATATTCGTAGTAACCGCCGGTCGGCAGAGTGACGCGCTGAATGCGCGCCGTCACGTATCCGGAAAAGCCTGGACTCGCCTCGTAGGTAAAAGTGTATGAAGACCCATCCGGTAACGTGAGCTGGGTAATCAAGTAGATGCTCGTTGCTGTATACTCACTCACCCCCGCACAGGCAAAGTGTGTTTTTACGTTTTTGCTTGTATAAGTAGCAGTAGCAATGACATTAGCGTACGAACCGGTCTGGTCTAAAATCTGATACTGCGTCTGCGTATTGCTGCTCTTGATCTTCTTAACTGTGACCCGACCGTTTGTATCTTTGAAGTCGGTCTCGGAGCCATTGACTACGATCCCGCTGACGAAATTCCCGTTGCTGTTGGTTCGAGTACCGGTTATCTTATCGCCGCTGGGAGAATATACAATTGGCCCTGCCGGAGAACTTGCGTCAATGAAGTATCCGCTGCCGTCAACGGCGTACACCTTTGTGGGTCCAGTAGGAAACTGGCATGCGGTCGCGACCGAATAGAAATTTAGCGGAAACTTGTGGACTGTGCCTCCTCCATCTGTGTACTTGTAGTTAAACCAGTGCGGCGACGATGTTGGTGGTTGGGTGTCACAAGAAACGTTTGCGTGCGAAAACGAGGTTGCGCCAAGCGGCTGGTTATCCTTCCACCCCCAAATCGGATTACCGTTTGCGTCGCTAACAGGGCTCCAGGCAGTGCCGTTTTTCGCCCAAATCAGGGAGTCGTACACGAGTGCATAGTTGAAGGTTCCAGCTCGGCTCGGAGTGCTGACCAGAGGGATGCCGAAATTCACATCGAGATTCTGCCGGTTCACGGCATCGAAGGCGCTGTTCTCAGTGGAACTCCATAACGGTCGTCCGGTCTGCGCAGTCGCCAAACTCGCGGATAATATCAAATAAATACCAATCAGCACTCGCATCGTGTACTCCTATTTCAAAGAAAAGTTCGCATCCGTGAGGCCGGCACCCGAGGAAACACTTGTGATCGAGATCGCCATGTAAGGCGTCCCATTCAACGACTCTTGAATCTGAAATGGATAAAAAACTCCATTTAACGCCTTGTATTGAGAAAACAAGAAAGTGACCGGAATCGCAGCCTCGCCCTCGCTGTCGAGAACCTGGTACGAGATTTCGAGTGGCAGCAAAGAATCGGCGTCCAGCCAGATATCCTTTGCACCCAACAAGCTGATTTTGGAAAAGTTCTGATCGGCACTACTCGGGCATATGCGAATGTGATTTGCCGGCTTGCCATCTACCGACTCGATACCAACGAACTGCGCGGTTGCATTTGGATCAAGAACCGCCGCAGCAATTATGACCAGGGGAGAGATCGACGATATGCTCCCGAGGGACTTCTCTAAAGTGAATTGTTCTATCCCGTTTTGGTCTTTTTGAACAGCATAACCGCGCGAATATATGATCTCCGCGGTCCCCTCAGAGTTCGTGATTTTTGTGGAAGTTTGATTCAAGCCGCGCGTCAAGACTTCAATAGTGCCGCTGTCCTGGGTGGAACCAATGACCCGGCTGTAAGTGCCTCGAATTTTGGTATCAGTAGGTAAGGTTCCGCCCAGCGCATGATACGCCTGTGTCGCTAGTGTTATCGCGTGCCCATCGCGCTGAGGAACTGAAAGTTGTTGGCTATAAGCGGTTGTGAACAAGACCAGAAAACTGCTTAACCAGAGAATGGAGACGAGTCGAGACATAGAGTATCCCCAAAGTATTTTTGTGACCAAAGGCCGGAAAGTTCGCATACGGACATTTTCTTAGGGTCAAGAACTCTAAACAACTTTTCTACAAATGACCCGTGCCGCGCAGATAACCTGACTTCGGGGAAGTGAAGTTGGTCGCGACGGCATTGTGCCGCCGAAGGTATCTACTCAGGATGGGGACGGACTATAGGCGCATTTGGTTGTGGAAATCAACAAATATTTTGGTGAGGGAAGTGCGCGTTCAGATAAATCCCAATTCCCGCTTGGGTCCAGCAGATTCGATAACTCCCCAGCAGTCGGAATACCGACTATCAACGGATTCGAGCCAGTTTACCGTCGGAATGTCGACCGCAGAGAGAAGTGACCGGTTACGAATGAGGTTGGGGTTGCAGCGCACAGAATAGCGGTTGCGATGATTTCAGCTTTTCATTCAGGTTTGGCGGTTTTGTCGGTTTGGCTGAGCAGTGTATCAGTGAGGGTTTCGAATGGAACGGCAACAGTATCGCGTCACTCACGAACGCCGTCAGCGCGGAAAGTCGATTGCAGAGCGTGTGATGACCAAGAGATGCTCAAAAGGTATTCCTTTCAAGCGGCCCAAAACGCCGGATTCCGATCATTCCAGAACAGCAACTTAGCGACTGGCCAGAAGACAGCCTTTCGCGCACGAGCACAACAAGGAGAAATCCCTGAAAGATGCGATGCGATTTCCACGGTTCGTCAATACGAACAGGTGACACACTGCTCAGGAACGTCCCTTTCGGCGGTAATGGTTGGGATTTCTTCTGCCGAAATTTCACAGCGAAAAGTGGCCGCGTTAAACATCCATTGTGAAGAATCGATAGTCTTAGATTGCCCGCGCTGCAACAGTTTTGTAATTTTCAATGTCTCTCCCGGATGAATTACCTGATCAGCACTTGCGCGAAAGTTCTCCCATTCTTTCTCACTTGGTGTTCGTGGAAGCCCGAAACCAAAGCAACCATCAATCCCGAAATGGTCAACAACTAGTCCAGACGCACGGCGATAGCGAATGCTGGGAAATTTAGCAATTCCACATCCGATGTTAGTAATGCCCAGCACAAAAGATCGAATGGGGGTGCGCGGTGAATAGGTGTCTCGCGAAAAACCCTGACATTCCAAGTGCAGTTCAAGAACTGGTAATGACCTCTTCTGAATACACTCGCGCGCTGTTTTCCCGACAAAATCGCGGGCACGATCCTCGGCAATTAATTTCCAGGCTTGAAGCAGGGTTTCATTGAACCTGAGAACATCACTGTCTACAAGCTTGGCGCAGTTTTGACAAAGCCAAATTCCGTTATCGGAATTCCGGCGCATTTCCGGGGAAAAGACCGGACTGTAGCGAGGACCACCTTTTGACGCAGCGGTGATGTGCGCAGCAACCCCAAGATTCACCGCCTTCAGTGGGTCGTCTTGTGGGCCAGAGGTTTGGGCACGGCAGTCCGGATTCGAGCACAGATATGCCACCCGAGCTGCCAACGTGCGTTTCACATCCTGAGCAAAGTCGTCACGCATTTTAGAAGTAACCGCCAATGTCTCCGACCCCAGCACAAGGGTAGACGGAAAATGCAAACTGATATCCGAGAAGTCTTCCTACCGTTTGGAAAACCAGATGTATCTAGCATAAATGGTGACGGCAGCAGCGTGTGTCCCGCGGAGGTACCATATAAGGAAAATAAGGCAAGATGAAATCTTCTGGTCATGGCAGTCGGACACACCCGGACACATCGGACGCTATCTGGTGCGAGATGTTCTGAAGGATGCCATCAAAAAACTGAAACAGGCCGAGGAGATACCGTCTTGTGAATGCGGTTGGATGATCTCGATGGTGCCCAGGTTCATTGAGGATAAATTGAGGATGGGCTGTTGTGTCCCCGCGGAATTAGCATACACAAGGAGCAGGCCTTGATTTGGTCAAGTCGAGAAAAGGCGGCGGCCAGAATGTCAGCCAAGACTAAGAAAATAAAAATGCCAAATGTTTGGAGCGATGAACAATGGACTGTTCGTTTCGGCAGGGTTAACGCGGGTCCAGGGCGACCAGAAGGTGCACCCAGGTTGTTCACAGTCCTTGGCGAGAAGCTTCCGTTCGAGGCGATCGATAAGGTGAACAGCCACTTGCGAAAGATTGCTGTGAGGCGTACCGGCGTCTATGTAGCGCACGACTCAATGGGCTACGCTCGATATATTGGCCGCGGCAAAATATTCTCCAGATTGCGGGCGCGGCGAAAAAGTCAGATTCTGGAACTGAAATATTTTTCCTTTTATGTTGTCGAGGACAGAAAACACGAGCGCGAAATAGAGACACTGCTCATACGTGCGGCAGGACCTTTACTGCAATTTAACACCAGGAAAAAGCGATTGACCATTAGCCCCGGAGACATTCTGGATTACGAAGCCGGAACGCGGTTTTTTGAGCGACGCCACAAAGCACGTCAGAAGTCCAAGTCACGGAAGTAGGGCCCACTCTTACATTGCCGCAGAGGTTTTCACTTGGTACGTGACGTTCTGTGGTACGAATCAAATCGAAACGTTATTGGTTTGAGTTTGAAACGTACGATCAGACGCTGAACGCGAGGGACAGGAATGCACTGGAAAATCGATGAATGTACATCACACGCCGCAACTAAGTATCCCATCTCCATAAAACACAATTCACCCATTGGACCGTTCAATGGGCGCAATTTTGATACGCGAAAGTGGAATCATCGTGTTGTTCAGCCTGCCACGTGGGGCGGAACTCTACGCTCAGACCCGGACCAAATAATCCGGCAGTTCCGAGACGAGCGCTACACACAAGGCCTCGCCATGGTTGCGTCTTGGGGAACGATGTGGCGTCAACCAGATGCGATATGGGGAGAGCGTAAGCTTGAAACGATAGAAAAAATGTTGCGCAGCTGTGCAGAATCGATTCGCAAATCGGGTTCCATTGCCGAGTCGTGGAAAGCGCTACGTGAGGAGTTGTGGTGGACTTCCACTCTGATATCAAAGACTCTGCATTTCATGTGCCTGTCCTTAGGATTTGATCGTGATCCGGCTGTGCCCATTGACGGCGCTGTTATTCGGCAGCGCGTCTGGCCGGCATTTAGGGAACTGATTCCAGCTCGAGAAAGGCCCGCGAATTGGGAAGGCGACGCATTTGAAGCATACAGCAGGTACATGAGTGCAATTCTCGTGTGGGCGAATCAACGGCATTGGAGTACTGCCGAGGTGGAGAGGACGATTGCCCTTGAGTTTCAACCGAATTGGAATAAGTTTTGTTCGTAGGCGGCGACCCCGTCGCAAACTGGTGAGTATTGCGCTTGAACTAATAGCCCAGAACTAACTCTGGCCGGGTCGCGCTATAAATGAATCCGAAAGATCGCTCGTTGAGGGGAATTTCTGCCCATTTGGGTCAATGAGTGTAATCGCCTGTTTACATCAAACTATCGTGGTTCGAAGACACCCCGAGCTGATAGAGTAGTATCCTGAGCTGCGGTCATGGGCGCGGGGTGCAGTTGGCGATGAAACCGGATAAGGACGTTCTTCTATTTACCGGGCTCACCTTTGTCGCCCTGCCACTCATCATGTGGGGTCTGTTAGTGGCATGGGTTCGAGTTGGCAACCCAAACCTCCGACCATTGGTCGCATGGTTGCGTGCTGTGCAGTGGGGTACATGGCTTGTAGGAGCACCTCTAGCTTTAATCGGAATCCTGTACGACCCGCTGCGCTGGCTCTTTCCACTGGGCGCAGGCATGGGCGCTTGCTCATCCGGTTTTGGTGCAGTCAACGGCTGGATCAAGCGTCGGTATACTCCCGAATTAGTCCCATCCGACTCAGCAGACGGATATTGGCCATCTCCCCGTACGTAAGGTTCCAGAAAGGGGCTTGGTGATAAATCGCGTCTCTGACAATGTGGATCCCTGTCAAACACTTTTTGAGCGTACTGCTCCGTGCACTCGGAAGAGCGCGCCATTTCGCTCTAGTTGAAGGTTCTGCCATACCAACCAAAGGCTCGCTCGTAATC
>Ga0157372_10009371_pt1 | contig 10418 bp, 11 predicted proteins | sample C55metaG_FD_115307 | JGI IMG/M metagenome (GOLD analysis project Ga0157372, IMG submission 115307) | Corn rhizosphere microbial communities from Kellogg Biological Station, Michigan, USA - C5-5 metaG | ecosystem: Host-associated > Plants > Roots > Rhizosphere > Soil | place: USA: Michigan...
GCGCATCGTCGATGCAAAGCTTGCAGGGGCCAGCGGCGCCGGGCCCTCGCATGTCGCGTGCTCAGTCCAGATGGATCTGCACCCCCTGATCGACCAGCGCCTGCAGCTTGTCCGCTTCCTGGCGGCCGAGGAACCGACCGAAGGCCTCCGGCGATGAAGCCGAGACGCTCACGCCCGTCCTGGTGAATGCATCTCTAACAACTTCGCTCCTGCACATCAGCAAGTAATGAAATTTGCTCTCGCCAGTTCAGAACTTCGAGCAGTGTTCGATGCGGCGCATCGGTATATGACCGGGGAATCCTCGATCCAGGAACTGAACGGCCGAATCAGTTCGGCCCGCACTTTGGCCTCGGCCGGGTGTCGATTCAGTTGTGTTGTCTGTCCTAGAGTGTCGGCCGTGCTGCCTAACCATTTATCGCAGCGAACCGCCAGCGACGGGAGGCGACCGGCTACATTCGGCCGATTGTGTTGAAAAACTCCGCCGAATTCTAGTAATTGGCTCGCAGTTTGCATGCCCTTCGTCATCGATGGAGGTACGCATCATGATGGGTCGGAGCACCGTTCAAGATCAGCTGTTCTACGCATTCAACCTCGAAGATCACGTCCCACGCGATCACCTGCTGCGAGGCGTCGACCGCTTCCTCGATCTCGGCGAGCTGCGCCAACATCTGGCGCCGTTCTACAGCCACACTGGCCGGCCCTCGATCGATCCCGAACTCATGATCCGCATGCTCGTCATCGGCTACTGCCTTGGCATCCGATCTGAGCGCCGGCTGTGCGAGGAAGTCCATCTCAATCTGGCCTATCGTTGGTTCTGTCGCCTCGACCTGGAGGACAGAGTGCCCGATCACTCGACCTTCTCCAAGAACCGCCATGGCCGCTTCCGCCAGAGCGATGCATTGCGCTTCGTCTTCGAGACAGTGCTGCGCCGTTGCATGACCGAAGGCCTGGTTCAAGGCGAGGGATTCGCCGTCGATGCCAGCATCATCAAGGCCGACGCCAACCGTGCGCGCAACGTTCCTGCTTCTGACGTTGCGCAATGGCGCCAGGGCACCCAGTGCAACCGCGCGGTGCGCGAGTACCTTGACGCACTCGATGCCAACAATCCGGTGGCCGAGGATGCACTTGAAGAAGTGCACGACACGGCGGCTGCATCACGGAACATCTCCCCGACCGACCCGGCTGCGCAGTGGACCGCAGCACCAGGTGGTCCCGCGTTCTACGCTTACTCAACCAACTACCTGATCGATCTGTCGGCGGGAATCATCATGGACGTGGAGGCAACACCGGCGCACCGCACGCCGGAGGTCGACTCCACTCGGACGATGATTGACCGTGTAGAGCAGCGCTTCGACATCAGGCCGCGGCGGCTCGTGGGCGACACCGCGTACGGCACAGCCTCACTGCTCGGCTGGATGGTCGAAGGCAAGCAGATCGAACCTCACGTCCCTGTGTGGGACAAGACGACGCGCAAGGACGCAAGTCTGTCGATCAGCGAGTTCCAGTGGCAGCCTGAGCGCAATGAATATGTTTGCCCTGAAGGTCGTGCGTTGCGCAACGACCGGCGGCAGTTCACGGCGCCGCGCACTCGCATCACCAAGGCTGACACCGTTATCTATCGGGCGAGCCAGGCAGACTGCGTCGCCTGTGGGATGAAGGATCGCTGCTGCCCGAAGACGCCCTTCCGAAAGATCGCCCGCAGCATCCATGAGGGTGCTCGTGAGGTGGCGCGGTCCATCGCGCAGACACCGCAGTACAGGCAGTCGCGCAGGGAGCGCAAGAAGGTGGAGATGCTGTTCGCGCACCTCAAGCGCATCATGAAGCTGGATCGCCTGCGGCTTCGCGGGCTCAGCGGTGCGCAGGATGAGTTCTTGATGGCTGCCACAGCCCAAAACCTCAGGCGAATGGCGAAGTGGTTGATGCCATCTGAAGCGGGTACGGCAATGAAGACGGCGTGAGGTAAGCCTGCAAGGCTGCCACGTGCCCTTGCATCGCCAACTCGATCAAGAATCCTGTGGGATCGCCAGTGCAGGCTAGATTCAAGGCGAGTTTTTCAACACAATCGGCCAAGAACTGCCACTCGTGTTGCCACGGGTAATGTCCGGTTCGGTCGCGAAAACAGTCACCCGAGCACAGACCCGACGTTTGGGCTGCTCGGTGTTTGGCAAGGCGCCGCCATGGGTAGCTTGTTCGTTGATCAAGCCGCAGACAACTTCGGAGTTCTTCTGAGTACCTAAGCCGACTGGCCTTCCCTCGGTATTCCCGTGACAGTGACTGGCGAAGGTGCGCGTGTAGCTCGCTTGAAAATCGAGGGTGAAATTCCGGTGTGTTCCTTGAAGAAGCGCGAGAAATTGCCGGGGGCTGAAAACCCCAGATCGAGTGCCACATCTGTAAGTTCGCCACCTTCGCTGACGCGCCGCATCGCCTCCTCGACTCTTACCCCACTCCAGAACACCTGCGGCGTCGTGTGCAGCTGGTCACGGAACAGCGCAAAGAAATGGGCGCGCGACAGCCCAACCTTGGCGGCAATTTCATCGATGGTCGTCTTTTCAGACACGTGCGCCCGCATATGAGCGATAGCTGCGCGCAGGCGATGGTCCAGGGTAACGCCAATGCCGCCCCCCACAGCGGGCGCATCGACGCCGATCGTAGACGCCGCAATGGCCGCTTCCAGCAAGCGCTCCACTTCGTTGTCGATCTGCTTGCGTCCGCCGCCAGCGGAGATCATCAGATCCAGTACCCGCCAGCACGAACGGCGCAACGCGTCGCTGATGGGAACGCGCGGTGACGGAAACCGGAAGCTGCGGTCCTTCGCCTGACCAAGCTCATCGAGCCAATCCTTTTTGATCATGAAGACGATGAACAGGCTCGAACCGTTGTCGTCCAGGCGCACCATGTCGTGCGCCTCAAACGCATTGACGCCTAGCGCCACGCTTTCGCTGTAGGAAACGATTTGCGTACCGAGGTGCGCGCAGGCACGTGCGCCGCCCAGCCAAAGGGCGAGCTGCGTTTCCGAATGTGCATGCGACACCAGATTGGCGCTCGCCTCCAGGACGATTGCCGTGCCGAACGCGCCTTCGTGGAGTGCATAGGCTTCCTGCATCTGAGTGCTTCATCGAGGTGGATTGATGTGATTGTTCCTCCCCGCAACCCTGACCGGCATAGCGCCTGGGGTAAGTCCTTAGGACCACACCAGACGATTTGATACGCGGCCGGATCGCTCGATAAGCGCGCTTGGCTCGCGATTCCTAAAGTTGGCGCCTCGCTAATACACAGGAGCAAACCTTCATGCGAATCGCCACTTTTACAAGCAACGGCGACCGAAAGGTCGGCCTCGTTTCCGCCGACGGGAAGACCATCACCCCATTGCAACTCACCCAGCTCCAAGCCGATAGTGGCGCGCTGACGCTGATCGAATCCCTGGCCGAGGGCGGCTCGCTCCCGGAAGCGTCCGGGCCTGCGGTCAAGCTGGCCGACGTGGTGCTGGATGCGCCGCTTCCCAAACCTCGCCGCAATCTCTGGTGTGTGGGCCGCAACTACCACGCTCATGCCAAGGAACTGTCTGCCTCAGTGTTCAAGGACAACGCAGCCAAGACCGACGAGTGGCCCATTGTCTTCACCAAGGTACCCGAGTGCGTCGTCGGCCCCTATGACGACGTGCTTGTGCCTTCCGAGGTGTCGACGCAGATCGACTACGAAGCCGAACTGGCCGTCGTGATCGGCAAGGGAGGCAAGAACATCGCGCGCCCCGTTGCGATGTCGCATGTGTTCGGCTACACGGTCGTCAACGACGTGACCGCCCGCGACGTTCAGATGCGCCATGGGCAGTGGGACATGGGCAAGTCTTTCGACACCTTTTGCCCCATGGGACCATGGATCATTACCGCGGACGAGTTCGACGGTACCAAGACGCGCGTGCGTTGCTGGGTCAACGGCGAGATGCGCCAGGACGGTCCGACCGAGAACATGATCTTTGACATACCCACGTTGATCGAGACCGTCTCGCGCGGCATCACCCTCTACCCCGGAGACGTCATCGCCACTGGCACGCCCGCCGGCGTAGGCATGGGCATGAGCCCGCCGCGCTACCTGCGTGCGGGCGACGTCGTGCGCGTGGAAATCGACCGACTCGGCACCATCGAGAACAAGTTCGTCTGAAGGGGTGTGCATGACGACTCAAATTCTGAATGATCTGACTGTCGAGATCGATGGCGAAGGCGCGGCGCTGCTGTGCATCCACGGGCTGGGCGGTTCGTCGAACAACTGGACACCCATACTGCCGGCGCTCGGTCGCTTTCGCCGCATCAGACCCGACCTGCCGGGCAGCGCGAGGTCACCGCTGCCCGCCGACGGCCAGACGCTGTCGATCGAGCACTACGTGGAGACGATGATGCGGCTTCTCTCGAAGCTCGACATAGGGTCGGTGCATGTGATGGCGCACTCGATGGGCACGATCGTCGCCCAGCACCTGGCACTGCGCAGGCCTGGCACCCTGAAATCGCTGGCGCTGTTCGGCCCGCTGGCTGCGCCTCCCGAGGCCGCGCGCCCCAACATCGCGGCCCGTGCCAACGCGGCGCGCGGCGGTGTGGCGGCCATGCAGGAGATTGCCGATGCCATCGTGAAAGGCGCGACGAGCACACAGACGAAGGAGCAGCAGCCGGCAGTGCTTGCGCTGGTGCGCGAGAGCGTGATGCGCCAGTCGCCCGAAGGCTATGCGCAAAGCTGTGCAGCGCTCGCCGAGGCGCAATCGGCTGAGCTCGAACGCATCGATGTGCCGACGCTCCTGGTCACCGGCGACCAGGATGGCGTAGCCCCCGCGGTCAATGTCCGCACCATGCAGGAACGCATCGCAGGCAGCCGCCTCGTCGTGCTCGAAGGATGCGGGCACTGGACGACTTTCGAGCAGCCACAGCGCTGCGCCCAAGAGCTTGAAGCCTTCTACGCGGCACTGCCCTGAGCCAGCACCGCATTCCAGTTCGACAACCCATGGCCGGCACCGCAAGCCGGAGGAGACAACGATGACCCGTATTGCATTCACCAATGTCCGCATCTTCGACGGCTCGGGCGAAGATCCATTTACCGGCGATCTTCTCGTCGAAGGAAAGCGCATCGTAGAAGTCGCTCGCTTTCCAAAGCGCGCGAGCACTGACGATGCGCGCGTGATCGATGGCAAGGGCCGCTTTCTCATGCCGGGGATGACCGAGGCCCACACGCACTTCTCATGGAACGACCAGCCTTCGCTCGCGGCCATTCAGTTCATGCCGCCTGAGGAGCACATGCTCTGGTGCGTGCGCGTTGCCAAGCGCTACCTCGACATGGGATGGACCTCCGCGATCGGTGCCGCAGCGGCCAAGCCGCGGCTGGACGTGGTCTTGCGCAACGCCATCGACGCAGGTGAATTTCCAGGCCCACGCTACCTCGCCGGCAGCCAGGAGATCACCACCATCGGCGCGCTGGGCGACAACACATTGCCACACATGAAATTTGAGGAGCTCAGTTTCGGCAGCGTGTGCAGCGGCCCCGAAGAGATCCGCAAGTCGGCCCGCACCTTTATCAAGTACGGCGTCGATCACCTGAAGATCAATCTGTCCGGCGAGTACATCGCCGGCCTGCCTGCCGAAATGTCACCGTTCGCGGACGACGAAGTAGCCATGCTGGCGCAGGAAGCCAAGCGCTACGGCAAACGCATGGCCGCGCATGCGCGCTCCAGCGAATCGGTCAAGCAGTGTGTGCGCCACGGCATTGAAATGGTCTACCACGCCAGCTTTGCCGATTCGGAAGCGTTGGACATGCTGGAAGCGGCCAAGGACCAGCACTTCGTCGCGCCCGGCATCGGGTGGCTCATTCGTACGACCTACAACGCGGCCGAGTACGGCATCACCGAAGCCGTCGCCACTCAAATGGGTTACAAGCGCGAATTGGAGATCGCATCCACCTCGTTGCGCGAGATGCACAAGCGCGGCATTCGCATCCTGCCGGGCGGTGACTACGGCTTTGCGTGGATGCCGCATGGCACCAATGCCAACGATCTGCAGTACTTTGTCGACTACATCGGCATGACAGCGAAGGAAGCGCTGACGGCTGCGACCCGACTGGGCGGCCAGATCATGCAGCGCCCTGATGAACTCGGACAGTTGAAGGCAGGGTTTCTTGCGGACATCGTTCTCATCGACGGCGACCCGTTGGAGGATCTTTCTGTGTTGACGGATCCGGCCAAGGTTCAGTTAGTCATGAAGGATGGCGTGATCCATAAGGACTGCGCTACGCCTGTTCCACGGCAGGCGGCGCTGCATCTGGAAGGCGCCGACACACCGCTGCAGGAACCGGGCATTAAGGAAGCCTTGGCGGAAATGCACTGACCGCGGCTGGTCCGACTGCTCGCTTAAAGGTCACGGCGAGCAGCCGCTTTTTCAACGAGAGTACCTGTTCGCATGACGCGGCGGGATGTCAACATCGCCAGATACTTGTCCTTCTAGAAAGGGGCGGGTAGCGGCGTGCGAAGAAGGGTGATGCGTGGGTGGGTTGGAGTGCTGGCAAATGGCAGTGCTGGGGTGTTCTCGTGACCTTCGTTTTCGCAAGCTGAGTTTGTGGGCGGGCCCGACCACCAATTCAGGGAAGGTTCTCGTGTCTCTCTTTATCGCGGGTTGAGATGGAGCTGCTCCCCGGGAAGCAGAACGAAGTGCCCGAAGACGGCCCGATAGGTGGGTGAAACAACTGCGGCGCTAGTCACTGGGCGTGCGGCGCCATGGCCATGTTGAGCGCAGTCTGCTGTTGGCACGCTCAGAGCCGCCTGCGCACTTCGGGCTGCTGCAGGGCACGACGCGCCAGAAGCACGAGCCGCTGCACGGTCCTATTCCTTTGGATGGTGAAGTGCAAGCCTAGGCCAAGGGGCTGGGCCAGGCCCGCTGCCTCACCGACAATGGGTTCATGAAATCCATTCGATGCATTCTCTCGGCAGTGATGCTTTCGGCGACGGGTCTAGCTCAGGCGGAGACAGCCATGGCCGGCATAGGCTCAGCGAGCTGCGACGTTTGGCTCGACGCGAGGAAAAAGCCGCAACAGGATAGAGAGGCGATCATCGAAGGGTTGGTGCTTGCCTGGGTTCAAGGCTTTCTTTCGAGCAAGAACGCCACGGGGGCAAAAGGCAAGTCGGTCCTGGACGTGCCGCCCCCTACCTCCATCGAGTTGGTCATGGACAAGATCTGCGGGGACAATCCAGATTGGAAGATCTACATAGCTGCAGATACCTTTGCGACCGTCCTCATCGACCAGTATCGAGGCAGCGGGCGCAAGTAGTCTGACGTTACTGCAGCGCCACCTCGGTGCCGTCGACGGCCACCATGACACCCGGCGAGGGCTCGTCGATCTCGATGGGCACGCCCATGTGTTTCTCGGGAATGGTGGTCACCCTCACGCGCGCATCGGTCACCCAGCTGAGGCACTTCAGATATTCGTCGCGCAGCGCCGGGCTCAGAACAAACTTCCGCGGGTAGACGTTGTTGTGGGCTCTCCAGTGCGCGGAGAGCTTGTCGGTCATCTGCAGGTACAGGGTGGTCATGGCTCAATCGTGGTCTTTGGTTTTCAGTCCTGGAGCGTGACAAGCGTCAAAAAACCCCGTGCGTGACATATTTCACAGTTGGGGTTGGAAACGCGCGTATGGTGGACGCGCTTGCTGCGTGCGCCGAACATCAATCTGGGCGTCACGCCTCTGCTGAGTAACGGGGTTGCGCATGGAAGGCGATATGTATATCCACACCGGCAATACTGGCGTGTGGAGCATTTCTATTCTTAAGACGAAGGTCGCAGATGGCGACTATTCAGCGACGGCAGAAATCAGCCTTAAAGGTCGATGTCGATGCAAGCTGGTCCTGACTGCTCCCAAGCTGTCGGCGCAAGCTGGTGACGATAAGCTGAAGCAGAAGTGCATCGATTGGATCAATAAAGAAGAGGCCGAGGGTCGCGATCTGAGTCATTCCTCCGAAGCCGAGGAAGCATAGGGCGGCTCAGCCTGCTGCGGGTGCGCGCCGGACCTCGACCGGCCCGATGCCGCTGTAGACGGTGGCGCCGTCCTTCAGCGAAGCGACCGTCCAGCGCTCGCCAGGTGTGATCTTGTAGTCGCCCGGCGCGAGCGGCAGGGCGCGTTCCTCGCGCGCGGTGCTGCTGTACCAGGCCGGCGTGTGGAGGATGGTGGACCCGGAGGGGAAGATTTCAGCTTGGCTCATGGCCAGATTGTCTCTTTCGCTACGGACCGCCTTGCTCAACAGGAATCACCAGCCAGACCTGCCGATACTGCAATGCCATCGTTTCGGGTATCGAGCTCGATGCCGGAGAGCAAGAAGCCATTGGCCTTGTACGGGAGCAACGTTGGGTCGGTAATCCGGCCGGCTGAACGAGCTTGGGGCAGTCCCCAGTTCTCGAACAACATCACTTCTGTGAGATTGCGCCCCGAATTGTTCTTGTCGCGGTCGGACTCACGAATCTGCACGGACACACGCATCGGCGCTTCTCTCTCGCTGGATCTCAGGCGCAAGCCGTGGCGCATGAGGAATGTCACGTTCGCTAAGAACATCTAAGGCACCAGCGGCTCATCCTGGCTCTGTGGCTTCGGTAGAAGACCCGGCAGCTCATGCATTACCGCGCGAATATGGTCGCCGGCATTCCGATCCCAGTCGCCGTACAGGTCGCCGACGCGCGCGCAGCGTAAGCGGCTGGCGATCCCATCTTGATGAGCAGCCGCTTACCGGCTCCAAGGCTAGACTTCAGGAATCGGCCAGAAGTCGCTTGTTGGATTCCACCGATCTCTGACCCTAGGGGGGTGCGGATAAAAACTTGGACTGGTTTATGCCGCAAGTCCAAGGCTCACCCGGTATTCGATGGGGCTGAGAGAGCCAAGAGAGATCTTGATCCGCTTCTCGTTGTACCAGCGGACGTACGAGTCGAGCGCCTCGATGAATTGCTCAATGGTGGCGTTCTTCCAGTCTCGAGGATAGAACAGTTCGTTTTTCAGCCGACCGAAGAAGCTTTCGCAGGCTGCATTGTCGGGCGAGCATGCCTTGCGAGACATCGAGCGAATGAAGTTTGCGTCGCTCATTCTTGATAGCCAACCCGGCCAGCGGTAGTGGCCGCCACGATCGGAGTGAACCACGGGCCGATCAGCCGTGTCGGCCAGCGTCTCGATGGCTGCATCCAGCATCGTGTTGACCAACTCAGCGTCCGGACTGGTCCCAATGGTCCAGCTGACGACCATTCCATCGAAGCAGTCGATGATGGGCGAGAGGTACACCTTGCCAGCCGGGATCTGGAACTCCGTGATGTCCGTGAGCCATTTCGCGTTGGGAACCGCGGCTTGGAAGTCACGGTTGATAAGGTTCTCGGGCGCTGGGCTGATTTCGCCCAGGTATGACGCATACCTGCGCTTCCTGGGCCTTGGAACAACCAGGCTTTCCTGCTTCATCAATCGCTGCACGACCTTCTCGGAGATTGCCACGTCCTGCCTGCTCAGGGATGCCTGCAGCCTGCGGTAGCCATAGCAGCGGTGGTTCGACTCAAAGATGTCGGTGATGGATTGCCGCACCTTCATGTACTTGTCGCCCACCGCTGCGCGGGCCCGGTGATAGAAATACGAACTGCGCGCAAGATCCAACTGTGCAAGGAGCTCTGGCAGGCCATAGTGCTCCCTGAGGGCGTCAATCAGCAGCGTCTTCTCCCGGTTGGACAGGAGCTGCAGGTCGACGCCCAGGCCTTTTTTTAACAGTTCGTTGGCCTTGTTCAAGAGATCCTGCTCGAGGCGCAGTTGCCTGACTTCTCGGCGCAGCGACTCAACCTGGCGCTCGAGCTCGTCGCGCTCCTGCGAAGGCGAAGATGGATGGGTGCGTTTCATGGATGCGGGTGCCTCATGTCCTAGAAGTTGGTTCTTCCAGTTGTACAGCGTTGGCCGGCACACGCCGAACTTGTCGGCTACAGCCTGGGCACTTTCCTCGCGCGTGCAAAGCTCCATGACTCCCGCTTGCATCAGCTCCCCGGAATACCTTCGTCGCACCGTACTGCCGACGACAGGCCTTCTGGCTTCAGGAAGGGCTTCGCGAATCCAAGCGGTTAGCGTCCCTCTGCAGGGGTAGCCCAGTGCCCTCATGGTGGCCGCAATGCAGCGGTCGTGAGCGAGGTAATGCTCGATAGCTGCCGCCTTCTGTTCCTTCGAGAACTTGGGTTGTCGGCCCGCATAGCCCGCTGGCAGGTCGAGCTTCTGCTCGTATTCGTTGTACCAGCCCTTCAGAGAATTCTTTGTTGGATAACCCAGCTGACGGATCGTGGGCCTGACGCGCCTGCCCAGCTTGATATAGAGCTCAACCGCTCGAATTCGATCTTCGTAGGAATACATGAACTACCTCCTGGTAGTCCAAGTTTTCGTCCGCACCCCC
>Ga0157372_10009373_pt1 | contig 10416 bp, 2 predicted proteins | sample C55metaG_FD_115307 | JGI IMG/M metagenome (GOLD analysis project Ga0157372, IMG submission 115307) | Corn rhizosphere microbial communities from Kellogg Biological Station, Michigan, USA - C5-5 metaG | ecosystem: Host-associated > Plants > Roots > Rhizosphere > Soil | place: USA: Michigan...
CCGCGCGGCTCCTCATCCCAATGACGGCGGTATCCCGGAAAATTACCGGTGCCGAAGCCTGGTATACTCCAGCCATCTTACGAAGGGACGAGTCGGCAAGCCTCAGTCCCATATATGCCCTATATTGGTCCGCCACCGACTGACGATTAGCATAAAGGATCATCCTCTTGGTAGTCTTGTTCACAAAAAGCAGGAGACTGTCATTGGCCAGTTGCTCCGTCCCATCGAGGTAAATATAGGAGCCGTCACCACGCAGATCGAAGACCGCTGCCAACTGCGAACTGTCACCTCTACTCGTGACAAGATTGGTCCTTCGTTCAATGACCACATCCATAGACAGCGGCAATTGCTTGTAGGAATTGCACACATGGATGAACCGCCGCATCCCGGCCAATGTATCTTCCTGTGCGTGGACAGCCGGTAGGCAAACCGACAATAGGCAGGCCGTCAAAATAATTGCTCTTCTAAAAGGGATCATTGGGCGGTATTTATATTTTTCTGTTTGGCGCTTCTCGTTTCTTTAATGGTCTGGATACCCCGTTGAGTCTCGGCTTTCGTGCGCACCGGGGTGCCCTCCTCGTCATAATCATAAAAGGTGGCATAGTTGTTTTCATCCAGCTCCGCCACCAGGCGCAGACTAACGGGGTCATAGACATAGCCTTTCATTTCCGCATTGAATGGATGTACCCGGATATCATCGAAATAGATCGGACTCCCGGAGGTGTTTGTAAAAGAGATGTTCACACTACCCGACGCGCCAGGAGTGAATTTGGCTTCATATCGCTGCCATCCGTCGATCAGCGGCCCGGTAGGATAAAAGTCTGTCGGCTGACCCGCGATGCCGCTTAGCGATATTTTGTTATGATACCACCCGCTCGAGCTGTCCGCGCCGGACGACAACAATTGCGGCGTCTCATGCACCCAGGCGCTGAGAAGCATGGGAGTATTTGCCGGCATGCTGAACAAAGGGTTGAGCATGGCCGCAGCACCTGGAATAGCAGTGGTCGAGGTGCAACCGTTCTGTGTACTCAGGGTCTTATAGGTTCCTGATGAACTATTGATGGAATAGCTCCACAGATACGTAAACCCGATTCCGAGTGGCCAATTACCGGGTTGATCCATGGCCCATTCGTTATCCAGTTCGCAGGAGACTTGATAGTAGCCCGGACAGAGCCAAACGGTGGTCGTCGTTTGGGCTCCAAGCCCGCCGAGCGCATTGGGCGCCTGCGGCGAAGCGACGAAATTTCCATTGGCGTCCGTGATCGTCATGTTCATACTCGTATTACCGTTGCCCCCGCTGCTCCCATCTCTCGTTGACATCGTCACCGTATAATTTCCGGGCTGAGTGATCTGCATCCACTGAGATGTCGTCATGTCGAAATCCCCCTCCAGGTGCGTGGAATTGGCGGAGGCATTGTAAATCGCGGTATCCTGCATAGCGCAATCCAACGTCATACTCGTGCCGCCCCCGAACGACAGACTCTGCGGTATGATGACACTTTGCAGGGTACTGTTCCCCGACCCGACGGTAGAGGGATAGACGGAGATACTGTTCAAATTTCCCCCGGGATCGTTCAGGACTTTTGACGTGTTACTTCCGAACTGCAATGCATAGGTCAGCGGATCGGTCGAAGTTATCGGCACCTGGACGCTTGCCCCGCCGCTGCCCACCTGCAACACATTGTGCCCGGTGTGTGCATGGAAACTCATGGTGTCCGTATTCGCCACGTGCGCACCCGGCATGTCCGCAAAATCGATCGGCTCGGTTGAACACGGGTAAGGCTGAAATCCGTCGACACCCTGGTTGAAACCATAGTCCTCGAACCCGGCATACGCCGCATGAGAAACCGGCGAATTATTGGTAATAGCAAGCGGCAGCGTCTTATTGAACCCGTACTGCGCGGCAGTATAGATGCCCAGCGCATTCATCGTCTCCAATTCCAGGCCTTGTGCATTGACCCGGTTGACCCGGTTGCTTTCTATCCACGAGGTACTCGAAGTATTGGGCACAAGTCCTGCACCATTGAAATCCCAGTATAGTCCGAAATTCGCCAGATACCCATCGCTGGAGAGGTTTACATTCAGGCCGGTATTCGAATTGTTTCGATTGCCATAGAACACCATGTTCCGGGAAACGCGGAATGTTCCCAGCAGCCCCTTGCGGTACGGATTGATGGCTGTTTCAAGCTGACCACCACAATCCACCACCAATGTGCTGGTACAACTGTTCTGGTCGAAAACCGACCGATAAGTGGGGATCTCATCCTTGTCCGTTTGCCATTTCTCACTGTATTCCACGGCCGTGGCGTTCAGAACAGCGCTCAAGGAGCCCAGCGACAATGTTTGGACAGAGCCGTTGGTTAAGATCGGGTTGACGAGACTGGTCACCATAGCTACCTTATCGTCCAGCATATTCCTCCTGCCGCTGCGGATGATCCGTACGGCCGTGACATTTGTATTGTTATAAGGATTGCCGTCTTTATCGATGAAAATGAAATTCGGGGTCGTAGTCGGAAAGGGAGGGTTGTTCTTGTTCAGATCCATCACCCACAGATGTACTTCTCTCGAGGCGATGGCGGGACAGATCGGCGCCATAGGCGTTTGAGACGTGACCAGCAATTCGTCGCCGCTTACCAGATTCGAGAGGTCGAAGCCGCTGCCCACCAGCACTCCATTAGTAAAATTAAACGGTGTGGAAGACGCCGTATACTGCACGCCGATGTTGATATACGCCGGCCCCATGCCATCGTATGCCCACCACGCGGGATAAGAGGTGGAATACACCGGTTGGTTGAATTCATTGATCGTCCTGGTCGTAATGACCTGCCCCGTCTCTCCATCATAAAGCAGGTTCTTGGTGGACACCTTGCTCCCTTTATCGTATACGACAACACTATCCAACACCGCGTGATAATTGACCACCTTGGTCGTCGTTACGGCGCGATAGTCATTTTCACTATTGCCGGATATCCCCCAGATAAAGGGTAACCAGTCCGGGCCGATGACGGGATACATATCCGCCTGCGCCTGAACGTCCACACTGCTGCTCTTTACGATAAATTCCCTGGTATCGGTCATCAGCTCGATATCGACCCCCATGTTCCCTTGCGTGATCACCCCGCCTTGTTTCGACGAAACAAAAGGAAAAGTCTCGCTCAGCCCGTTTGAGCCCGTATTACGGTAATAGTATTCCGTTGAATTGACCAACTGGGTCGGGTCATTATCCGCATAAGATGCCTGCGACTGCATCTTGCCATTCATATCATTGGTCGTTACCAAAAACCCCTGAGACAGCGCGCGGGCGTCAAAGGCGTATTTGTAAAAGAAATCGGTCGTCGATGCGTCATGCGCCTCATAATCCGTCGAGGGATCCAGGCCCGTATGCGTGTAATAGACCGGAAAATCCTTTGACGTGTAGAATTTTGTCACCTGGCGACCGATACCGGAGCGCGATTTGGTGCCCGTGGTCGCCGGAGTGCTTGACAACGATTGAACGGTCACCTGGCTATATCCGACCACAGGCGCCGGAAAAAAGGCATCCAGCACCGGCATCTCGACGGCCCCGTAGTTGACCGGTCCCATCGGCAATTTGTCCGCTACCTGGACAATCGTCTGAAAGGGGTTCTCATCGCCGCCGATGGTCGGCTCATACGTCGCGACCCCGCTGCTGATAGACCTGGTCGCCCCCTGAAGGGTCTCTGTCGTCGTGTAGTCATACGTTTGGGTATAGCTCGAGGTGAACTGCCCCGTCATCGCATTCCAATTGTCTTTCAATGTGATTTTGTTTACCCGCTGGCCGCCTCCATACTTGTGACCATCCGGATCGTTGAGACGGGCAAAACATTGACTCAACTGAACGGTCTGCGCCATCCCCTGGCTCATTAAGGCATGGACCGGGTCGCTAAAGGCCGTTGTCAAACTATTTAGCCAGCCCTTCAAAATGTCCACGACCTGCTCCAGCGAAGGCTGTCCGGAGACGTCATAACCTGGGTAGGCCTGGGCCGGCAGTTGCTCCCTCAGGTATTCCAGGGCCGTTAGCGACAAAGGGCTGTACCCGTTCACAGGTTTCAATTTGACCCAAATGACATTTGGATTTGTCGTCGTGACTCCATAGGAGCCGGTGGATAGATCCGGATGCGCGGCATTGGAATAATCGATCGTAGCATAAGAAGTCACCCGTTCATTCCCGGCAGGCATCCCGACATCCAATTTGACCGCCATTTGGGTAATGCCCTGCAAATATTTATAGTACACGTCCTGCGTGCTGGTACACGCCACAGGTACATTGATGAAGAGGTATAGCTTTTCTTTGTATATTCCGGATAGAGCCGGATTAATGTCGTACAACGTATTCGACATGTCCGAAGTAGTAAATCCAAACCCCGCAATGGAAAGCATATCCGTTGCCCGTGCGTTCTGCACATAAGCATAATCGTCACTTTCATACCCGATCTCCAATTGGCCACCCGATGGAAGCAATATCTTGTTCAGCGACCACGCGCCGGCATTGGCATCGACCGTCGCCTTCGGAGATACCGGGCCTCCCGATTCCCCTTGAACAAACTGATCCTGCGGCGTGTAGGGAAAATCGGAGTTTTTGACGCCATCGGGATTCATGCCGGCAGGCTTGTAAGTACCCCACCGATCGGAAGCATTCAGGGTATGCGCGGGATTATTTGCATAGCTAAATACATATTGCTCCTTGTCCGTCTTACCTTCCTGCCCGTTGTACGTAAAGTAGATGCTTTCGAGCGTCAGCTTACCGCCGCCATTTATATTATCCGGTGTTCCCGGACATAATAAATAATCGTACACGAAGTGAACGGTCTTGATAGGTCTGGCACCGTTGGCGCCGCCAATCCCATGTTGACGCAGGTCCGACTTACTATATAGATCGATATGATCCAGCGCCTTCACCGAAACATCGTTGTTATCCCTCTGCCCTTTTACGTCAATGACGCCTTTTCCGTCGTCTCGGTCCTTTAACGTAAAAATGGCGATCAGGTTCTTCGACTCGATGGAATGCAGATACAAGGACTCCCGCGTGCCGAAAGTGATCATCCCCTTGTCATCCTTCAGGTTGGTATGATTACCCGGGTTGAAATTGGCTTGCGGATTACCTCCGGCATCGAAGCCATAAGGGGTACGCCAATTGTGATTCTGAAACTGAGTATAATTGAATTTCACCGCCTGACCCAGGTCGTCTTCCGTGATACCATCACCGGTGACGTCCACATAATCCGGCGATAAAAGACCGGTCAGCAAAAAAGAATGAGCATATCCCGGCGTCGTCGAGATCGACACATAGCCGTCCCGATCGTTGCCACCATTTACAGCCACATTTCCGGTAGGGTTCACATCATTAATAGGGTCGTAATTCACTTCATCCTTCGTATCGGCATCACCGGTCTGCGTTCCATTCACCGTAAAAGTATAATCCGACTGCGTGATATTATACACCGGCAACCCATAGACATATCGCTTTCCGCTCGATTCCGTAACACTGATCTGCGAGATGTGATGGCCTAACCGGTAGCTATTCACCCGGTTGATAGGGTTGGCGATAAGCATATTGTTCGCGTCCAAACCGGGCGAGTAACTATACAGATTCTTGTCCAAACCCACCACCGAAGCATCCGTCGCATCCAGGAAATCGACTACCTGCGATCTCTTCTCCCGCGGCCGGGCCGATGACAGCTGGTATGTTGCTGGAGATGCCGTCCCGTTGGAACTGCCGTCCGCGGCAAAACGATCCAGGCTGGTAGTGATCCCGGGATTGTGCCCGTCACCCATTAAATGGAAACGCACCAGGTCGGTCCCGCCGATCCGCGTGTACGCATTATTGTCGAGTACACTTCCTTCCCCGGGATTACGGAAATACACATTTTCATAGCTGCCGTTGGCAGCGGTCCCGTCAAAACCCATCGCCGTCGTCAACGTGTTGCCGTTGGTCCATTCGCCGATAGTGGCCGGGGTCCTGACCTGGTTGACATTGAAGCCATAGTGTCCCGGCGGGCCGATGTCCAATCCCACGCCACTCGCCACATCCTTCGAACCGGTAAAATTGTCCCGAACGCTGCCTAGATCGTTCCGATACGGCCGGATACTACCGCCTGTACCCTCGCCCTGGATCGTAAAGACATCGTAGGTGTACTGCGGTGCGGAGATGATCGGTGTGTTCGGCGTAACCTCCCGGTCATTGAACCGCGTAAAATCCGTCACCCAATCGGGGTTCGCCTTCGCTTTATCATAGAACAGGTAACCCACCATTTGCTTGGTCTGGGTGATCGCGGAATGGTCGACATAAGACTGCTGGCTAAAGACCTCGCCTTCGCCTGCAAAATAGCCGCCGAAAATACCGCTACCCAATTGGAATTGACCCGTGCCATTCGTGTTGACCATCGGCACCCTGATCATAGGCGTATAACTGGGCCGCGCAAAACTGATGGAACTCGAGTGAACCAAAGACAGGTTGGAATTCATGCGTGCCGTGGTATTGATGTCCATCCAAACAGGGTCTAATGCACAAAGCTCCGAATACCTGTTGGCGCTCACCTGCTCGCTGATCTGCAAGGCCTTGATTCCTTCCCTTGAATTATAGGTCGTCGATAAAGATGCACCCCCGGAAAACGTCCGGTTATTCGTAAAAATATTTGCCGTCAGCGACATATTGGGGGAAAGGCTAAACCCCGACCGGGAGCCGATATTGGCGCTGATGCCTCCTCCAAGATTAAGAAAACCTTTCTCCGAAAGAGCTTTATCGGCAATCTGGAATTGTATTCCCCCTTGTATCCCGGTATTGAGCGCCGGTCCCAGGTAATTGTTCCAGGAAACACCGATGGAAAATCCGGCAGTAACGCTGCTCCCCACCGAAAGTCCATTCCATTCGACGTCCGGACCAACCGTGATGCCATAGGTCTGATTCGGTTTAACGTTCTGTTGCTGGATCATCTGCTCGCTGCCGTCAAAATCATCGGGAATACCACGCACGTTGCGGGTAATGCTACCGGGATTGATATTCCAGCCCAACCCGACCCAACTGGCCTCCTGCTCCATCCCGATCTCTCCATTGTAATAGATATTCACGGGATATCCCCCCACATCCAGTAGCGGAATATTATAGCTGAAATCTCCGGTGAACAGGTTGACCATATCCTTCGAGTTGACGGACTTGAAAGAACTCATCTCCGGTTGAGTTGGTCCACCGCCACGAGCGCCCGTCCTGCCTGTCTTCGCCCCGATGCCCTGAATGACATTCGCGCCGCCGGTATGTTTTACGCGCGCTGAAGGCTCCATACTGCCACCATATGTACCCGTCCCGGATGTAAAGACAGGGGATACTACGGGCCGAAAATCACGCGCGGCCGGCCCATACCCGAAGATCCGTTTTACACCGAATTCATTCCCCAGGGCCGTCATGTTATGAAATAGCCCGGCAACAAAGAACAAAACGAAAGCATTACAGTTTCGATATCGGGTGGCTAATTGTAAGATCATATCTTGTGCCCTGCTATTTGGTTGTGGTTAAAGTAAAACTGGCGGTATAGGTATTTTTCCGGGTATCGGAGATCTCGATCCTGTACACCTTCCCCTTATCGAAAGACTTGTTCAGGACGTATGCCAGGTAGTTGTCGCCATAGACGATCGTCTCAGTCACCGTCCTCACCAGCTTGCCATCCGCGGAGTAAAAATTCACCACCGCCGGATGATCCTTTTCGAAGGAATAGAATTTTATACCGATGGTGTCGCACGTCAGGACATGCACGCCCGCGGACCGTTCATTGCCCGCCCTCATCGGCATATAATTTCCGCCGGGCACCACCAGCGCCTTTGGAGGAGGCTGCGCAAGTTTGAATGTCCAAACCTCGGATTGCGCGATAAACTGATCGTCATTCAGCGCCAACACCCTCCAGGCATAGACTTTCCCCGTATCCAGCGGTTTGCCGGAAGCCGGGTACATATTCACCGGGTCATTCAAATGGCTGATATTATACACCGGCATATTCTGCTGGATCGCCTCATAAGGTCCCTGATCGGGCAGCACCTCCACCAGTATCATCTCATAGTTCAGGTTGCTGAAAAGATTCACCGGCGTAGGCGGCAGCCAGCTGAACTGCGGATAGGCCGTTGCCACCGTAGACGTATCCGCCGGCGAGTTCAGCTGAGGCGGGCTCAGCGGCTGCACCTCCACGGGAATGCAGTCCTCCGCCTGCACTACGCCGTTATGCGCATTCTGAAGCACCGTATAACAGGCTTTGAAATCTCCCGCCGGCAAAAAGCCGTTGGGATCCCGGTCCGCATTAAAAAGGGAAGACAGGTAGTTATATTCCACGGGCGCGACATCCTTCGCACCGATCACGGTAGTGCCCTTCGTCAACAGGATTGGACGGGATGCCGCAGTCATGACCGGCTGACCATTCCTGGCGTCCATAAGCATCATTTGTATGATGACGGAAGTAGAGGCATTTCCGCTATAGACCAATGCCATATTCCAAAGTTGATTCTTCTGCAACACGCCGGTCGGCGGCACCTGCAAAACAAAAGACACCTGGGCCACCGCCGTCACCGCGGCCAGCATGCAAATGATCGATACGCTCAAAACCCGTTTACGCATAAACATTGTTTAAAATACCTTTGAATAAGTCAGACGGCCCAGGTTATTAGGCACAAGCTCTTTATTGTTGCCCGGAATGAAGCCTTTATCCCACACCAGCCTGAATTCTCCGATCTTCGGAGGCCGGATAGCCGCGGTCGCGGAATAACCCCACTGCCTGATATTGTACACCGTCTGATCGTTATATTTTATCCCTGCACCAAGACCCAACCACCGAAACACCTGGTATTCGGCCTTGCCATCGCCTACATAGAGATCATAGGCAGCGTTGGCGGCAAGAGAACCCTGCAACTGCAGCGTCAACTTTCCGATCATCGCCATCTGGCTGACAAGCAGGTTCTTCGTATTGAAATAAATGAATCCCGTATCGGTTATCTTATTGTAGAACCGGGTATACAACAGCATCGAGATCATCGTTACTTTTTTTACCCTGAACGTCTCGGTGGCCGAACCGACCATGGTATAAAAGAGATTCTCCTGGTACTGGGTGCTGTTCAAGCGCACGATCTGCGAGCTCGGAAAATACCCGAACGAAAGGACTGGCCATTTTTTCATCCGAAGCGTACCCTGGATACTTTCAAAAACCGCCGAGCTGGAATACGCCGTACTCAACAACGGATTCACAAAATCGTTAGTCCTGATCGAGCCGGTAACCAACAGGCGCTTTTGAAAAAAGGGTTGATCGACTTTTACGGACCAGGCACTTTGCTGAGACCCTGTCGTAAACAGGCTAAAGGATTGGAAGTTGGCGCCAAACCGGGAATAAGTCGCACTCAGCTGTGTCTGCGAGGCTGGAATAAAAGAATTGACCTTTAAAGAATACGCCTCGTTGCTCCGGTCATTCATCTTCACGGTGCTGGGCAACATATTATGGGCACCACTGCTATCCAGGCTGTAATAGGGAAGAGAAGATTTCGCCACTTCCGCGATCAATGCCGTCGTTTTACCCAACCGGTAGCAACCCTGCGCCGTAAACCCCATCAGGTTATAGTCGGGTATCGGTGCGCCCGAACTCGCGGTATTCACATTGTACAGCTGCCGCCGGCCCGTGTAATAGGTAAGAATAAGATTGTTCCCGTCTTTTTTACCCCACCCATAACGCAACAGCGCGATATACTGACCCTTCACCGCATCCTGCACCGAATAGTCTCTAAATCGGTAGTCGACCGTACCCGCCGCAAAGGCCATGTAGACCGAAGGATTATATTCCACCTGTATCCCATTGATGCTGACATTTTTTGCCGAGAGCTCGGAGTAATTGAGCAAGGAGCGACCTAAACCGAACGACCTGACGGAATAAAGGGTCCGGTAGCCTTTCGGCAGGGTGCTGTCGGAGATATGCAGCTCATTCAATTTTTCTTTCAGCTCGGCCCCGCTGGTAATGGCCTCCAACTCCTGTCGGGATTTCGCATTGGTTTTATTTTCCGCATCCTTCATCTTTTTATATCGTCGGCCAAGAGAATCCAGCTCCCTATTGAGGCTGTCCAGTCGCTTCTGCAGGCTATCGTACCGTTGCAAAACAGCGGAATCGCGTTGGGTAGCAGAGGCGTTGCCGTTACCGGCCGAAGCTGTGCTGCTGCCGACACCCGTTCCGAATTTGTACTTACGCACCATATCCAGGTTGGGCAGATGAGTCGAATCGAAAAACCGTGTCGTCTTGTGCAAAGTATCCTGGCTTCGCCACCATTTCAATTCCCGCTGTACGATAAGCCACTCATTTCGTTCCGCCCCCCCCACATGGCTATTCAGCGATTTGACGTCTCTTTCCTCCGCCGCCAGCCGTCGCTCCATACGTGCCAGCG
>Ga0157372_10009374_pt1 | contig 10416 bp, 5 predicted proteins | sample C55metaG_FD_115307 | JGI IMG/M metagenome (GOLD analysis project Ga0157372, IMG submission 115307) | Corn rhizosphere microbial communities from Kellogg Biological Station, Michigan, USA - C5-5 metaG | ecosystem: Host-associated > Plants > Roots > Rhizosphere > Soil | place: USA: Michigan...
CCGCGGCGTTCAGTGATGTGGTGTACGTGCCGATGATCGCGCGGAACACGTTACGGTAGCCCTCGGCGGACGGCTGGTCGACCGTGAGCTCGTCGGCGGGAAGGGTTTCGTTGTCGTTCCGATGGTTGATGTCGGCGCCGACCGTCGCGTTCACGGCCAGCCAGTTGAACGGCGTATAATTGCTGTTCAAGCTGGCGATCATTCGCTGAACGACCTGGCGCGTGTTGATATTGAAGAAGTCGGTCGGCGCGATGCCCGGATTGAAGTAGCCGTGGCTGACCGTGTCCGCGCCGTTGGAGCAGAGGCCCGGGTGCAGCTTGGCGCCCGTCGGCGAACAATCGGCGGCTTTGCCAAGCAACGAACCGGAGACGACCCCGTACGAGTTGTTGTCGTTCTGCGGGCGGCGAAGATCGCTGTTCACGTAGCCGAGGCTGAGCTGCATGTCGAGGTCGCGCGTCAGCTGGCTGCGGAGGTTCGAGCGGAGATTCAGCTTCTGAATCTCGTTGATCGCGGTGACACCCTGCTCATGGTTGTATTCGCCTGAGACGAAGTACGCGGCGATGTCCGATCCGCCGGTCACGCTCAAGCCACCCGTCCGCCGGCTGCCGATGTGCTCGATGCCCGAGGCGACGAGGGGATTGTTCGAGACGGTCGAGTCGATGCCGACACACGCGCTCGACAAGCCCGAGGTGCGACGGAGCAGGTTGCAGTTCGTGACGAGACCGCCCGTCGCCGTGTGGCCGTACGAGCGGAGATTCAGCGGATAGTCGTTGATGTCTTTCGTGTTGCCGGTTTCGCCGAAGAGGTCCCAGCGGGTGCGGCCGGCGCGTCCTTTCTTGGTCGTCACCTGGATCACGCCGTTGGCCGCGGCTGTTCCATAGAGCGCGGCGGCGGCCGGTCCCTTGATGATCTCGATGTCTTCGATCTCCTCGGGATTGATGTCGTCGAAGCGCGACGGGAGTTGTCCGCCCGTGCCCTGCGCCGACGACTGCGGCGAGTTGTCGGCGCGGATGCCGTCGATGATGAGCAGCGGCTCGTTGGAAAGAGAGATCGAGTTCGAGCCGCGAATGCGGATGCGCGAACCGGCGCCGATTTCACCAGCCGCCGTCTGAACGACGACGCCCGGTACACGCGAGCTGATCGCGTCGGAAAGTGTGCTGACCGCGGCTTGCGGAATCATCGCGGTATCGATCGTCGCGGTCGGCGCGCCGTTCTCACGCTTTCGTTCCGACTGGCCCGTCGCCGTCACCGTTACGGCATCGAGCGTCGTCGCCGCGGGCGACAGCTCGAAGTTCGCGGTGACCGTAGAACCGGACGTCACGACGACGGAGCGCGACTGTGGTCCATACCCAATTCGCGTTGCCGACAACTGCACAGCGCCGGCGGGAACGTTCGGAATACGGAAGGATCCGGAATCGTCCGTCACGGCGCCGCGCGTTCCACCCAGAATGCGCACCTGCGCACCCACCAGTGGTCGTTGCGTTTGCCGTTCGGTGACTTTGCCGGCGATGGTGCCGCTGCTCTGCGCGAGCGAAGGCCCGGCGAATGCGAGAGCGGCGATCCCGGCCAGGATAAGACGTAGTCCACCACGCATTACGTGCTCCTCCATTGCGGAGACCTGATAGGAATTGATGAACTCGGGCGCGAGGCCCGAATAAACAACTTACCGATGTGCGCACCTAGTCACGTGCTAGCTAAGAACTTGTGAGTATTTCTTCATGCACGTGTTCTGATCAGACCGCCTGAGCTCGGGGGTGCCGAACCGGCGTCTGACCGGGACGGGTAGGTCTCCGTCGTGTTCATCACGTCGAATACGTGATGCAAATCGGCTGGGCCCGTCATTCGATAGATGCCGAGACGAAGTCGAACTCGCTCGGTTGAGCGCGGATGGCTGACGGCCCACGACCGAGTCAGCGGACCCAACAGTCGAAAAGTGGCGTGAGAATCGCCACGCCTGGCCGGGCCCGTTAAACTGTTCTGCACGGAAACGTGTCAGGCAAACCCTCACCATCCTTAGCCCAGGGGCAAGTGACCCGCCTGTTCGATCCCAACGATACGAACGCTTTGTATCGACTCCTGGTCGAGCAAGTGCGGGACTACGCGATTTTTGCCCTCGACCCCGAAGGCCACGTCCGCACGTGGAATCCGGGCGCTCAGCGATTCAAGGGCTACGCTCCCGACGAGATCATTGGGAAGAGCTTCTCCGTCTTCTACACGCCCGAGGACATTGCCGACGGTCGCCCGCAGAGGCTTCTCTCGATCGCCAAGCGTGTCGGCCGCGCGGAAGACGAAGGTTGGCGCGTGCGAAAGGACGGATCTCGCTTTTGGGCGAGTGTGCTCATCACGGCGCTCCGCGACGAACGAGGCACGCTGGTTGGGTTCGCCAAGATCACGCGCGACCTCACCGAGCGTCGCGCCGCCGAGGAGCGGGAGCGACGACTCGTCGCGGAAGAAGCGGCGCATGCGGCGACCCTTGCGAAAGCCCAGGAGCTCGAGACCCTCAACGTTCGGCTTCGGGAGCAGGCCGTAGAGCTCGAGGCGCAAACCGAGGAAGCGCAGTCGCTCACCGAAGAGCTCGAGGAGGCCAACGAGCACTTGCAGGAGACGCTCGCCGAGGCCGAGCAGGCGCGCGACGCCGAGAAGGCCGCCGAGCAGTTCTCGCGCACCATCCTCGAGAGCATCTCCGACCCGTTCGTCGTGCTCGATGGAGAATGGCGCTATCGATTCATCAACGAGCCGGCGACGAGGATCATGCAGCCGGGCGGCGGCGGCAAGCCCGGAGAATTGATCGGCAAGAATATCTGGCAACTTTACCCCGAGATCATCGGGGGCGAATTCGAGCGCCATCTGCGACGAACCGCCGAGCGCCAGGAGCCGACCAGCTTCGAGGCGTACTACCCGGCGAGCGGCGAGTGGTCGGCGATGCAATGCTATCCGCTCCCGGAAGGCGGAATCGCCGTTCAGTGGCGTGACATCAGCCAACGAAAGCGCGCCGAGGAGTCGAACCATTACCTGGCGCGGGCAAGCGACATCCTCAATCGGTCGCTCGACTATCGCGAGACATTGAACGATCTCGCGAAGCTCGTCGTCCCGGAGCTTGCCGACTGGTGCGCCGTCGCGATCGCCGACGAGCAGGGGCAGCTGCACCAACTGGCGGTCGCGCACGCCGATCCCGACAAGGTGCGTTGGGGCCGCGAGCTCAACGAGCGATACCCTCCCCGACCGGACACGTCCACCGGCCCCTACGCCGTGATGCGGACCGGCGAGCCGGAGCTAATCGAGAACATCACCGACGACATGCTCGCCGCGACCGCCTTCGACGCGGAGCATTTGCAGATTCTGCGCAAAGTCGGCCTGCGGTCCGCGATGTCCGTTCCGTTGCGCGTCGTCGAGCGTCCTATCGGCGTTCTCACGCTCGTCAGCGCCGAATCCGGCCGACGGTACAATCAGGCGGACCTTTCGCTGGCGATGGAGCTCGCGCACCGCGCGGCAATCGCGGTAGAAAACGCGCGCCTCCACGCGGACGTGCTCGAGGCCTGGCGCGTCGCGGAAGAGGCGAACCGCGCCAAGACGCAGTTCCTGGCAACGATGTCACACGAGCTCCGCACGCCGCTCAATGCCATCTCCGGCTACACGTCGCTGCTGCGTATGGGGGTGAAAGGACCGGTCACCGAAGGACAGGAAGAGTATCTGGCGCGGATCGAGCGCAGCGGACGGCATTTGTTATCGCTCATTCAAGATGTCTTGAGCTTCGCCAAGCTCGAGGCGGGCCGCGTGGAGGTCACCGTCACCGACGTGCCCGTCCAGCCGCTGCTCGTCGAAATGGAGAGCCTGACGCTGCCGCAGATGCGCGAGGCGAAATTGAGCCTCATCGTCGACACCTGCGAGCCCGATCTTCACGCCTGCGCCGACGCGGAACGGCTGCGGCAGATTCTGCTCAACCTGTTCTCGAACGCGATCAAGTTCACGCCCGAGGGCGGCACGGTATCGCTCACGTGCAAGACGGACGACGAGCACGTCTACATCGCCGTCTCCGACACCGGACCCGGCATCCCCCCGGACAAGCGCGAAACGATCTTCGAGCCATTCGTGCAGTTGCAACGCGAGGCGGCGGGCAGCCAGGCTGGAACGGGCTTGGGCCTATCGATCAGCCGCGACCTCGCACATGCGATGAACGGACGCTTGCTGCTGGAAAGCGAAGTCGGTCGCGGCTCGACGTTCACCGTCGTGCTCGGGCGCTCGGCGACCCGGTCGTAGGCGCCGGCCGCCATCGGCGGCCGGGGCATCGCTTTCCTTCAGCGCCGGGCGGCGGCGAGCGACGGCTTCTCGGCGATACGCGTCGCTGCCGGCTCGCGTGTGACGAGATAGAACGAGCGGTCACTCAGCGGATCCCGGAGCAGACCCGCGACGGAATATCCGTTCGACAGTGCCCATTGAAAATGGGCGCGCACGGCCATGCGCCAGGCTCCGGCGGTGGATCTCGATCGGGCGAGTACGCCAAGGATGTCGGCGGGAATCTCGATCAACACGGACGGGGCCGTCGTCGCATTGGCCGGCATCGGCCGATCGTAGTCGCGCGGAAAGGCGCTCAACACCGGGTGATCCGCCGAGAGCACCGAGCTGCTCTGCCGGCCCGCGTTACCGTCGGTTCGCAGCGACACGATCAGACGATCGGTCGGCATACCAAGGTGAAGGGGGCTCGACGTGGTGCCGTACATGTCCGGCACGTACTCCACCACCTCGGCGCCGAGGCGATTCAGGTTGAAGTACGCGTTCTTCGACATGAGCGGGTCGAAACTCCAGAAGATCCGCGTCGCGCCGAGAGCGCGCAGGCGCTCACGCTGATACTCCTTGAGCCGCCGCCCGAGACCAAGGTTTCTCGCACGCTCGCGAACGCCGAGCATGTGCGACCAGTGCACGATCTCGCCGTCGCGCACGCCGTTGATTCCGACGACGAAGCCGAGCAGCTCGCCCTCGCGGTCGAACGCGCCGGCCGCGAGGCCGCCGACGTACTCGACGACGTGCAACAGCGTCGCCGGCACGACGTCGATGTAGCCCTGCCCCCACACCTCGCGTTGCAGCGCCGCCGCCGCCTCGCACTCCGCATTGGAGTGCAGCGGGCGTATCTCGATGATGTCTGCGTCCACGACTATTTGCTCGAATTCGTCGTGGCCGTGCCGTGCTTGCGAACGAACCGATCGAGGAAGCTGTCCATGTGCGCGTACAGCTCGAGCCAACGGCGATGGACCAGCGTCTCGTGGGTGTCGTCGGGGTTCACCATCAGCTCGTAGTACACGTTGTGCGCGCGGAGCAGCTCGACCAATCCGATCGTCTGAGAGAAATCCACGTTGCGATCGTCGTCGTTCGCCCAAACCAGCACGGGCGACTTCCAGCTGTCGATCGCCGAGATCGCCGAGGACTTGTACGACACGTCAGCGCTGTCGATCGACGCGCCCCAGAGGTGGACGCCGGCCATGTCCACGCCCGCCACGAATACATCGGAGTTGCGGGCCAGCGCCTGCGACGTGAGCACACCGCCGTACGAAAGCCCCCAGATGCCGACGCGCGTCGGATCGACATCAGCGCGCGTTTGCAGGTACTTCCCTGCCGCGATGACGTCCTTGTATTCGGCGTTGCCACGCCCGCCGACGTTCGGCGCGGTGCGGAACGACTTTCCGTAACCGATGCCCGACCGATAGTTCACGGACATCACAACGTAGCCCTGGCTCGCCAGCCACTCGTTCACCGCGTACGCCTGGTGATAGAAGTCCATGTAGTGGTAGCCGAGCAGCATCTGCCGGATGGGACCACCGTGCACGAAGATGATCGCCGGCCGCTTTTCACCCGGCTTGAGATCTTTCGGCAGGAAAAGCTGATTGTGGAACTCGAGGCCGTCGTCCGCCTTGAGCGTCACGTTCTCCGGCGCGACCTGCGTCGTGGCGAGAAATTCCTTCGACAGCACCGGGTAGATGTTCTTCTTCGCGCCACCGTCGAGCGGCGCGATCGTCACCTGCATCGGGCGCGTCGGACCGGAGGACAGCACCGCGAGCTGCTTTCCCGTCGCCAGCACGACCGGATACATATCGATATCGGTGCCCGACGTGATCTGCGTGGCGGTGCCACCAGACGTCGGGACCTTCCAGATGTGACGGCGATCGATGTCGCCGGCGTTGGTCGCGTAGTACAGCGTCTTGCCGTCATCCGACAGCGTGAGCGACTCGACCGCGCCATTGCCGGGGGTGAGCTCGATCGGCGTCGTCGTGCCGCCTTTCGCGCTCACCGAATACCAGCGAATCCATTCTTCCGGCTCTTGCTGGAAGATCAGGTTGTCGCCCGCGAACACGATCGCCTGAATGTTCGGGAACGTCCGATCGTTCATCTGGTTGTGCCAGACCTCTTCCGCCTTGCCCGTCGCGACGTCGGCGACCATGAGCGACAGCGTGTAGCCGCCGCGGAATGCCGCGCGGTGCAGGCCGTCCGCCGGTTCGCCCGCTTGAGCGACGCCGCCTCGACCACCTCGGCCGCCGCCTCCACCGCGACCGCCGCGACCGTTGGTCGCGAAGTTCGGATTGCCCAGGCTGCCGTCGCCGGCTTGCGCCTGTTGGCCGAACGGAGTTCCCGGCCGACGAATGAACGCGATGCGCTTGCCGTCGGCCGACCACGATGGCGACGCATCGAAGTCGACGCCCGGCGCCATGTAGTCGATGCGGCGCTGCTTCACGTCGTACACGGCAACATACGAGTGATTGTCGCGCAGGCTCGTGAACGCGAGCTTCGACCCATCGGGTGACCAACGCGGCTGCGCGTTGCGGCCCCAGAGCCGGACGAGCGCCTTCTGACCACGCTCGATCGAATCGGCGGGTGTTTTCGTGATGCGATAGGAGAAGATCTGTCCATCGCGCGCGAAGGCGACCGTCTTCCCGTTGGGCGCGAGCGCCGGAGCCGATCCGAGTCCGAGACGCCACGCACCGCTACCGTCGGTCTTCGCCGCCCAGATCGCCGTTTCGCCGCCGTTTGGATCGCTGTTCGGGACCGCGACCCAGCCGCGCGGGTTCGGGGCGCCGCCGCGGAGGAAGGTCACCGTCGAGCCGTCGTCCGAGATCGAGAGATCCTCGAGCACGACGCCGTCGTCCTCGCTGAAGTTCGTGATCTTCACCGGCTTGAATCCCGGCGCGACCGCGGTGTAGACGTTTCTCCGGCCCTGATCGTAGGTAAGCCACGCCACGCGGTCGACCTTCCGCGCCGAGACGAGATTCTCCGGGAAGGCCGGCGCAATGTACGGCGCCACGGAGGACGCCGGCGTCTGCGCCATGGCGGCGGTAGCGAGTACCAACGCCGGTGCGGCAACGACTGATCGTGTGAAACGCATTTGCGTTCTCCTACTTCGGGAAGCGAACGAGCTCATTCTGGAGTGGAATGCCGCCCTTCACCACCGTCGGCGCGTGGCGGTTGCACGTGATCTTCGGCGGGTTGCCGCCGAGGCCACAGTTGCCCAATACATCGAAGTCCGTCGCGTAGGGAAGACCTTCCGCCGCGAGGAACGAAGGACCATCAGCGATCTGGAAATGCACGTGCGGCTCGGTGGAGTTGCCGGAATTGCCGAGCAGCGCGATCACCTGCCCGCGTTTCACGCGATCCCCGACCTTCACGCGCAAAGAGCCCGGCTGCACGTGCGCGTACAGCGCGTACTTCCCGCCGCCGATGTCGATGCCGACAAAATTCCCGCCGACGGTCGTGAGATCGATTTTCACCGCTCGGCCGCCTGGCACATTCTCGGGAATACTGTCTTTCGTCGCGGCGACGACGCCGTCGGCGACGGCGAGAAGCTCAGTCCCGTACGCGTAATAATTGCTGTTCTTCGACGCGTCCGTTCCCGGCCGCCTCGAGCTGCCCGCCGAGTCGACCTGCAAGAAGTCGATGGCGAAGCGTTGGCCGCTCGCGGTATGCCCGTCGAGCGCGAGCACCAGGCGCCGGTGACCCGACGCATTCGACGGCCCGTTGAGCGCCGCCCACTCACCGCGCACCGGCGGCGAGATCGCGACGGCCGCGCGCTCGACGGGGATTGTCGTCCCCTCGAGAACTTCCGTTACCGTGTCACGCTGAACCGTGAGTCGATGACGAAGTTGCGCCGGCGGATTCGCGCGATCCACCGGCAACCACAGGTATACGATGGCCCGCGTGCCGCCTTCGAGCTTGAGCCGATCGGCGAGCGGAATCTGTGTGAGGCGCGACGTAGCACGCTGCAGCGACGTGTCGGCGGCAGAGAGCGTGGCGATGACTCTGCCCGCCGACAGCACGTCGATCCGGCGCAACGTCATCGCCGTCGGCGTGAGATTGGTGATGAACAACTCGTAGCCGAGAAATGCCCCGGAGTCGCTGACGGCGACGGTCGGGGATTTCGGCACGCGAAACTCGACGGACGAGGGGATCTGTCCGTGCGCGTCGCGCGCCGAGAGCATCACTGCCGCTGATGCAGCAAGCACCGCCAACGGCAGGGCGCGGCCGAAGTGCATTACGGATTGCCCCCGCGTCCGCCACCGCGGCCACCGCGTCCGCCGCCCTTCTTCGAGAGCAACGTCACATCACCGCCGATGCCGAACCACAACCCGGTCACCGAGTTATCCGGCGCGACTTCGAACTTGATGAACATCGGACCCGCCGGAGAACCGAGCACGTCCCAGCGGAAGTTCGTCGCGTTCCAGTATTGCAGCGGCGCGCGCCAATCGGCGCGCTTCATCTCCAGCTGGCCTTCGTTCACGGACACGACGACGTCGCCGTACAGGCTGTCGGTGTAGGTGCCCGCGTAGGCGGTGAGCGGAAGCGGCGGCAGCGCGTTGGCCGGATGCTCCTTCGCGTTCGCCTTCTCGACCGAGTCGGCGCGGCGCCGCTGCGTCTTATACTGCGCGTACGTCTCGCCGCTCAAATCCTTGTTCACGCCGAGCTGGCGATCGAAGATGTAGCGACGAAGGATCTCGGGAAGCTGCGCCTGTCCCATGTTGCTCAGGACCACGACGCCGAACTTCTTCTCGGGCATCATACCGACGGCGGCCGTCATGCCGGTCGTGTTGCCGCCGTGCTGCCAGACCAGCTGACCGCGGTAATCTTCGACGATCCAGCCCATACCATAGGCGCTGAAATGCGTCAGCGGCAACGCGGTATCGGGCTGCGCGCCCCGGCCGCCGCCGGCGCCCGGCGCCATGAGCATCTGCGGCGCGTGCGTCTCACGCAGCGCTTGTGACGCCACGAGACGCTTGCCGTTGACTTGCCCATCGTTCAACTGGAAGCGAACCCACTGCGCCATGTCCGCGGCGCTCGAGAGAATGGCCCCCGCCGGCGCAATGTTGTCGCCGTTGAACGCCATTCTTACGTACACGGTATCGTGGTCGAGACCATGCCCGACCGTGGTGTTCGGATTCGTCAGCCCTTTCGACGACGTGACGCTCGAGGTCATGCCAAGCGGCTGGAAGATACGTGTCCGGACGAGCTCGTCCCACGAGCTACCCGCGGCCTTCCCGGCCGCCTGGCCGGCAGCGAGGAACATCATGTTCTGGTACGACCACTTTGAACGGAAGGGCGACTCGGGCTTGAGAAAACGAACGCGATGCAGCACCTCGTCGCGCCCGATGTCGGCGCCGAGCCATACCAGCTCACCGCGCGCGATGCCGCTCCGATGCGTCAACGCATCGCGAAGCGTCACGCCCTCGTTTGCCACCGCGTCGTACATCCGGAACTCCGGCAGGTACGTCGTGAGGCGATCGTCGAAGTGCATCTTGCCGTCGGTCACCATCATCGCGACGACGGTCGCCGTGAATGCCTTCGAGCTCGAGCCGATCTCGAACAGCGTCTTGGCGTCGACCGGCGTCTTGCTGCCCGCCTTGAGCACGCCGAAGCCCTTCGCGTAGATCACGGAATCGTTGCGGACGATCGCCACGCTCAGGCCGGGGACTTTCCACTGCTCGACGGCTTTGGTGATGTAGGCATCGAGACCGGGGTACGGCTCTCCTCCTTGCTGCGCGCCGGCAACGCCGGCGACCGCGACGAGCGCGATCGCGAGCGAAGCCGAACGCATGAGCCGCCGAGCGTGTGCTTCGTGCTTCGGAAGCGCGAGAGACATATGCGTTACTTGGAGATGTTCGGGTTGTTGATGCGCTCGACGTCGGGAAGCGGGAAGCACGTCTGCGATCCGTAGGTGCCACCGCCCGGACCGTACGCCGCGCCGGCGGCCGGTGTGAGCGGAATCGACAGGCGGCGCATGTCGCCGAGCCGATGTCCCTCGAGGAACAGTTCGCGGCGACGCTCTTCGATGATCTGCGCCTTCACGTCGGCCGCGGTCGCACCGGTCGCCGAGTACGTCGGCAGCCCGGGGTGCGTCGCCCGCGCGGCATTGATCGCTGCGGCGGCACCGGCAAGATCGTC
>Ga0157372_10009375_pt1 | contig 10415 bp, 8 predicted proteins | sample C55metaG_FD_115307 | JGI IMG/M metagenome (GOLD analysis project Ga0157372, IMG submission 115307) | Corn rhizosphere microbial communities from Kellogg Biological Station, Michigan, USA - C5-5 metaG | ecosystem: Host-associated > Plants > Roots > Rhizosphere > Soil | place: USA: Michigan...
CAGATTTTGCCAGATGTCTTTTTCGATTCTCTTATTGACATAAACATGGTTGTTATTTTCAACGATAAAATAATTAAAAAACCTTTCTTTCTGTTTGATGATTTTATTATTTACCGGTAATTCGGCAACTTTATTTTTTAAAAAAGCAATGCATTCTTTTTTTAAAGGGCATTCCAAGCACAATGGCAGCAAGGGTTTGCATACTATCGCTCCAAAATCCATAATTGCCTGGTTGTATTTTGCAGGATTTTTTTTATCCAGAAGAATTTGAGAAAGTGCGGCATAAAATTTTTTCCCTTCAGTGGTATTTACCGGAATTTCTTTGCCAAAAAATCTTGATAAAACCCTAAACACATTTCCATCCAAAACAGCATACGGTTGATTGAATGCAAATGAAGCAATGGCCGAAGCAGTATAAGTTCCAATTCCTTTTAACGATAGTATCTCTTCATATCTTTCAGGAAATTTTCCATTTAAATTCTCATGTATGAATTTTGCAGTTGCTATTAAATTTTTACACCTTGTATAATATCCAAGCCCTTCCCAAAGTTTATAAACTTTTTTTTCTGATGCCATCGCAAGGCTTTTAACATCAGGAAATGCATAAATAAAACGGTTGTAATAATCCAGGCCTTGCTGCACTCTTGTTTGTTGCAAAATAATTTCGCTGATCCAAATTCTGTAAGGGTCTTTCTCTCCTTTCCAGGGCATTTGTCTTTTATTTTCTGTAGTATTCCAAAGCAATAAAGAAGAAGAAAATTTTTTTTGGTTTTTCATTAAGCAAATAATTCAATAAATTTTTACAAAGCCAGTCAGCAAAATAGAATAAAAATCAAGAAAAATAAATATACGCAACGTATATTATAGCAGGTTATTACAATAAAGATTATTAAATTTGCCATACCTGGTTGAAACATCGTTCGAAACACATTCTAATTTTCATCTAATTAAAAAGAGTTAAAAATGAGAAAAGCAGATTTAATTAACCGGATATCAGAGAATACAGGAATAGCAAAAGTAGATGTTCTTGTTACACTGGAAAATTTATTTAAGGAAGTTAAAAAATCGCTTGGTGAAGGCGAAAATATTTACATCAGGGGCTTTGGCAGTTTCATTACAAAGAAAAGAGCTGCCAAAATTGGACGCAACATTAAAAAAAATACAGCGGTAGAAATTCCTGAACATTTTATACCTGCCTTTAAACCTTCTAAAGAATTTGTAGAGCAGATAAAAGATAAGCAGGTTTCTTAAGAATGAGGAATGGCTTACCTTTGCGGGAATAAAAAATTACGATCGAGATTTGAACAAGCGAATTATTTTAGCAGCGTGCGCTGTTGTTTTGTTTTTTACACTTTTCTTTTTTGGCAAAACAGTCACTACAAAAAAGGAAATGCCACCAGTTACAAAAACTGAAGTTCCGGTATTTAATATAAAAGACACTCTTATCGCAGAAAAACAAAAACTTTCTCCGGTACAGCTAATTTATGTAACCAATATTGAAAACGGAATCAGCAGAGGCGATTTGAAAAATCAAACTGAAAATCAATATACTAATCTTGCCAATTTTTGGAAAGATTCTGTTGCTTCTTTTATTCCCTATGTTTATTATTTAAGCGAAGCTGCTAAGTTGGATAATTCGGAAAAAAAGCTCACCTTTGCAGCCCGATTGATTTTAGAGAACATGCGGAGGGAGGATAATCCGGGTAAAAAAGTTTGGGAAGCACAAACTGCCGCATCTCTTTTTGAACAGGCTTTAAAGCTTGATCCTGAAAATGCAGATCTTAAAGTTGGATTGGGAAGCTGTTATGTTTATGGAGAAGGAATGATTGGAAATGCGGAGCAGACGATGAAAGGAATTCAACAGTTACTACAGGTAGTCAAAAAGGATTCGAACAATATGCAGGCTCAGTTGGTTTTGGGAATTGGCGGCGTCATTTCAAACCAATTTGATAAAGCAATTGAAAGACTAAATAAAGTGGTAAATTTTGATCCACATAATCTTGAAGCTGTATCATGGCTGGCTGATGCTTACGCGGCCAAAGGCGATAAGCAAAATGCTATTAAATGGTATGAACAAAGCAAGCATTTGGTAAACAATCCGGAGTTTAGTAAAGAAATTGACGAACGGATAAAAGCAGTAAGCGACAACCATTAATTGGTGCAAATACGCAAACATTGACAAATAAGAATTTATTTGTCTTTTATTATAAAAATTATTAAAAAATTATTTATGCCTTGTGGTAAAAAAAGAAAACGCCATAAAATCGCAACTCATAAGCGTAAAAAGCGTTTAAGGAAGAATCGTCATAAGAAGAGGTAATTAATTACTTGCTTTTATCTCCGCACGCCGGTATATCCGGCTTTTATCTTTTTCCTTTATTTTGATTAAGGAACAAATTAAAAGATTTTAATTGAATAAGGAACTTATTATAAACGCTGCCCCCCAGGCAGTTGAAATAGCCTTACTTGAGGATAAAAAGCTCGTGGAAATGCACAATGAAAATGCAAATTCGAGCTTTGGTGTGGGAGATTTATACCTTGGAAAAGTAAAAAAATTAATCCCGGGATTGAATGCCGCATTCATCGATGTGGGTTTTGAAAAAGACGCTTTTTTGCATTACTCCGATCTTAGTCCTTACATACGTTCCATCTTAAAATTTACCAAGATGGCGATCAATGATACTTCAGCAAATGGAATAGATTTTTCATCTTTTGAATTAGAGCCGGAGATCGTAAAAACAGGAAAAATTGCGGAAGTTTTAAGTGGTAAGCCCAATATTCTTGTACAGATTTTGAAAGAGCCAATTGCAGCGAAGGGGCCACGTCTTAGCTGCGAAATTTCTTTACCAGGAAGGTTTGTAGTTCTTACTCCATTCAATGATATTATTGCTATTTCCAGGAAAATACATTCTTCAGAAGAAAGAAAAAGATTGCAAAAAATCATTGAAGCAATCAAGCCAAAAAACTTTGGAGTGATTGTTCGTACTGCTGCTGAAGGAAAACATACCAGCGAACTTCATGAAGATCTGCTGGGATTAATTAATACCTGGAAAAATATTCAGAAAAATCTGAAAGGCGCCGTTCCTCCCACAAAAATTATGAGTGAAGAAGGAAAGACGAATAGCATTCTTCGTGATTTGCTCACTGAAGATTTTAATAAGATCGTTGTAAATGATAAAAACATTTTCAACGACACCAAAACGTATCTTCAAAGAATCGCCCCTGAAAAAACAGACATACTTTCTTATCACAGCAATGGTTCTCCCATCTTTGATTCTTACGGAATAACACGCCAGGTAAAGGCTTCTTTTGGCAAGACAGTCAATCTTCCAAGCGGAGCTTATCTGATTATTGAACATACAGAAGCTTTGCATGTGATTGATGTAAACAGCGGATATAAAAGCGTTGGAAACAACCAGGAACAAAATGCTTTTGAAACCAATCTGGAAGCAGCGGCAGAAATATCAAGGCAGCTTAGATTAAGAGATATTGGTGGAATCATTGTAGTTGATTTTATTGATATGAAACTGCCTGAAAATAAAAAGAAGCTGGCAGAACAAATGGATCTCTTCATGCGAAAAGACAGAGCCAAACACGCTGTTTTGCCCATTAGTAAATTCGGTTTGATGCAGATCACACGCCAGCGTATGAAGCAGGAAACCAGCATCAACACGATGGAAGTTTGTCCCAGTTGCGGCGGTACAGGAAAAATTTCTTCAACGTTGGTTCTTGAAGATGAAATAGAAAAAAATCTTAGTTACCTGATTATGCAAAAACATACAGGATTAACCATAGAAGTGCATCCGATTCTTTATTCTTATCTCACCAAAGGCTTTCCTTCAAAGAGAATGAAGTGGAGCCTGAAATTCAAACAAAAAATAAAAGTAAGAGAGAATACCAATTATCATCTTACTGAATTTCATTTTTATGATAAGAGCAATGAGGAAATAAAATTGTAAATTCTCTTTCAAAACTGTTCTTTTTTTCTCTTCTTTTTTCCCTTCTCATATTTCCTTTGCCTGATAATTTTTGAGTCGTTAGTTTTGCCTGAAACGATCAAAAAAATTATCAAAAATTATGAGTTACATTCCCTCATCAGATCGATATTCTCAAATGAAATATCGCCGCTGTGGAAACAGCGGAGTTAAATTGCCACTAATTTCTCTTGGCCTTTGGCACAACTTTGGAAAAATTGATGACCTGGAAAATTGCAGAAATATTTTGCATACTGCATTCGATAAAGGAATTACTCATTTTGATCTCGCTAATAATTATGGTCCTCCGCCCGGCGCTGCTGAAGAAACTTTTGGGAAAATTTTCAAAGAAGATTTTAAAACTTACCGCGACGAATTGATCATTTCATCAAAAGCCGGATACACAATGTGGGAAGGGCCTTATGGAGATTTTGGTTCAAAGAAATATCTGGTAGCAAGTCTTGATCAAAGTTTGAAAAGGATGGGATTGGAATATGTAGATATTTTTTATCATCATCGACCTGATCCTGAAACGCCATTGGAAGAAACAATGGAAGCGCTTCATTTGATTGTTCAGCAGGGAAAAGCATTGTATGTTGGAATTTCAAATTATAACGCAACTCAATCAGAAAAAGCGATTAATGTGTTAAGGCAACTAGGAACGCCTTGTTTGATTCACCAGGCACGATACTCTATGTTTGATCGCTGGGTAGAAAACGGTTTATTAGATGTTTTGGAAAAAGAAAAAGTTGGATGCATTACTTTTTCTTCATTGGCGCAAGGGCTTCTTACGAATAAATATCTAAAGGGAATTCCTGATGATTCCCGTATAGGCCGTCACCTTGAAAACGGTGCTATTACTGAATCGCAGGTCACTCCGGAAATACTTAACAAAGTAAAACAATTGAATGAAGTGGCTCAAAACCGTAATCAAACATTGGCTCAAATGGCACTTGCCTGGATTTTGAAAGACGACAGAATCACTTCCGTAATTCTTGGCGCAAGCAAGGTTCAGCAGGTAAAAGATGGAGTAGAAGCAATAAAAAATATTGATTTTACCAAAGACGAGTTAGATAAAATAGAATTTATTTTGCGTCAATAAATTTTACGTTTGTGCATGACAGTTATGTTCTAAAAATTGTTTTCTGCTAAAAAAATAACTATTGAATTCTTCACATCAAATTCTTGCGTTCAGCAGTTCGCGAAGTGGAAACTCCGGTTATCTTGAAACGGCAGCGCCGGAGATTAAAAATTTTCTTGGCAGTAAACCAACAAATATTGCATTTATTCCTTTTGCTTCAACTGATAACAATTACCACGAATATGCCGCTAGTGTTGCAGAAGGTTTAAAAGGTTTGCCCGTTAAAATTAATGTTGCTTTACCTGAAAATGCAAGATCAGTAGTAGAAAAATCTGATGCAATTATGGTTGGCGGAGGAAATACTTTCAAGTTGATCCATGATCTGTACGAATTGAATTTACTGGATGTGATTCGAATGAAAATTGATAATGGCACGCCTTTCATTGGTTGGAGCGCAGGATCGAATATCTTAAATCCTACGATTTCAACAACCAATGACATGCCCGTCATCGAACCAAAATCATTTAAAGCTTTAAATATTTTTCCATTTCAAACCAATCCACATTATTTTAATGACAAAACAGAAGGGTTTAATGGAGAAACACGAGATGGAAGATTGGAAGAATTTTTAGAAGTCAATCCCGCAGGTAAAATAATTGGTTTGCCGGAAGGAACAGGATTGTTATTGGAAAAAAATATACTGAAATTTTTTGGAGAAGCACCAGCAGTTTTATTCGAAATAAAAGAGAATAAATGTATTAAAACTGCAATAAAACCAGGAACGGATCTTTCGTTTCTTTTAACACAGTAAGCGAAGAAATAATAGCAAATTCATAAATAAAAAAGCCATTCATTTTCTGAATGGCTTTTTTATAAGTCGGGGCGGCAAGATTCGAACTTGCGGCCTCCACATCCCAAATGTGGCGCGATAACCGGGCTACGCTACGCCCCGAATAATTTTTGAAAAGAACTGCGGAGAGGGAGGGATTCGAACCCTCGGTACAGGTTGAAGCCCGTACAACGGTTTAGCAAACCGGCCCTTTCGGCCACTCAGGCACCTCTCCTCTTTTGAGCAATTAAGGGTTGCAAAAGTAGCATTTGAATTTCAAAAAAGAAAATAAAATTCAGCCAAATAAAAATTTGAAAAAGCACTTTAAAATTCTACAAATCTTTGCTTACACGCCATCTTTTTCTAAACCTATAAAAACAAATCTGTATAAAGCTTGCCGCCCGGTTTTACAGCATATTTTTCCAAATCTGTAATTCCTTCTTCTCTCAACACTTCTTCGTCGATAAAAGAATTGCCGGTGCAAACATCAGAAGGTCTTTGCAAAATATAAAATGCACCATCAGCAACAATTTCAGGAGTTCGACTCATTTGTACAAGTGCTTCACCGCCAAGTAAATTTCTGACTGCTGCTGTGGCAATTGTGGTTTTTGGCCATAAAGTATTCGCTGCAATTTTATATTTCTTTAATTCTCCTGCCAATCCCAAAGCAATCATCGTCATATCATATTTGCTCATTGTATAAGCAATGTGATTGCTCAGCCATTTTTGATGAAGATTGATTGGAGGAGACAAATTTAAAATGTGAGAATTGGTTCCTTTTTTCAAAAAAGGAATACATTCTTTGCTGACGAAAAAGGTTCCTTTTACATTGATGTCGTGCATTAATGCAAACGCTTTTTGGGTAGTTTGTTCAAGCGACGTTAATGCGATTGCAGACGCATTATTAATGAGAATGTCAATTCCTCCAAATCTTTCTACCGCTTTTTCGACCGCATTTTTTATCTGGTCTTCAACCCGAATATCACATTGAACCGCCAAAGCTTTTCCGCCGGTTTTTTCAATTTCATTGGCAGCGCTAAAAATCGTTCCACCAAGTTTTGGATTTTCTTCAATTGATTTGGCAACTACAATAATATTAGCACCTTCCTTCGCAAGCCGCAGCGCTATTGCTTTTCCAATTCCCCTGGAAGCGCCGGTAATGAAAACGGTTTTATTTTTAAAAGTCATCTGGAAAAAATATTTGCTTAAATATAATCAGTAAATGAAGGAAAAGTGGATTTTTTCGATATTTCTATTGCTGCATTCATGAGTAAACAAACAAACATCTGGATTCCTATTTTCAAATTCTTCCAACAGGCATACTCTTTGATGCTGCTTTTGCATTATTGAATTTCTATAACACTACAATTTCTTTCCAAAGAAATGTTGCTATCAGGAAACTGTAATTGAATTCTTACAATTATTTGTGCAGCAAAACTTTTAAAACCTGGCTCTGTCAATGTTTGGATCGCTACTATATTTTCCACAAATGATTCTTCTGCAATCTGTCGAAAATCCTGCATCGCAACAAGCAGAAAAGATCAACAGGTTGTTTAATTTTTTCAACATCGCAGCGCTTGGAATGCTTTTGCTGGTTTGTTTTCTGGTTGTTTTTATTTGTATCAAATTCAAAGAAAAAAAAGAAGATAAAGGCGAACCGAAACAAATTACAGGCAACAAAAGAGTAGAGGCTTTGATGATTGGCATTCCTGCTTTATTGCTCATTTGGTTTTTTTACCAGACCGTGACAACGATGAACGCTGTTGCTGCGCCTCTTCATCCTACAAAAGAACCGGATGTTATTATCACAGGTCATCAATGGTGGTGGGAAGTAGATTATCCGAAAGCTAATGTGGTTACTGCAAATGAAGTGCATTTGCCTGTTGGAAAACCTTTGTTGCTCGAAATGCGGTCAGCGGATGTGATTCATGATTGGTGGGTTCCGGAGCTTGGCAACAAAATGGATCTTGTACCGAAGATGAATAATTATTTAAGTCTCGATATTAATAAACCAGGAAAATATATTGGTGCGTGCAGTGAATTTTGCGGTGCTCAACATGCCTGGATGCGCATTAACGTAATTGCTGAGAATGAAAGTGAGTTTCAAAACTGGCTGGCGCAAAACGCAAAGCCGGCAATCGTTCCGACAGATACTTTGGCGATAAAAGGTGCGGAAATTTTTCAAACAGAAACTTGTGCCAATTGCCATCGCATCCAGGGAACCGCTTCTACTTCCAATGTTGGCCCTGATCTGACTCATCTTGGCAGCCGCACTGAACTTCTAACAGGATTAATGAAAAATAATGAACAAAATTTATATCAATGGATCAGTCATCCGCAGGAAATAAAACCGGGCGCCCACATGCCGGATTTTATTTTTAGTAAAGATACCGTTCAGGCGATTGTTCATTACCTGGCGCAATTAAAATAACATGAGCGAAACAATTTATATTCCCGAACCAAGCACTTCTTTTCCTGGCGTAGGAGTGAGCACAGATCAAGGTTTGCTTCAATGGATATCTTCTGTTGATCATAAAATGATTGGCATTATGTACCTGTTGCTGGCACTCTTATTTTTTCTAATTGGTGGCGTGGAGGCATTGCTCATGCGAATACAGCTAGCTGCACCAGTCAATCATTTTTTGAGTCCCGAGGCATACGATCAGATTTTTACAATGCATGGAACAACGATGATTTTTTTGGTTGCCATGCCGGCGGTTTTTGGCTTTGCAGTTTATTTTACTCCGTTGATGATCGGTGCCAATGAAATGGCTTTTCCAAGATTGAATTCATTTAGTTTATGGATCACTTTTTTTGGTGGATTGCTTTTGTATTTCAGTTTCGTCGCAGGTGGTGGACCTGATGCCGGATGGTTTAATTACGCGCCACTCAATGAAAAAAATTATTCCAGCAGCAACGGCATTGATTATTATGCAATGGGATTGTTGCTTTCGGGAATTGGCAGCGTTACAACTTCTATCAACCTGATCGTAACCGTTTTGCATTATCGCGTTAAAGGAATGAAGTTGAATCAACTTCCTTTGTTTGTCTGGATGGTTTTTGTGAATTCATTTTTACTGATCGCAGCATTTCCTTCTCTGAATGCGGCGCTGGCAATGCTTTTGTTGGATCGCCAATTCCACGCGCATTTTTTTAATACAACCAACGGCGGCTCTGCGCTTCTTTGGCAACATCTGTTTTGGATTTTCGGCCATCCGGAAGTTTACATTGTTATTCTTCCTCCGTTCGGAATTTTATCTGAAGTTTTTCCGGTGTTTTCGCGTAAGCCAATTTTCGGTTATGCGTTTGTTGCTGCTTCGTCGGTTGCCATAGCTTTGCTGGCTTTTGGTGTGTGGGCGCATCACATGTTTGCTGTGGGAATGGGAAATACCGCAGATGCATTTTTCTCTGCAAGCAGCATGCTGATTGGAATTCCGACAGGAGTAAAAATTTTCAATTGGCTGGCGACGATGTACGGTGGCAAAATCAGGTTTACGGTTTCCATGCTTTTTGCTGTGGCTTTTTTAATTGAATTTACGATTGGTGGCTTGACTGGAATTGCATTTTCAATTGTTCCGATCGATTGGCAATTGACTGATACCTATTATGTAGTGGCGCATTTACATTATGTTTTTATTGGTGGGACCATCTTCGGTTTGCTGGCAGGATTATTTTATTGGTTTCCGAAAATGACAGGAAAAATGCTAGATGAAAAATTAGGGCGGTGGTTTTTCTGGCTGTTTATTATAGGCTTCAACGCGACATTTTTGGTGCAACATTTACTAGGCATTTTAGGAATGCCGAGAAGAGTTTTTACCTATCCCGATCTACCATGGTACGGCGTATTAAATATGATTTCTACATTTGGAGCTTTCATCATGGGAGGATCAGTTTTACTGTTGCTTTATATGGTGTTTAAAAGTATCCGAAGCGGAAAAGATGCAGGAAAAGATCCGTGGGATGGAGTTACATTGGAATGGTTAACCACTTCTCCGCCACAATTAAAAAATTTTGACGAAGTGCCTGTAGTTCAGGGCAGCCGGCCTTTGTGGAATTGGAAACATCCTGATAATGCAGATCAATAAATAAAAAAAACGATGAACAAAACAATGATGAAACTAGTAGTTGGAACAGAAGCAATGTTTTTTATTTGCCTCATTCTTGCATTTGTTTATATGGCGTACAACGCAGGATTCGAGCCCCACGAAGTGGAGGCACTTGATATCAAAACCACCGGAATTTTCACCGTTATTTTAATTGCAAGCAGTTTCACTTTTTTACTTGCCGAAAAAAATTATCAAAAAGGAAAAATAAAAAGTTTAAAGTTTTGGTTGATCATTACGATTTTGTTTGGCGCCATTTTTTTAATAGGGCAAGGGGAAGAATACTGGCGTTTGATCAATGATCACATCACTTTAAGCAGCAGCGTTTTTGGAACCAGTTTTTATGCGCTTACCGGCTTTCATGGTTTTCATGTTTTTGCCGGAATTATCATTTTGCTGATTATTCTGACAATGGTTTTCCTGGGAGA
>Ga0157372_10009376_pt1 | contig 10413 bp, 10 predicted proteins | sample C55metaG_FD_115307 | JGI IMG/M metagenome (GOLD analysis project Ga0157372, IMG submission 115307) | Corn rhizosphere microbial communities from Kellogg Biological Station, Michigan, USA - C5-5 metaG | ecosystem: Host-associated > Plants > Roots > Rhizosphere > Soil | place: USA: Michigan...
AGCAAACCAAGTATCACCATGCTCCATCCAATTACCCAAATTACCTGCCACACAAAAAGATTATAAAGCGGGTTAAATGTAAAAGCAAATGTCATGATGATGTTTTCAACCAGCACTAACCATAAACCTCTTGTGATAAGAAATTTGCTTAATTCTTTTTTCGTTCGTCGCTGACCTGCAAGAAATGCCGACGTACCGGAAAGAAATACAAATGCAGGCGCACAAAAATGTGTTATCCATCTTGTAAAAAATAATTGCGGCGTTGTTGTTGCAAGATTAGTTGGCGAATCTGTAAATGCTGTTATGTGGAAAAAATCACGGGCATGGTCAATAGCCATTATCAGCATTACAACACCACGCAAAATATCAATTGACTGTATGCGTTGTTTTGGCTGATGCAAAGCAGTAGTCATAAAAATTTTTATAACAAGATAAAAAATTCAGTTTATAGCAAATTAAATTATATACGAATGAACGAACTGAATCAACATAAAACTACATAAAATGTATAAACTGTTTGCAGCTTATTAATGTTCCCGCTGAATCAGGAAATCAGCTAATTCTATTAAAGGCTTTTTTCTTACAGATAAAACAGCAATTTCTTCAAGATGATACAAGGCTTTATTTAAATATTGTTGCTTTAATTGTTTTGCCCAATCATCAACATTGCAATCGCGGAAAATTTTTAGAACACGCTGTACTTTATCATCAGCATTCGCGTTGAGTAAATTATTTAATTCCTCCTTTTGACTGGCATTTGCTGTTTCCAACGCATAAATAAGCAGGAAAGTTTTTTTATTTTGTTTGATATCGCCGCCGGCAGCTTTGCCAAATTTTTCAGGGTCGCCGAAAGCATCTAAATAATCGTCCTGTATTTGAAATGCAATACCTAAATTTTTTCCAAACTCATATAAATGATTTTGATTGCCTTCGCCTGCACCGCCGATAATTGCACCCATTTTTAAACTTGCTGCAAGCAATACAGAAGTTTTTAGTTCAATCATTTTTAAATAATCATCCAGGGAAACATTTTGTTGTTTCTCAAAATCCATATCCAGTTGCTGCCCTTCGCAAACTTCTTTTGCTGTTTTGCTGAAAAGATTAATGATTCGTGTAAGGTAACTGGTATTTATTTTATTCAGGTATTCATAAGCAACCACCAGCATTACATCGCCCGCAAGCAAAGCCGTGTTGGCGCCATATTTATAATGAACGGTTTCAAATCCGCGCCGCAATGGCGCTGCATCCATTATATCGTCATGTATTAAAGTAAAGTTGTGAAAGAGTTCAATAGCAGTTGCTACATGCCATGCATCTGCAAATATTTCATCAAACAATTCATTACCCATTAAACATATTACCGGGCGAATACGTTTGCCGCCAAGACCAAGAAAATAATCATCCGCAGCATATAAAGATTGCGGCTCTTTGGGGAAATGAGAAATATTAAAGCGATTTGAAAATTCTGCTGTTAGTTCTTTAAATGAATGCATGTTTCTTTAAAATGAGGTATGAAGTAAGAAGTAAGAGGTACGATTATTTCCAGCGTTCATGTAAACGCCAGATTTTGGAACCGATTATTTCTGCTTCATTAAAAAGTTCTATTTGTTTTTCGTTATTAATATAATTGCAGTCTTTTGAAAACAATAGCCATGATTTTGATTCTTCTACAGAACTATTTGCATCAACTAAGTGCTTTTTAAAATTATTAATGTAAATACGCTTTCCCCAACCTTCTGCAATATTGGCTGCAACTGATCTTGATGAACGCCGTATTTGATCAGTTAAAGAATATTTTTCTTCAGCAGAAAAGCTTGCTGTTAAAAAAAATATTTTCATCGCAAATGAGTGGGATAGTTGATAAACTTCCAAATCCTGGAAAGATTTTATTGCCATAGATGTTAGTTTAAGATTGCAATGTATTTTATTTTTCTTTCTTGTTTTTTGCTTGTCGCTTTTTGCTTCTTACATCAGGTTTCTTACTTCCTACCTCATACTTCTTGCTTCCTTCATTCACCCATTGATAATCCAATTGCCGCTTATCAAGATTCGCTGAAACAACTTTAATCATCACTTTATCACCCATCCGAAATTTTCTGCCGCTTCTTCTGCCCACGAGGCTGTAATCACTTTCAATCAAACGAAATTCATCATAATTGTTTAAATCATTTATGCTGATTAAGCCTTCACACTTGTGGGCAACTGTTTCAGCCCAAAAACCAAAACGTGCAACGCCGCTGATTACTGCTTCAAATTCTTCACCTAAATAATCTTTCATAAACTCAACCTGCTTGTATTTATTCGCACTTCTCTCAGCTTCCATTGCTGCGCGCTCACGTTCACTGCAATGCTTGCATTTTTCATCCATTTTTTTATCAACAATGGGTTTGTTTTTTAAGCAGCCTTCCAAAATGCGATGCACAAGCACATCAGGATAACGGCGAATAGGAGAGGTGAAGTGACAATAATTTTCAAAACCTAAACCATAATGACCAATATTTTCCGTAGTGTATGCAGCTTTCGCCATTGTACGGATGCCCAATTGCTCTAGCACATGTTGTTCGGGTTTGCCTTCCACATCTTTTAATAAACTATTGAAACTTTTTGCAATTTTTTCCGGCGAACTTATATCGAACTTATGACCAAACTTTCTCGAAAATTCAACGAAAGGCAGGAGCTTATCTTTATCGGGTTCATCATGTGTTCTGTAAGGGAAAGGGATTCTTTTTTTGCTGACATGAATTTGGTTTACATACTCTGCCACTTTTTTATTTGCCAGCAACATAAATTCTTCAATTAACTGGTGCGCTTCTTTACTTTCTTTTACAATAATGCCGATGGGTTTTCCCTTTTCATCCAATTGAAATCTTACTTCCTGCGAAGAAAAATTGATAGCACCATTTTTAAATCTTTCTTTACGCATTTTTTGCGCGATGTTGTTCAGCAATAAAATTTCTTCTGCATACTCGCCTTCGTCTGTTTCTATAATTTGCTGTACTTCTTCATAAGTAAACCTGCGGTTTGAGTGAATGATTGTTTTACCAATCCATGTTTTTTTTACATCACCTTTGGTGTTCATTTCAAACACCGCAGAGAAAGTATATTTATCTTCTTCAGGTCTTAACGAACATAAAACATTAGAAATATTTTCCGGCAACATCGGGTTTACCCTGTCGGGCAAATAAACAGATGTTGCACGTCTGTATGCTTCTTTATCCAGTTCAGTTTCTTCCTCTACAAAATGACTTACATCTGCAATGTGCACCCCAATTTCATACAAATCTTTTTTTGTTTTTCGTATTGAAATGGCATCATCAAAATCTTTTGCATCAACAGGGTCAATAGTAAATGTGAGAATATCTCTGAAATCTTTCCGCTTCTTTATTTCTTTTTCAGTAATTGCATCGTTTAGTCTTTCACTTTCTTTAATCACTTCATCCGCAAACGATAAAGGAAATCCATTCTCTGCAAGAATTTCTTTCATCGCCATATCGTTGGCATTTTCTTCACTAAAAACATTAATCACTTCGCCAATCGGTTTCTTATCATCTTTATCCCATCGTATTAAACGTGCGGCAACACGCTCTTTATTTTTTGCACCATTTATTTTTTCCAGCGGAATATATAAATCAGGCATGGGCTTATCTGTATCGGGAATAAAAAATGCATAGTTGGTTGAAAGCTGAATAGTGCCGATAAATTCTGTTTGTCTTCTTGAAACAACTTCTGTAATCTTTCCTTCTTTTTTTCCGGTGTCAATATTTTCTTTAAACACTTTTACACGCACAGTATCACCATGCAGTGCTGTATTAAAATTTCCGGGGCGCACCAGCACGTCTCCGCTGCCATCAGCAATCACTACGTAGCCCATACCATTACGCGCAATATCAAGTTCACCTTTTAATAAATATGATTGCGAAGAATGATGTTTTGACTTTGATTTTTTATGTTTCATTAATTGTTTCTTTTTTAAAACCTGCTATAAAATCAACAACGAGTTTATTAAATGCCTCTTCTTCATCAAATAAAAATTTATGCCGCACCGGTAAAACATATAATGGAAGATTTGCCAGTTGTTCTTTGAACTTTATTAAACGTACAGCATCTTTTTCGGTTGTAAGAATAAACTTGTTCGATGCTTTTATTTTTTCAAACTTTTTGCCAATGTCTTTTAAATCATCTATAGAAAAAATATGATGGTCACTGTAACTCAGTTCTTCGTACGCGGCAGTGTTTTCAGAAATATAATCTTTTAAGGGCAATGGATTGGCAATACCATACACAAGTAAAACTTCGTCTTTTACAGAAATGGTTTTTTTATTTTTTGTTATAATATGATATGGCGTTTGATATTCTGTAGTGGTAAAAAAAATATTGTTTGTTTTATACTGGCTTAATTGTTTAATGGTTTTTTGTTTTTCCTCGTCAGGAAAATTTGCCGGGCATTTTGTAACAACGATAACATCAGCGCGTTTTGCAGAAAATTTTTGGTCGCGTAAATCACCGGTTGGAAAGAAAAAATCATGCGTAAATAAATTGTTGCATTCAGTAAGCAAAATATTTAACCCTGCTTTTATAGCACGATGCTGAAATGCATCATCTAAAATAATTACCTGCGTATCAGGTCTGTCATGCAATAATTGCGGAATAGCAACCACACGTTCTTCACCAACTGCAACAGCTATTTCAGAGAATTTTGTATGAAACTGCATCGGCTCATCACCAATTTCCAATGCAGTGGTGTTTTCACCGGCAAGCGCATAGCCTTTTGTTTTTCGTTTATAGCCGCGGCTGATGGTTGCAACTAAAAATTTATTGCTCAGCAATTCAATCAAACATTCCACCATAGGCGATTTACCGGTGCCACCCATAACCAAATTTCCAACACAGATTACCGGTAAATTAAATTCTGCAGAACGTACTATTTTTTTATTGTATAACCAGTTTCTTACAATAATTGCAAAGCCATATAACAGCGAAAACGGAAATAACAGTATTCTGAATGAGCGGAGAAAAAAGGAATTAAAGTTCATGTATCATTTGCCGGTGAAGCTCAAATTTATTGAAGAAAAAACTGAAGGGAATGCTTTATTAATAATGCCTGTTCGCGTACAAAGGTTGCATTTATATGTGTGCCTGAAGGAATGCTTGCAATTTTTGCGTAGCCACTCCATTCTTCAATTTCCTCTTCATAATTCATAAAATCTTCGTTAAACATCCAACCGAGTACATCAAGATTATTTTGTTTGCAAACAGATGCAGTTAGCAGCGAATGATTAATACTGCCCAAATAATTTTTACTTACAAGAATAACTTTCGCATTTAATTTTTTAATTAGGTTAATTATAAATTCTGCATCGTTTAAAGGAACCATTAAACCGCCTGCGCCTTCAATGATTAAGTTTTCAGTTTTCGGTTTTGCGTTTTCAGTTAAACGCTTATCATTCACCATTGACCATTCACGATTCACGATTTTATTATAGTCTTCAGCAATTTTATCCAAATCAATTTTTATTTCTTCTTTTCTTGCGGCAATATGCGGCGATGAAGCCAGTTTTAATTTATATGTTTCAGGATGAACAATTGTTTTTTTATTTGTGATGAGTGATTGTATTAACTGCGCATCTGTTCCGTTATCAAAACCCGCTTGAACCGGTTTCCAGTAATCAGCTTCCAATGCTTCACATAAAATAGCGGAAGCAACTGTTTTGCCAACATCGGTTCCAATTCCTGTTACAAAAATTGTATTCATGTAATTAGCAAATTAGCAAATGCATGTTAAGGCGTAAAAAAAGAGAATACTGTTGTTCCATAATTTCTTTTAAAACTAAACCCTGCATATTTTTCATAATCATTTCTCGGCGTATGTTCTAAAACAAAATATCCTTTATCGTTTATCAATTTTTTTTCAACAATAATTTTTGGCAATTCATCAATGATATTTAAAGCGTATGGCGGACCTGCAAAAATAAAATCATATTTACCGGTTGCCGTTTCAAGAAAGCCAAAAACATCCATTCGAATAACATTGGCGTTTTCAATTTTTAAATCAGCAATATTTTTTTTTATGAACCGATACATCACTGCGTCTTTTTCAACAATCGTTAAATCTGCAGCGCCTCTTGATGCAAGTTCATAACTAATGCTTCCTGTGCCACCAAAAAGGTCGAGTGTTTTTGCGCTGTCAAAATCAATTCTTGTTTGTAAAATATTAAACAAACCTTCTTTTGCAATATCGGTTGTAGGTCTTGTATAAGGCATTTTTGCGGGAGGGTGAATTCTTCTTCCGCCCAGTGTTCCTGAAATTATCCTCATGTTAAATAATTAACGTAGGGCAAAAAATAATGCTGCGGGTAATCTTTAAATTCTGCCGGAACAAACAACCTTTCATCAACGCTTCCCAGCTCCAGCCCTTCAAGATACTGATGCAGCAAATCATACAATTTTGAATGCGCATCAATAAAACCACCGGCTGCAATTTTTATATTTTTATCAATTTGATATTGCTCTATAATATTCAAAACACTATAAAGAACTTCTTCAGGATTGCTGTAATATTTAGTTTGAAAAAAATGCAGTTTTTCATCTTTGTAAACAATCACAGAAAAATAATTCGGGTACAAAAAAAGCCGGATTACATCTTCTCTGCTTTTGGTAATCTGATAAGCCGGTTGAAAATCTGCTTTTGGAAAAACATTGCGCACTGCATTGAACATATAATTTTCAATACTGGTTACCACCACATAATCTTCAAAATTTCTTGTAATAAACTTTGAATTACTTCCATTACCATAAACCAGCATAAAATTATCTTTAATAAATTCCTCATTTATATTTACCAATGCAGGAAGAACTAATTTTTTATCTGTTAGCCAAACGATAGTTTTAACTTCCACATCAAGCGTTAATAATTTAGAATACAATTTTGCCTGGCTAATCAGATGCTCAAAAGTGGAAGCATCATAATCTTCGCATTGAAAAAACTCAAATGCTGTAAACTTTTTTTCGCTTGCCTTTTTGCACCAGCATGCAAGATGATTATTGCCGATTTCAATAAATAATTGCTGGCTGTTTAAATCCTCAGAATATATGCTGTATGTTTTTTGAAGCATTTGAAAAGTTTCGGTGCAATGTTACTAAATAACATGTTTTTGCACCGATAAATCTGATGAATTGTTTTCTTTTTAAAGAAATGATTGAGATTAAAAATGCAGGTGCTTCGTATTACAACGGCAAAACTTTTTTGCCATAAACTTCATTTAAAATTTGCGCAACACAACCATAAAAAGCAGACGCACCGCAAAAAATACCTTCATAACCGGCAAACGTATGTATAGACGCATTACCGGTAAACTCACCAATTGCCAGCAAAACAAATAATACCGTTAATGTGAAAAAAACAACCTGTAATAAACGGCTTAATTTTATTGTGCCGATAAACATAAAAAGTGTAAAAATGCCCCACAGTAATAAATAGCAACCCATGGCTTTTTCGCTCGATTTAAAAGCAGCGCCAAATGAAGTAGAAGGCAGGAGTATAATAGCAACAAGCGAAAGCCAAAACGAACCATAAGCAGTAAACGCTGTTGCGCCAAATGTGTTATTCTTTTTCCACTCCTGCAAACCTGCAAAAATTTGCGCAATGCCTCCCATAAAAATTCCCATTCCCAAAATCATAGAATCCAGTTCGAATATACCTGCGTTGTGAATGTTGAGTAAAATAGTTGTCATACCAAAACCTAATAAACCAAGCGGTGCAGGATTGGCTGTATTATCTTTAATGATGATTGTTTCATCTTTAATAATCACTTTTTGTGTAGAGGCAACATCGGTAGTGGTGTTCATAATAAAAATTTTGGTTTTAAAATAAACATTTTTAACCTAATAAATAAAATATTGTTTACGTTTTATTTATCTGCATGTTGATGGCGCTTTTATAACTGCTAAATTTGCATAACCAAATAAAAGATATGTCGCAATTTATTCCCGAGACTGAGAAACCCTCCGAGTACAGACATCTTGAAAAAATGAGCATTGCTGAAATAATCAGGAATATTAATGAGGAAGATAAAAAAGTAGCGTTTGCTGTAGAAAAAGCTTTGCCACAAATAGAAGAATTAATATTTGCTGTTTCAGATTGTATGCTGGCTGGTGGAAAATTATTTTATGCAGGTGCGGGCACTAGCGGCAGGCTTGGAATTTTAGATGCGAGTGAATGTCCGCCTACATATGGCGTGCCTTACGATTTGGTGCAGGGGATAATAGCGGGCGGCACATCTGCCATTACCAGGGCGGCAGAATTTGCTGAAGATGATACAAAACAGGGCTGGCTCGATTTGCAGGAACATAATATAGCAGCCAATGATTTTGTTATTGGTATAGCCGCCAGCGGCACTACCCCTTATGTAATTGGTGCGCTGAAAGATTGCAATCAAAACAATATTCAAACAGGTTGTATAACCTGTAATAAAAATACGCCGCTGGCTGAGGTGGCAAATTTTCCTGTTGAAGTACTTACCGGCGCTGAGTTTGTAACCGGCAGTACAAGAATGAAAAGTGGCACTGCACAAAAAATGGTTTTAAATATGATTTCAACTACGGTAATGATACAGTTGGGCAGGGTAGAAGATAACCGTATGGTGAATATGCAACTGAATAACCAAAAGCTGGTTGACCGCGGTGTAAAAATGCTGATGGAGAAAGCTGCATTAAACGATTATTCGTATGCAAAAACCCTTTTATTAAAATCCGGAAGCGTAAAAAAAGCGATAGAATCCATTCATAAAACTTAATTGCGCAGTTTTTAATTTTTAGTAATTTGGTGATATAATTCGTGCCTGCAGGTTTACAACCCTGTTTAAGTCGTATTTATTTTAATGAACTGTATTGAAAATTTAATACAACTCTATAATGAAAATAAAAATTATACTATGAAAAAATTTTTACTCATTACAATCGTACTCTGTATTCTAACTGTTGCAAACGCCTTCTCACAATCAAAAAAATTTTTTGCTGTTACAGGCGATCAGTTTGGAAGTGTAAACTGGATTGCATTTCGCCAGTTTGATTTGGATGATGTTACAAGAATAAAAACGTTGTATGTTCCCGCAGAAACAAATGAAGTGGTGTATGATGCATTAACGGCAAGCCAGTTAAATAGTAATAGTACAGATGCCGTAAAGAATACTAATCCGCAAACTTGTGGCTGTTTAAATAGTCGCATGGTTGCTGCTATTGCTTATGATGAGGCAGATAATCGTTTGTATTATACAACCATGATGGGCAATCAGCTTCGCTATCTTGATTTAAATGAAGACAAGCCAAAATCGTATGCAGTAACAACGCAGCTTTTGAAAAATTTTCCCAATCAGCCGGGTGAAGCTTCCAACATTACCCGCATGTGTTTTGCAGCAAATGGTTTTGGTTATGCACTTACAAACGATAACCAGCACCTGATTCAATTTTCTACACAAAAGCGTGGAGATATAAAAGATTTGGGAAATCTTATTGATGCAAAATCAAACGGCGACAATTCAATAAAAACACAAATTAAAAGCTGGGGTGGTGATATGATTGCAGATGCAAATGGCTCACTGTATTTATTTGCCATGCAGAAAGGTGTGTTTAAAATAAATCCTGTTACAAAAGTTGCCACTTATCTTGGCAGTATAAAAAGTATGCCTGATGATTACACTATAAATGCTGCAATGGCAACTGGCGGCGCAAATGTTATTGTTGCAAGCTCTACTAATACTTCAACATATTATCGTGTTGACCTTAATACATTACAGGCGACAGCTTTAAATGCCGGAAAAACAAAAGTGTATAATGTTTCAGATTTTGCGAATGCCACACTTGCGTTCGACGATAGCAAAAATGTTAGTACAATTTCTGCAAAAACTTTAGACGCCGTTGCTGTAAATATTTACCCAAATCCTGTTACTGCGCATAATTTCTATGTACAGCTTTCAAACTTTGAAAAAGGAAAATATACAGTTGAAATAAGCCAGCTGCAAGGCAAGAAGATATTGCAACATGAAATAAATATTTCAGGTTCACAAACAGAAAAAATTAATTTACCAAAGGGAGTTAGCGGAGGCGCTTATCTTATTAAAATAATGAATGGAAAAGGCGAAAGTGTTTACACCGATAAAATAATTGTTGCTAATTAATTCCTGAGAAATCAAAATTAAACCCGCTTGCAATCAGGCGGGTTTTTTATTTGTTTTTTGTAATGATTTTTTAGAACTGTTACTTTTGAATAAACCTTCATAATGAATAAACACGCATACATTTTTCCGGGACAAGGTGCACAGTTTAGCGGCATGGGTAAAAATTTATTTGATACAAACGAAAATGCAAGACAGCTTTTTGAACAGGCAAATGATATTCTTGGTTTTCGCATAAGTGATG
>Ga0157372_10009378_pt1 | contig 10411 bp, 8 predicted proteins | sample C55metaG_FD_115307 | JGI IMG/M metagenome (GOLD analysis project Ga0157372, IMG submission 115307) | Corn rhizosphere microbial communities from Kellogg Biological Station, Michigan, USA - C5-5 metaG | ecosystem: Host-associated > Plants > Roots > Rhizosphere > Soil | place: USA: Michigan...
CTCATCGAAGCGCTCGTCGACGTCAAGGGCATCGGCCGCTGGACCGCCGAAATGTTCCTGATGTTCCACGAGCTGCGCCCCGACGTGCTGCCGGTCGACGATCTCGGCCTCGTCAAGGCGGTCGCCGAGCACTATCACAAGGGCAAGCGGATGGCGCCCAAGGCGCTGCGGCGCTTCGGCGCGCGCTGGGCGCCTTGGCGCAGCGTCGCGACGTGGTACCTGTGGCGCTCGCTCGACCCGCTGCCGGTTGTCTATTGACGCGGAACTCCGCCACGACCTGGGCTATGCCACCGGCACCCTGATCTTCGCCGCCCTGTTTGTCGTCGCTGTCACCGCGCAGATCCGGGCGAAGCGATTCGTCATTCCCGCGCAAGCGGGAATCCAGTCCTGGCGCAGCAACAGGACGAGCCCCGGCGAGGCGTCAAGGCTGGATCCCCGCTTGCGCGGGGATGACGAGCGGGTGCGTCGCCGTCGTGCCGACCCATGCACGCGACGCATCCAATACCGCAACAACGTCTTGAAGGATTACAGCTAGGCGTCGCGCAGTTTGCCGTCGACCAAGTGCAGCGTGCGGCCCGCGCGCGCGGCGAGGTCGGGATCGTGGGTGACGATGACGAGGCTCGTGCCGGCCGACGCGTTGAGCTCGAGCATCAGGTCGAACACCTGGTGCGCGGTGCGGCGGTCGAGGTTGCCGGTCGGCTCGTCGGCCAGCACGCAGCGCGGCGCGGTGACGAGCGCGCGCGCCAGCGCGACGCGCTGGCGCTCGCCGCCCGAGAGCTCGCCGGGCCGATGCTTGAGCCGGCTCGCGAGCCCGACGCGCGACAGGAGCTCGGCGGCGCGCGCTTGCGAGGCGGCCTTCGCCTCGCGGCGGATCGTCAGCGGCATCGCGACGTTCTCGACGGCGCTGAACTCCGGCAGCAGGTGGTGGAACTGGTAGATGAAGCCGAGCGCGCGATTGCGTACCCGGCCGCGCTCGGTGTCGGAAAGTGTGGAGAACGGCGCGCCGTCGACGTCCACCTCGCCCGCCGTCGGCGCGTCGAGCCCGCCGAGGAGGTGCAACAGCGTGCTCTTGCCCGAGCCCGACGCGCCGACGATCGCGACGCGCTCGCCGCGGGCGATCGCGAGGTCGACGCCCTGCAGCACCTCGACGTCCTGCGGCCCGCTCGTATAGGTCTTGGCGAGCGCGCGGCACGCGATCACCGGCGCCGCGTCATTCATAGCGCAACGCCTCGGCCGGGTTGACGCGCGCCGCCTTGAAGCTCGGGTAGATCGTTGCGATCAACGCAAGAATCAGCGCGATCGCCGCGATCGTGACGACGTCGCCGCGCTGCAGCTGCGACGGCAGCTCGCTGATGTAGTAGACCGACTTGTCGAGGAACGTGACGCCGAGGAAGCGCTCGATCGCCGGCACGACGGTGCCGACGTTGAGCGCGAGCACGACGCCGCCGACGACGCCGATCAGCGTGCCGATGAAGCCGATCAGCGCGCCCTGGATCACGAAGATCGTCATGATCGACGCCGGCGTCGCGCCGAGCGTGCGCAAAATTGCGATGTCGGCCTGCTTGTCGGTGACGAGCATGATCTGCGCCGAGACGATGTTGAACGCGGCCACCGCGACGATCAGCGTGAGGATGATGAACATCACGCGCTTTTCCATCTGCACGGCGCGGAAGAAGTTGGCATGCGACATCGTCCAGTCGCGCACCTCGGCGTCGGTGGGCAGCGTCGACAGCAGCGAGCGCGCGACCGCGGGCGCGAGGAACATGTCGGTGAGCTTGAGCCGCACGCCGCTGACGCCGTCAACCCGGTAGAGCTTTTGCGCGTCGTCGAGGTCGATCAGCGCGAGCCCGCTGTCGAACTCGTACATGCCGATCTCGAAGATGCCCACCACCTTGAACGACTTGACGCGCGGCAGCGTGCCGGCCGGCGTCACCGTGCCCTGCGGCGTGATCGCCACGACCGTGTCGCCCAAGCCGACGCCGAGCGCGCGCGCGACCTCGGAGCCCAGCACGATGCCGAAGCCGCCCGGCTTCAGGTTCTCGAGGCGGCCCTGCTTCATGTGCTCGCCGATCTCGGCGACGCCCGCCTCCATCGCGGGATCGATGCCGCGCACGATGACGCCGCGGTTCGACTCGCCCGCGGTCAGCATCGCCTGCCCGGAAACGTACGGCGCCGCGGCGACGACGCGCGGATCCTTCTTGGCGACGGCCGCCACTTCCTGCCAGTCGCGCAGGTCAGGCACGCCGCGGATCTCGACGTGCGAGGCCACCGACAGGATGCGGTTGCGCAGCTCCTCCTGGAAGCCGTTCATCACCGACAGCACGACGATCAGCGCGGCGACGCCGAGCGCGATGCCCGCCATCGACGACAGCGAGATGAACGAGATGAAGGTGTTGCGCGAGGCGCCTTTGCGCGTGCGCACGTAGCGCAGGCCGACGCCGAGCTCGTAGGCAGCCATCGCGTCGTCAGTCGCGGTGCGCGGCGAAGCGTCGGGCGGAAGGAGGCGTCACGCGACAGGCGATGGTCGATGCGGCGCGGCGATTATCGCATGCTAGTGTGCGCGGACGATGGACGCCGCCACGAATCGCCGCGCGTCGCGTGCGACACATCTCGTCGTCGCCGCGCCGGGCCTCGCCGCGCTCCCCGCCGACGTGCTCGCGGGCTCGCGCGGGCTCGCGCGCCTTGCCGCCCTCGCGCAGCACCACCGCGACGACGCCGGGCTCGAGCATGCGCTGGTCGATGCGGTCGGCATCGCGACGCCGGCCGCCACGCTGATGGCGCACGGCGCCGGCCTCGATCCCGCGGCGCGCGACTGGCTCGTCGCCGATCCGGTGACGCTCGTCGCCGGCATCGACGACGTGCTCGTCGCGTCGCGCGTCGACGACCTGTCGAGCGATGATTCGTCGTCGCTCGCCGCGCGGCTGTCGGCGCATTTCGCAAGCGATGGCCTCGCCTTCGTCGCGGCGCATCCGGCGCGCTGGTACCTGCGGCTCGCGACGCCGGCGCGACTCGCGGCACCGCCGACCGGCGCGGCGGTCGGGCGAACGCTTGGCGCGCTGCGCGTCGATGGCGACGACGCGCGTCGCTTCGCACGCGTTGCCAACGAGATCCAGATGCTCCTCTTTGCCGCACCGGAGAACGACGCGCGCGAAGCGCGCGGGCTCGCGCCTTGCAACGGCCTGTGGCTGTGGAACACCGCGGCGTCGGCCTCGGCGCACGCACCGCTCGATGTCGACGCGCTGACCGCGGCTGGCGCCGCCGGCGACCTGGCGCGCGGGCTCGCACTCGCGACGCAGGGATCGACGCGCGGCGTCGGCGCGAGTGATGCATCGCTCGCCACGGCGATCGCCGGCGCCGGCGCGCCGCACCTCGTCGTCGCGCTGCCCGAGGTCGTCGCATCGACATTCATGTCGATCGACGCGCAGTGGCTCGCGCCCGCCGTCGATGCGCTGCTCGACGGTCGCGCGAGCCGCCTCACGCTCATCGCCGATGGACGCGATGCGCACGTCTATACGGCGTCGCGTCCGCGCGGCTGGCGGCGCATCGCCGCGCGCTGGCGCGCCGCGCGCTTGGCGATCGATGGCTGACGCGCGCGAGCAGACACGCGCGCCGCACACGGTCGCGCGCGCGCCGGGTGCCGCCGCCGCGGCGCTCGCGCGTGCCGGCATCGATCCCGTGCTGGCGAGGATCTACGCCGCGCGCGGCGTCAACGCGCCGGAAGACCTCGACACGCGCCTCGCCATGCTGCCGCCGCCGTCGCGCCTCATGAACGCCGGGGCCGCCGGCGCGCGACTCGCCGACGCGATCGCGCGCGGCGAGCGCATCGTCATCGTCGCCGACTACGACGCCGATGGCGCGACCGCCTGCGCGCTGGGGCTGCGTGCGCTGAAAGCGATGGGCGCCATCGTGGACTTCGTCGTGCCGAACCGGTTCGTGCACGGTTACGGCCTCACGCCCGGGATCGTCGCCGAGGCGGCGGCGCGCGCGCCGCGCATCATCGTCACCGTCGACAACGGCATCGCCAGCGTCGACGGGGTGCGCGCAGCGGCGGCGCGCGGCATCGACGTGATCGTCACCGACCATCACCTGCCCGGCCCGGTGCTGCCGGCACCGGCGATCATCGTCAATCCCAACCAGCGCGGGTGCCCGTTCCCGTCGCGCAACCTGGCCGGCGTCGGCGTGATGTTCTACGTGCTGCTCGCGACGCGCGCCGAGCTGCGCGCACGCGGCGGCCGCGAAGAACACGGCGGCGGCAGCCTGCCGAACCTCGCGGCGCTCCTCGACCTCGTCGCGCTCGGCACGATCGCCGACGTGGTGCCGCTCGACGCCGTCAACCGCGCGCTGTGCGCGCAGGGCCTCGCGCGGATCCGCGCCGGCCGCTGCCAGCCCGGGATCGCCGCGCTGTTCGCCGTCGCGCGGCGCGACGCGTCGCGCGCCAGCGCGCGCGACCTCGCGTTCGTCGTCGGGCCGCGGATCAATGCCGCCGGCCGCCTCGACGACATGACGCTCGGCATTCGCCTCCTCGCCTCCGACGACGACGCCGAGTCGCGCCGGATCGCGGCGCGCCTTGCCGCGCTCAACGACGAGCGCCGCGCGATCGAGGCGTCGATGCGCGACGACGCGCTCGCCGCGCTCGCGCGCGTCGACGAGGCGACGCTCGACGCTCGCCACTCGATCTGCCTCGCCGACGATGCCTGGCACCAGGGCGTCGTCGGCATCGTCGCCTCGCGCCTGAAGGAGCGCTTCCATCGACCGGCGATCGTGTTCGCGCCCGGCGATGCGGACGACCTCAAGGGCTCGGGACGGTCGATCGACGGCTTCCACCTGCGCGACGCGCTGGAGCGCGTCACGAGCGACGCGCCCGGCGTCATTCGCCGCTTCGGCGGCCACGCGATGGCGGCGGGCCTGACGATCGGGCGCGATGCGCTCCCGCGCTTCGCGGCGGCGTTCGAGACGGTGGCGCGCGCGGCGATCGCGCCGTCCGCGCTCACCCGCACCGTGCTGACGGACGGCGCGCTCGCCGCCGGCGAGCTTTCGCTCCCCCTCGCCGAGGCGATCGAGCGCGGCGTCTGGGGCCAGGGTTTCCCGGCGCCGAGCTTTGAGGCCGAGCTCGACGTGCTCGAGCAGCGGGTCGTCGGCAGCGGCCACCTGAAGTTGCGGGTGCGCTGCGGCGGAGTCGCGGTCGACGCGATGCTGTTCGGCCGTGCCGAGCCGGTGCCCGCGCGCATTCGCGCCGTCTACACCCTTCAGGTCGATCGCTTTTCGGGAGAGGAAGCGCTCACTATCATTGTCGACCACTGGCTGCCCGCGACGGGTTAACCCTGCCCACGGCGAGCGCAAGCGCGTCTCGCGGGCGCAACATCCGCGCAATGTACATCGTCCAGAGGCCGCCGACCCGCATCGACCTCACGTATATAAATCTTTGAAACAATTGAAATATTTAGGATTCAACCGCCCGACTTGGCATTTTGACCTCGTCCTGGCGCGGCTTGTGCATCGCAATATTTCGGGCTAGAGTGCGCGGGGATTTGGCGGTCCGTTCCCCCGATGGACAGGCCGGCCCGCCCGGAGATTCGCCTCATGCGACTGCAGGACAAGGTTTCCATCATCACCGGCGGCGGCCAGGGCATCGGCCGCGCGACCTCGGTCAAGTTCGCGCACGAAGGCTCGCGCGTCGCCGTCTGCGACATCAACCTCGCCCCCGCGCAGGAGACCGCCGACGCGATTCGCGCGGCCGGGGGCGAAGCGCTGGCCTTCGAGGTCGACGTCACCGACAAGGCGAGCATCGCGCGGATGGTCGAGGCGGTGATGGCGGCGTGGGGCCGCATCGACACGCTGGTCAACAACGCCGGCATCGTCCAGGACGCGCGCTTGGCCAAGATGACCGACGAGCAGTTCGAGCGCGTCATCGACGTCAACCTGAAAGGTGTCTACAACTGCACGAAGGCGGTCGTCGACATCATGCTCGCGCAGAACTCGGGCTGCATCCTCAACGCGTCGTCGATCGTCGGCCTGTACGGCAACTTCGGCCAGACCAACTACGCGGCGACCAAGTTCGGCGTGATCGGCATGGTCAAGACCTGGGCGCGCGAGCTCGGCGGCAAGGGCATTCGCGCCAACGCGATCTGCCCTGGCTTCATCGAGACGCCGATCCTCGCGTCGATGCCGGAAAAGGTGCTGAACCTGATCCGCGACAAGGTGCCGATGGGTCGCCTCGGCCGTCCCGAGGAAATCGCCAACACCTACGCGTGGCTCGCGTCGGACGAGGCGTCCTACATCAACGGCGCGGTCATCGAAGTCTCGGGCGGCGTCACGATCTAGCGCGATCCGCGTACGCGGGGCCGCTCGCGGCGCTGCGCGCGACGGCAATCGTCGGTCGCGGCACGTCATCCATCGGTCGAGCTTTCCCGCAGCCGCGCGGGCCGGGTAGCATTCGGCATCGCCCGAAGGAACCCGTCCCTTGCGCATTCCGTACCTCGTCGCCGCCTGCGCGGCCACCGTTGCCATCGCCGCCGCCGGCTCGCACGCCGAGACCATCGGCGGCAATCCGGGGCCTCAATACAACTACATTTGCCCGGATGCCGACGGCAAGCCGCCGCTCGACTGCTACTTCGACGCGGTCGGCCACCTCTACACGATGTGCAAGCACGTGAAGAGCATCGAGATCCTCGAGTTCGGCTACGAGAAATCGACCGATGGCACCAACGGCGCGAAGAGCGACTCGTGCCTCGCCAAGCAGAAGCTCAACATGACGCGCCCCTACCAGGCGGCGCTCAAGTCGGCGACGCGCTCGGCGAAGGCGGTCGACGGCCTGCGCGCGCTCAACGCCGAATGGCTGCAGGCGATGGCCGACCTCGGCTGGCGAAAGGGCGAGAGCGACACCGTCTACAAGGCGCGCACGATGGAGCCTTACGAGAAGTTCGCCGCGACGATCGTCGACATCCAGACGTCGCTGCAGCTCGCCGACGCGGCGAAGGACAAGAAGAAGACCGCGGCGCAGTCGCACAAGCCCGCGGCGAAGGCGGCCACCAAGAAGGCGACGCACTGACCTCCACGACGATCGACAGCGACGCGCCCGTCACGGACGACGTCGCCGACAGCACGCTCGCGGCGATCTTCGACGAGGGCGGCGCATTGGCGCAAGCGATGCCCGGCTTTCGGCGCCGCGCGTCGCAGGTGGCGATGGCCGACGCGGTGCTGCGCACGATCCGCAGCGCCGGGCGCCTCGTCGCGGAGGCCGGCACGGGCACCGGCAAGACGTTCGCCTACCTCGTGCCCGCGCTGCTCGAAGGCGGCAAGGTCATCATCTCGACCGGCACGAAGACGCTGCAGGACCAGCTCTTCGAGCGCGACCTGCCGATGGTGCGCGATGCGCTCGCCGTGCCGCTCACGCTGGCGCTTCTGAAGGGCCGCGCCAACTACATCTGCCTGCACCATCTCGAGCGCACGTCGCGCGAGGGCCGGCTGCCGTCGCGCGAGGACGCCCGCCATCTCCCGAAAATCGTCGCGTTCGCGCACGCGTCGGAGCGCGGCGACCGCGCAGGCCTCGCCGACGTGCCCGAGAACGCGTCGATCTGGCCTCTCGTCACGTCGACGCGCGAGAACTGCCTCGGCTCGAACTGCGCGTTCTTCCGCGAGTGCTTCGTGATGAAGGCGCGCAAGGAGGCGCTCGACGCCGACGTCGTCGTCGTCAACCACCACCTGTTCTTCGCCGACGTGATGCTGCGCGACGAGGGCGTCTCCGAGCTCCTGCCCGCCTGCGACACGGTGATCCTCGACGAGGCGCACCAGCTTCCCGACACCGCGACGCTGTTCTTCGGCGAGCAGGCGACGTCGGGACAGGTCGCCGATCTCGCGCGCGACGCCGAGGCGGCGCTGCGCGGCGCCGCGCGCGACATGCCCGAGCTCGGCGACGCGCCGGGCGAGCTTCAGCCGGCGGCGAAGCGGCTGCGGCTCGCGCTCGGCGAGGGCACCGGCAAGATGCCGCGCGAGGCGGCGCTCGCGCAGCGCGACGTCGTCGACGCGCTCGACGCGCTGTGCGCCGCCGCCGATCGCGCGGCGGCGAGCCTCGCCGTCGTCGCCGACCGCAGCGAGGATCTCGCCACGCTGGCCGCGCGCGCCGACGACCTCGCCGCGCGGCTCGCGCGCTGGCGGCACGCGAGCGACGAGGCAGGCGAGGCGTTCGTGCGCTGGGTGGACCTGACGCCGTACGCGTTCCTGCTGCACGCGTCGCCGCTGTCGGTCGCGCGCGTGTTCCGCCGCCAGGTCGAGTCGTCGGCGCGCGCATGGATCTTCACCTCGGCGACGCTCGCGGTCGCCGGCGACTTTCGCCTCTACACGACGACGCTCGGCCTCGACGATGCAAAGACCGGCACGTGGCCGAGCCCGTTCGACTACGCGCGACAGGCGCTGCTCTACCTGCCGCGCGACCTGCCGGCGCCCGGCGCGCCCGGGCACACCGATGCATTGGTCGACGCGATGCTGCCGGTGCTCCGCGCGAGCGGCGGGCGCGCGTTCCTGCTGTTCACGACGCTACGCGCGCTCAACCGTGCGCGCGAGCGCATCGCCGAGGCGTTCGCGCGCGAAGGCCTCGACTTCCCGGTGCTCGTGCAGGGCGACGGCTCGAAGACCGAGCTCCTCGAGCGCTTCCGGCGGCTCGGCAACGCGGTGCTGCTCGGCTCGGCGAGCTTCTGGGAAGGCGTCGACGTCGCCGGCGACGCGCTGTCGGTCGTCGTCATCGACAAATTGCCGTTCGCGCCCCCCGACGATCCGCTGCTCGCCGCGCGATTGCAGAAGCTCGAGGAGGATGGCGGCAACGCGTTCCGCGACTGGCAATTGCCGCAGGCGGCGATCAGCCTGAAGCAGGGCGCGGGCCGGTTGATCCGCACCGAGACCGATCGCGGCGTGCTGGTGATCGGCGATCCGCGGCTCGTCGAAAAGTCCTACGGCAAGACGTTGTGGCGGAGCCTGCCGCCGATGCGGCGCACGCGCGAGCTTGCCGACGTCGCGGCGTTCTTCGCCGCCGGCGACTAGCCGGTTACCAGAGCTTCCACCACGGCTTGGGCGCCGCGGCGACGAGGAAGCGGCTCTGCGGGTACGTCGCCTCGAGGATGCGACGGCTGTCGTCGCGAAGCTGCGTGAGGCCCATCTTGTCGTAGGCCTTGATCATCACGTCGAGCGCTTCCTCGTTGGCCGGCTGCTTCGGATAGACGAGCAGCGAAGCCTGTGCGCGGTTGGCGGCGGCGACGTAGGCGCCGCGGTTGTAGTAGTAGCGCGCCACGAGCACCTCGTGCCGTGCCATCGCATTGGCGAGGAAGCGCAGCCGGTAGCGCGCGTCCTCGCTGTACTTGCTGTCCGGAAACCGCGCGACGAGCTCCTTGAACGCCGCGTACGAGTCGCGCATCGCCTTCGGGTCGCGCTCCGCCGGATCGAGCTCGTAGACGTAGCCCAGGATCCCCTGGTCCTCGCGGAAGTACACGAGTCCCTTGAGGTAGAGCGCGTAGTCGACGTTGGGATGATTCGGATACGTGCGGATGAAGCGGTCGCACGCGGCGGTCGCCGTCTCGGCCTCGCCCAACCGGTAGTTCGCGTACGCGCCCTCGAGGATCGCCTGCTGCGCGAAGCGCCCGTACGGGAAGCGGCCCTCGATCTTGTCGAAGAGGCTTGCAGCGCGTGTAAAATTGCCGTCGGTGAGCGCCTCGTGCGCCTCCTTGTACAGGCGCTCGGCCGACCAGCCGGTCGTCTCGTCCTTGCCCATGTCCGGCAGCAGGCTGCATCCGCCCGCGAGCAGCGCGCACAGCGCGACGATCGCGAATCCGCGAAGACGATTGAGGAACAGCGCAGCGGTCATCGGCGGCATCGATCGGACAACGTGACAGCCGCGAATTATACGCCGCCGCCCATGCGCGAACCCGCGGCGGAGGCCTCCGCCGACGACGTCGTCGTGCCGCCGGAAATGGCGGGCCTGCGACTCGACCTGGCACTCGCACGCCTGCTGCCGCAGCATTCGCGCAACCGCATCCAGGGCTGGATCGCCGCCGGCGACGTCACCGTCGACGGCGCCGTGCGCGCGCCGCGTCATCGCCTCGCCGGCGGCGAGCGGCTGCGCATCGCCGCGCCGCCCGTCGAGCCCGACACGACGCACGCCGGCGAGGCGATCGCGCTCGCGATCGTGTACGAGGACGACGCGATCATCGTCGTCGACAAGCCGGCCGGTCTCGTCGTCCACCCGGGCGCGGGCAACCGCGGCGGCACGCTGCAGAACGCGCTGCTGCACCACGCGCCGTCGCTCGCCGGCATCGCGCGCGCCGGCATCGTGCACCGCCTCGACAAGGACACGAGCGGCCTCCTCGTCGTCGCGCGCACGCCGGAGTCGCAGACCGCGCTGGCGCGCGCGCTCGCCGCGCGCGAC
>Ga0157372_10009381_pt1 | contig 10410 bp, 8 predicted proteins | sample C55metaG_FD_115307 | JGI IMG/M metagenome (GOLD analysis project Ga0157372, IMG submission 115307) | Corn rhizosphere microbial communities from Kellogg Biological Station, Michigan, USA - C5-5 metaG | ecosystem: Host-associated > Plants > Roots > Rhizosphere > Soil | place: USA: Michigan...
CGTTCGTCAACGAGCTGAATGCGCTCGTCGCTTCCGGCCGCGTGAGCAGCAGCGCGGCGGATCCGGTCGTCACCTACGCCGAGCGAGTCATTCGGAGCGTGCAGCGGTAGGCGTCGCGAAGTTGAGCGTGAAGCCGTAAAGCTCTCGAAGTTCGGCATACGACGACGGGCTCCCGGCATTCCGCCGGGAGCCCGACGTGCGTGAATTCGCATGACCCTTGCGGAGCCGCTCTCCGGCTCCAGAATCGGTGTGCGGTCCAATGCGGCCATGCATCGTCGCGATCGGGCCAGACTCCGTTCCCCACCCTCCACACCAGAGGAGACCGATGAGGCCTTCCCGCATTCTCGTGCGCGCCACCGCCGTGGCGAGCGCCGCGCTGCTGGCTGCCTGCGCCGGCCGCGACATCGCGGCACCGGACCTGAGCGCGTCCGCCAACAGCGCCCACCTGCTCGCGCCAGGGACCGGGCCGTCGCGCGCCGTGACGCCCGACGGGCAGCCGGTCATCAGGGTCGGCGTGGTGCCGTCGGCGAGCACGATCACCATCGGGTCCGCGGCGGATTACCTGGTGAAGGACAAGGCGTCGGGCCTCGTGCTGTTCAGCGGCCACGACGACGACGTGCAGGTCAGCCTGCTCCAGTCCAATCCCACGAAGTACCGGCTGCAGGTGGTGTGTGGCAGCCTCGCCGCGGTGCAGGCGAAGAAGGATGCCGCCGACGCGCAGGGGGTGGCGACGTTCACCGAGTTCGTGCCCACCGCGAATTGTACTCGCCTCTACCTCGGCGACTTTGCATCGAACGCCAGCTTCACGGTCCGGACGGCGTTCCGCAACCAGATGATCGCCAGCGGCCTGGCAGGCACCGATTCGTTCTGGAAGCTGGTGACGCCACCAGGCAACACGTTGTACGCCGTGACGAGGGGCGCCGTCACCAGGCAGAACGCCGCACCTGTCACCATCACCTCGAGCGATGGAATGGTGCGGATCGGCGGCGCACACTATCGCGGCAGCGGCGAGGTGGGCATCAACTCCGCTGGCGCCCTTGCCGGAATCAACGCGCTGCCACTCGAGCAGTATCTCTACGGCGTCGTCCCGCGCGAGCTCGGACCGATCCAGTACCCCGAGGTGGAAGCGCAGAAGGCGCAGGCCATCGTCGCGCGCACCTACGCGATCGTGGGGCTCGGCAAGCGCGCGTCGGACGGCTACGACCTCACCGCGTCCACCTCCGATCAGGTCTACGGTGGCTTCGATGCCGAGTACCCGGTGTCCAATCAGGCCGTGGACGCAACGCGTGGTGTGGTGGTGACGTATGGCGGTCGCCTCATCTCGGCGCTCTACTCCTCGACGTCGGGCGGCCACACGGCTGACAACGAGGAGGCGTTCGACGGCACGCCCGCACCTTACCTGCGCGGCATCCCGGACGCCGAGCGCGGTGACGCCTTCGAGCACGTGCCGACGCTGGCCGTGTTCAGGAACAACGCGAATCCCGCGTCGCTGCGCGCGGCGAAGGAGGGCGACTTCGAGTCCGACTGGGCGCGCTTCCATCGCTGGACCTTCCAGTGGACCGACGCCGAGATCACCCGCGCCGTATCGGCGTTCGCGAACCAGCCCGTCGGCAGGGTGCTGGAGATCAACGCACTCGAGCGCGGGCCGTCTGGGCGTGTGCTGACGCTGGAGTTCGTCACCGAGGCGGGCTCGTTCTACGCGCACAAGGACGGCATCCGCTCCGCCCTGAAGTACGTGAACGCCGCCGGCGACCTTGCCAGCCTGCCGAGTACGCTCCTCTTCGTCGAGCCCGTGATCGACCGGAAGACGAAGGCAGTGAGTGGCTTCAGTGTGTACGGGGGCGGCTTCGGCCACGGTGTCGGCATGTCGCAGACGGGCGCCGAGGGAATGGCGCAGAAGGGGCATACGGTGGACGAGATTCTTCATCACTACTACCAGGGCATCGAGCTGGCGACGCAGTACTGAGCACCGCCGCGCGCGCGGTACCAGCCACTCGCCCCTCTCCTTGCCGGCAAGTAGACTCCACGGAGCTACTCCTCCCCCTCGCACAGGAGTTCCCCGATGGCTGGTATCGTGCTCCTCGTCGTCGTCCTGCTCCTCCTCACGGTCGTCGTGAAGTCGGTGAAGATCATCGGCCAGGCGGAGGTGATGGTGGTGGAGCGGCTCGGCCGGTTCCACCGCATCGCGCGATCGGGACTCAACCTGCTCATCCCGTTCGTCGAGCGTCCACGGCTGCTCGACGTGCGCTACTTCGAGAGCGACGTCGGCGGGAGCAAGCGCATCACGTCCGGCTCCACGGCGCGCATCGACCTGCGCGAGCAGGTGCTCAACTTCCCGAGCCAGCCCGTGATCACGAAGGACAACGTGACGATCGACATCGACGCGGTGCTCTACTATCGCGTGGCCGATCCGCAGAAGGCGACGTACGCCGTGCAGAACCTGCCGTACGCGCTCGAGACGCTGACGCGCACCACGCTGCGCAACATCGTCGGCGAGATGGAGCTGGACCAGACGCTTGGCAGCCGCGACATGATCAACAAGCGGATGCGCGAGGTGATCGAGGACGCATCGGTGGGGTGGGGCGTGGATGTCACACGCGTCGAGCTGCAGGCGATCGAGCCGCCGCGCGACATCCAGCAGTCGATGGAGCTGGTGATGCGCGCCGAGCGCGAGCGTCGAGCCGCGGTGACGAACGCCGAAGCGGGAAAGCGCGCGGCGATCCTCGAGTCGGAAGGCCAACGCGAGGCGCAGGTGCGCAAGGCGGAAGGCGAGAAGGAAGCGGCCATCCTGCGCGCCGAGGGACAGGCGCAGGCCCGACTCGCCATGGCGCAGGCGGAAGCAGAAGCCATCCAGCGGATCACCGCGTCGCTGCCGGAAGGGCAGGCGGCGATGTACCTGCTCGGATTGAAGTATCTCGAGGCGCTCCCCGCGATCACCAGGGGACCGGGGACGACGATCTTCCTGCCAGCCGAAGCGACGGGCGTGATGGGCGCACTCGGCGGGATGAAGGAGCTGCTGAAGTCCACCGCCGGCGTCGGTGGGGCGATGGGCGGCGCGAACCAGCCGGCGTACCAGCCGCCGGCGCCGCGGCCCGCGTTCAAGTCGCTCGCGTCGTCCAACCCGTCGGACACGAGCGACGACGACAGCTCGGGCAGCACCACGGAGCGTTGAATTGGCGAGCAGCATCACGAAGCAGCGCGCCGAACGCATTGCCCGCGGGCATGCGTGCGTGACGTGCCAGGAGTACAGCTACAAGAAGATCACGGTGAAGCCGTCGAGCCCGGAGCACCAGGAAGAGCTGGGCGAGCTGTGGCACGTCGTGATGGTATGCGGCATCTGCGGCACGCACCAGGAGCTCGGCATCGACGACGATGGGGACATCGTGTATGCGGGGTGAGCTGCACGTGAATCGTGAGACGTGAGACGTGAATCGTTGCTGCGTTTGAGACGGACTGACCGTGAATCGTGAGACGTGAAGCGTGAATCGTAACTTCGGCTGCACACCCATTTCCTCTCGTGTCGGCACGCTCGCCATGGTGGGCGTGCTGTCTTTTTCGGCGGCTCTCGGTGCCCAGACGGTGCCCGTGCCGCCGCTCGCGCCGGGCACGGGGGCGCGGCCGGTGCCGGGGCCGGTGTACGAGATTCCCGGCTTCACCCATGCCGTGCAGAGCGGCACGCGCTCTCGCGACGGCCGCCCGGGCCCGCACCACTGGGTGCAGCACGCGCGCTACTCCATCGACGCATCGATCGACGTCGCCACCAGCCGCGTGTCGGGGAGCGAACGCGTCACCTACCTCAACAACTCGCCCGACACCCTGCGCCGGCTCGCCGTGCACCTGCGTCAGAACGCGTTCGCCGCCGGCAACCCGCGCAACCAGACCGCGTTCATCACCGGCGGCGTGACGCTCGGTCGCGTCACGGTGAACGGCAGCGAGATGGCGCCGCATTCCACCGGCGTGAACGTCGTGCCGATCACGAGCATCGCCAACCAGAAGGGGCCGTCGAACACCGGCTACACGGTGGACGGCACCGTGATGTGGATTCCGCTCGACGCGCCGCTCCTTCCGCGCGACAGCGTACGGCTCGAGCTCGAGTGGTCGTACGTGCCGCCACCGTCGCCGTCGGACGGGCGCCAGGGGCGCGAGGATCACCTCTATTACATGGGCTACTGGTACCCGCAGGTGGCCGTGTACGACGACGTGAACGGCTGGGTGGCCGATCCATACCTGCTGCAGGCGGAGTTCTACATGGATCCCGCCGATTACGACGTGCGGCTCACCGTGCCCCACGGCTGGACGGTCGGCGCGACTGGTACGCTGCAGAACGCCGCCGACGTGCTGTCGGCGCAATCACGGGAGCGGCTGGCCGAGGCGCGGCGTACCGGCCAGGTGGTGACCATCGTGGAGCCGGGTGCGAATGCGGGCGCCGCGTTCGCCGGCAGCGGCGCCAGCGCCACGTGGCACTGGGTCGCCACCAACGTGCGCGACTTCTCGTGGACGACGAGCGACCGCCAGGTGTGGGACGCGACGCGCGCGCTCGTCGGCACGAGCGACACGGTGGACATCAACAGCTTCTATCGTCGCAGCGACAAGGCAAAGGCATGGGCCGTCGGCGGCGCCCGGTTCACGCGCGACGCCATCGAGCAGCTGTCGAAGTACCTCTGGCCGTATCCGTGGCCGGCGATGACGAGCGTCGAGGGGGTGCTGGACAGCGGCGGCATGGAGTATCCGATGATGACGCTCATGCAGCCGTGGGCCGACACGCTGGGACTTGCCGGCGACCTGATGCACGAGACCGGACACATGTGGTTTCCGATGCAGGTCGGCTCGAGCGAGACGCGCTATCCGTGGATGGACGAGGGCTTCACGCAGTTCGACGTCGCGCAGGGGATGCGTGCGCTCTACGGCGAGCCGCGCGCCGGCGGTCGGCCCGGCGACTCCGAGCCCGGCCAGCGCGAGCTGTATCTCATGGCGGCACGTGCCGGCTACGACATGCCGCTCATGCTCCCGGGCGACCAGTACTCGCCGCAGCTGTACTTCATCATGTACTACGACAAGACCGCGCAGGTGCTCGCCGCGCTGCGCGGCATGCTCGGCGAGGAGACGTTCCACCGCGGGCTGCGCGAGTACGGCCGTCGCTGGACGAACCGGCATCCGTACCCGTACGACTTCTTCAACACGATGTCCGACGTCAGCGGCAGGGACCTCGGCTGGTTCTTCACGACGTGGTTCTACGAGCCGTGGCCGCTCGACCAGGCGATCGCGTCGGTGACGACGCGCGGGAGCTCGACCGAGATCACGATCGCCGACGTCGGCCTCGCACCGATGCCGGTGAAGCTCGCCATCACGCGCGCCGACGGCAGCGTGCAGCAAGTGGAGGTGCCGGTGAGCGCGTGGATGGGTGGGGCGCGGAAATACGTGGTTCGCGTGCCGGCTCGGCCAGCGGTGACGAAGGTGGAGATCGATCCGTCGGGGCTGTTTCCGGATATGGAGCGGAAGAACAACGGGTGGGTGCGATGAACACACGAACTGCTGACTACCACACCGAGTACTTCGTACTCACGTACTAGAGTACCGAGACCCTTGAACCGAGCCCCAGCACTGTGCCGACGCGCTGTCTGCGCGCGGCGATCGAACGGCCCCGTATTGCTGGGGGTTAGATGTCGGTCTCGATACGAAGTGCTTCAGTACGCAGTACTCGCGGTTGCAGTACTCCTTTCAGCGTGCGCTTCCCTGCCCTCCCAGAGCCCCGGCGTCGCGCTGCGGGTGATGACCTACAACATCCGTTCGGGGAACGGGAATCTCGATTCGACCGCCGCGGCGATCCGCGCACAGTCGCCGGACATCGTGGCGCTGCAGGAGGTGGACGTCCACTGGGCCGATCGCAGCGCGTTCGCCGATGAGGTCACGGAGCTGGCGGCGAAGCTCGGGATGCAGGCGCGGTTCGCGCCGATCTATCAGCTACCAGGTACGACACCGGGTGCGCCGCCGCGCGAGTTCGGCGTCGCACTGCTCAGCCGGTATCCCATCGTGCGATTCCGCAACGACACGATCGCCCGCCTGTCCACGCAGGTACAGAATGCCGTCCCCGCACCGGCGCCGGGGCTGCTCGACGCGATGCTCGATGTGAACGGCCACCCCGTGCGCGTGTTCAACACGCACCTCGACTACCGGAAGGATCCGGCCGTGCGCACGACGCAGGTGCAGCAGATGCTCGACTTCATCGGCGACATGAGCGTCCCGACCCTGGTCTTCGGCGACTTGAACGCCGCGCCGGACGCTCCGGAGCTCCAGCCGCTGCTCGTGCACCTGCACGATGCGTGGTCGGGCTCCTCATCGCCTGGGCTCACCTACCCGGCCGACGCCCCGCGCGAGCGGATCGACTACGTGCTCGTGTCACCGCAGTTCTCGGTGCGAAGCATCCGGGTGCCGGACACGCAGGCGTCAGATCACCGGCCGGTGGTGGCGGAGCTCGTGCTGCGGAATTGAGCGTCCTGCTTCTTCGCCGTCATTCGTGCGCGCGGATCAGCGCGCGCAGCGTATCGAGGGTATCGATCTCCGAGGCCGGTTTGTCGGTGCGCCAGCGCGCGATGCGCGGGAAGCGTACCGCGACCCCCGACTTGTGACGTGACGAGCGCTGGATGCCCTCGAACGCGAGCTCGAACACCTGCACCGGCTCCACGTGTCGCACCGGCCCGAACTTCTCCACGGTGTGACGGCGGATCCAGGCGTCGAGCGTGCGGATCTCGGCGTCGGTGAGGCCGGAGTACGCCTTGGCGAACGGTACCAGCGCGTCGCCGTCGCGCACGGCGAAGGTGTAGTCCGTGTGCAGCAGCGCCCGACGGCCGTGGCCAGGCTGTGCGTAGATCATTACCGCGTCCACGCTGAACGGCTGAACCTTCCACTTCCACCAGCTTCCCTTGCGCCGCCCCACGCCGTACGCGGAGTCGCGGCGCTTGAGCATCAGCCCCTCGGCGCGCCGCTCGCGCGACGCCGCCTGCGCGGCGACGGCGTCGTCCCACGTCGCCATGTGCACGATGGGCGACGGGATGAACGTCTGGTCAGGCCACGTGTTCGCGTCTGAGAGCAGCGCCTCCAGCAGTCGCCGCCGCTCGAGGAGCGGCTCGTCACGGAGATCGCGGCCGGCGAGTTCGAGCAGGTCGTAGGTGACGAGCACCACCGGAACTTCAGAGAGAATCTTCGGCCCCAGCTTCTTGCGGCCGATGCGACGCTGGAGCTGCGCGAACGGGAGCGCCACACCACCGGACCACGGCATGATCTCGCCGTCGAGTGCCGTGCCGTCGGGCAGACGCTCGGCCGCCGCCACGAGCTCGGGGAACCGATCGGTGACCAGCTCGCCGCCCCGCGACCAGATGTATGTGCGACCGCCGCGACGGATCACCTGCGCGCGGATGCCGTCCCACTTCCACTCCGCCTGCCAGTCAGCCGGCTCGCCGAGCGCCGGCAGCTCGTCCTCGAGCGCGTAGGCGAGGTAGAACGGATACGGGCGCGACTCATCGGCGTCGGCTTCGTCGGAGGCGACGAGTGCCGAGAAACCCTCCGGCGTCGGCAGCCAGCGACCACCGATGCGGTGCGCGATCACCCCCTCGTCCACGCCGCTCGCCCGCGACAACGCGCGCACCACGAGCTGCTCCGACACGCCGACCCGGAACGCGCCGGTGATGAGCTTGTTCCAGATGTAGCGCTCCGTACCTGACAGCTCGCGCCACGCCGCGAGCACGGTGTCGCGCTGCTCGGCTTCCGTCATCTCGCCGAGCGGCAGGATGCGGCGCTCCACCCACTCGTGCAGCGGGACGCTGTCCCCGTCGTGCGCGTCGCCGTCGTCCACGCGCTCGGGCAGCACGAGCGCGATCGTCTCCGCCAGGTCGCCGACGGCGTGGTAGCTCTCCTCGAACAACCAGTCCGGCACACGCGACTCCTCCATCGCCCACGTCGCGAGTCGACGCACGGGGATGAGTCGCTTCGGTCGTCCGCCGGCGAGGAAGTAGACGGCCCACGCCGCGTCGGCGGGCGCGGCGGTGGAAAAGTAGTCGGCCATCGCCGCGACCTTGCGGTTGGTGCTCGTCGTGGCATCGATGTCCGCGTAGAGTCGCGCGAACGATCTCACGACGTCGTCTCCTCACCGGCGCCGGCGTCGTCGTCTCCCTCTCCCTCCCCTTCCCACTGGCTGGCGATGGCGCTCGTGCGGAGGCCGCGCTCTTCGAGGTAGCGCGCCACCGGCTCGCGATAGCCGTGCGTCACCCACACGCACTCCGCGCCCGTCGCATCGACGGTGTTCATCAGGGACGGCCAGTCCACGTGGTCGGACAGCACGAAGCCGCGATCGAGCGCGCGACGTCGCCGCGCGCCGCGCACGCGCATCCATCCGGAGGCGAATGCAGTGGAGTAGTTGCCGAAGCGGCGCAGCCACGTGCTTCCGGCGGCCGAGGGCGGCGCGACGATCAGGCTCCCGGCGAAGCTCGTTCCGCGGGGCATCGTGACGACGGGAGTCGTCAGTGGCAGCGACACTCCGGCATCGCGGTAATCCTGGGTGAGTCGCTCCACTGCGCCGTGGGTATAGATCGGTCCGATCTCGGCGCCGAGTACGCCGGCGAGGATGCGCTGCGCCTTGCCGAGCGCATATCCGTAGACCACTGACGCGCGCCCCTCAGCGGCATTGTCGCGCCACCAGTCGAGCAGCTCGGCGAAGACCTCCGTCTGTGGGCGCCAGGTGTAGATCGGGAGGCCGAAGGTGGATTCGGTGACGAAGGTATGGCAGCGCACCACCTCGAACGGCGCGCAGGTGGGATCGGGCTCCGTCTTGTAGTCGCCGGAGACGACCCACACCTCGCCGCGATGCTCGAGCCGCACCTGCGCCGAGCCGAGGATGTGGCCGGCGGGAACCAGCGTGACACTGACGCCGTTGACGTCCACCGGCTGGCCGTAGTCCACCAGCTCGATCGAGGCGTCGGTGCCGAGCCGCGTGCGGAGCACCCGTTCGCCGGCACGCGACGCGAGGTAATGCCTGCTTCCCCATCGGGCGTGGTCGCCGTGCGCGTGCGTGATGACCGCGCGATCCACGGGCGACCATGGATCGATGTAGATGCCAGCTGCCGGGCAGTAGAGGCCGCTCTGGGTGACGGTGAGCATTGGGACGGTGTGGGTCGAGACCGCTGTTCACCGCCCCAATGCAGGAAGAGTCGCGCCGCTGGCGCGGCCGTCGGTTGGCGCTAGCCGTTCCGCATCACCGACTGGCAGTCCACCGTGCCCTTCAGCCCGACGCCGTCCGCCGTCTTCACGTCGAAGGTGACCTTGCCCGTCTTGCCCTGATCCTGCACGGTCACGGTTCCGCTCCCACTCGTGGACGCGGTGTGCTTCTGCGTGTTCACGTCGTACGAATGGCCACCCTCGCCGAAGAGGGGACCGAACTGCGCCGTCAGCTGGAACTCCGAGGTCCCGTTCGACGCGGCCTTGGCATTCGGCACGACGAGCTGCAGGCTGCTGAGCTGATTCGGGTTCTTGGCGTCGACCGAATACTGGTTGCCCCACACGTCATCGCCCGCCAGGCCGTAGCTGCACCCGCCATCCTTCATCTCCACGTCGTAGGTGCCGGCATTGGCGCCGCCGCTTACCTCGAGATGAATCCTGCCCATCGAGCTGCCGGCGGCCGCTTCGCTCGCCGCCGCGCCGGACGCGGAGGCGACGACCGTGGAGTCACCGGTCGCCGGTTCGTTGCCCTTGCAGGCGACGACGAAGGTCACGCAGGCCAGCGCGCCGACGAGAGCGCGGAAATGGGAGCAGAATGACCCGGTGTTCAGTCGGTGCATCGTGCAATTCCTCGGAAAGTAGGGGAGTTGTCCGTCACTGTGCGGCCGCCACCGATGCCTGCTTCGTCGAGTTGATGAAGTTCGCGATGTCTTCCTTCAACTGCTTCGCCGACGCCTGGTTCAGGTACGCCATGTGTCCGCTCTCGTAGTACTTGAGGCTCACGCGATCCTTGTACGACTGGTCGAAGCCGAGGTGGTCGAACGTGTACTCGGCATTCGCGAACGGCGTTGCAGTGTCGTAGTAGCCGGCGCCGTTCATCACCTTGAGGTACGGGTTCTTCGCCATCGCGAGGCGCAGCGACTCGATCTCGCTCGGGAATCCGCTGCGGCCGGCGAGCGAACTGTAGTCCCACCGTCCGGTGTGGCCGCCCATGTAGTACTGCAGGTCGCTCGTGTACTTCAGGTCGTCGTGCAGGTAGCGCATGAACGCGCTCATGAACGCGCCCGACGGCGCCACGTCGCTCGGGTCGAAGTCCTGGCGGGTGCTGCTCGCGTTGCCCGTGAGCGCGGTGAGGCGGCTGTCGTAGCGGCCGAGGATGAGGCGCTGGTCGCGCAGCAGCTCGGTGCGATACGTGCCTGGATC
>Ga0157372_10009382_pt1 | contig 10410 bp, 9 predicted proteins | sample C55metaG_FD_115307 | JGI IMG/M metagenome (GOLD analysis project Ga0157372, IMG submission 115307) | Corn rhizosphere microbial communities from Kellogg Biological Station, Michigan, USA - C5-5 metaG | ecosystem: Host-associated > Plants > Roots > Rhizosphere > Soil | place: USA: Michigan...
AATTCCCCCGCTGAATTGGGGAGGATGGCAGAGAAACTCAACCTGCCGGGAATCGACTAGCCTCTCGGATCAGTCATCGAACCGAACCCTTTGTGACCCTCCGGCCTTCCCTTATACATACCTATAATGGCTCTAATCACAATCGATAATTGCGTACTTGCAGAGAGCGGGGCGATCCTGTACCTGTATGACCAGCATGGGTACAGAAAAAATGGTTGCCGTTATCGATGACGACGAATCGTATCGAGACGCCGTGCAACGTTTGCTGAAATCGGCAGGCCTCTCAGTGCGAACGTTTGGCTCCGCCGAGCTCTTTTTGAACTCTGGTCAGCAACACGAGGCCGGCTGCCTGATTGCCGATATTAGAATGCCGGGGATGTCAGGGTTAGAACTTCAAACCAAACTGAACGCTGATCACTGTCGGATTCCGACAATCTTCATCACCGCACACGGTGATGAAAAGATGCGCCTGCAGGCAATGCGAGCCGGTGCAGTGAAATTCCTCATGAAGCCTTTTGACGGCGAAACTCTACTCGAGGCTGTTCGTGTAGCCATGGAGAGTTGAGTCCGCTCGTTATTGCTGATCCGATGGAAGGTATTTGTGAGCACTCTCAGACTTCGTTGTGGTGAGCAAGATGACAGGGACCGCGAGTTTAGCCAAATCGTGGGCAACAGCACTCCTCTGGAGTCCGTACTCGCCGAAGTTGAGCGCGTAGCACCTACCGATTCCACTGTGCTTGTCCTCGGAGAGACTGGTACTGGCAAGGAGTTGATCGCGCGCGCGATTCACAACATGAGTCCACGTTGCGGACGTGCGTTTGTGAAGCTGAATTGCGCGGCTATTCCGTTCGATCTGCTGGAGAGTGAGTTGTTTGGTCACGAGATTGGTGCCTTTACGGGGGCCGTCGCACAAAGAGTTGGTCGGTTCGAAATGGCAGATACTGGCACCCTCTTTCTGGATGAAATTGGGGATTTACCGCTTGTCCTGCAACCCAAACTGTTGCGCGTCTTACAGGAGCAAGAATTCGAACGGCTTGGAAGCGGCCGTACACATCGCATCAATGTCCGTCTGGTAGCCGCCACGCATCGCGACCTGGGACGGATGGTGGCGCACAATGAATTCCGTAGTGATCTTTATTATCGGTTGAATGTATTTCCTGTCCTCATCCCCCCCCTGCGGGAACGCCGGGAAGACATACCTCAGTTGGTTCAACACTTCGTAGAGGTGTTCTCCAGACGAATGGGAAAGCGGATTGATCAGATACCACAAACAACGATGAATGCATTCTGTGCGCACGATTGGCCTGGCAATGTGCGTGAACTCCAGAACTTGGTTGAACGCGCCGTAATCCGCTCGGACGATGGAGTGTTTTCCAATCCCCTTCCGGTATCTGGCCTTTCCTGCAGCCCGGTTCTGAAAGTCGGAGCCGGTCGTCGACCCACTGAAGAATTCAGCGAGACAGTTGAGCCGGGAGCCACGCCTAAGCCGGAAGGCAGGGATTCGCTTGAGAATATACAGCGTCAACACATTCTGCGGGTGCTCGAGCGGACCGGTTGGGTGATTAGCGGGCCTAACGGTGCGGGAGCCGTACTCAACCTCCATCCCAACACGCTTCGGAGCTTGATGAATAGACTTGGGATTCGGCAACGCTCAAGCAATCTCGCAAACACCGTGTCGTCCCCGGCACAATAGCCAAGTCTTGCGACAGCCTAAAGGTGTGCGATGCGCCCGCTCAATCCGCCTTTGTCGCGGCCTCGTGCACTTGCACCCGATATCACAGCGAAACGTTTAGCCCTCTATTTGCGAGGAACGACAGTATTCTCAGAGGGCATTGAACGAGACACGGTATGGATATCCTCCCCGCCGCTTCCACCTCATCGAGCAGCCCGATCGGTAGTCAACTATGTGAAGGTCGCTTCCCTCACGCTATTTCGTGAGTAAGGTGCGAGAGTTCGTTCCCCCTCACGACATTTCGGCAATGGCATTGGAGTACGCTAAGGGACGTTCAGCGCTAAGTGCTGTGTCTCTCGCATGATCGATCGCAGTTCAATGCTTATCGAATATTGGCCCGCTTCGTGCATATCTCCACGTCGAAAACTTATTCCGAAGGAGATGTATCGTGGCAACTTCAGAGACACCTTTCCCGCAAACCGCTTCGGCCTTTTTCTTTAACATACAAACCAGCGAACGCGATGACGGCTTTTCGGTCTTTGCCGCCGCACGTACACGTCTGTTTGGCATTGCCTACCGCATGCTCCGAAGGGCAGCTGAGGCTGAAGATATCGTGCAGGAAGTTTGGCTGAGATGGCAGGCCACCGATCGAAGCCGGGTTGATAACCCGTCCGCATTTCTGGCAAAAACAACAACACGATTGTGTTTGAACTTTGTCCAGTCAGCACCTTCACGCCGTGAAACCTGCATTGATCCCGGCCGTCCCGAATTAGTGGAGACAAGCAATCATCTTGCCTCAAATGCGGAGCGAAGCGAGGAGTTGGCACTTGCGGTTATTGTCCTTCTTGAGAAACTCACTCCCGCAGAACGTGCGGCTTATATTCTGCGCGAGGCATTCGACTACTCCTACCGTCAGATTGGGCATATCCTCCACACGGGAGAAGTAAACACGCGCCAACTCGTCTCTCGGGCCCGTAGGCATATCTCTACAAGCCGCAGGACTCGCGTGGGTTCAACCGAGCAGCGGCGCCTTCTGGAAACCTTTATCGATGCAGCACAGAAGGGACATATGGCCCCTCTCGAGACTTTCCTAGCGGAGGCTGTCGTCTCTTCTTCGGATCAGGATATTGTTGAGTGCGCTGCGTAACGAAAGAGATCAGAACTCTCAACGGGTCTTCGTTCCCCGGAGAACTCCAGCGCAGCATCCTCTTGCGGCGTTCGTAATGGCCAATGTTCAAGCCCTTCGGAACGACAATCAAAGACCCAATCGCTGATGGCATCGATGACGAGACAATTCTGGAGACCGCATGAATCGAGAACAACAGCACATTCCTGCGTTCAGGTCGGATCGGGCTTTCCCTTGTATGACGGAAGACATGATTCGTCGCGTGCGGGATTATGGAACCCAGATCAGCGTCTCAAAAGATTCGACCTTGTTCGCTCCTGGAGCGAAGGAGGTCGATATGTTCGTGATCCTGTTAGGATACATTGGCATTTACGCGTTCAAAGAGGGTGGGCAGCGTGCCATCATCGCGCGTCTCGGACCGAGGCAGTTCTCTGGCGAACTGGATTTATTCAACTCACATTGCACGCTGGTTCACGCTCGTACATCGGAGGACTGCACACTCATTCGAGTTTCCCGGCCTCAATTCAAACGACTGATGCGGGCCGAGGGTGACATCGCGAACATGGTCATGCAGGCTATGATCTGCCGCCGACAGAGACTTCTAGCGGACGAGAGTACGGCGATGATCGTTCTCGCGAAAAGCGGCTCTGCCGAAACAGTTCGGCTGCAACGGTTCCTGACACGCAACAGTTACCCGCATCGCTTGAGGGAGGCAACAGCCGAAGAGATTGCGCATCTTCGCAACATAGCTCCAGAGAGAATCAAAAAAGGGTTATTGCCGGCCGTCAAGTTACGCGACGGGCGTGTTCTATATTGTCCTTCGACCGAGGATCTCGCTGACGAGTTGGGCATTACCCAGCTTCCCGACACCAGTTCGACGTTTGATATAGCGATCATTGGAGCAGGTCCGTCTGGTTTAGCCGCCGCGGTTTGTGCAGCATCCGAAGGCCTTTCGACCCTTATCGTTGAGGGAATTGCACCGGGAGGTCAGGCCGGGACAAGCTCACGAATCGAGAACTACCTTGGTTTTCCAACCGGTGTGTCAGGTCATGAGTTCGCTAGGTGTGCGCATATGCAGGCTCAGAAATTCGGCGCGAGGCTCGCGCTTTCGAGAGAGGCCGTCCGAATCGAACGGACACATGGGCTCCTCGACATTACGCTAAAAGGCGGGCACTCTGTGCATTCCCGCACTGCGGTGATCGCGACCGGGGCGAAGTATCGGAAATTAGACTTACCGAACTATTCACGATACGAGAACCTAGGCATTTACTATGCGGCAACCGCAATGGAGGCGAATTTCTGCAGGAATGCTGAGGTTGCCGTAGTTGGCGGAGGAAACTCTGCAGGCCAGGCAGCGACCTTCCTCGCCGGGACAGGCTCGCATGTCCATCTCGTCATTCGCGGCGCGTCCCTTTCGAGCACAATGTCTGAATACCTAGTCTCTCGGATCGAACGTTCTGAGCAGATTACCATCCATCGGAATTCTGAGATTACGAAACTCACAGGTGACACGATGCTTGAGTCGGTCTCCTGGAAGAACAGACGAACGGGAGTGACGGAGACGCGGCCGATCCAGAACCTATTCGTAATGATTGGCGCGGAACCCAACACTGGCTGGCTCTATGGAACACTTCGCATGGATGAGAGAGGATTCATCATTACAGGAACAAATGAAGCTTTCGAGCGTTCGCGCTACGCAACAGATATCCCGGGAGTATTCGCGATCGGAGATGTTCGGTCTCTTTCGGTGAAGCGAGTCGCCTCGGCAGTGGGTGAGGGCGCAATGGTGATCTCTGACGTACATAGATATCTTGCCGAGAATCGCAGTGAACCGGATGGCGGCCAGAACTCTGAATCTGCAAGCCTGATATTGGGTGAACTCATTGAAGTCTGAGATCGGCCGTCACTCACCAAATAGGGCATCGATCAACGCGTCGACAGTGGACTCGGCCTTGTAACCGGGTACGAATCGCCCGAAGTTGTCGCGGCTCGTCTAGGGTTCGCCGTGACGAGCCATCAGAGTTCTCCTCTGCCTCGTGCAGTTTCTATGTCCAGGATTTTGTTTCACTGTCATTAACAGCTAACAATTCCCTCAGTGTCTTTTGAGGCCGCCATTCCTGGCTGTTGTGAAGAAACGACATCGCGTCCGCATCGACGAGTCCAACTAATACCTCCGCCACAATCCGACCGCCAACTGGACCAAGGCGATGACCGCCGGTATAGGCGTCCGCTTCGCGGAGTATGTAGTACCACAGCGGAGTCTCGCCCCGCCAACCGCTCGAGGCGATGCCGACTTGTTCCGTGCTAAGGGGAGAGATCCCGATGTGACGTGCCACTGCCTCGCCTGACGGCAGCCGAACACTCTGCCCTCGTTGCAGGTCGCGGACGGCGAGTGAATGATAGGCTTCAATCTCGCACTCACCGGAGACGGCTAACGGCAACTGAATAAGCGCCCGAACCAACTTTCCATCGATCTTCTTGGATCGCTGCGCCGTCGTCGCGCCGGGAAGATCGAAGAATAGGGCCCAATCGACTGTGCGCTCATGCGGCACAGCACGAAATCCCAGAAGGTCAGGAAAGAGTGGCACGGGATCGGTATATGAGTTCAATTGATAGCGATGGCGAATCTGAGAATGGCCATAACGATAGGCCGCGTCCGCGAACTCAAGCGGTATGAAGGCCCCATCCGCCCGGCGGAACCACCGCGGGCCTTCTCGGAGCACTTGATTTGTGAGTGTTTTCCCGACAAGAGCAGGCAGAAACTCGTGAAGGACGATCCATTGATAGTGCCATCGCAACTGCCGGGACGCTTCGTCGAATATTCGATCGCTAGCTGTTCCGGTGCGCCGAGCCTCATCTACAAACGCATTGTGAGCCTTGAGCATGGCGAGATGGAATTGAGAAACCAGTGTGTGCGAATCGTTGCGTGGGTCGCTGATAAGCGCAACTCCCTCTGTGTTCCGTTGTAGGTCTGCCCCGTCGGGACTAAGCAGGAACTTTGCAGGGTCACTACGCTGGTACAGAAACGGGTGGCCTGCAGGTCCATCGCCGTACATGCATTCAAGGTCGAGTTGGGGACTGCGGGCATTGCGTAATTCCTTCGTATTGCAGTACGAGCGCAGTCTGGACCGGTCAGCCGTTATATCGTGAGCCACAAACTGACCGAAGATGGGCCAGCCTGCCGCGGTGTCCGCCAGCGAGGCCGCAGAGTCATCAAGTTCTCCACAATCGCAGACCCCGCCTGCCCGACCTAGCGAGTGCAGGAATTCCTCGTCGGCTTGAAACGCGGACCGTTCGGGAAACATCCGGCCATACATGGCTGGCCCAAGGGGTGCGTCGATTGCTCTTGTGGCAGAAGCTTGCGAGGGGCAGTGGTTTTGAACAAATGTGGTGCATCGATTCATTGAGCCGCTCCAGTTACCTGATCTTCGCAATGAACTTGATTTCGATGAGTTGAGTCGGTAGTGCCAGTCGGGGCGTCACCAGGATAGTGCTTGCCACCAAAGGCTTACTTGTCCCATATGCTTCCTTTCGAACTAAACCCGCCGCAGCGAACGCTGTCTCCATATCTGTTACATAAAGAACCTCCTCGACGACGTCATCCAACGTCGCGCCAAACTCACCCAGGATCTTCTTTGCGTTTGCATACGTTTGTCGCATTTGTATTTCCATGTTCGAATGGTGGACGATCCTACTCATGGCATCCAGCGCCGCAGGACCGACGATGTTCCCTCGTTCGTCGTGGCTGAGCTGGCCGGAAACGTAAATCGTGTTGTCGACCCTTACAGCTTGAGCGTAGCCATATTGCTCTTCCCATGGCATCCCAAATCCCTTGACCTCTTTGCTCGGTAACATCGAGAGGCTCCTTTCAGCCGAAGCAGTCGTTTGTAGAAGCAAAATACTCGCCCGATCCACCGCACTGGCCCGATCATTAGACCTCGTCTGCGAGACGTCTCTCGATACGGCGATCCGGGATGAGCCATATCAGTGCAGTGGCCACAAGAACCGTCTGGGCGATCCACTGAAAACGCAAGGCCGCAACGATCGCCACGATATAGAGCGCCAACGACAGTTTGCCTTTCCAGTCGCGCCCAATTGCGTTCCTTAATATCGAGTCTTGCCCCTGCGCATGAATAATCACCTGCTGGAGTAGGTAGTATGAGATCGCGGTTAACAAAAGGACCATTCCGTAGAGCGCTGTCGGTATGGCAGTGAAATGGTTCTCACCCATCCACCCCGTGGTGAATGGAAGCAGTGAGAGCCAGAACAACAGGTGAAGATTGGCCCAGAGTATTCCGCCAGTCACAACGGTGCACGCATGCAGCATATGATGGTGGTTATTCCAGTAAATGCCTACAAAAATGAAACTCAGGATATAGCTGAGAAAGACTGGCAACAACGGCCGTAATTGTTCCAGACTGTCGCCCTGTGGTATTTTCATCTCCAGCACCATGATCGTGATAATGATCGCCATCACTCCGTCGCTGAACGCTTCCAATCGCCGCGTGCTCATCTATTCTCCAGTCTCTCTGTCGTGAGCAGCAGTCGCCCCTCCTCGGTCGTGAATGCGACGTGATTAGAAAAGAAAAGTACGCCACTCTTCTCCTCTCATGACAAAATTAGTCTCCAGAGTGTGACAAGGAATGCGTTGGCCCAAATTCATCCAAGTGCCACTGTCACATATTCGGATCCCGATTGGTCTTTCTTTGTGAACCCGCATTCGAGCGGCGATAACGGCAAGTGGACCTTCCGAACACGGTCTCCAGAAACTTTGGGCGGTCGAAGACCACATCCGTCAGGTCCTCTCCTCTTTTCGACGAGGACTCAGACGGATGATCTCAAATCAATTTTTGTTCAAGAGTCAGCGAATCACTCAGAGAGGAAATGACGACCTTGTACATCTACGAGAATAAGGGCACGAACATCCCGCCAGATACAGATGCTTTCTACGAGGAGGTTGCTAGTCAGGAAGAGATCTACCTCGAAAATAATGAAGAAGAATTACGGATCATTTTGGAATCCGATGATGAGCATCCATCGCCCGGCGAAAGTCCCAATCAAGAACGAGAGGAAGCCGCTGAAGAGCTTATCACGGGAGATTCTGATGATCCTCCACTCAGCGAAGAGGCTGTCGAGAGAATGCTCCAGCGATGACGACTGAGCGACCAACGAAGCGTAACTTCAAGGATTTGGCATAAGGACGGCGAGACAATGAAGCCTATTGAATTTGCGCCCGAGGAGAGCCTTTCGAACGACTTCGTGGGACGGTCTGAGAGAAGTGAAATTCAGGCGGGAAGTCCGCTCCCGATGGGGGGACCGCATCCGGAGGGAGATGGGGTCAATTTCGTTTTGTTCAGCCGGAACGCTACCAGTGTTCGTCTGGAACTCTACCAACATCCTGACGATAACTCTCCGAAGAGGACCATTGATTTTGATCCCGTAAGTCATCGAACAGGCGACATCTGGCACATCTGGGTGCGAGATATACCCGTCGGACAGCTTTATGGATATCGCATCGAAGGGCCATATCAACCCGAAGAAGGCCATCGCTTCAACCCACACAGGTTGCTTCTTGATCCCTATGCAAGAGCAGTTGCCGGCGTCAAAGATTGGGATTTTTTAGCGGCCCGAGGCTACGATTCCTCCAGCGAGCTAACGGACTTAACCATTTCGACTGTGAACAACGCGGGCTCTACTCCAAAATGCATCTTTACGCGCGACGATTTTGACTGGGAGATGGATTCTCCTCCAAAGCATTCCGCCTCGGATACGGTCGTCTACGAGACGCACGTTCGCGGTTTCACAATTCATTCGAATTCGGGCGTGGCGCGCCCTGGAACCTTCGCCGGGTTGACAGAAAAGATTCCATATCTCCTGGACTTGGGAGTGACGGCCATCGAACTGATGCCCGTTCTCGAGTTCAACGAGAACGAGTCACAGCTGCTTAATCCAATCACAGGAGAGAAACTCAAAAACTACTGGGGCTACAATCCGGTCGCCTACTTCGCTCCCAAGCAGTCCTACAGCTTTGAAGGATCGCGCTGGCAGCAGGTCGTAGAATTCAGAGAGATGGTCAAGGCCTTTCACCGTGTCGGTATTGAAGTGATCCTGGATATCGTCCTGAACCATACCGCTGAGAGCAATGAACTGGGGCCCACGATCTGCCTGCGTGGCATTGAAAACTCGATCTTCTATATGTTGCGGGAGAACCAATGCCGGTACTACAAGGATTTTACCGGTGTGGGTAATACGCTTAACGCCAACCACCCTGTAGTGCGAGAGTTCGTCACGAGCGTGCTTCGATACTGGGTCATGAATATGCACGTTGACGGATTTCGTTTCGACCTCGCTTCCGTCTTAGGCAGAGATCAGCATGGGAACATTCTGCACAACGCTCCGCTTCTCGAAGACATCGCTGAGGACCCAATCCTGCGTGATGTAAAGATCATCGCGGAAGCCTGGGACGCGGGCGGTGCCTACCAGGTGGGAGGCTTTTCCACAAAGCGCTGGACGGAATGGAACGGCCGATTCCGTGACGATGTGCGCCGTTTCTGGGCGGGTGACGTGGGAATGATGGGATCATTCGCAGGACGAATCTGTGGAAGTTCCGACTTGTATCAGAGCTCGGGCAAGGGGCCCGCGCGGAGCCTGAATTTCGTAACTTGTCATGACGGCTTCACATTGAACGATTTGGTCAGCTACAAGCAAAAGCACAATGATGAAAATGGCGAATTTAGCCGTGATGGAGCCGACGTCAACTATAGCGACAATTGCGGCGTAGAAGGACCCAGTCAGGATCCCGCCGTCGACAACATGCGTAACCGCATGATCAAGAATTTCCTGCTGACCCTGTTTATCTCTCGCGGAGTACCCATGCTGCTTGGTGGCGATGAGTTCCGCCGCACCCAGCGCGGCAACAACAATGCCTATTGCCAGGATAACGAGGTGAGTTGGTTTGACTGGAGCCTGCTCGAAAAGCACAAGGATATCCACCGTTTCGCGCGGGGGATGATCGCCTTTCGTCGAGACCATCCGGTTTTGCGAAAAGAAAAGTTCTGCACTGATGAAGAGATAAAGTGGTTCGCACCGAACGGCGGCGCTCCCCCCTGGGCGGACCCGTGGCAGAAATCTTTCGGGTGCGTGATCCTCGGGCAGAACGAACCCGACCTGTTCCTCCTGTTCAACGCCGACACAAGATCTGTTGACTTTTACCTTCCTGCGCTGCCAGGAAGAAAGATCTGGCGCTTGGTTGCTGATACTTCCCGGACCTCCCCCGACGATCTGTTCGAACCTCAGAGTGAGCCTCCCATTGAAGGCCAAACCGGTTTTCGCCTCGAACCTCGATCAAGTGCGATTCTCCTGACGGATGACGCCGAGGTGGCGCATGACAATTGATCCCGCCGCCGGCAAACCGCCGGACTCATCCATTCTTGTTAACGTTCCGAAGCTCATCACAGCCTATTACGAGTTACGGCCGGACCCGAGCGATCCAAGGCAGCGAGTTGTCTTCGGCACATCCGGCCATCGCGGATCTGCGATGGACGTCGCGTTCAACGAATGGCACATCCTGGCCATCACTCAGGCGATTTGTGATTACCGAAAATCCCGAAAT
>Ga0157372_10009384_pt1 | contig 10409 bp, 9 predicted proteins | sample C55metaG_FD_115307 | JGI IMG/M metagenome (GOLD analysis project Ga0157372, IMG submission 115307) | Corn rhizosphere microbial communities from Kellogg Biological Station, Michigan, USA - C5-5 metaG | ecosystem: Host-associated > Plants > Roots > Rhizosphere > Soil | place: USA: Michigan...
GATGAAATGGAGGCCCAGGTTCTGGCAGACGAGCTAAAGGCTTGTACAATACCTATTGTAGCCGTGCTGGGTAACCATGATTTTGAAAAAGGACGGCATAAACTTATACGACAAATACTTTTGAAAACTGGTGTTCATATATTGGATGGTGAGGCAATCATTATTGATGATGTAGGCTTTGCAGGCGTTAAGGGATTTGGTGGGGGTTTTGATAAACATATGCTTTCCTTTTTTGGCGAAGGAGCCATGAAGGCTTTTGTTCAGGAAGCTGTTGATGAAGCATTGCATCTTGATAGGGCCTTATCGCGCCTGGATGCTGAAAAAAGAGATATCAAGAAAATAGCCGTTTTACATTATTCGCCCATAAAAGATACTGTAATCGGAGAGCCTGAACCGATATACCCTTTCCTGGGTTGCTCACGATTAGCTGAACCATTGAACAGGCACAAGGTTTTAGCTGCTTTTCATGGGCATGCACATATAGGCTCCCTCGAGGGGAAAACCAGTGATGGCATAGCAGTGTATAATGTTGCCATTCCTATTTTACAAAAAGCAGGTTATACAGTTCCTTTTTACATTTTTGAAGCATAGTATAATCAGCTATATTATTTGGTGTAGCAACAACGCATATAAATTTTAGATACCTTCCAAATGGAACCACAACGTAAAGTTGTGGTATATTTTGTATGGGAATCAAACTCAGGGCCTGGAATCTTAATGACCGGTATAGCCTTGCCGAGTATGCAAATAACTATAATATAGCGAGGTTTATGACCGATAAGTTTCCATACCCATATACAATGGAAGATGCTATTAATTTTATTGAAATGGCATCCCTCGCTGTACCACCAAATGTTCTTGCTATTGAAGTAGACGGTACAGCTGTAGGCGGCATTGGCCTTCATATTCAACCAGATATTTATAGAAAGAATGCAGAAATGGGATATTGGCTCGGAGAGCCTTATTGGGGAAAAGGGGTCATTTCAACTGTCATTCCCCAAATGGTGGATTATGGATTTAAACATTGGTCTATCAACAGAATTTTTGCGCGGCCATTTGGGATCAATAAGGCATCCCAACGAGTCCTGGAAAAAGCAGGTTTTTTATTGGAAGGGGAATTTAAGAACACCCTTTATAAAAATGGAGAATACCAGGATGAACTTATATATGCCATTCGTCTGAAAAAATAATTGCCAATAAAAAACAAGATGATAATAACCAGAAAAGCAACTTTAGAAGACCTTGACGGTGTTAGTATTTTATTTAACGCTTACAGGATATTTTATAAGCAACCTGATGACCTAAAGGGCGCCTTTGAATTTTTAAAAGAAAGACTTCTACAGCATGAATCCGTGATCTTTGTTGCAGTTAACAATAATAAGATCATTGGTTTTACACAACTCTACCCTATTTTCAGCTCAGTTAGTTTGAAGAAAGCCTGGTTATTGAATGACCTGTTTATAGATCCATCAGCAAGGCGGTTGGGTGCTGCCGAATTACTCTTGAATGCTGCAAGGAAGCATGGAATAGATACAGGATCCAAGTGGTTATTATTGGAAACTGCTTTGGACAACATTCCTGCACAGAATTTATATGTAAAAAATGGATGGGTGAGAACTGAAGACATCTTTTATACATTGGCTCTTTAGGGTTTCCAAATTCCTTGGCCAACATTAGCATTCTATTTGTTACTTACGAATAAATCATAGTATATGGATGTACAGGATTGCATCATTATTGGCGGCGGACCGGCAGGGTTAAATGCAGCAGTGGTTCTGGGACGTTGCCGAAGGAAGGTATTAGTTTTTGATGTAGGTGAATATCGAAATAAAGCATCTCATGGTATGCATAACTACCTTACCAGGGATGACATTGTGCCTACAGAATTTATCAAGATATGTCACCAGGAATTGGAAAAATACAGCGTGCAATTACTAAGAAAGAAAATTGTTAAGGCAGAAAAAGATGGAAATGGGATGTTTATTGCCAAGGATGAAGAAGGCAGAACCTATTCTTCCAGGAAACTATTAGTTGCCACAGGGCTTACGGATAACATTCCTGATATACCAGGATTTAAAGAGTTTTATGGGAAATCGGTTTTTCACTGCCCTTATTGTGATGGATGGGAAATACGTGATAAAAAGATAGGTGTATATGCACGAAACAAAAACGGATCTGAACTGGCCATATCCTTAAAAGGGTGGAGCGATTCAGTAGTTTTGTTTACAGATGGCAAAAACAAAATAAAACCTGGGGAAAAGGAACAACTGGATGCATTAGGTATTCCTGTTATTCCACATCAGCTTGATCGGCTGGAAGGAAAATCAGGACAAATACAAAAGGTCATTTTCAGGAATGGAGAGCAAATAGATTGTGATGCCTTATTTTTTGTAAATGGGTATAAACAGCAATGTGACCTTGCTGAAACCTTTGGATGCGAAATCAGTAAAAAAGGGGTGGTAATCACCAACCGTTTTCAACAAACCAATATAGAAGGATTATATGTGGCCGGAGATGCTTCTAAAGACATGCACTTTGTGGTGGTGGCAGCTGCTGAAGGTGCTAAAGCCGGTGTTATTATCAATAAAGAATTGCAAAAAGAAGTAATACAGAAACTTATTAAAAGGCCTCATCAACCCCAGGTTTCATTCAAAAATATCCATACTAAATAAAACTTTATATATGTGTTTATTTAACTTTCAGGAAAGTAAAAATTTGGTTTAACCATAGCCCTTGGTATACCTTTTGGGATTTTTATAATATGAAAGTATCCTTTGTTACAACCCACAGACTGGCTATTCCAATTTGTATGCTTTTAAGCACTTTCTTTTTTCCAGGGTCTTCTTTTGCCCAGGAAACTAAAAAAACTACAGTAGAACAAGCCATTCAATCTAAACAATTTATTTTTAAGGCTCAAACCGCATTTCCTATGCGCGGCGGTATGAGGCAATTAACATCTGAATATGATCTAAAAGTTAATGGGGATACTTTAACAGCCTATTTACCATATTTCGGACGGGCTTATGTAGCACCTATAGATCCAACCAAGGGTGGAATTCAATTTACTTCTACACAAAACAATTATACATTAAAAGTCAAAAAGAAGAACTCAGAAATAAATATTGTCCCTAAAAATATACAGGAAGTGCGCCAACTTCATCTTAACATATCCCCTAATGGGAATGCAAGTTTACAGGTGATCAGTAATAACAGGGATCCTATCACTTTTAATGGATACGTTGAGGCCCTAAAGGAAACAAACTAATATTGTAGCATTCAATGAATCTCAATTATCAAACTATCGTTAATTGAGGTATTATTTTGTCATTTTATTCTGAATATTCTATTTATGGCACAGCTTTTTTATTATTTAGGTAACAATAAATCTTTGTTATGTCACAAGATCATTTGAACTCACAACCCGGCGATGATAATAATACCAGTTTAAGGGATGAACCTTTTGAAAGCGATACCCAGAAGATCGTTAAACGCCACCTTGAAAATAAGGATGATGTGATCACTGAAGAAGATATAAGGAGTGTTAGAGTCGGAATGACCCCACCTCTTGATGATGCTACTGAAGAAGCGCTTGAAGAAAGGGAGGAAAAAATTGCTGATCGTAAAACAATCGATGAAGATGGTACTCCGGGTGGGCAAAAAGTAACTCCATGGGATATTGTGGAACCTGAAGAGTAATTAAAAGAATGATTGTCAGTCGAAAGGTATGTGGATAGTTGCCAGTAATCTCACACAGAGAGAGTGCTCTGGCAATATTTATTGTTGGATCAGACCCTTTGCTTCTTTTACGAGGCACCCCAACTTTTCCTGAATCTGTTGTTTTTCATCATCTTTTAAGTTGATATCAATTTTCTTTTTATTGTTATCGGTCAAAACAATTGAAGTTAACTTCTGCTGTGTCATTTTCTGCAATACCGAGGGAGTTGTTGTAGAGTTTCTGAAAACTATAGTGAAAATGCCATCGCAGTTCATAGCTGTAGCATTCCTTTGCGTGCTTTTAGTACGAGTGCCATCAAAAGTAAGTGCAGCTGAAGATTCATCATCAAAACAATTTCCTTCCCCCATCGAAAACAACAATTTCACTTCTTTAGCATCAGCCACCATATTAAGAGAAAATTTTCCTCCCCAGGAAGAAAAACGCATAAACCCGGTAGAGAGCTGGGGTTGTTGTGTAAACGGATCTTTCTCCTTTTTTAACTCACAATTCTGAGCTGATACAAATAATGGCACTATAAGAACGAGGAGTAATAACGACTTCATAAGTTATAATGAACAATAAAAATAGAAGCTATTGTTCACTAATAGAATTGTTTTAATGTTAAAATAGGGCTAACAAGCACAATGGATATTCTTTGTTTGAGCTGGTTTAGTATTTTACCAATTGATTTCTGATGTTAAAGGCATTTGGAAATTATTACTATACATTTAAGGCAAAATCCTATTATCGAATTTTGATTGGCAAGCATCCATACATGTACAAAAATCTATACCTCTCTATATTTTTACTTTTAATTACTTCCACCCTTTTTAGTCAAACCACTTTCCGTATCAGTGGAAAAGTTACTAATAACAAATTGGAGCCCCTGGCTTTTGTAAGTATCCAGGTAAAACAATCCCAGGCAGGAACAATCACTAAAGAAGATGGCACATACAGCTTAACGCTTGATGAGGGTACCTATGATCTTATGGTTAGCATGGTTGGCTATAAACAGCAAAGTTTGAAACTGACGCTGAACAAAGATTATGTACAAAATATAATCATGGAGGAAGATGACACCAAAAGCATGGAAGATATTGTCATCAAGGTGAAGATCAGGGACCGGTCAGAAGAAATTATTAAAAACACTATAAGGCAAAAGGATCAAATAGAAGCTGCCGCCGGACCTTATTCGGTCCGGATGTACATCAAGGCTATTCAACAGGATTCCTCCCTTGGAAAAAAAGAAAGAGCAAAAATTGATAGTTCGCTGTTTCATAGTTCCAATGCTGACCTGAATGGCATGGCAATGACAGAAGTATTATTACAATTAGATCATGAATCTGATCAGCACATTAAGGAAGAAAGATTGGGGGTTAAAAGTTCAGGGGAAGCAGCCGACAACCTTTTTTATCTATCCGCCACAGCAGGAGATTTCAACTTTTACAACAACCTGGTTAAAGTTCCAACCATATCGGAAACTCCTTTTTTATCCCCTATCAGCTATAGCGGTTTGTTGGCCTATAAATTTAAAATGCTGAAGATCGAAAAGAGAGATGGGAAAAGAATTTATACCATATCCGTAAAACCCCGACAGATCAGTAACGCAACCGTTGAAGGTGAAATGACCATCCAGGATAGTACCTGGGCATTGTTACATACCCGTTTTGTTTTTCCATCCTATCACCTTCCAGAGTATGATTTCTTTGAAGTAGAGCAAAACTATGCCTTTGTTCATGATACTGCCTGGATGCTGAAAGATCAACGCTTCAGCTATTATACGAAATCAAAAAAGACCCGGCTATCAGGACAAACGCTGGTTACCTACAGTGATTATGAATTAAATAAGAAATTTGATAAGAAGCATTTTGGGGTTGAAGTGAGCGCCACTGCGCAGGAAGCTTATGAAAAAGATAGCTCTTTCTGGGAAACTGTCCGGACTGTTCCACTTAGTGAAAAAGAGATACGTTTTATACGGTACAGGGACAGCATATTCAGGGTAACTCATACAGAGGCTTACCTTGACTCCATAGAAAAAGCCAATAACAAGATCACCTGGAAGAAGATTGGACTGTTTGGTCAAACATTGATCGACAGGAAAAAAGAAAGGACATGGATGATACCTCCCATAATCTCTCTTTACGAACCCTTCCAGTTTGGGGGTGCCCGTGCTCACCTGGGATTTTATTATTTTAAAAGGTATACTTCCCGGAAAGACCTGACCCTTTATTCTGACTTAAGTTATGGTTTCCGCAATAAGGACATAAATGGCAGTATCAAACTTACCCGCATGTACAATCCCTTTAACAGGGGTTATTACATGTTCGAAGTAAACAGGAATTTCGATCGTATTTTCCAGGGAGATGCCTGGATCAACCAGATTAAAAGAAGCAGTTATTTTCTGAATAACTATTTTGCTGTTGGGCATGGATTAGAAATTGCGAATGGCCTGTTCCTATATACGGAAGGTGATATAGCACTAAGAAGATCTGTACGGGGATATAGGACAAACGATAGGTTGGATAGCCTTTTAAAAGGAATACTTGATAATAACCAACCGGTTTATTTTGACCCTTATAATGCCGTGTACGGTCTCGTAACATTGAAGTATACCCCAAGACAGCGTTATGTAAGGGAACCACGAGAGAAGATAATCCTGGGGTCTAAATGGCCAACCTTATTTGTGACATTCAGGCGGGCATTTCCGGGTCCATTTAACAGTATAGCGGATTTTGATTATTTAGAATTTGGCCTTGAACAAAAGATCAGTCTTGGCCTTTTAGGAACCACCAGGTATACCACCCGAACGGCCACCTATCTTAACCAAAAGAACCTTCGCCTTTTAGACTATTCTTATCAACGACAGGGAGACCCTTTCCTATTCATGAATCCTGACGAAGCTTTCCAGGCCCTGGACTCAACGTTTCCCTTATTCAAAAGGTTTTATAACGGGCATTTGGTTCATGAATTCAATGGTGCCCTGATCAATAAGATCCCATTATTAAAAAAGTTGCAATTACGGGAGATAGTTGGTGGAGGGTTTCTTATTGCACCGGAAAGAGATCTTCGCTACGGTGAATTATTTGCCGGAATAGAAAGAGTTTTCAAATGGCCATTTAACCCTCTTACAAAATTCAAATTGGGAGTATATGTGGTAACCTCTGCAGCAAACCAGTTTAAAAATCCTGTGCAGTTTAAGGTAGGATTTACAACCTGGGATAAACGAAGAAATAAATGGAATTAACCATTCAGCTCTAATTACCAATAATTATTTATCGGACTGTATTTATTGATATTCCGTTATTTCAATGAATCAAAGCTGTATTTAACCATATTCCAGAATTCATCCAGGGCTATTATCCTGGGCTTGAAAAAAGATATCAGCTTTGGCCAATCTTGTTTATTAAAAATACTTACTCCTTCAATCTCATCATATACAATACTTACTGGTTGCCCGTTTTCATCTTCTGAATTCAATAACCATTGCCAGGAACCCGGTAATGTTTTATCCATAACATTTTTCAATTCAAATAATTGCTCAAAATATAATTCCCTGATACCAGCATCTTTATGATTTAATACTATTGCCGTATATGCAGCTTTATTATCAGCGTGCATTTTAAAGCGTATATTCTTTTCGCCTGTTTTATAATTTACCCAATTGATCTTTTCTCCTTCCGAAGACAATAATGGATTCATATACAGGCCGAAACTTGTCCAGAATTGGTGTTTTAAAATTGAAGCTTCCTGCTTTGAATACATTCAACAAAATTAGCAGGCAATAATTTTATTATTTGGAAATACTATTGAAAAAAACAAGCATCACAATGGTAATGAATGGACAACCTTTTGCAAAAAATAACGTATATTCATAAGACACCTTTCCTTCTTAAAATGCAATAACCTGGATAAGCCTTTATCATTTTATGAAAAGGTTTATTGTTTATCTTCTTGCTTTTTTCATTGCGCTTTCTTTCAAGGCCAGGGCTGATCATATAACCGGCGGTGAGATGTTTTATTCTTTTGCAGGTAAAAGTGGAACTGATAATAAATATAATGTGACTCTTAAGCTTTACATGCGTTGTAATAGCGGAAGACGATTCAATGACCCCACAACAATTGCCATCTTTGACAAAAGTACAAATCAAAAGATCCAGGAAATCCCTGTTCCTTTGGCGGAACAATCAACCATTAGTTTGAATAATCAAAATCCTTGTATTACCAACCCGCCAGCAGTGTGTTATGTTATAGGATTTTATCAATTTTCCATCGTATTACCTCCGAATGCCGGTGGCTATTTAATTGTGGGGCAGGTTAACTTCCGTATTGCAGACATCAATAATTTCATATTGGGCTATAGCCAGGTTGGTGCTACTTATACTTCAGAGATCCCTGGGAATGCCATTTTATCTAATGCACCAGAAAATAATAGTGCCCATTTTACAGGTAATGACCTTGTAGTAATTTGTGCCAATAATCCCTTTTCATACAGCTTTGCAGCTGTAGATGCAGATGGAGATGAATTGCGTTATTCCTTTTGTAATGCATATCAAAGCGGAACAAGCGGCGCCAACGCTGTCCCACCACCTCCGCCCTATGATCCTGTGCCATATGGACAGGGCTTTACAGGTACATCACCGTTAGGAAATAATATAACATTAAATACACAAACTGGGTTGATCACAGGTATTGCTCCGTCAGCCGGAATATACGTAATAACAGTTTGTGTTCAGGAAATAAGACATGGAAATGTTATAGCAACACAACGGAAGGACTTGCAAATAAATATTGCAGAATGTACAATTGCCTCTGCTACCCTGTTGCCGGAATACTTATTGTGCAGAAACTCCAATTCTCTTACAATTTCAAACTTATCCAACAGCCCATTGATCAATTCCTATAACTGGCAGTTTTCTAATAGTTCCGGCAATATTATTTTCAGTTCATCCAATGCATCCCCAACAGTCAACTTTACTGATACAGGTATTTATAAGGTTACCCTATCTATTAACTCAGGACAATCATGCACGGGTTCAACAAGCTCCATAATTAAGGTGTATCCCGGCCAAACTACGGACTTCTCAAGTGAAGGTATATGTGTGGATAAGCCAACTTCATTTATTGATAATTCAAAAACAGTGTATGGTGTTTTACAATCCTGGCTTTGGGATTTTGGCGATCCTAATACTACACTTGATACTTCTTATAAACAAAACCCTTCTTACACACACAGTGAAACTGGTCCAAAGCTTATTCAATTGATCGTTACAACCAGCACTGGTTGCAAAGACTCTGTAAAAAAGGTTGTAACTATTGTTGACAAGCCTCCTATTGCATTTAACTTCAGGGATACATTGATCTGCAATGGTGACAGTATACAAATAAAAGCTATAGGGTCAGGCCTATTTACATGGTCTACTTCAACAGGAATCTTCAATAGTAATTCACCTTCAGTGCTGGTTCATCCTGAAAAAACTACCAATTACATTGTCAGCCTTAATGATAATGGTTGTATTAATAACGATTCACTTAAAGTTAACGTTGTAAATTTTGTAACGTTAAAAGCTAATAACGATACTATTATATGTGCTAATGATCCAGCATCGCTGACATGTATAACAAATGGTCTTTCGATAAACTGGTCACCTGTAACAGGTATTGAAAATCCTTTCTCTTTAAATACTCTTGCCAGGCCAGATACAACCACAACCTACAATATACTTTCTACAATAGGCCATTGTTCGGCTACAGCCAGGGTGAATGTCAAAGTAGTGCCATTACCTACTGTCAATGCAGGAGTTGATACCATCATTTGTTTTCAATCTGTTGCACGGCTTCATGGCGCTACAAATGGAAACAAATTTAATTGGTCGCCTGTTTCTCTGGTTAGTGATTCCAATAGCCTGGAAATTTCGGTGCATCCGCAAGGGAGTATGTATTTTGTGTTATCTGCAACCGATAACAAAGGCTGTCCTAAAACAGTAAGCGATAGTGTATTCATAAGGATGCTGCCTCAAGTAAAGGCTTTTGCAGGAAATGATACTTCAATCATTTTAGGACAACCATTACAATTATATGCTTCAGGTGGTGTACGGTACCAATGGTCACCTGCATTTAATCTTTCTTCCACAACAATTAATAATCCTATGGCTACATTTTACGAACCTGTTGATAGAGTTATGTACAAAGTCCTGGTTTACGATGAGGCCGGATGTCATGACTCTTCATTTATCGCCATTCGTGTATTTCAATCAGAACCTATAATTTTTGTCCCAAATGCCTTTACACCTGGAAACGATGGCAAGAATGATATTTTAAGGCCTATTGCTGCTGGCATGACCAAAATTGAATATTTCCGAATATATAACCGTTGGGGCCGTTTAATATTTGAAACAACCCAAAATAATAAAGGTTGGGATGGAAGTATAAATGGCTCTCCACAAGGCACCCAATCATATGTTTGGGAAGTAAAAGCCACAGATTATAAAGGCCGATCTTATTTTCAAAAAGGTATTGTAACTCTTATAAGGTGATAACCTTTTATTTTGAGGTTTCCCTTCCACATGCTGGAGATATTTTTGTGGCAATACTAAATTTCTTTATGTATTCAGGTAAATGGCACATTGTTCGAACTATTGTTACAAAATTGAAATATTATGAAACAGTCGTGGAAAAGATTATTTGAGCAAACTGA
>Ga0157372_10009385_pt1 | contig 10409 bp, 11 predicted proteins | sample C55metaG_FD_115307 | JGI IMG/M metagenome (GOLD analysis project Ga0157372, IMG submission 115307) | Corn rhizosphere microbial communities from Kellogg Biological Station, Michigan, USA - C5-5 metaG | ecosystem: Host-associated > Plants > Roots > Rhizosphere > Soil | place: USA: Michigan...
CCCACGTCCTCCCGGCACGGACGTCGCCGCGCAGTTAAGGACAACCCCCGGGACCCTGACGGATATCTACGTGCAGAATAGGAGCGGCGGCATGGTGCCGCTGATGGCGTTTGCGACCTACGGACTTGGCTCCACGCCGCTGTCGGTCAATCACCAGGGCCAGTTCGTCGCCAGCACGATATCGTTCAACCTCGCCGAAGGCACCAGCCTCGGCCAGGCACAGGACGCAATCACGCGCGAGATGTCGCGCGTCGGCGCGCCACCGACGATCCACGGCAGCTTCCAGGGCACGGCGCGCCAGGCGCAGCAGTCGCTCGGCAGCCTGCCGTGGCTGATCCTGACCGCGTTGCTGACGATCTACATCGTGCTCGGCGTGCTCTACGAAAGTTACATCCATCCAATCACGATTCTTTCGACGTTGCCGTCGGCCGGCATCGGCGCGCTGCTCGCTTTGCTGGTCTGCCGCACCGAGTTCAGCCTGATCGCGTTCATCGGCGTGATGCTGCTGATCGGCATCGTCAAGAAGAACGCGATCATGATGATCGATTTCGCGCTCGATGCCGAACGCACCCAGGGACTGTCCGCGCGCGACGCCGTCTACCAGGCCTGCGTGCTGCGCTTTCGTCCGATCATGATGACGACGTTCGCGGCGATGCTCGGTTCGCTGCCGCTGGCCTTCGGCTTCGGCGAGGGCAGCGAAATGCGCCGTCCGCTCGGCATCTCGATACTCGGCGGCTTGCTCGTCAGCCAGCTGCTGACGCTGTACACCACGCCGGTCGTCTACCTGTACCTGGAGCGCTTCCGCCTGTGGTGCAAGCGCAAATGGGCGCGTTTCTACCGGCCGCCGGAAGGTACGCCGCAACAGGCAGCCGCATGAGCATGGGCACGACGGCATGAACAAGATGCGAAAAAATATACTGGCCGAAGTCTGCGGGCGTGCGGCACTGCGCTTTGCTCCCTCCCCTTCAAGGGGAGGGCGGGGGTGGGGATGGTGTTGGGTGCGACTGACAGCCCAAGCAACACCATCCCCACCCAACGTTGCTAAGCTCGGCCATCCAGGCCTCGCAAAGCAACCGGACCCTTCGCATCCGGCAACTGCTCCCTGCGTTGCTCTACCTCCGGCATCCATGCCGTCGCCTGCTACGGGCGCTCAGCGGCACGCGAGCCAGTGGCTCGCAAGCGTGCCGCCTCGCCCCCTTGAAGGGGAGGGCTCTCGCGGTGTACTTCGCTCTGTGGCGCTTGTACTTTTTCCCGCTTTGCTTGCGGCCTGCACGGTCGGACCGGACTACCACAAGCCCGACCTGGCCGTACCCGCGGCCTACAAGGAAAACGCCGACTGGCATCCTTCCGACTGGACGCGCGCCCAACCAGGCGATGCGATCAAGCGCGGCGCGTGGTGGGAAATCTTCGGCGACTCGACGCTCAACGACCTCGAGCTGCAGGTCGACGTATCGAACCAGAGCCTGAAGCAGGCCGAAGCGCAGTATCGCCAGGCCGCCGCCATCGTCAGCAGCGCGCGCGCGAACTTCTTTCCTACCGTTGGCGTCAGCGCGAGCGGGCAGCGTGCCGGCCGCTACACGACCGGCAGCGCGTCCTCCGGCGGTACCGTCGGCAGCGGCACGGTCGACACGTCCGGCTCCTCGCATCCGACCAACACATACTCGGTGCCGTTCACCGCGAGCTGGGAGCCGGACCTGTGGGGCCAGGTGCGCCGCACGGTCGAAGCCGATGTCGCGAGTGCGCAGGCGAGCGCGGCGACGCTCGAGTCGACGCGGCTGAGCCTGCACGCGCAACTTGCGCAGACTTACTTCCAGTTGCGCATCATCGACGAGCAGAAACGGCTGCTCGACGAAACCGTCGTGGCCTATCAGAAGTCGCTGCACTTGACGCAGAACCAGTACAACGTCGGCGTCGCGGCGCGCGCCGACGTCGTCCAGGCCGAAACGCAGCTCAAGCAGGCGCAAGTGCAGGCGATCGACCTCGGCATCGCGCGCTCGCAGTTCGAACATGCGATCGCCGTGCTCGTCGGAAGGGCGCCGGCCGAATTCTCGCTGGCGGTCGAACCACTGAAGGTCTCGCCGCCGGCAATTCCGGTCGAGCTCCCGTCAACACTGCTCGAGCGCCGGCCCGACGTCGCGGTGGCGGAACGCCAGGCAGCCGCGGCCAACGCGCAGATCGGCGTCGCCGAAGCCGCATATTTTCCGAACTTGATGCTGTCGGCAAATGCGGGTTGGCAGAGTTCGACGTTTTCCAACATCCTGTCTGCGCCGAGCCGGTTCTGGTCGCTCGGAGCGCAGCTGGCCGAAACGATCTTCGATGGCGGCGCGCGCGAGGCGCAGGTTGCGCAAGCGCGCGCGGGATTCGATGCGGCCGCGGCGAACTATCGCCAGGTGTCGCTCGCCGCATTCCAGAACGTCGAGGACAACATCGCCGCGCTGCGCATCCTCGAAGCCGAAGCCGCGGCGCAGGCCGAGGCGGTCAAATCGGCCGAGCAGTCACTGGCGATCGCGCTCAACCAGTATCGCGCCGGTACCGTGAGCTACCTCAACGTCGTCACCGCGCAGACGACGGCCTACAGCAACGAACGCAACGCGATAAGCATTCTTGGCAATCGACTGACCGACAGCGTCGCGCTGGTCAAGGCGCTCGGTGGCGGCTGGGACGCCAACGACCTGCCGGCAGCCGGTGCGATCGACCTGCACTCGAACGCGCCGAAGCCGGGCGGCTGAGGCTTACTGGCGCCCGAAGCGTTTCGCCGAACGTTCGATCGCGCGCACGCGCTCGACCTGCCGATCTTTCGGCGGCGCCAGAGTGACCAGCGAATGAATCAGCGTGCGGGCCGCATCCGTGACCTGCTCGATGGCCCGGTTGAATGCGGCCTCGTTGATCTTCGACGGCGCGTTGAAACCGCTGAGCTTGCGCACGAACTGGAGCGCCGAAGCCTGGATTTCCTCTTCGGTCGCCGGCGGCTCGAAATTGAACAGCGTCTTGATGTTCCGGCACATGACGGTTTTCCGCATTGGGCACTGGCATACGATACAAGAGCAGGGCTGCGTCGATCCACACCCGCACGCAATTCAGCGCTCCGAAGGGATGCCCATTTTGCTCCCGCGTCGACGGCTACGCGGCGGCCTGGCCGCGCCGCGCGGCGAGCGCGATCGGCACGCCGAACAGGAACATGTGCACGAACAGGCCCGTTGCCAGGATCGCGAGCGGATACGATGGCTTGGTCGGGAAGCGCGAAAGCGGAATCACGACCAGGTTCATGAACGCGTATACGAACGCACCGAATGCCGCGCCGCAAGCGATCGGCTGGCGCACGAGCAGCGGGATGCGGCCGGCGGCGATTACATAAGCAGCCGCCCACAGAAACGACATGAAAAAGTGCAGGCCAAACCCGAGTGCCGCCGTCGGGGTGCCGCCGCTGTACGCGTCGCTTCCGAGCAAGCCGCTTGCCACCGACTGCAGGATCCGGCTCGGCGCGACGCCGCTGCGCAAGTTCGAAAAAATGATCGCGTAGGCGATGTCGAAAGCGCCTCCGACGAGACCACCCAGGATAATCGAAGCGATTTTACGATTCATGGTTTCGAGCGTTTCCCCTGACCCAGAGCGCAGACGGTAAAGCCCCGCCGCGGTGACTGCAAGGTCGTTGCGTCGCCGCGCCCGCCGTGCGATTCAACCGGCAAGAACGGCAACGCCAAATACCGGTTACTGCCGTTTCGAAGTCTCTCGGAGCCGCCGCGCCTGCCAAACAGTCACGCGGGTGCAGGGCCGCCGCCAAAGCGAACGATATTCGCGCTGACCATGCTGCCCACTATCGCCAGTTCAGCCGCCGCGATCGGCAGCTTGAAGCGGCGCGGACCGGCGCTTCCCGGATTGACGTAGAGCACGCCTTCGCGCTCGGTCACGGACGGCAAGTGCGAATGACCCGAGACTACAGCGTGCACGCCCTCGGCACGCGGGTCGATGTCGAGCTGCGCGATATCGTGGATGACATAGATGAGGATCCTGCCGACCCGCACCAGTTCCGTTTCGGCCAGCTCATCCGCCCAACTGCCATGGTCGTTGTTGCCACGCACGGCGGTCAGTGGCGCGAGCGCCGCGAGTTGTTCGAGGATATCGGGATTGCCGATGTCGCCGCCGTGCACGATGCGGTCGCAGCCTTCGAGAAATGCCCTGGCTTCCGGCCGCAGCAAACCGTGTGTGTCGGATATCAGGCCGACGCGCGTCATCGGCGCGCGCGGCAGCTTCGGCAGCTGAAGTCAGCGCGCCGATCCGCCGGCATCGTCAAGCCGTGCTCCGAATCGCATCCGGCTTGATCGCCTTGCCAGCGCCGGCGTGCCACTGCAGGCCGATCTCGCACAGGAACAGCGGAACGACCCACGACAGCCAAACGATGCCTGCACCGTCGCCGATGTCGCCGGCTCCCGGCACGCGGCCGACCAGGCGGCAAAGCACGAACGACCAGGTCAGCACGTAGCTGCGGATCATCCACGCGCGATGCGAATCGAAACGCTTGTTGCGCGCGGCCCGGAACGCCATGGCCGATGCCGCCATCCATGCGACCGCGAGCGAGGCCAGGGCAATGCCCATGTCGCTGATCGTCGCCAGGTGGAAGGTAAAGGCCCGGCTCTTGTCGTGCACTTTGCCCAGGGCAAGCACGAACGCGATCGGCGCGTTGACCGAACCGCCGATCAGATAGGAGTAGCCGAAGATCTTGTGGTAGCGAAAATGCCGGCGCGTGCTGCCGATGTACAGATTGGCCGCGCCGAGGAACAACATCAGCGTGCCGCCGAGCATGTGCAGGTAGACCAGGCCGAAATGTCCCGCGTGCTTGTCGGTATTGCCAAACCCGGCGACGGGTGCGGCGATCAGCCACCACGCCATGGCGCCGGTCATCAGAGCGCCGATCAGCAGAAGGCCGGGAAGCGAGAGCCACCAACCGCGTGCGTTGTCGGGAACAGGCAACGTGCTCATGCAGTCAACGTTCCGGGCCGGCAACTCGAAGTGCTTTGGAGTGTAGCGCAAGTGTCGCCGTTGCCTCCAGCGATGGCGCCCTTACTGCGGATGGCCGTCCGACGGCGGGATCCGCGGTTCGACTGACGCCTCGTCAGGACTCTTCGAACTGCGCCGTGCCGATGCGAACATCGGCGATCCAGTTGCGCGCGCGGCGGGCAAGCCGCGACTGCATGTCCTCGCCTTCGAAGTCGGCCGCGCCGCGGCGAAGCCGCGATGGATCGACGCCTTCGAACACATTGACATTGACCACGGCATAGCGGTGATTGCCGATCTCGCTGGTGACGAACGGCACCGCGCCGCAGTTCGCGCAGACGTGGAACGTGGCGGTCCGCGTGCCGAACGCATACGGCGAAACCAGAGCCGCATCGCGCAGCCTGACGGCGAGGCGCGCTTTCGGATTGGACGTCCAGACACCTCCATGCTTGACGCAGAAGGAACAACCGCAGGCGCGCGCCGGAATTTCGGGCGACTGATCCGGCCAGTCGAGCGTGAAGGCGATATTGCCGCAGTGACACTTGCCGTCGATGCGCATCGCTGCTCCGACTCAGGGTTTGGCCGCGGGCGGCTTGTTCGCCTTGAGGCGCAGCGTGATCAGGCTTTCGGTAATGCGAAACACTTCCTGGATATCGGCAAATGTCGTCGTCGGATCGTTGTTGTAGTCCATCAACCGATGATCGTAGTTCCTCTCGGCGGTGATTTCGTCGATCACGAAGCGCATCTCCTGCAACGCGGCGCCGCGATGCTCGAAATTCCTGCCCGACTGGACCGTTGCCGTTTCGAGCGCGCAGTACAGGCTGAAGGTCTTCGCGTCGGCGGGACATTTGCGGTTGTCGGCACGATTCCATTTGGCCGGGGAGTCGAGCAGCTTGCGCGCACGCTGCACGATCTGCAGGTCCGCCGTGGTCACTGGCGGCCGCGCATCGGAATCGTCGGCGCTTGCCGGCTGGGTTGCGGGCGCCTGTGACGCGGCAGCGAGCGGCAACAGCGCGACGGAGAACAGACAGGTAATGCGCGCGCCCGAGCGTGAGTTCTTCATATCGATTCCTGCTGAATGATGTACGCGTCGACGCTCGACGTCGTTGCCTCGGTCTTGTTTTTCGGCCATGGTCAGTCCTTGCTGCCCGGCACGCTGTCGACCGGGCGAAGTTGTTCGGCCAGCGATCGCGTATTCTCGTTCACGACGTTGCCGGAATGAAGCGTCGACTTGCGCTCGATCAGCATGATCAGGCACTCCTGTTCGGCAACCGGATTGTGCTGGACGCCTTTCGGCACGACGAACATGTCGCCTTCATTGAGCGTGGCGGAGCCCGATTCCATCTCGATGCGCAGGCGTCCCTTGAGAATGAAGAAAAGCTCGTCTTCGTGCTCGTGGTTGTGCCAGCCGAATGTGCCGTGGACCTTGGCGACCTTCACGTATGAGTCGTCGAGTTCGCCGACGACTCGCGGCGACCACAATTCGGCAAGGGATTCGGCAACCTGCCTCGGCGATGCGACGCGCTGCATGGCGGCTCCTGTTCGCTGGCCTGACATCAGCCTACGCGTTGCCACGTCAACGTGCGAGTGACTTCGGTCCCGTCGGCGGCCGTGGTCTGGAGCCTGATGACGAGCGTGTCGTCCCGGACTTCCATCGCACGCGTGAGCACGGAGCCGACATTTTCAGGTGACAGCGCGGCCAGCAGAGTCTGGGTCACCGTGGCGTTCGCGTCGTCGATCGTGTACGTGCCGAAGTACGCGTCGTATCCGCCTTGTGCGCGGCTGTTGTTCTTCGCGCCGCCCGGTCCGTCCGGAATCATGACCGAACGGTCGCGCCGCATGAACTGCGCGGCGAAGTGACCGCTGCGGTCGTAGATCAGCAGCGCGACAGGATCTTCTCCGAGCGACGGCTCGGCCCGGCGTTCGCCGGCCGCGGTCATGTCGACGCGCGACTGCAGCTGCCAAGTTCCTGGGAGCGTGGTGGACAAGGCCGGGGCGCGAATGGATCTGGAAGTTGTCATGTCATCAGAACCGGTTCAATGACGGGACCGCATGTGGGTTGCGCAAGCGCTCGGTGCAGGCAGAAAGCGCGGAATCCTGTCGTCACGGTATTGCCGCGGACAATATCCGGATAGCGCACGCGGGCTACAAAGCAGAACCTACGCGGGCCGCTTTCGCACGACTTCTTCGACCGCGAGGCCGATCGCCAGAATCCTCTGATCGGTATTTTGCGTGCCGGCGATCATCAGGCCGACCGGTGCGCTGCCGGGATCCTGGCACGGAACCGAAAGCGCGCATCCATCGAATGCGTTGACGATCGATGTATTGCGCAGCATGCGGCCGTTGAAGCGAAAATAACTCTCGTCATCCTTGCTCGCTTCGGCGATCGTCGGCGCGGTTTCGGGCGTGGTCGGCATCAGCATTGCGGCGTAATCGCCGGCAATGGCGTTGATCGTGCGAATGAAGCGCTGGCGCAATTGCAGCAGGTCGATGTAGTCGGCCGCGCTCATCGTTTCGCCGGGCCGGATGCGCATGATCACGCGCGGATCGTATTTTTCGGCGCCATCCGTGATCCATCGACGGTGCCACGCAAACGCCTCGGCGCTGACCAGCGAGCCGCGCGAGCTCACCGTGGCGGCCTGTGCGAACTCGGCCATGGGCAGTTCGACGATCGTTGCACCGGCGGTCGACAAGCGGGCAAGAGCAGCGGCGAACGCGCTCGCCACGGCCGGCGAAAGGTCATCCTGAAACACGGTTCTGGGCACGGCAAAGCGCAAGCCACGCAGCTTGGCGGGCGCAGCAGCGCCGCCGGTTTCCGCAGCCAGCGCCTGGTCGAGCAATACGCAGTCGGCGACGGTTCTGGCGATTGGTCCGGCAGAATCCAGCGAGAACGACAGCGGCAATGCGCCGTCGAGCGGCACACGTCGCGCGGTCGGCTTGAAACCGACGAGTCCGTTCAGAGCCGCGGGAATGCGCACCGAGCCGCCGGTATCGGTGCCGATCGCGCCGGCTGCCATGCCGTCGCTGACCGAGATCGCTCCGCCGGATGTGGAACCGCCGGGAATGCGGCCGGCCGCGCGGTCGAAAGCATTTTTCGGCGTGCCGTAGTGCGGGTTGATGCCCAGGCCCGAGTAGGCGAATTCGGTCAGGTTGGTGCGGCCGATGATTATTGCGCCGGATCTCTTCACGCGTTCGACGACCGCCGAGTCGTGCGTTGCCGGCGGCGTACCGACCAGCACGGTCGAGCCGCCGAGCGTGACGACGCCGGCCTCGTCGAACAGGTCCTTGATCGAAACCGGAATGCCGGCGAGGGCAGGCAGCCGCGCGCCGGCGCGGCGCTGCGCGTCCACACGATCGGCAGCGGCCAGCGCCTCATGCTCGTGGACGCGAAGGAACACGCGCTTGCCTTCGCCTTGCGGATCGTTGATCGCAGCGAGCGATTGTTCGACGAGCTCGCGGCTGGTGATCTTCTGGCTTGCCAGAAGGCGTGACAACTCGAAGATCGTCATCGTCGCGAGTTCGCGGCCCTGGCCGTTGTGTGCATGAGCAGTGCCCATGTGCCCGAGCGCGCTGCCGGCAATTGCAGCGGCACCCAAGCGGGCGGAATCGTGCAGAAAGTCTCGACGATCCTGGTTCATGTGCGCTTCCGGTTTGCGTGGCGGCCGACTCAAGCCGTCACTTGCCTGGGGGTGCTCGAACGAGTCGAAGCAATAATGTAACCGAAACCGCGAGCACGACCGCTGCCGCCACAACCTCGAAGGCGATCGTCGCGTTCATCGCCAGCGTGTGCGCCGATACCGGCGCACGCGAATAATGATCGAGTCCGGCGAAGCCGAGCGCAGCATAGGCGGAGATCAGAACCAGCCCGGGCACGCGGCGTCCGGACATGGCAAGGGCAACGCCAGCTGCCCCGACCAATGTCACGGCAAGCCAGGATACGTAGACCTTCGAAGAAGTCAGCCAGGCCGGCAGGTTCGGGTATTCGGAGATGAACCGCGCATTGTGGGCAAAGTGAATCAGGCTGGCAGCGCAGTAGATGGCGAGCAACGCGAACAGATAGCCTGGAATGCGGGTGGACGAACGGTTCCGGATCACGGATGGGTCACCCTTGGGTAGTCACGTGAGCAGTCGTGCCGGCGGTCATGTGCGCAATCATGTTCCACGCGCGCCGTCGGTTTGATGCCGCACTGCCCGATAGACCGGGTAGCTCGCCACCAGGAACATGATCGCGTAAAGGCTGTTGACCGGATTGCTGACAATGTAGGCGACAAACAAGGCTACCGCCAGCACCAGCATCGAAGCCGGCGCGTACGGATAGCCCCAGGCACGATATGGCCGCGGCGCGTCCGGTTCGCGCCAACGCAGGATGAATAGCGATCCGATCAGCAGGATCACGATCGTGACGGCAAAAAATTCGGAAATCGCCAGCAGCATTTCGAACGAGCCGATCAGCGCCATCAGGATCGCCGGCACTACCGTGCAGGCCAACGCGACCGTCGGCGTGCCCTTGTCGTTGACGGAAGCAGCCTTGCGCCAGAACAAACCGTCGCGGCCAAGCGCCAGCAGCACGCGCGGCACGAACATCAGCAGCGCGTTGAGGATGCCGACGATCGACAGCAGCGCCAGCGCGGTGACGACCTGGCCGCTGCGCGCGCCGAAGATCACGTTGATCGCGTCGGCGCCGGCAAACTTCGAGCTTGCCATGACCCGCATCGGCAGCACGTACAGCAATGCGGCGTTGACCAGCAGGTAGATGACGATGATCAGCGCGATCCCGCCGAACAGCGAACGCGGGATGTTGCGCTGCGGGTCGGTATCCTCTTCGGCGAAGTAGATCACGGCGTTCCAGCCGCCGAACGCGCTGAGCACCAGCTGGAACGACAACACGCAGGCGATGATCGTCGCCAACGTGCCGTTTGCCAGCGCGGCCGGCGCCGGCGTCGAATCGGCAAACTCGCCGTGGCCGCCAAACAGGAAGGCGGCGGCGACGAACGCCAGCAGCGCCAGTGCCTTGAGAACGCTCGCGATCTTCTGCGTCTGGCTGCCGGCACGCAAACCGCTCCAGTTGATCGCTGTCAGCAGCAACAGGATCGACACGGCGAACAGCTGCACGTTGCCCGGAAACGGCGCAAACAACGACGACATGTATTCGCCGAACACGATCGTCATGAACGACAGCGGCAGCGTGTTGAGCATCCAGTCGCTCCAGCCGACGACGAAACCGCCGTAGTCGCCGTACGCGCGACGCGCGTAGACGTAGGGTCCGCCGGCGCGCGGCATCATCGTCGCCAGTTCGGCCGTGTTGTTTGCCGCGAGCAATATACACCAACCACCGAGCGTCCACACCAGCAGGATCAGCCAGCCCGAACCCAGGTGCGCCGCCACCGCGCCCGGTGAGCGCAGGATGCCGACGCCCA
>Ga0157372_10009386_pt1 | contig 10408 bp, 6 predicted proteins | sample C55metaG_FD_115307 | JGI IMG/M metagenome (GOLD analysis project Ga0157372, IMG submission 115307) | Corn rhizosphere microbial communities from Kellogg Biological Station, Michigan, USA - C5-5 metaG | ecosystem: Host-associated > Plants > Roots > Rhizosphere > Soil | place: USA: Michigan...
CCAATGCGCCGCCATTCAATAGGGCTAACTGAACAGGAAGCAGAACAAAGAGTTAAAGACGTATTGACTAATGTAGGGTTGCTGCACACTATAGATATGATGCCGTCTGAGCTTTCTGGAGGTATGATGAAAAGAATTGCATTGGCCAGAACTATGATCCTGAAGCCAGATATCATATTGTACGATGAACCTACGGCAGGGCTAGACCCTATAACAGGCAAAGAAATTACCACATTGATCATGGATATAAAGAAGAAATACGGCACTGCAGCAATCATAATTTCTCATGATATGAAATGTGTTAAGGCAACGGCTGATAATATCGTGCTATTGCTAAACGGCAAAAATTATAAAGAAGGAAGCTATTCAGTATTTGAGATGTCAGATGACCCTTATATACGTCAATTTTTTGAGTAGATTATGGAAAATAAAACAATAAACAATATAAAACTTGGCATATTTATTATCTCGGGATTATTGATTCTTGTAGTGTCTTTATATCTTATCGGCCAAAATCAAAACTTCTTTGGCTCAAATTTTTCACTCGTTGCCAGATTCCGAAATGTAAATGGGCTAATGCCAGGTAATAATGTACGATTTTCAGGTATTCAGTGTGGCACAGTGAGGGGCATAGATATTATAAATGACACAACCATTGAGGTACGCATGTCTATCAATCAGAAAACCAGCGCATACATCCGCAGCAATGCACATGCTGCAATAGGGTCGGAGGGATTGATGGGCAATAAAGTGGTCAATATATTTCCCGGTAGTTCAGATGCACCTATCATTAAGGACGGTGGCATATTGCGTACGGGTGCGGAAAAAGGGCTGGATGATATATTAGGAACATTATCAGCCACGGGCGATAATGCATTAGCTATATCCTCGAGCCTAAAGAAAGCATCTGACAAAATTAATGGAAGCCCTGCATTCACTGAATTGCTTGCTGATACTACACTGGCTTTGAACGTCCAACGTAGTTTGAGCAATATCTGCAGTGCATCGGAGCAAATTCGTGAGGCTTCGGTTACTATTAACCGAATGATTGAAGGCATCAAACAGGGAAAAGGTGCAGCAGGTATCTTATTGAATGATTCCAAGACGGAAACCAATGTTGCGCAGATTATTGCGCATATAAATAATGCTTCCGAACGGGCAGATAAATTAATCACCGGCCTGGATACTTTGGCTCAAGACTTAAGAGCAGACTTAAACCAAGGGACCGGTACAGCGCACCTGCTGCTTAAGGATTCATTTATAGTAAACCAGCTACAGCATAGCATTGATAACATAGACAAGGGTACAGGTGCATTCAATGAAAGTATGGAAGCACTGAAGCATAATTTTCTATTACGCGGATATTTCAGGAAACAGCAACGTAAAAAGAATAAATAAACCTAATGCTTCCGTCATTAGAAATTTTACTTTACAAGCGAAATATCGCCTTTCAAAAATGTTCGCTCACCATTTGAGCATTGTATTTCCAGGTAATAGACAAATACATCCGGAGATAAGCTGTGGAACTTATAAGTTCCATCCCATCCCGAGGCTTCATCATTAGGCTTGAAATTGTATTTTTCAAATAATAGCTCTCCCCATCTGTCATAAACTCTCATAACATTTATGAGGTTAACACCTTTGGCAGATGGATAGAAGCGGTCATTTAGTCCATCTCCATTTGGGGTAAATGTATTAGGTACGAATACAAGGGTACCATCACATGCCACGCGAATAGTGATCTCATCAGAGGCGATACAAATTGAACCGTTTGATACAATTGCCTTGTAAGTAACTGTACTATTAACGGTAGCTACGGGAGTGTAACAATCAGTGCAAGAAAGACCTTCAGCAGGTGACCATTTTATACCTGTTGCATTTGTTACTGATGGCTGTAATTGAAATGATGCGCCTGGTACGCCTTCCAGGTCTGGTCCTAATTCGATTGTTGGCCGTGGATGTACAGTTACTGATTGATATAATGTGTCTTGAAAACATTTATTCTCGGTAATGATCACTTTGTATTTTAAAGAACTATCAGGAGCCGCAACTGGTTCTGCAATCTGATTATTATTCAAATAGATGTTAGGCATCCATACGTAGCTTGTACCGCCGTTAGCGTATAGTTGAACTGAATCTCCTATGCAGATATCCATGTCCTTGCCTGCTGAAACGGGAACTTTAGGTATTACCTCGATATTAACAAAACCGGTATCCGGGCAGTCATAGATATCTGTTCCTGAAACCTGGTATACTGTTGAGGCCTGTGGAGTGGCAAGTGGCGAAGCGCAATTAGCACATGATAACCCTGATGGTGGTGTCCATAAATATGATTTTGCGCCGCCTGCTTTAAGCTTAACTGTTTGATATACACATATTACAGTGTCCGGGCTGACGGCTATAGCTGTATGTGGTAATAGGTCTATCTGCAGGCTATCTGACCTGGTGCAACCGTTCGCATCTGTTACTGTAACACTGTGCCATCCTGATGTTAAATTAATAGCAGTATCACTGGTTTGTTTTGGATATGTATTCCAACTAATGCTGTATAGTGGTGTGCCACCCGATATATTTACAAGGGCAGAGCCGTTTGCCATACCATAGCAGGTTTTAGATAATTCCGCCGGTGATATTACGAGCATGTCCGGCTGCGTAATTGTATCTATCGATTGGACCAAACACCCTTTAGCATCCTGAACAGTTATTGCATAACTGCCTGCTTTTAGATTCGTAATTGTTGCTGTAGTTTGTGTTGGTGTAGTGTTCCATGTGTATATATATGGTGGCGTTCCTCCCGTTGCATTAACGCTAAGATTGCCATCATCTTCTCCGAAGCAACTTACGTGTTTTTTTATTTGATTTAAAGCCAGGGCTGTAGGTTGTGAAATGTTGACAGTGTCTGATTTTTTACAACCAAAACTATCGGTTATTACAACAATATAAGTGCCGGCAGAAAGCTTACTAATGCTGGCCGTTGCAAGTGAAGGTGTCGTATTCCAGTTGTATGTATAAGGTGCTACTCCACCATTAGCAGCGATGGTTGCAACGCCAGTGCTATCACCAAAGCAGTTTACATCGTTTTTGCTTTTAATAGTCACAAGTGCACCTGGCTGGGTAATAACAATAGTATCTTGTCTTGTACAGCCTTTTGCATCTGTTAGCACTACAATATAGTTACCTGCAGAAAGGCTGTTAATTGCGGCTGTTGTCTGAATGGGTACTGTATTCCAGCTATAAGAATACGGTGATGTACCGCCTGATGCATTAATAGCTGCCGAGCCATTATTGTTGCCGAAACAACTAACATCAGCTTTGCTTTTTACTGTATTAAGTATAGGGGGCTGTGCAATTGCTACAGTGTCATTTTTTGTACAACCTAGACTATCTGTCAGGGTTACTACATAAGTTCCGGCAACTAGGCCGGTTGCTGTTGCGGTATTTTGAGCAGGTGTTGTATTCCAGCCATATGTATAAGGTTGAGTTCCTCCGGATCCATTTATTGTAGCTGTACCGGTATTGCCACCGAAGCAGCTGACATCGGTTTTAGTTTTGCTTGAAGTGATTGCTGCAGGTTGATTAAGTGTGATCGTGTCTGTTTTAACACAGCCGAAACTATCAGTAATAGTAACAATGAATGTTCCTGCAGATAAGTTTGTAGCTACAGATGTAGTTTGCACAAGTACTGTATTCCAGCTATAGCTGTAAGGATAAATTCCTCCTGTAGCTGTTATCGTTGCAGTTCCATCATTACCTCCAAAACAACTGATATTCTTTTTGCTTTTTATTGTATTAAGTTGTGTATGCTGCGTTATCAAAACAGAATCTGTTTTTGCACAGCCATTAGCATCAGTTAAAGTTATAACATAGTTACCGGCAGATAGATTAATGATTGCAGCAGTTGTTTGGGCTGGTACTGTATTCCAGCTATAGTTGTAAGGTGCTGTACCTCCATTGGCGCTAATAGCAGCGCTTCCGCTATTGCTTCCATAACATCCGGCATTGTTTTGCACTTTTGTCATACTCAGTACAGATGGTTGAGCGATAATAACTGTGTCACTTTTAGAACAGCCAAAACTATCTGTTACAGTCAGGGTATAAGTGCCTGCCGATAAATTTGTTGCTGTTAAAGTGTTTTGTGTAGGACTGGTATTCCATGCATAGCTATATGGGATTTTTCCTCCTGATATATTAGCAGTAGCTGAACCATTGCTGCCTCCGAAGCAGCTAACATTTGTTCTTGATTTAGTTATTGTTATTCCTTGCGATTGTATTATGTTAGTGGTATCATTTTTTGTACAGTTTTTTGCATCCGTAATTGTAACGACATAGGTGCCTATACCCAGGTTATTAATTGAAGCTGTTGTTTGGATTGGTAGTGTGTTCCAGCTATATGTATATGGCGCAGTGCCTCCTGAAGCTATAATGCTTGCGGTGCCATTATTTCCGCCGAAGCAGCTAATGTCTGTCTTGGTTTTGGTATTGCTAATTGCAGTTGGCTGCGATATTGTAACCGTATCTACCTTAATGCATCCTTTGGCATCTGTTACTGTTGCAATATACATTCCAGCATTAAGATTACTTATTACTGCTGTTGTTTGGGCAGGGCTTGTATTCCAGCTATAGCTATAGGGAGTAGTGCCACCTGATACTGTGATACCTGCTGTGCCATTGTTACCCCCAAAACAACTAACATCATTCTTAGTTTTTGCATTGCTGAGTGCAGTTGGCTGCGTTATTATGATAGTGTCGGTTTTATAGCATGCATTAGAATCGGTTATTGTAACTATGTATGTTCCTGCGTTTAAGTTATTAATTGTTGCGGTAGTTTGTGCCGGAATTGTATTCCAGTTATAGCTGTAGGGGGTGGTACCGCCCGATGCGGTAACACCAGCCGTTCCTGTGTTGGCACCGAAGCAGTTAATGTCTGTTTTTGTTTTGATATTATTAAGTGCTGCAGGTTGTGTTATTGTAACTGTATCTGTTTTTGTGCAGCCCCTGGCATCTGTAACTGTTGCAACATACGTTCCTGCAATGAGATTGTTAATAGAAGATGTTGTTTGAGCAGGAGTTGTATTCCAGCTATATGTATAGGGACTAGTGCCATTGTTAACGGTAATTGAAGCAGAGCCTGTATTACCTCCGTAGCATCTTGCATCGGCCTTTGTTTTGGTTATACTTAACGCTCCGTTTTGTGTAATGGTTATAGTATCTGTTTTAGAGCATCCCTTTGTATCAGTTGTTACTACTATATAGCTTCCCGCGGAAAGGTTACTAATAGATGATGTTGTTTGTACTGGTGTCGTGTTCCAGCTATAAGTATAAGGAGGCGTGCCCCCTGATGCACTTATTAATGCTGTACCATTATTCCCGCCAAAGCAATTGATGTCTGTTTTGCTTTTGGTTGTTACTAAGGCGGTGGGTTGCGTAATTAATGCGCTATCTGTCTTTTTACATCCAAAGCTATCGGTAACCGTTACTGTATAGCTTCCGGGTGTAAGGTTATTCAGGGCAGAGCCCGTTTGGGCCGGAGTTGTATTCCAGCTATATAAATAGGGCGATTTTCCGCGATTCACTGTTGTGCTTATGCTTCCGTTATTGCCTTCGAAACATAATATGTTTTGAGCGGTTAAACTCAAACTAAGCGAATCAATACCAATATTTACGGTGTCTTTTTTAGTGCAGCCATTCGAATCAGTCACAGTTATATAATAGCTTCCCGACGTTGAAGGGCTGGCCACGGGGTTGGCGCATGTAGTACAGCTTAAGCCGGTAGATGGTGTCCAACTATAAGTAAGCGGACCTACATTTGTTAAACTACCTGCGGATAATTGCAGACTACTGTTTTGGCAAATGGTAGTATCTTTTGTGGCGTTTAAAGGAATATTAGTGACGGTAACCGTTGTATAGAGAGTGTCAGGGCAGCCAAAGCCTGTATAGGGAACAAGAACCACAGCGTATTTTGTGGTCACTTGTGGTGTTACCATTGTTACTGTTTGGCCGGAATCAATAGTGTGTGTAAGGGTGGAGTCTTTCCAGTAGTATTTCCAGAATCCCGGAGGGGCGGTTAGTGTTATAGTTGGAGAAGAGCTGCAGATGACACCGCTTATCTGGAATAAGCCACAATTCATATCGACATAGCCATAGCCAAAGTGACCTCCTTGTGCACAGTCGCCGCTGGCAAAATCAATGGCTACCTTTTTTCCTGCATAACCCGATAAATTTATACTAGCTGTTGTCCAAGGTTTATACCATACCATCGTGTCTGCTGTTGACCGGGAAAAGCCAGGTAAATTGGAAGTAGCTACATAAGTAAACTGGGTACATGGTATAACGGTGTTAGTTAGAGAATCGAATGCCTTAACTTCAAACCTTGGCTGATCTGAAGCAGGATGACCGGGATCCTCAAATACTACGGCATATCTGAATATTACACTATAGTTATTTACACCGCTAGGCACTGTTACATAGTAACGAGCACGTTCAGCTTCTGCGCCACCATACATATTCCCTAATTTTAAAGAATAAACCCCGCCTCCCGGTGCCACAATTGGAAAATTGCCAAAGGCATCTGTTCCTGTGCCCGACGTTAGTGTATGGCGTAATGTAACAGGGCCAGATAACGTAGGCGTGTTAATAGGGCAACAGCCGCCTGAAGGAGGTGTGCCGGTATACAATCTCCAATTATTGAAATTGCCTAACTCAAAGTCCAGGTTAGGTGGACAAGAAAATGACTGAGCGTTTGCGCCGAAGTTTATAGCTATCGCATGGATGCATAGTAAGATTATGCATTTTAATGATCTCATCTCTCTAGTTTTATTACTAATGGTATTAGTTAAAATTTCTCCTCCCACGCATTCGGTGTACGTGTACATGTATTCTAAAAATGCAAATATAGTTATTTAACTGTAAGGTAAACAATTATTTATATAGTAAAACTAAACATAATATATATTATTTTCATTCATTTGATAAATAGCATATGCAAATGAGGATAGTCAAAAGTCGACTTGATCCAAATCAAGGGCTTCGCTGATTGCAATCAAATAATATGACTAACCCCCATTGTATCATTGCATTCAATTCAATGTAAAATTGTAGTCATGAGAAAATATCTTTTCTGTTTCGTGCTAATACTGATGTCTCTTGGGGCCGTAGCTCAGGATACAAAAGAAGCTGTTGCGATCAATTATATAGATGGGCTTCTTACTCAGGGAATCCATAAGCTGGAGATACTAGAGAAGAATATCTCTCCTGATCTTAAGCAAATCGTATTACGTTATCGAAAAGCAATATCCGACAGCATGGACTGGTATCAGAGGTATTCCCAGGAAAATAAGGATCAGAATCCTCTGCCTTACCATATAAACTTTGGAATCAGCCAAGCCGAGTACGATAGAATGAATAAGGAATTTCCAATTCAAAAAATGAAAGTAAAAAGCTCACGGGCAATTACTATCAATAAAACTGATGAGAAGCTAAACTTCAAAGGCGACGGGGACTTTACAATCTTCAATACGGTAGTGGTAGATACTAAAAACAAAACGATACTCGTAGACGATCAATTGATACCCTATGTAGGAGAGTTTGCCGAAGGTGAGTCTTCAGGCTTTGGCCCATGGAAAGGCTACAGATGGAAACTTGAAACTGGTAGTATGGACGATATAAAAGCGTTTAAGCAAACTGATTACAATCTTATAGACATTACTATTGGTAAGACGCTTGAAACAAACAAAATCGTAGTTCAATATAAAACGATCTCTGTTGAGGGCGGTACCCCGAGGATAAATGGATCACTCACCGGATATTTAAACTAGCTAATAAAGCCATTAATAGTATGAAAAAAATAGTATTGCTTTTTATCTTAGGTATTACCTTTCTAAATGTAAATGCACAAAAACAAAAAAGTGCAATTTCCATTGGCCCTGCTACGCTAAATTTTCATTTAGAACAAGGACAAAGCAGTACACAAACAGTATATATATATAATAAATTAAGCAAGCCATACAGCTTCACCCTGGATATTAGTGATTGGGGGCTTGATTCTGCAGGTAAAGACGTTTTTATGGATGTGGGAAATCATCCGAATTCTTGTGCAAGATGGATCACCTTAGATCGAAAATCAATTGAGGTACCCGGTAATTCACGGGAAGGGGTAGATGTAACCTTAACAATCCCTGATTCTGCATATGCGGTAAAAGAAGCGCGATGGGCAATGTTGAATATTAATCTTACAAGTGAGCGTAAGGCACCCAGGCAAATTGGGGCTGTGGACCTGGCAGTTTCAAAAAGCCTTGCAGTAGGTGTACGAATCTACCAGGTTCCGAATTCGCCCCAATTAACCAAGGAAATGAAGATGACTGATTTCAGAGCGCTGAAAGATAGTAATCACTATCGTATAGAAAGCAAAAATACCGGTTCAACAATGCTTCGTTGTCATTATTCTATAGAGTTGTCTTCACAGGAAACAGGTGAAAAGATAACGGTAGGCCCTGAGGAGGCATTGGTATTGCCAGGGCAAAATAGGTTTGTTGACCTCAAGTTGCCCGACTCTTTAGCTAAAGGTAAGTATACTGCTATTGCACTTATTGAAACAGGAGATGATGAAGTGCCGCTTGAGGCTGCGCAAACAGAAATTGAAATTAAATGAGTCACCATGAAATTTTATATCTGCATACTATTGATAATACGCTCGTTTCAATCTTATTCGCAGATTGCAGACCCAGAAAGCTTGAATGTATTTATCAATAAACCGCTCACTGTATCTTATAGTTCCATTGACGAGCTATGCTTGCCAAAAGTTATTAATAATGCCATTGCATTAAAATTAAAGGTCAAAGAATATAATAAGAGTATTTCGGCCCAGGTTAATTTCAATAATATAAATCAGGCTGATGTGCCTCCTGGCTGGGTAACTTTAAAACTGATCTCTCAGGATTCCTACAATGCAATAATCAATAAATATGAAACTGCTCTGTCCTCAACACCAACATTATTATTTACCCAACCTGGCTCAACTGATAACGAGCCGCAATTTTTCACCTTCTATTTTGATATTGTGCTAAGCCCGCAATATGTTTTTATAAATCCATCTAGTTACAATTATTCAATAACTTTTACAATGACAGAACAATGAAAAAGTTATTTATAGTTTTTTTATTTACGCCTGTTCTTGCCTTTTGCCAACGTCCAAAAGATCCGCCTGTTTCACAGTCTGTGCAGGGAAGCATTGTAATTCCTCCGTTGATGAGTTTGAGCGTAACAGCTATGGACGATCAGACAATAACAATGCGAAATATGGAAGAGATGTCTTTTGGAAGATCAATACCTTCATTTTATAAACTAAAAGTAAAAAGCAATAAGCCCTGGTCACTAAATGTAAGAGCCGATAACAAAAATTTTTCACCCTCTCCGATGGGGTCAAATAATTTTCCAACAAGCACACTCTATCTTAAAGAATCGACTGAAAGCAACTATACAAGTCTATCAAATATACCCAACACAATTATCAGGAGTAGTAATAATAAAATAGAAAACGACTACTTAATTGATTTAAAAATCGGTTCCTCTCTTAATTACAATGGAGGCAATTACATTGCTAATCTTATTTTTACTATCGGACCATAATAATTGCTTCTTATAATTTGCCCATTGGAAAAACACCCGGCCAAAAACAGCCGGGTGTCGTCGTATTTAAGCGCAACAAACACAATGTTTCCATTTACATAGGGCCTTGTATGTGTCAAGTTAACAAGTTAATCGTTATTGAATTGCAAAATTTGTTTGTATTGGGTAACATACGTTTTGACTTATAATTGTTGAAAACATGTTAATATGTGTTGATAATGTGGCTTATAATTTTCAATGTGTGAATGATTTAATTTTTTTCGTTCATTGAAATGATTGCCAGATAAGGAATACGCCAGCAAGATTTAGGTCATTTATATTTTAGCGTTAAAATGTCATTAACTCATCCCGGGAAATTGAAAATAATTCCCTATGAAATGATTCTATTTATAACGCTGTATACAATATTTTAATGTTTAATTGATGTGTTAAGTTGCATATGGGTATAGCTTTTCATTTAAGTTATCAGCTAAACTGTTTTGTGGCAAAATGCAAGTTTCTAATTTTTTAGAAAAACGGTACAAACTTGTGAATAATGTCATTCCCGCTAGTTAAGGTTTTGTTAGAGGTTTGTGTCATCAAAGCGCTATTGATACAAACACAAATTTTTTAACTAACAAAAATTACCAAAATGAAAAAAGTCGTATTTACAGCAGCTATCGCATTGTTAGCTCTGACAAGTAAAGCACAAGTTAACGCTAATGACCAAACTCCAGGTACAGTAGACAATGTAACACTGGTTGGAAGCCTTGGTATCGTAGACATGATAGACCTGGTTCCTGAA
>Ga0157372_10009387_pt1 | contig 10408 bp, 9 predicted proteins | sample C55metaG_FD_115307 | JGI IMG/M metagenome (GOLD analysis project Ga0157372, IMG submission 115307) | Corn rhizosphere microbial communities from Kellogg Biological Station, Michigan, USA - C5-5 metaG | ecosystem: Host-associated > Plants > Roots > Rhizosphere > Soil | place: USA: Michigan...
GCTCCGCCTCGGGCAGACCGAGCTTGTCGAGACGGGCTTCAAGGCCGGAGATGGCGTCGCGGCGCAGCATCTCCGCCTCAGCCTCGCGATCGCCGGCGAGGCTTGGCAGAATCGGCTTGCGGCCCGGCGCGGCGACCGCGCAGCGCTGGGCGACGACGAGCGTGTTGGCGATCGCCTCCGGCAGGTCTTCGAACAGGGCCTGCATCGCCTCGGCCGGCTTGATCCACGCGTCGGGCGACGATTTCGGCCGATCAGCAGATTCGAGATAGGAGGAGTTGGCGATGCACAGCATCGCGTCGTGCGCGGGATGGAAGTCGGGCTCGGCGAAGCAGGCCGGATTGGTCGCGACCAGCGGCAGATCGCGCGCATAGGCGAGATCGATCAGCGCCTCTTCGGCGGCTTCCTCGACCGCATCGCCACGCCGCGCGAGTTCGAGGTAGAGGCGGCCGGGGAAAATCTGTTCGAGCCGGGAGAGGTAGCGTTCGGCGGCGTCCTGCTGGCCCTCGGCGAGCAGGCGCGCGAGAGCGCCCTCCCCGCTTGCGGTGAGCGCGATCAGCCCGTCGCTGCGGCCGACCAGGGCCTCAAGCAGAACATGCGCGTCCTCATGCGGCGGGCGGTCGAGATGCGCGGCAGAGACGAGCGCGCAGAGATTGTCATAGCCCTTCTCATCCTGCGCATAGAGGGCCAGCCAGTCGATGACCGGCGCCTTGCCTTCCGCCCCACCCGGCCGGGCGACACCGAGCATCGTGCCGATGATCGGCTGCACGCCCGCTTTCTTGGCGGCGTCGCTGAAGGCCATGGCGCCGTAGAGACCGTTGCGGTCGGTGATGGCGGCGGCGGGAAAACCCAATGCGCGCGCGCGGCTGGCGATCGCCTTGGGATCGATCGCGCCTTCCAGCATGGTGAAGGCCGAGAAGATGCGAAGCGGCACGAAGTGGTTGGCGGCCATCCGCCCTATGTATGCAGCGCGCCCGGCGAGGGAAAGCGCCGCGGCCGACCTATCCACAGCTAAGATCGGCCGGCGCGCCTTTTTTCGCTCATCATGCGGCGGCGCTCGCCGATCGAAAGCGCGCGCAGGCGTGCACTTTCCTTCTCGCTCTTCAGGCCCCGCGAAAAGGTGAAGCAGGCGAGCACCAGGATCGAAAGCAAGGCAAGCTCGACCAGATGGTTGATGGTGAGATGGGGCAAAAGAGCGAGTGCGAAGAGATGGTCGAGGTCGTGCAGCGATATCGCGCGCACGATCGTATAGCCGGTCAGCAGGCCGGCGGCGACGAGCGCCACGCGCACCGAGCGATCGGCGCGGCGGAAGCTGACCAAGGCAATCAGGAGCGCGAGCCCGCCGAAGCTGGCAATCGCCGCGATCAGGCCGATCTGGAGGCCGCGGCGCTCGCCATACACCTCATCAACGAGGAGCAGGCTGCGCATGACGGAGGCGGCCATCGCCTGCAGGCCGAACTGGCGCGAGATGCCGAGCAGCAGAAGCAGGACGCCCATCGCCGTCCAGACGCGCCGCCGCGAGCGGCCCTGCGAAAGCTGGCGCACGCCGGCCGCGCCCGTGGTCACGCTGGCGCGCGCGTTGAGCAGACAAAACCATGCGGCGAGCAGGTAGGCGAGGAAGATCGCCCAGCCGCCCAGGCTGGAACCGGTCCCCACGGATGATAAGACCCCGACCATTCCCCGACTGCATGCGTATCAGAGGCCGGCAGCACAGGCCAGTATCAGGTGATCGTCGGAAAACAGGCGGTCGCGCGGAGCGAGGCCGGAGCGATCGATTGCGGCAGGAGCATCATCGCTCCCCGCTTCCACGGCATGGTGATCGTCGCCTGGATCATGTTGGACACCCCGCCGCAGGTTGCCGCCGTGTCGATCGTGACGTTGTTGCTGGTCAGCTGAAGGTTGCTGCGCGCGAGACCGCGGCTGACGGCCCAGCTTTGGGTGGAACCGGTGTTGGCGCAGGCCGCCTGCTTGGTCGCCATGCAGCGCGCGGTGGCGGTGGCGAGCTCATTCAACGATTGTTTGGCGAACATCATGCGTCCGCCGTCCAGAAGCAGGAAAAGAAACATGAGAAAGGTTGGCGCGAGCAAGGCGAACTCGACCGCGCCCGCGCCCTGCTGGCTACGAAGAAGGCGACTGATCATGACAGGCGGATCACCGCTTGCTGCTGCATGGTGCCGTTGTTGAGATATTTGTCGGGTACCACCACGGAGCGGTAGGTGGTCGCCGCGCGGATCACGACATAATAGCCTGGCGACGCACCGCTTGCGCAGGTCGTGCTGCCGTTGGGCAGCGTGGAGAAGGTGGGCCAGCCATTGGCGAGCGGCCCAAGGCATTTGGGGGTGCCGCCGCTGTTGTCGCAGGCAGTGGCGCCATTGCACTGGATCGTCACGGTCGGCGATCCGCCGACGACGGCGGTGATATAGTTGGCAAGCCTCGTCTTATCGACCACCGGCTGGGTCGAGCGCGCGTCGAAGGCGACGATCGAGGCCTGCTCCACCGCATTTCCGAGCTTCAGATTCTGCTGGGCGTAGATGCCAAAATCGAGCCCGACCATGACGATGCCAAAGAAGAAGAGCGAGACCAGCGCGAACTCGACGGTCGCGCTGCCCTCTTGGCGGCTCAGAAGGGACACCAGGCGGGTCATTGGAGCAGACTCACGCCGCTGCTGCCCGACGCGCCGCCACCGAAGCTGGTGCAGGCGGTACCGGCGGTGGTGCCGCCGTTCATGGAGAAGGTGTTGACGACCAGCGCGAAGCATCGCCCGTTCCCGGCGGCGCCCGCGCCGCCATCCATCACCATATTCGAATTGGGGGCATAGACCACGCCCGCGAAGATCGCCGAGGCGCCGCCGCCGAGATTGGTCTGCGCGGTCGATTTGGTCGCGAACAGCAAATCGGTGACGCCGCCGCCAGCGTCGCTGGTTGGTGCGGTCAGGTTCATCGCGACACCTCCCGACAAGGTAAGCGCGCCGGACATGAAGAAAGTCACGTCGGCCCCGGTCATCGAACCGCCGGTGTTGTTGGTGAAGTTGCCATCCACATAATAAGCGCCCGCGCCGAACGTGGCATTGCCGCTGAGGTTGAGATTCCCGTTGATATAATGGCTTGGGGTCGCGCCGAAGGTGATGCTGCTGCCGCCCCCGCTCGTGATGTCGCCATTGGCGCTGAAGGTGCCGTTTCCGAAGCTCAGAGAGCAGCCGCCGTCGACGTTGATCGCATTGCCGGAGCTATTGTGGCCGACCGCGACATTGCCCGACGCGACGCTCAGGCTGGTGCCCCCGGTGACGTTGAGCTGGCCGCCGATGTCGAGCGTCACGGCGCCCATCGTGGTGGCGCTGGAGATGGTAACGTTGCCCGCGACCCTGATCTTCGCGCCGCTCTGCACGACGACCTTCAGGCCGCCGGCCGTCGATATGTTGCTGACGTCATAGTCGCCGGCGGGAACGGTATAGGTGCTGGTGGCGCTGTTCCACCAGTTCGCGAGCTGGCCCGTCGGGCTCCAGTCGAAGCTCCAGGCCTTGGCGCCATTGGCCGCGGCAGTGGGCGCCGTATAATTGCCAACCTTCGCGAAGCCGGCAATCACGCGCGCATCGGTACCCACCGTGTCGCTCGCTGCGCCCGATTTATTCTGCTTGATATTGTTCGCGGTCGGCGTCGTGGTGATGCCGGGCGTACCCCACTGCGCTGCCTCGTCATTGACGCTCTTGCCCGCGACGACCTGCTTCGCGCTGATGGCGGTGCCGGACGTGGCCGAGACGCCCGAGTTGGTAACGACCGCGCACCCGTTGGCGGTCAGATGCGTACCGCCGGTGATCGACACGCCATACGTCACGGCGCTCGACAAGGCGGTGATACAGCCCGGAACCGAGGTGCTGGTGAGCGAGGCGGCAGCGGCGCCGGTGACATTGTAGCTGGTGCTGTTCATCAGCGCCTGCGCAAGCCGCACGGGCACGGCCGAGGTGACCGTGACCTGAATCGCGCCGGTGCCGTTGACCTGGACCGGCGCGCTGACGGTGAGATGCGACGCGTCGGCCGGGAGCCCGCTCGCGATGACGATATCCTTGGCCACCTGGATCGCGATCGGGGCGGACTGGTTCGCCTGATAGGCCTGCGCGGCGCCGAGCGCGGCCATATCCGCGACCCGCTGATTGCGAATCTTGGTCGCGTAACCGTTTCCAACTTCCACGGCCAACCCGGTCATGCCCATCACTGCAGTGAGCGCGAAGGCGGCCATGACCATGATCGTGCCGCGCTCGGCAGCAAGGATACGCCCGAAAATACGCATGAAGCCTCCATAACGGAGGTAAGTAAAGCTAAGCCTAACGCGGCGGAAAATTGGCTGATCGTACCGAGACTTGTTCGGCGCGAATGGCCCCGGACGGGGCATCTTTGTGTCACCGGGAAGGGCGGACTTTTTGCCGTCCAACCGGCTGCGGCACGCGCGATCCGCCGCGGATGATTAACGCTAAGTATCGGTAATCGGCTGTTTACCTTGTCTGGTTACGCTTTGCCCGTTCCAACGCGCGTATCAGTGACAGGTTATGGGTGAGAAGCGGGTCATAGCGGAATCCACGGGTTTCCTCGGCAGGTTGCGGCGCGACGTGCGCGGCAACACCCTGGCATTCATGGCGGCCCTGCTGGTGCCGCTGGCCGCGCTCTCCGGCTCTGCGATCGACGTGGCCCGCATGTATGCGGTGAAGACGCGCCTGCAACAGGCCTGCGACGCGGGCGCCCTCGCCGGGCGAAAGTCGATGTCGGCAGACGGCACGCTGGACACGAGTGACACCGGACCCGCACAGAGCTTCTTCAAAAACAATTTCCAGAGCGGCTGGTTCAAGACCGATTCAGTCAGCTTCACGCCGACCAAGACAAGCGAGAATCAGGTTTCCGGCACCGCTACCGCCACCATGCCGATGGCGGTGATGGGCATGTTCGGAATGGGTGCCCGCACCGTCAGTGTAACCTGCGAAGCCCGTTACGACGTGGCAGATGCGGACATCGTGTTCGTGCTGGACACGACGGGCTCAATGGCATGTCAGACATCAGACTCGGTTTCGACGTGTAACAACTATGCCGTAAGCAACGTGATCAAGAACGCTGACGGCAGTTACTCCGTGACCGAAAAGAGCAATTCGCGGATATCCGGTCTGCGCAGCGCGGTCTCCAGCTTCTACACCACTCTCACGTCGCAGGCGGATCCCTCGACCCATTTCCGCTTCGGGTTCGTGCCCTACAGCGCCACCGTCAATGTGGGCCACCTTATACCGAGCAGCTACCTTGCGACGAACTGGAATTACCAAAGCCGTTGGCACCAGGCCGGAGCAGCGGACGTCGTTTATCAGACCGTAAGCGTAGGCACGGCGACCTCAACGACCTCAGCCAATTGCTTATCTCAATACAGTATTACCGCTTACGACGCGAGCGACAGCGCCACCCGCAACATGCCGTATTACAACAATCCTTCTACCGGCAAATGCACTGTAAAGGTCGAGAAGGTGCACCCGACCTATCACTACGCCCAAGCGACTAACGTCGACGTAAGCTCGTACATTCAATTTCAGGCCGTGACCAATCCGGCCAAGCTGGACGGAAGCACATCGACTTGGGCGGGCTGCATTGAGGAACGGATCGCCAGCGGCACACCGGCAGCAAATCCGAGCACGACGAATCCTCCGGTCGACCTTGACGTCGACTCCGCACCCGCCACCCCCAATAGTGGCTGGGGTCCGCTTTGGCCCGAGATCGAATATTGGCGGTCTAACGCGACCTCAGAAGATGTTGCGACAGTCCGCACAACATTAACCCGATCGGGCGGGGAGACCGCCGCGATCTATCACGAGATCCCTTGTCCGAAGACTGCGCAACGGCTCGAGACCATGACCGCGGCCGACATCACCAGCTATCTCAGTGCGTCGAACGGCTTCCGCCCCTACGGCCTGACTTACCACGATGTGGGCATGACTTGGGGCACGCGTCTCCTATCGCCTAACGGGATCTTCAAGGCGGATACCGCGGCCTGGTCGGGCCACAATCCGCCGAACCGTTATATCGTCTTCCTGACCGATGGCGACATGGAGACGAGCGCGACGGCCTATGCCTCACACGGCATGGAGCAGTTCGACAAACGCGTCCTCGGCAGCGCCAGCACGAGCAATCTCACGAGCTATCACAACAACCGCTTCGCGGCGGCGTGTACCATCGCGAAGAACCATAACATCACGATCTTCGTGATTGCCTACGCGCAGACAATGACAACGACGCTGCAAAACTGCGCGAGTCCGGGTCAGGCCTATTATGCAAGCAATACGGCCGCGCTGAACACAGCGTTCAGCTCGATCGCCAAGCAGGTCGCCATGCTGCGGTTGTCGAAATGACCCGGCTGCTTGGGCACCTGACGGGCGACGAGCGAGGTAGCCCGGCAGCGGAGTTCGTGCTTGTCTTGCCGGCGGCCCTGCTGGTGATGCTGGGCCTGGGCGATTTGACCTATCAGGCATATTTGGAATCCGTGCTGACCGGCGCCGTGCAAAAGGCGGGTCGCGACAGCACGATCCAAGGGTCCAACACCTCCACCCTCGACCAGAACGTCATGACGGTGGTCAAGGCCGTCGCGCCCAAGGCGACGTTCGCCTCGTCGCGCACCAATTACGATAATTATACCGCGGTCGCGCCTGAGCCCTTCACCGATTCCAACAACAATGGCGTGCACGACACCCACGAATGCTTCAGCGACGTCAACGGCAATGGAGCATGGGATACCGACCCAGGGTCGACAGGTCAGGGCGGCGCGAGCGATGTCACCGTCTACAAGATGACGATCACCTATACCCGGCTGTTCCCGGCTTGGTTGGTCGGGTGGAGCAGCACCGAGACAGTTTCGGCCTCCACCTATCTCAAGAATCAACCGTACGCGACGCAGAATACTGCCACGGTCAGGACGATCTGCCCGTGAGCTGGCAATCCTGGATTTGGCGCCTTCGGCGAGACAGCTACGGCCTGGCCGCGATCGAGTTTGCGCTGGGCGCGCCGATGTTGATGGTCCTCGGTGGTTATGGCGCCGAGGTGGCCAATCTGGCGATCACCAATATGCGCGTCAGCCAATTTGCGCTGCAATTAGCGGACAACGCCGCGCGCATCGGCGTCAATAGCGGACTTTCCACCTTTCAGGTCCGTGAGGCGGATATCAACGACGTGATGCAGGGGCTGCGCCTGTTCAGCGGCAGCTCGGATCTTGCGGAACACGGCCGTGTGACGCTGTCCAGTCTGGAGAACACGCAGCAGACCTGGGATACCGCGCCGGCGCAAAGGATCCACTGGCAACGTTGCCTGGGCCAGCGCGGGGGCACCAACGATACGGCCTATGATTCGGAGTACACCACGAACAAGACCGACGGCACGGTGGCGGCCATGGCGAATCAGGGTACGGATGCCACCGGCGGGATCGGCCCCGCCGGCGCCAAAATCAACGCGCCGGCCAATTCGGCCGTGATGTTTGTCGAGGTGAATTACGAATATCAGCCGCTGTTCGGCACCTTGTTCGTCAACAAGACGCGGCTTCACTATACTGCATCGGCAATCGTACGAGACAAGCGCGACCTGAGCCAGATCGCCAGCAGTTCGGGTACCGCTGCGACCTGCGATCTGCATAACGCCTGAGCGATCACGCCAGCACGCCTTCGTGCAGGCGCACAACGCGGTCCATTCGCTCAGCCAGTCGCTCATTATGCGTAGCAACCAGGGCTGAGGCCCCCTCCCCCCGCACCAGGCGCAGGAACTGGTCGAGCACGCGGTCGGCGGTTGCCTCGTCGAGATTGCCGGTGGGTTCGTCGGCCAGCACCAGCGCCGGACGGTTGGCGAGCGCGCGGGCAACCGCAACACGTTGCTGCTCGCCGCCGGATAGCTGCGCCGGGCGATGGTCGCGGCGTTCGGCCAGGCCGAGCGCGTCGAGCAGCGCCTGTGCGCGTTCGCGCGCGGGCTGCGGATCCTGGCCGCGGATCAGTTGCGGCAGGACGACATTCTCCTCCGCGCTGAAATCCGGAAGAAGATGGTGGAACTGGTAGACGAAGCCGATCGCCTCCCGCCGGAGCCGGGTACGGCCATCGTCGTCGAGTTGGCTCGCTTCCTCCCCGGCGATGCGGATGGAGCCGGAGAAGCCGCCCTCGAGAAGGCCGACCGCCTGAAGCAGCGTCGACTTGCCCGAGCCCGAGGGGCCGAGCAGCGCCACGATCTCGCCCGGCCTGAGCGTGAGGTCCACGCCGCGCAGCACGTGGATCGTGCGGCCGCCCTGGGTGAAGGCGCGGCTGAGCCCCTCGACGCGGAGCGGCTCATTCATAGCGCAGCACCTCGACCGGGTCGGTGCGCGCGGCGCGGAAGGCCGGATACAGCGTGAACAGGAAGGCGAGCGCCAGCGTCATCACGATCACCAGCCCGACCTCGAACGGGTCGGTGCGCGCGGGCAGTTCGCTGAGGAAGCGCACCGACGGATCCCACAGATTCTCGCCGGTGATGCGCTGGATCAGGTTCACGACATGCTGGCGATAGGCGAGGAACAAAGCAGCGAGGATCAGGCCGACTATGGTGCCGAGCACGCCGATCGACAGCCCGATCGTGACGAAGATGCGGATCAGCGCGCCGCGCGTCGCCCCCATCGTGCGCAGGATCGCGATGTCCCGCGTCTTGGCACGCACCAGCATGATCAGCGAAGACAGGATGTTGAAGGCCGCCACGATGATGATGATCGAGAGGATGATGAACATGATCACGCGCTCGATCTCGATCGTCTGGAAGAGCGACGCGTTCATCTGCTTCCAGTCCTGGATCGCGCCGACGTCGCGGATCCTGGGTGCGAGCGGCGCGAGGATGCGTTCGACCCGGTCGGCGTTGACGGTCTGGACGCGGATCATGCCGACTGCGTCGCCCATCATCAGCAAGGTCTGCGCATCCTGCATGGGCATGACGACGAAGCTGTTGTCGTAGGCGTAGACGCCAAGCTCGAAGATCGCGGCGACGCGATAGGAGACGATGCGGGGGACGGTTCCGAACGGCGTCGTCTGACCCTCCGGGCTGATCAGGTTGATCTGGCCACCGACGCTGACGCCCAAGGCGAGCGCCAGTTCCGAGCCGATCGCGACATTGCCGGACCCCGGCGTGACCTCGCGGATATTTCCCTGGACGACGTTGCGCGCCAGCTTGGCGCCGCGGATATCCTGCAGCGTCATGCCGCGCGCCTCGACCGCCTCCACCCTGCCCTGGGTCGAGCCCATGAGCGGCTGCTCGATCAGCGGAGTCGCCTCGGTTACGCCGGGCGTGGCCTTGGCCTCGGCGAGCACGCGCCGCCAGTCGTTGAGGCGGCCGTCATAGCCCTGGATTACGGCATGGCCGTTCTGGGCGGTGATCTTGTCGAACAGCTCGGCACGGAAGCCGTTCATCACGCTGGTGACGACCACCAGCGCCCACACGCCGAGGATCACGCCCAGCAGCGAGAAGCCGGCGACGACCGCGATGATCCCCTCGCCCTTGCCCGGCCAGAGATAGCGCCGGGCGATGGTGCGCTCGTAGCGGGTGATCATCTTAGAACCCTCTTCCCTCACGGGACAGCGGTACGGGTGTCAGCGGGGCGGTCGTGCGTCGGGGCATCGAGCGCCGCCGCTCGAACCCCTCGCTCCAACTCTCTCCCCCGAGGGGAGAGAGAGTATTGTGCATGCTCACCCCTTCACCTTCGCCACCGCGTCGGCAGGCGTGAGTTCGAGGCGTTCGTCGGTGGCGCGGCGCTTCACCTCGACGATGCCGTTGGCGAGGCCCTTGGGCCCGACCACGATCTGCCAGGGCAGGCCGATCAGGTCCATCGTCGCGAACTTGGCGCCGCCGCGTTCGTCGCGGTCGTCATACAGCACCTCGACGCCCGCAGCCTGGAGCTGCGCGTAAAGATCGTCGGCGGCCTTCGTGCAGGCCTCGTCGTCGGCGCGCATGTTGATCAGGCCGACCTGATAGGGCGCGACCGCCTCGGGCCAGATGATGCCCTTGTCGTCGTGCCGCGCCTCGATGATCGCGGCCATCAGGCGGCTGACGCCGATGCCGTAGCTGCCCATATGCGGCACGATCTCGGCGCCGTCCTGGCCCTGGATCTTGAGGCCCATCGGCGCCGAATATTTGGTGCCGAAATAGAAGATGTGGCCGACCTCGACCCCGCGCGACTGGCGCAGCGCGTCGCCGGCCTCCTTCTCCCGATCGAGATCGCGTTTCTCGTCGGTTGCGGCATAATCGGCGGTATAGCCCGACACGATCTGCTGCAGCCCCGCGACATCGTCGAAGTCGACGGTCGAGAGCTCGGCCGGCTTCTCCCAATTCTGATGGTAGAAAACCTCGCTCTCGCCGGTCGGCGCGAGCACGATGAATTCGTGGCTCAGGTCGCCGCC
>Ga0157372_10009388_pt1 | contig 10407 bp, 8 predicted proteins | sample C55metaG_FD_115307 | JGI IMG/M metagenome (GOLD analysis project Ga0157372, IMG submission 115307) | Corn rhizosphere microbial communities from Kellogg Biological Station, Michigan, USA - C5-5 metaG | ecosystem: Host-associated > Plants > Roots > Rhizosphere > Soil | place: USA: Michigan...
GCGGAATTTTTCGAACCGCTGATCTTGATCGAGCCGGAAAGGGGATAGCCGCCGTGAATGAGGATTTTATCCATACCTGGCAAACAGAAAGCGGGTGATACCTGAATAGTCGTTTTTTCCTTCGATGTCGTGATATTTCTTTGCCTCAAGGGCGGCACGAAGGGCGTCCGCTTGCCCGAGACCGATTTCCAGGGCCAGCAAACCGTTGGGCGTCAGGCGTTCGGGCGCCTGGTCGATCAGAGCCCTAACCAATTCGTCACCCTTTTCGCCTCCGAACAAGGCGACCTCTGGATCCCGCAAAACTTCGCGGGAAAGGGTATTTCGATCCTCCCGCCCCACGTAGGGAAGGTTCGCCACAATGGCATCGAATTTGGAAGTCAGGCCGGTCAGCAAATCGCCCTTCACAAACTGAATACGCTCGCCCAGGCCAAATCTTGCGGAATTCTCTTTCGCCAAGGCGATGGCATCGTCCGAAACATCCACCGCTGTCAGGCGCGCTTCCGGAAAAGCCAGCGCCAGGCTGACGACGATCACGCCACTCCCCGTTCCCACATCTAGAATTTCGGATTGCGGATTTCGGATTTCGGATTTTAGAAACTCCACCAATTCTTCGGTTTCCGGCCGCGGCACGAGGGCCCGGGCGTCACACAGAAATTCCCGTCCGAGGAATTCAATCGTCCCCACGAGATGTTGTAGCGGTTCTCCTTGTCCTCGACGCCGCACCAGTTCTCGAATCGGCGCGACTTCGGCTTCGCTCAAAACTCGCTCAAAATCCAAATAGAGCTCGATCCGTTTTCGGACCAGGGCATGGGCAATGAGCAGCTCCGCATTCAACCGCGGGCTCTCAATCTCGCGCTTCGCGAAATATTCGGTGGTTGAACGAAGCACTTCCAAAAGAGTCATTGAAAACTGAAGGGATGTGAAACGCCTAACGCGTGCTCTATCTGCCCCTCACCTCAATCCTCTCCCCGCGTTGCGGGGCGAGGAAGAAGAAAAACGTCGCGCGATCGATCGCCATGAAGAACGGGAGTTTGTTTACAGACGCTTCTTCCTCGCCCTTCTCGGAAGGGAGAGGACTGAGGTGAGGGATGTCCCGGCTGCGTTTTCTGACGTATCTGCAAACGAACAACCGATCAGGCGGGAAGAGAGGATTCCTTCAATCGCTCCGCGAGATCTGCCGCTTGCAGGGCCTGGATCAATTCGTCCAGATCGCCTTCCATCACGCGGTCGAGATTATAAAGCGTCAACCCGATACGGTGATCCGTGATGCGGTTCTGCGGAAAATTATAAGTCCGGATTTTTTCCTCGCGGCCGCCTGAGCCAATCTGGTTCTTGCGGTGGGCCGAGTATTTCTCCTCTTCCTCGCGCTGCTTCTCTTCTTTCAAACGCGTCCGCATGATCGTTAGGGCTTTTTCCTTGTTCTTTTGCTGACTCCGGCCGTCCTGGCACCTGACGATTCGGCCTGTCGGGATGTGGAGAATCTGCACCGCCGAGTCCGTCGTGTTTACGCCCTGGCCACCGGGGCCGCCCGAACGACAAACTTCGATTCGGAGATCTTCGGGTTTCAGTTCGAAATCTATTTCTTCAGCCTCCGGCAACACCGCCACCGTGGCCGTTGACGTGTGGATCCGGCCTTGGGCTTCGGTCGCCGGAACACGCTGGACCCGATGAACGCCGCTTTCGTACCGCAGCTTCTGAAAGACCGCTTCACCTGAAATCTTGAAGATCGCTTCCTTTAGGCCTCCCAGTTCGGAAGGGCTCGACTCCATGTCTTCGATCTTCAGACCGGCTGATTCGGCGTAGCGGTTGTACATTCTATATAGATCAGCCGCGAAAATGGCGGCTTCGTTGCCGCCGGTTCCGGCGCGGATTTCGACGATCGCGTCGCGCTCGTCATTCTCGTCTGCCGGGAGCAACGCCAGCTGGACCTCTCGTTCAAGGTCGCCAACATGCTTTTCGAGTTTAGGGACTTCTTCCTGAGCCATCTGCGCCAGATCAGCGTCGCTGGAAGCGAGCAACTCGCGCGCATCCGCCAGATGTTTGCGCGCATTAGCCAGCTCGCCCCACCGGCCGAGTACAGCTTTGGTCTTTGAGTGCTCGCGCATAATTTCGCTGGCGCGTTTCCGGTTGGAAAAAAGATTGGGATCCGCGATTTCGCGTTCCAATTCGGCAAAGCGCTCGCGTTTCCGTGTGATGAGAGGATTAAAGTCCATGGTGAATCAGGAAAAGAGCATGAACGACCGCGGCCGGACGACGGAATCGTCGGGCGCGAATGCTCGGGGCGTTCAGCTAAGCCTTTTTCGCGGTCCGGACAGCCTTGGTGCTGCCGTAGCGGCGCGCGAACTTCTCAACACGACCGGCGGTGTCGACGAACTTTTGTTCCCCGGTGAAAAACGGATGGCAAGCCGCGCAGATGCCGATTCTAATGTCCGGGCGCGTGGAGCGGGTGTGATAGGTCGCACCGCACGCACAGACGATATCGGTTTCTTGATAATCAGGATGAATATCCGCCTTCATGGTAACAATCGAGCGCGGACAATACCTTCGGTTCCGGGGGTTCGCAAGCGGTGAAATCACGCGATCCAATACTCGCGCGGTGGGAGGAAATACTGCGTGAACACGGTAGCCGGCCCGCCCTGTTCGACAGCCAGGGCGAGATTTCCCGGAGCTTTCTCGGGATCGAGCGGGAAGCGGAGGAATGGGCCATCAAACTGGAAAATGTCGCTCCCGGAACGCTGCTCGCCCTTCAAATTGGAAATCACCGGTCATGGCCGGCGTGTTTTCTCGCGTGCCTCCGTCGCGGATTGCCCGTATTGCCGCTCGAAACCACGATCACAGAAACCGAGCGGACCACGGCGCTGAACCTCACCGGCGCCAAGGGCCTTTTTATCGCGGGTGAGAACGGAGAGGTTGCGCTAAATCCAATCGATACCCGAAACGCGATCCGCCTGCCTGCCGAGTGCTCGCTCCTTAAACTGACTTCAGGAACAACCGCAGCTCCGCGAGCGATTCAATTTCGCTCAGGGCAGTTGCTGGCCGACTGCGACCAAATTTGCCAGACGATGGGGATCGGCGCGAACGATCTCAATTACGGCGTCATTCCAATTTCGCACTCATATGGATTCAGCAATTTGCTCACGCCGCTGCTCGCGCGCGGCGTCGCCATGGTGGTGACCGGCGATCGCCTGCCCCGGGCCGTCCTAAATGGGCTCGGAAAAACACGCGCAACCGTTTTTCCCGGAATGCCCGTCTTCTATCAGGCCTTTTGCGCATTCGATGATCTTCCAGACCTCTCCGCACTTCGCCTCTGTATTTCCGCGGGCGCTCCGTTGTCAGCCGCGCTTGCCCGCGAATACCGGCAGAAATTCGGACAATCTATTCACTCGTTCTATGGCTCCTCCGAATGCGGCGGAATTTGTTACGATCGAGAAGCGGAAAACTTCGTCGACGGCTTCGTCGGCTCTCCGATGAGCGGGGTTACCCTGGAATTAGTTGAACCGGCTGCCGGGTCCACCCAGATCGAGGTCCGAAGTGGCGCCGTCGCGGACGGTTATTTTCCGGAGCCGAATCCGGACAAGTTAGGCAATGGGGTCTTTCGACCAGACGATTTACTCGAGCCCGCCGGGTCGGGATTCAGGATCGCCGGCCGCGTCTCGGACCTCATCAATGTGGCTGGAAAAAAAGTGAATCCCGCGGAAGTCGAAATCCACCTTCTCAGCATCACGGGTGTGCGCCAGGCGGTTGTCTTTTCGCGCCCGTCCACGGTGCGAAACGAAGAGATCGCGGCCTGCGTTGTGGCAGACGAAGACGTCAACGAAGCCGAATTGCTTCGATCCTGCCGGGCACACCTCAACGGCTGGAAGATTCCCCGGCGGATTTTTCTCGTGCCGGAGATCCCTGTTAACGAACGGGGCAAGACCAGCCGGCGGGAATTGGCGGCGCTTTTTGCGTCCTGAAAGGCGGGCGACCTCAACTGGCACGACTGTGGCTTCCCCCCTTTTTGGCCACCCATGTCCACAAAAACCGTTGCATTTGCCGAAGAAGCAGCCTTCGTAAGGCTACCGGCTGGCGAGACCTCAACCTCGAACCATCAGATCCCCGGCCGCAATGTAATGGAAGCTTCCAAAAAGAATGATGGTCGAGTGCTTGTACTCGAGCCCGATGAGCATCTCGCGACGACGATTGCGCAGGCTTTGAGAGAGGCCGTACCGGCGGCTGCCGTCGATTCTGCCCGATCGCTCGAGGAAGCGCAGCGCATGGCCATGAAAGGCAAACCGGACCTGTTTGTCCTCGACGTCGATGCGGCCTACGACCTCGGCCAGGACTTCCTTTATGATCTTCGGACCAGTCATCCCGACAGCCGCGCGATCATTCTGACGGCCGTCCATCTCTCGGCCGCTCGCGAACGCGCCGCCGGGATCGGAGCGATCCATTTTCTGGAGAAACCCTTTCCGCGGAACGATTTTGTGGATCTCGTTCAGGCCTTGTTGCGACCGTCGGGCACGTCGGAGCAGAGCGACAAATTCCAGGGCACACTCAGCGAACTGCATATGGCTGACATCATTCAGCTCAAGTGCATGAGCGGCACAACCGCAGCGATTGAATTCACGTCGCCGGCCAGCGACAAAGGACGCATCTACTTCGAGAACGGGCAGGTTCGGCACGCGACCGCACCTGGCAAAGAGGGCATCGACGCCTTTAACGACATTGTTCAATGGAAAGGCGGACGAATTACCGAGGTCGCCGCAACCGCCCCCAAGCAGACGATCAGCCAGGATTGGCAGCTTCTTCTCATGGAAGGAATGCGCAAAATGGACGAGACCCCCAAGGATTCCCCAAAGCCGCGCGTTCGATCGACTTCGCCGGGGAAAGTCCTTGTCATCGACGACAGCGTCATGCTGCTCAACTTCGTTCAGGAGATTCTGGCAGAGAACCACTACGACGTCCGCACCGCCACCAACGCTGCCGACAGCTTGAAAGAAGCCGAAGCGAATCCCCCCGCGCTCATTCTTCTCGATTACATCCTCCCCGACATGAAGGGCGACGAAGTGACACGCCGTTTGCGCGAGAACCCGGTCACGGCGAAAATTCCAGTAGTTTACATGTCGGGACTGGGCACAGACCTGCCTTCGGACACACCCGGCAGCTCCAATGTGATTGGGTCCTTGAATAAACCCTTCACTTCAGATTTGCTTATTAAAACTGTGGAAACCCATATGCCTGAATCGTCGGATCAACCAGAATCTCCCGCACCTGAAACCCAGGCGGTCTCCCAGGAGCTGGGTAATTTCGACACACCACAGATGAACCAGCCCGAGCCAAATCCACCGGCGCCAGAACCGGCACCAGCTCCTGTCGCAGACGAATGGTGGAGCGCTCCTCCCAGCCAGGAAAGTTTCGCAGCCCCGGCAGCGACGTCATTTCCTTCACCGGCACCAGAGCTCGCTCATGGCGACCTGCTGCCCCTCGAACCCGCAATTTTACCCGCTCCCGCTACGGCGGATGCAGCTGGCCCGGACGAATCTGTCACCGGCGGCACTTACTTTTGCGGCGATACCAGTTTCTTCTCGCTGAACTGGGCACTTCAGACGGTTACCAAAAACAAGCTCACCGGAACGCTCCGATGTTTCTGGACGCAGGACGCGGTCGAGCTCCTGGTCCGGAATGGAGAAATCATCCTCGCGACATGCCGCGATCCTCAGGTTTATTGCTCCGAAGCGCCCATCACTTTGGTTAATGTCAACCAGGCGAAGATCGAAGAAGCCCGCGCGGTTCAACGCGAAACAAGCTGCCCACTTTTCCTGACACTCGCCCAAGGGGGCGACATTCTACAGGAACCGGCTTTGCAGCTGGTCCAGCATTACGGGCAAAAACTCTTCGCCAGTCTGTGGACAACTCCACGAGTGCGTTTCATTTTCTCGCAAACGGCTGACCTGCCGGCATGGACATCCGGTCTGGCGACAGAAGGCGACATTGACCATTGGGCTCTGGCGACGCTACGCCTTGTCCAATTCCCGGAAGTCGCCCGGAGAACGACCTACGAACCAAGCTGGATTCCCGCTTACACCCGTGACGGCTTTGAGCGGATCCAGAATCTGCGCCTGACCGTGGCGGAAGCGCAGTTCGCTTCTCAGTTCAATGGCGTTCGCTCCATTCAACAAATCGCGAAGAATTTGCGGCTCGATCTCAAGTTCGCCCGGCTAACCCTCTTCCGCTTTCTCGCACTCGAGATTGTCGAATGCTGGCCACCGACGACCGCCGCCAAACCCGAAAAGAAAGGCGTTTTTCAAAGGCTTTCCCGTTCGATAGGCATGGGAGAGTAGCGAAACATTCGCGGGGGCGACTTCATGCAGAGCAAAGGCGAACACTCGTCTTCAGAAGTCGCGAAAAACATCATCCCGCTGCCTGAAGTTGCACCTCCGTCGCCGCAAAAGCGATTCGCGGCGCCGGAGAATTTCATCAATCGCGAGCTAAGCTGGCTCGAGTTTAACCGACGCGTTCTCGAGGAGGCGCAGGACGCCACTCAGCCCCTCATCGAGCGGGTCAAATTTCTCAGCATCTTCAGCTCGAACCTGGACGAATTTTTTGAGATTCGCGTTGCCGGCATCAAGCAGCAGATCGAAAGCGAAACCAGCGACGTCGGTCCTGACGGGCTCAGCCCGACGGAAACCTTTAACGCAATTCAGCGCGTCGCCCACGAGCTCGTCGCGACCGAATACGCTCTTTGGAACGATGAAATCGCTCCGGCGCTGGCAAAAAACGGAATTCGCATCCACGACGTCGCCCAGCTGAACACCAAACGCGCCGCCTGGGCCCGGCGTTATTTTCAGGAGGAAGTCTTCCCGATGCTCACGCCGCTGGCGGTCGACGCGAGCCATCCTTTTCCGCAGCTCCTCAACAAGAGCCATAATCTACTCGTTAGGGCAAAAACCCAGCGTGGAGGTGAGCTTCTGCACGCCATTGTCCAGGTCCCGCGCGTTCTTCCGCGCTTGATCCTGATGCCGCGCACCAAGGGAGAAGACGAGCCATGGGATTACATCTACCTGGCGTCGCTCATCAAACATCATATCGGCGACCTTTTTCCGGGATTGATCCTCGACGGCGTTCACGCTTTTCGCGTGACCCGGAACAGCGACCTCTACGTCGACGATGAAGAGGCCGAAAACCTCCTGCGAAGCATCGAGTACGAACTTCGCCGCTCCAGCCGAGGCGACGCCGTCCGCCTGGAAGTCGAGATGGATTGCCCAAAGGATTTTCGCGAACTCTTGCTGGAATTTTTCGATCTCGGAGAGGCCGACGTTTATCGCCAGACGAGCCCGCTTTCCATGACTCATCTCATGCCCCTGGTGACGAACGATGCCTTTGCTCGCCTTCGGGACCGCCTTTTCCAGCCGGTCCGCGATCCCGCGCTTCCGGTGCACGCCAACATTTTCGAAGTGATGCGAAAGCAGGATGTTCTGCTTCATCATCCCTATGAGAGCTTCGATCCCATCGTCGAACTGGTAGAACGGGCCGCGGAAGATCCTCAGGTTCTCGCGCTCAAGATCACCCTCTACCGCACCAGCGGCGATTCGCCGATTGTTGAGGCCCTGATCAAGGCCGCAGCCGCCGGAAAACAGGTCACTGCTCTGGTGGAATTGCGCGCCCGCTTCGATGAAGCCGCCAATATCCAGTGGGCCCGCCGGCTCGAAGAAGCCGGCGCGCACGTTGTCTACGGTGTTGTCGGGTTAAAGACGCATTGCAAAGCTTTACTTCTCGTTAGGCGCGACTCCGATCGCCTCCGCCAGTACGTCCATCTTGGCACGGGCAATTATCACCCTCGCACGGCGCGCACCTACACAGACTTCAGTCTTTTGACGACCAACCCGAAGATCACCGAAGAGCTCGCCATCGTCTTCAACACGCTCACTGGCCTGGCCGGTTATCCGGGCTTGGAAAAACTAATCGTGGCCCCGTTCGACATGAGCACGCGCATCCTGGCCATGATTGATCGGGAGAAAGTGAATGCCGCTGCCGGCAAACCGGCGCGCATTATCGCCAAGCTCAACGCGCTCGTCGATTCCGAGATCATCGAAAAACTCTACGAAGCTTCAGCAGCCGGGGTGAAGATCGACCTCATCATCCGCGGCATTTGTTGTCTTCGTCCCGGGGTCAAAGACCTCAGCGAAAACATCCGCGTCGTTAGCATTGTCGGAAGATTCCTCGAGCACAGCCGCGTTTATTACTTCGAAAACGCCAACGATCCCGTGGTTTATCTTTCGAGCGCGGATTGGATGCCGCGAAACCTGTTACGCCGGGTCGAAGTGGCGTTTCCGGTTGAAGCGCCGGATCTGCGAAAGGAGATTGTCGATCAGGTCCTTCCGGCATTTTTGGCGGACAACGTAAAGGCGAGAGAACTCCAGCCGGATGGAACCTACGTTCGGCTCCGCCCGCGCGAAGGCGAGAAACCATCGCAGGCCCAGCTTTATTTCCGGCAGTTCTCTCGCAGCCAGGCGAAGAACCCGGTGGAGACGAAGAAATCCAAATTCGTTAGACTGACGCCGATCAAGGCTCCCCCTGAACAGCCGTGAAAAAGAAAACGATCCTTGTCGTTGATATCGGCGGCACTCACATAAAATTGATGATCTCCCGGCGCGAGAAACGGAAGTTTGACTCCGGTCCGCGCATGACGCCTCGCCAGCTCGTCTCCTCGCTCAAGAAAACCGTCAAGGGTTGGAAGTTCGACGCCATCTCGATCGGCTTTCCCGCACCCGTTAAGGAAGGAGTCATCATCAGAGACCCAAAGCATCTGGGAAAAGGCTGGGCCGGATTCAATTTCACCAGAGCGCTGGGCAAACCGACTCGCGTGATCAATGATGCCGCCATGCAGGCGCTTGGGAGTTATCGCGGCGGACGAATGTTGTTTCTCGGCCTCGGCACCGGTCTCGGCTCCGCCATGGTCTACGGCAAAACGCTTCTTCCACTGGAACTCGGAGACTTGCCGTATCGCGACGGAACCATCATCGAGAAATATCTGGGCAAGCCGGGCCTTGCCAAACTGGGGGAAGCCGCCTGGAAACGCGAGGTCCGCCACGCGGTCCTGCAATTGAAGAAATCGTTTATTGCCGACTACGTCGTCCTCGGTGGCGGAAACGTGAAGCGTTTCAAGACTCTGCCCGACGGTGTCGAGCTGGGTCACAATCGGAACGCCTTCCTCGGCGGAGTTCGCCTCTGGGAGACCGATCGGCGCACCCACAGAAGTCGCTGGAAAATCGAATGGTAATCTGATTTGTTCGTTAGGAAATTTTTTTATGCATCTTTACTTCCTGAGACATGGCGAAGCTGACTGGCCCGGCTGGGACGGTCCGGACGATGAGCGCCCGCTCACAAAAAAGGGGAAAAAAGAGATTAAGAAACTCGCCAAGCTCTTCGTCCGCCTGGATGTCGATCTCGACGAAATCATGACCAGCCCACTGCCACGGGCCGCGCAAACCGCCGAAGTTGTCGCCAGGCGTTACAGCCTGACCGCTCATGAAGACGACCGGCTCAAGCCCGGGTTCGGTCCTGCGGACCTTGAAAAAATCCTTAAGGATCGCTACGACCTCGCGCTCATGATTGCGGGTCACGAGCCCGATTTCACGAACGTGATCTCCTCAATTACCGGAGCCGACCTGAAGCTTTCGAAAGGCGGAGTCGCGCTGGTCGACCTGGATCCCTCATCGATGAAGGGCAAACTCCTCTGGCTCTTCCCGCCAAAACTCGCCAAGGTCTAGTTGGGCCCATTTCGAAATTCGAAATCCGCAGTTCGAAATTTCCTCGACGCCGCGTCGAGGACGGTACCAGGGAGGGGACTCGAACCCCTATTCCTTGCGGAACCAGATCCTAAGTCTGGCGCGTCTGCCAATTTCGCCACCCTGGTGCGACCGGAGAATGTATTGCTAACAGCGACCTATGCTAGTTTTTGTGCAAGAGATCGAACAGAAGGATCGCCCGACCGCATGTCCCGGATCAGGCAACCGCCAGGCTCATTCGTCGAACCAAGCCGGAAGACATGAGCCGAGAGAAGACGCTTGGCATCAAGCTAATCCCGACCAGTGAGAACGGCTTACGGCTTCGTGACTAAGATCGTCCCGGTCATCTTAGGATGAACGGAGCAGAAATAGCTGTAGGTGCCGGGAGCGCCCGCAGTGACGGTGAATTCCTGGTCGGTGTCGAGCGCGGTCGATTTCTTGAACTGTTTCTCGACGCTCACGACGGTGTGCGGCTCCTCGTCCTTGTTCACCCAGATGATTTTCTCTCCCGATTTCACCGTCAGCGTTTGAGGTTCGAAATGGAAATCCTTGATCACTATCCGGTTCTGCGGTCCACCTGTCACGGCTTCGGGCGCTTTCGTCTCTCCGCCAAGCGCGCCGAGCGCGAGGCTAAGAA
>Ga0157372_10009389_pt1 | contig 10407 bp, 9 predicted proteins | sample C55metaG_FD_115307 | JGI IMG/M metagenome (GOLD analysis project Ga0157372, IMG submission 115307) | Corn rhizosphere microbial communities from Kellogg Biological Station, Michigan, USA - C5-5 metaG | ecosystem: Host-associated > Plants > Roots > Rhizosphere > Soil | place: USA: Michigan...
AAAAAGATCGAGCCCCGCAGCGTTAGCTACGGGGCTCGAGAGTTCGGTCCGGAGAGGGTTTTGTGAAGCCCAGTCGAATTATGAGGTCCTCACCACCAACCTTCCGCCTTCCCCCGCACTGGGGGCATGACGTCGGTGATAGATTGTCGAACCCACTCGGTGGACTTGTTGGCTCAAAAACGGAGTTCTCCGTCCCGAGTAGTTGCTTCTGTTTTCGATAAAGGCAATTTAGAGACCAGTGGGCCTTCGGTCAATTTCACTAGTCACGACTTTCTAGCCGCGCGAACGTAACGCAAAACGCATTCACAAATGGATCTCGGCATTCTAGCTGGTATCGCGCTGCTCGTGATTTGGGCCATCGGCGCATTGATGTACGAAGCTCCCGGTTGGATCCACCTGCTGCTCACGGTCGGCGTCTTTCTGATTCTCTACCGCATCGTTGTGCGCGGCGACCGGCGCCGCCCCAAGCCGACAACGAAAGCTTAGCCTCAGGGCGCGACGAGGGTCAGTGTCGCGATTCCCCAGGCAATCGTCAGCGCCGCCACCGGCGCGCCGACTCGCAGGTACTCGACGAATCCGATGGGCTCGCCACGCGCTTCCGCACGCTCGGCAACGATCAGATTCGCCATCGAGCCGAGGAGGGTGAGATTCCCGGCGAAGGTCGAGCTCATCGCCATCACCAGCCAGGTGAATGTCGGCGACGCGACTTTTGGAACCACCGGCAACCACAGAATGACTGCCGGCACATTCGAGACAATGTTCGACAGCGCGGTCATCGCCACCGAGGTCACCACCGCGTCGTGCACGGGAGCCCCGGTGAGAGTTCGTCCCGCAGCCGAGGTGAGCGACGCGACGAGCGGCAAGTCCCGCGCGCCCCGCATCACGACGAAGAGCGCCCCGAAGAATAGCAGAAGCGACCACTCCACTTTCGCGAACGCTTCCGCAGGATCGCGCTGGGCAATCACCAGCAGAACCGTCGCCGCCGTGATCGCCACGAGCGGCAGCGAGAATCCGGCCAGCCAACCGGCGAGCGCGCCGGCAAAGACCAGCAGCGAACGAATGACGAGCGGGCGGTCAAAGGGCGCGTCGGGTGTATGAATCGCTTCGCGCAGCGGCATCGCAAGATCTCTGCGATGCATGACTCGTAAGACGAGAAACACGATCGCGAGGCCACCGAGCGACGGCAGCGCAAGCGACCCGAGAAAACGCGCGAAATGGATTCCGCTCGCGATCCCGATCAGCATGTTCTGCGGATTTCCCGTCGGCGTCATCGCCGATCCGACGTTCGAGGCGAGCGCGATCGCCAACAGAAACGGCAACGGGCGAAGGCCCAACGGACGTAGTGCCGCGATGACGAGCGGCGTGAGGACGAGGCAGATCGTGTCGTTCACGAAAAATGCCGACAGCAGTCCGCTCGCCAGAACGACAGCGCCGAGCAACGCCGTCGCCGAGCGCGCGCGATCCACGATGTGCCGTGCCGCCCACTCGAAAAATCCCCCAGCCTCCAGATAGCCGGTGATCAACAGCACGCCGAGCAAAAAGATCACGACGTCGAGGTCGATCGCGGCGTAGGCCTCCCGCATCGGCAGCCCGCCGAGCGTGACCATCGCCACGGCGCCGAGCAGCGCGGCCGCCGGTCGGTTCAGGCGCAGCAACGGCAACCGCGGTACGGCAATCAGGACATACGTGACAACGAGGATGACGAGGCGGATCGTCACCCGTGCGTCAGCGTGGATCGTGCACCGTGGCCACGCTCTGCCGGAGCGTCGAGGCCACGATGAACTCGATCATCTGTCCCGGGGCGATGCTCAATCCGCCCGACGTCGCCTGCCCTCGCCCGCCGATCGGCGTCGCGGTGAGATACAGGGTCTGTCCAAGCGCCAGATTGCCGTCGATCGTGAAATCGCCCGATCCGTTCCCGACGACATTGCCGAGGCGGCGACTCACGCCGCTCACGACAACGGCGATGTTCATGTCGAGAAAGTTTTCATTCTTGACATGGACCGGGATCGGCTCCGGGCGCGCGTCGAGTTCCGGGCCGGTTTGAGGACGCGACTTGCAAGCCGCAGTCGCGACCAGAAACAGCAGCGCGACGCGAATCCGAACGCGGTGGGAGCGCATGCGACTCTCGGTGGGCGGGTGGGTGGGCGTGCGGTCGGGCGGATGGACGAGCTCAGATCTCCCAGTTGGACAGGACGAGCCCGCGAACGGGCCGTTTCTCCTCGTAGTCGGTCAGCGACATTCGTAGGTCGGTCCAGCGCACATGCCCCCCAAGCGCGATCAATCGCTGATAAGCTTCGAGGAACTCGCCCTGCAGACGAAGCGCCACCCGTCGTGTTCCGCCGCGGCGCGCGAAGTCTGCCACGGCTCGCACGAGCGGTTCGAGGTGCGATTCGTCTGCAACGGCCAGCTTCAGGACCCGCAACTCTTCGCGCAGGCGTCCCTCCACGAGCGGAGCGTTGTGCGCGAGAGCGAATCCGACGAGCCGGTCGCGCTGATACAACAACGCGGTATCGCCGAGGGCAAGATCGGCCGTCAGCATGATCTCCCGCGTGTAGTCGTAGCCGGGCAGCAGGGCGCTCACGAGCTCTCGGCAGGCGATCAAGGCATCGTCGCGGGCGCGCGGCGAAAGTCGGCTCAGCAGCTGGACCGGTGCATCGCCGTACGCCGCGTCGATCGTCGTCGTGATCGTGAGCTTTCCTGGGAGGAAGCCGAGCCGTGAATAGAAACCGATGTTGTCCATCGTACGCGGCATCGTCTCGAGCCCGATGATCGACGCCCCCTGCGTCTTGAGCCACTCCACGCCGCGCGTCACGATCTCCTTGCCGACGCCGACGCCCTGATACTCGGTGCGCACCGCGAGTGGCCCCATCCAGCCTTCCGTGCCCGAGCGGTGCACCATGTTGAAAGCGACGATGTGCCCGCGATCGTCGCGCCACAGCATTGCGCCGGCATCGGCATCTTCAATTGCATACCGCCAGATCGCGGGATTGAGGAACGGCACGCGAACCCCAACCATCCCGTCTCGTCGATAACGTTCGGTGAACGAATCGCTGAACACCTGATTCAGTTCGGTGACCTGCTCGACCCGCGGCCGGAACGGTCCCTCGATCGCCTGCGGGCGCCAAACGCGCGAAGTGGCCATCAGTCCGCCGCTCCGGCGTGCACGTCGAGCGCGACGCCGCCGGTGGGCTCGGCTTCGACGCGCGAGATCCCGGCTTCCTCGTCATAGCGCACCGAGACCACGCGATCGAGACCGTCGCGTACCGAATCGATGTGCGTGATCAGAATGACCTGCTCGAAGCGGTCCTGCAGCCGGCGCAACAGGTCCACGACGTTGTGTCGTCGTGCCTCGTCGAGCGATCCGAAGACTTCGTCGAGGATCAACAGCGAGAAAGCCTGCCCGGCGCGTTCCGCGATCATCTCAGAGATTGCTAGCCGAAGGACCAAGTTCGCTAGGTCCTCCTCGCCACCGGAGATGACCGGCTTGGGAATTCCGTCCTCGAGCACGGTGACATTGTACTGGTCGTCGAGCTCGATCTCGGAGTAGCGGCCATCCGTGAGCTCGCGAATGTAGCGACTTGCCAGATCGGAGATCTCGGGCCGAAGGGTCAAGTTGAGATCCGTCCTGAGATCGGTGAAAGCCCGGTCCAGTTCCTCGTGCAAACGGCGGTCCTTGGTCAACAGATCCAAATGGGCCTCGTTCTTGAGCAACTCGGCGCGCGCCCGCTCCGCGACCTCGAGCGCATCGACCGCCGCCGCGAGGTCCGAATCGGCGGCCACGGCCGCCAGCTCGAAGGCACGCAGATCGGTCGCTGCTTGCTCGTGTCGCGACCGCAGGCCGGCGTACGATTCCTCGGAGAAGGCGAGCGAGTCGCGCTGTGCCGATAGCGCGGCGACGCGCGTTTCTACCTGTCGCAGCGCGGCACGCGTGCGTTCACGATCATCGAGCAGCGCAGCCTCGCGCTCGACCTGGCCGGTGAGCTTGGTCGCGCGATCCGCCAACGGCGCCAGCCGCTCGACGAGCGCGCGCACTTCGGCGTGGCGCGCCGCGTCATACTCGACCGCGATCGACGCCAGCTCGCGTGACAGCGCGACGTAGCGCTCCTCCTTCGCTCCCAGGTCGCGCGTGAGCGTCGCCATCTCCTGCATTGCCGCCTGCACCTTCGCCAAACGGCGCTCGAGCTTTGTGATGTTCTCGAAGATCGCCCGCCGGCGCTCCTCGAGCGCGCCAAGCTCGGGAGGCGTCTGCTGCAACTGCTCGATGCGGCCACGATAGTATTTCCCGTCCACCGTGATCGACTCGATCTGCTGATCCAGCACATCGAGCACCGAACGAAAATGCGTTCCGAGAGGCCGCGCGCAGATCGGACACGTACCACCCTCTCCGAGCTCGACGATCTGCTCGCGCTGCCGCTGAACGTCCTGGAGCTGCTCGAGCAGCGACTGCCGCTTTGTTTCGGCCTCTTGCTGATCCCGTACCCAATCCGTGCGCCGCTCCTCGAACTCGCGCTGCGAGTGCTCGAGCTCCGTCCGCGCCCACTCGAGCGCGGCGGTGACGTCCGGCTCCAGCGTCGGCGCGCTCTCGATTTTCATGAGACGCTCGCGGATCTGCACGATATCGGCGCCGAGCGCGCTTTCCGACTCGATCAGCGTTTTTCGGCGGCCTTCCTCGTTGCACGCGCGATCCAGCTCGCGAAGCTCGATCTGGAGCGTGGCGAGCGGAGACAACTCGCCGGTCAGTCGCTCGAGCTCCTCCTTCGCCACGGTCGTCTCGGCGAGCTCTCGATTCAGCCGAGCTTCGTCCCGCTGAAGCGACGTCCGCTCGCCCTCGGCGACGCGCAACTCGGCGACGAGCGCCTGCATCGCGTCGCGCTCGCGCTGGATCGCGTTCCATTTCGGCGCGATCTCGTCGAAGGCCCGACGCGCGGCGTCGCGGCGAGCGGCACTGGTCTTTGCGTAGGTCACGGCATCCGATCGACGCGCCGTCGCATCGGTCAACGAACGTTGCACCGCGACGGGGTCGGCCATGCCGGCGCGCAGTCCGGTCGCCTCCGCGACGATGGAACGTCGCCGCTCGCGAATCAGCCCCTGCGCCGTCCGCAGCCGCTCGTATCCCAGGACGCGAGAAAGAAATTGCGCGCGTTCGGCGGGGCTCATCGCCGCCATGACGCTCAATTCTTTCTGGCCCGTGAAGTACGTGTTGAAGAACTCGTCGTGGCTCATGCCGAGCCGGCGCCGAAGGAGCTCGGTCACACCAGAGATCGACGTCGCGATCGGAGACGAGGCGCCGTCGAGATAGAGCTCGGCGTTCGTCAGCCCACGCGAGACGAGATAGCGGTGACCGCCCAGCTCGAAGTCGAGATCGACGCGGACCGTCGCACGCGGGCTTGCTCGATACGAGCGGATGGACTCGCGCGTCCCCCGTGCGGCCGGCATGCCGTACAGCGCCCAGGCGATCGCCTCGAGAATCGTCGATTTGCCCGAGCCGTTCGGGCCGATGATCCCGGTGATTCCGGGCTCGAACTCGATCCGGGTGTCGACGTGCTGTCGAAAGTTGCAGAGATACAGGCTATTCAGCCGCATCTACGACTCGACCACCGCCGCCGTGGGCGCGACGGCCTGGGCGTCGTCGAGATACTTCATCGCGCGATCGACCAGCGCGGCACGATCGATCTCCGCGTCGAGCGGACGCGCCAGCAGCTTCTCGCGTACCATCTCGTTGAGCGACGGCCGGCGACCCGGCGCGCCCGACGCATGACTTCGCGTCGGCTCCGGGCGCAAGAGGTCGAGCTGGAAGTTGAGTGCTCGGCGCTTGTACTCGCGGATTCGCCTGTGATCGAGCTCGCGCGCGATGTGGCGCGGCACGTCGCGGATCGTGGCACGCACGATCTTGTCGTCGATGCCGCCCTCGACAGCCTCGACCAGTGCAGCGATGCGATCGTCCAGCTCCGCCGCCGGCAATCCGGTCGCGCCGATCGGCGGCAGATCGAGGAGTGGACGCGTCGGCGCCAGCGCGTGGAACTTGTGTCGGCCGCTCGCAAGATCGCGTTCGATGAACCCCTTGCCGGGAATGTCGGCGATTCGTTGCTCGTACAGCTCGCCCCACGTATTCGCGCTCGTGTAATCGATCGAGCCGCTGTAGTACGCGTTCGGTGCGATCTCGCGGTAGACGTGATAGTGCCCAAACGCCACGTAATCCCATCGCGCGGCACCCAGCTCGTCATGCGAGATCTCGACCGACGCGCGATCGGTCGTCGCCGCGCCGGCGGGGAGCATTCCCTGCACTTCGCCGTGGATCACGAGGACGTTGAACCGCGCGGCGGGATCGGGCGTGAGCGGCGGCCGGATCAACCCGGGAACGTCCGGCACGGCGAGGATCGACAGCTCTTTTTCCGGGAAACCCAGACGCGTCGCCTCGCGATCGACGACGGTCAAACCAAGCTGCGCGAAAAGCTGAAGGATCCCACCCATCTCCGCCGCGCGCGGAGTGTCGTGGTTCCCCGCGACGAGGAGGACGATCGCATCGGGCAGTGCTTGCCTCAGCCGATTGAACTGCAGGAAAGCGTGTAGAATCGCCTGATTCGTCGGGCGAACGCTGTGAAAGATGTCGCCCGCCACGGCGACGACATCCGGTCGGAGCGCAATGACGCGGTCGATCGCCGTGCGAAAGGTCGCGGCGACGTCCGCTTCCCGTTGATTGACCCCGCCGGGAGTGAGTCGCTGGTACTGTCGGTAGCCTAAATGGAGATCCGCGAGGTGGACGAGACGCATCGTTGCCCGGGTCTTGTCATCCTGAGCGAGCGCAGCGAGCGAGGGATCTATTGTCCCGAACTAGTTACCGGATAAGGAAAGTAGATCCTTCGCTTCGCTCAGGATGACAGCTGACAGGTGACAACAATTTAGCGCTTGTCGAGCGTATGCATGTGCTGCGTGATGCGCATTTGCATCCGCATGGACAGCACGCCGGTCGAAGGCGGCAGTGACATCGCCGAGTTCATCGCGATGCTGAACCATGATTCGGCCAGCCACCCGCGCTTCTGATCGATGACCATGGTGCCGTTCACGAGGCCCTTCTCGAGCACGGCGTCCGAAGCGGCACCCGGCCCACTCGCCGGCTGCATCTCGCCGCGCATCGATACGAACGCGAGATCCCCGGCCCGCGTCACCGAGTCCAGCCGGAAGGTCACGTGGAGGCGACCGGCAACCTGTGCCCCGAGACCGTTCCCGACCGGGAGTGCCATGTCGCGCATCCAACTCTCGCCGACATTGATCGCCCCCTTGGGGAACGTCGTTGGCATCAGCGACACGACCTGGGCGACCTCGCGCGGCGCCGGCCCGGTGTCTTGCATCATCGCGACCATGCCGTCCGGCGAGACGCGAAACCGAACGCGCTGACCGCGTAGCTTGGAACCCGCCTGGAGCGTCGCCGCCTGCGTCTTCTCGTCGGTCGACGTCGTGATGATCGAGTCCGTCACCGCGAGGACCGTCGTTCCCGCCTCGGACGCGCCCTCGACGATCGCACGCGAGAACATGCGCATCGTAGTCATCACCATCGCGCTGCCTTCGCCCCCCGCCGCCATTTTCCGCACGCCCGTCATCTCACTTTCCTGATCGAGACGCATACGGAGCGTATCGCCGACGTGGGGCTTGATGCGAAGCGTGACAGCCTGCGCTCTCACGGCGCTTGGCGCGGCGGCCGCCAGTGCGGCAATCACGGAAAGAGCGCGCGCCCGCCAGAACATCTTAAAAACCGTACGGATCGTCCGCTGGAGCGGACCGAATCGCCGGGGCCAACGGACGAGCCGGGGTGTGGGCCACCGCGGCTGGTCGAAGCTGCGATTGGAAAAACTTCTTCACGTCGGCCGGTCGCTCGCGAAGCGTCGCATTTCGCGCCCGGATGACTTCTTCGTCCTCACGAATTCCGATCGCGTCGCGCACCCAGCCGAGCGTGAGCGACGGGTCCAGCGTTCGCAGACTGCGTAGTACCGCGGCGTCGAGCTCCACATCCACTGCTTGCGGATACTGCTCCGCCCCGTCTCGGCCGCGCATGATCGCCGGCCTCGGGAAGCGGACGAAAATCGGCTGCGTGAAGTGCGGGTGCCGCACCATCAACTGACCCTTCTCCAGCGTCGCCAGCTTCGTCTTCACGGCCGGGCTCAACACCGAATAGCCCGGGGTCGCGAGCTCGTCGGCGTCCATGCGGCCGTACAGCGCGGTTCCCGAGTTCCCGACGACGCGGCGGTGAACCTGCGATCGGAATTGCTGCGCACTGAAGAGCACGAGCCCGAGATAGCGGCCGCGCTCGGCGAGATCGAGCAGCATTTTGCGAACGTAGGTTTCTTGTCCGTCACTGGGGGCATATTTGTTGAGCTCGTCGACGAACACGATGACGTGGTTCACGCCGAGATCGCGCTTCTCCAGATGCTCGCGCAGTCTGGTGACCACCCGCGCGAAGATCAGATCCTGAGCGTCCTCTTCCAGAGAGGCGACGTCGATCACATACACCGTGCGGTCCTGAAAGCTCCCAAAGGGGAGGTCGCTGACCCCGCCGTCGTCCGTGACGAGCCCCGCGCACCGCGTCGAGATATTTGACAGCCGATTTCGCACTTTGCGAATCGTGGCAACGTGGTGCGTGCGCCACCCTTCATTGCCCTTGTTCTCCATCGCCGACAACACGTCGCGGAACCACTCCTCGAGATCGGCGAAGGAGCGCACGCGATACGTTTTGTTCCCGAGCAGCGAATCCGTGAAATCTCGGTCGACTACCCGTTCCCGGATGAAGTCGATCAGCGCGTCCGCCTTTGCGTCGACGTCGTCCTTGTTGAGCAGGACCTCGGCGTACTGTAGAACTTCTCGCAGACCCCAGGTGAGTGAGGAAACGTTCCCGAGCAGCTGCTCGTTCGAGCGGAGTGTGTTGAGGGAGAAGCCATCGGCTTTGTACGGCGCGAAATACTGCACGTGCTCGAACGGCTCGGCCGGAACGCCGCACTTCTCGTAAAGCGCTTTGTCCGCGTCGTCGATCTTTCCGGGCTGATCGAGGAAGCAAAGGTCAGGGCCCTTCACGTTGAAGCAGACTGCCGCCACCGAGCCTTTCTTTTCGGGGAAATGCGCGAAGATCGAAGCGATAATCCACTCGATCGCGCTCGTCTTTGTCGCCAATCCGGATACGCCCGTGATGTTCAAGTGCGCCGCTTCCGGCCCGATGAGAAAATCCGCATCGAGATAGATGGGGGCGTCCGTTCCGCCCGCTCGGTAGACGCCGACGGGAATTCCCGTGCGGTTCTCGCCGCGCAGATACCCGTCCATGCGCAGCGCGACGGCGACGTCGTCGTCCGCCGCGAGATAGACGCGCCCCATCGGCACCGGCTGCAGCGGCTCCTCGGGCATCTGCCGCAACACGGCCGCCGTATACAGCCGGATCTCGGCCCGGTGCGTCGCGGCGAGTGACGCGGCGCCTGGCGTCCCGTCGTGACCGAGCACGTCGTGCAGCGGCGTCGCCAGATCCGTGTAGCTGAACCCTTCGACGACGATTCCGAAGATCTGCGGAATCTGCCCGTTGACCGGCTGGTCGCCCTCCACGCGCACGATCGTTCCAATGCCGACGGGCGAATCGAGCGCCGTCCAAAAGTGAAATTCGTGCGGCGTGTTCGGCTTGCGTTCCGTCGCAACAACGCGGCCGAGCGGTGTGCCCGTGGTAAGCCCGTCGTCCATGGTGTTGGTCATCAAATCACAGCTCTCAAAAACTCCTCACAGTCGCGCACGCCGTATACCATCTTGTCCCATCGTCCGTCGGGAAGCGAGACGGGAGTCCCCTCGGCGAGAATCCACCGCGAGACCTCGTCGGCCCGCGCACCGATGGAATGCTCGTCCGCACGACTCGGATCCGCGACTTCGACGCGCACCAATCCCCACATCGGATCGGTCCCCGCCCGATCACGCAGGCGGAGATACCAGCTCGCAACCGACGTACGCCAGTCCGACGCAACGCGAAACACGCTCGATCGCTCGCTGCGCCGCAGCGCGAAAATCGTTATGAGCGCGTCTCCTTCGGCGTACAGCGTTCGATGGCTCTTGATCACGCCAACGGCGCACGAGGACCGCGCGACCGGCTCGACGCCGCTGATTCCACCGTCGATCAGCAGCGGTTGATTTTCGCGACGGCACCATTCCTCGGCGAGGGTATGCTCGGCGTGTTCGCGGTCGCGCTGCAATCGGTGGATGGCCGCGTCGCGCGAAGCGAACGGATGAGGTCCGTCTCCCCCGTCGTCCGCCGCGGTGTCACGGAGCTCCATCCCGCTCTCCACGAGCCGCGACCATAGCCAAGCGGGCACGCGCCGACGATTCGCGTATAGTCGATGCGAGACGATATGGCGCCGTGTGTACAGTCGCTTGTTGCGTCGCTCG
>Ga0157372_10009394_pt1 | contig 10403 bp, 8 predicted proteins | sample C55metaG_FD_115307 | JGI IMG/M metagenome (GOLD analysis project Ga0157372, IMG submission 115307) | Corn rhizosphere microbial communities from Kellogg Biological Station, Michigan, USA - C5-5 metaG | ecosystem: Host-associated > Plants > Roots > Rhizosphere > Soil | place: USA: Michigan...
GCTCGCCGGCTGCCCATCCGAAGCGACTGCTGAAGAGGGTAGCTGCGCTAATCGTCGCTGCGGTTTCCAGAAACCTGCGGCGGTTCATGGCATGGAAACTCATGATTGCTTCCTCCAAAGGGGGTCCGCGGGAGCGGAAATCAAATCCGGGAGCATTATACGCGTACACAAAAATCCGCGTAGTAAAACGTTATTGTAGAGCGCGGGACGCACCGCAGGCGCAGCAAAAAAGGGACGCCGAAGCGTCCCTCTGCCAAAATCCCGCCCGCTAGGGCTGCTGCACGTGAAGATTATTAGTGACCTCGAAGGTACCCGGAACTGACTTGGCCCGAATGCCAACTAAGTCCTTGTCGGCTTGGCTATCCACCACGCCTTCGAGCGTTACGCGCCCGTTCTTCACGATGATCCGGATGGGTTTCTGCACGCCCATCTCATATTTCTGCAGCGATGGATACTGATAAATAGCGCGGAACAAGGCGATCCGGATGGCATCGTCCTGCGACGAAGGCGGCAGGACCTCAATCTGGTTGTCCACGCGATCGACGCCTTCAATGTGTTTAATCGCATTCTCCGCATCGGACTTCAGCGAGGGCCGCACTACCTGGCCCAGCAGGGTTACGGTTCCCCCTTGAACCTTGTACGCGATGTTATCGAAAACCCCGAAATACGGCAGCATCAAGAGTTCGTGGCGAACTTCCCGGACTATTCTGTCCTCTGATTTGTTCGAGGTGGCGTTCTGCGCAACGGCAGTCCACGCCATAACCGAAAACAAACTAACAACTGCGACCAGCAGCCTCAATTTCATCCTCATTCTCCTTGCGATACCTCTATTCGGTAGAAGTGATGCAATCTGAGCTCATACAGTTGGAGGGAGGCCAATCGCTCACGGCAGAATTGCTGTAGGGGTGCGTCATTACAGGAATGTTGGTAGGCCCTCAGCCCGGCAGATGCAAGGAGAGTGTCAGTTTTTTACCGTTTGAACGCAGGTGGTGCGGGCGCCTCGTCCGTCCCGCTGGCGCAGCCAGCGCGATGTCGGCACACGACTGCAGTACCCAATCAGCGCCAGATTGCCGCAGGACTGCGGATTCAACCGTGGTGGTGAATGCGATGACCTTGGCGCCAGCCGCTTTTCCGGAGCGAACGCCTGCCGGAACGTCTTCCAGCACCACGCAATCCGAAGGCGAGAATCCCAGCTTGGAGGCACCCTTCAAGTAAGGATCGGGATGCGGCTTGCCGTTGGTGATGTCGTTGGAGGTGACCAATTTCTTAGGCAGCGGAAGACCGGCTGCCCGGATACGAACTTCGGCCAATGCTCGGGTGCAGGAGGTCACGATGGTCCAGCGATCCTCCGGCAAGCTGGACAATAAATCCAGGGCCCCGGGCAGCGGAACAACCCCCTCCAAGTCCGCGATTTCCCGGCGCTCCACCTCTCGATTCTCAGCGGCATGGTCGGCATCAGGAAGATATTCTTTCACGGTGGTTAGGCTCGGCCGCCCATGGGCTCGCGCTACTACTTCCTCCGGGTTGAGCCCGCGCTCGATCGCCCAGCGTGCCCACACGCGCGCAACCGCCGGCGTGGAGTTGATGAGAACTCCATCCATATCGAACAGCAGAGCCTCACATTGAATTTGGATCATGGGTTTGAATTCTATTTGCCAGCGATTCTAAATCAGCATTGTCTCAGTCACGCTGACGCTTGGCAGCATAAGAAAGGAACTCCGCTCGCCGGCAGAAAGGAGTCGCACCGACGTCGACGAGCTACGGCTGGGGCAACTGGCGCAGTCGCCCCAGACCGAGTTAAGACTGGACGATCTTTTCCAGCGCCGGACGATTCCGAATCAGCAGGGTCGAGCCTTTGAGTTGCAGCAACTGCTTCTTCTTGAATTCGGAAAACAGGCGGCTCACGGTTTCGCGCGTGGTCCCGATAATCTCCGCAATTTCTTCGTGGGTCAGCGTAAGCTTCACCGGCGAGGAACCATCGTTCTGCGTCGACTTGGTGGACCAGGACAGCAGGAGCTTGGCAAACTTTTCCGACGGCGAGGTCGCCAGACCCAACGTGCGGATCTCCTCATAGGCGGTGTAATAGTTTCGGCTCAGCTGTTCCGCAACCCGTAACGCAACTTCCCCATGATCCTTGAGGAACTGCAGCAAGGACTCGCGAGGAATAAAGTTTGCCTGCCCCGGCTCCATCATTTCCGCCGAAACTTCGTACGGACGGCTCGAAATGACCGAATTCAGGCCCAGCACATCGCCCGCATCGGAAAGCTTGGTGATGATGGTCTTGCCTTCCCGAGACGAGGTTGAGAGTTTCGCTTTCCCGGCACAGAGCACAAACACTCCGCGCGGCTGCTGCCCTTCAATGAAGAGCATTGCACCCTTGGGATAGACGGCGGTCGATTTAATGTCATTCAGACGTTGCCCGGCTTGCACTGAAAGGTTACAAAAGATGTGCTCTTCACGAACCGGACAGGTAAGGCAATTATCAAGAATATTTAGGCCATAAGGGGCGCGCATGGAAGCAGCACCTCCTTTTCACTCGAATTGTAGCATCGGAAAATTGCTTGTGATCACCATCACCGGTGCACGTGATCGCGGTCATAGTGTGATCACAGACACACGAGGGAAACTCTGCAATGATGGGGGATGTGTCTGGGTTCATCTTCGTTTACCCTCCGCGCTCTGCTTGTGAAAAAATGGCGCAATCTCGATTCGCGGGAGACTTTGTGTGAGTCAATTGTCGAGCGCCTCAGCTAAACCATTGTCAGCATTGCTCGGAAAGAAGGCGAACCCGCGGCCGGGATTGGAATCGCTGTTCCTGCCTCGCACCATCGCGGTGATCGGCGCTACCGAGCGGCCCGGGACTGTGGGCCGCAGCGTAACTGCCAATCTGATCCAAAGTAACTTCCCCAAAAAAATATTTGTAGTGAGTCCAAAGCACGAGCAAGTTTTGGGAATCAGGACTCACCGGCACATTCGGGATATCCCCGACGCCATTGATCTTGCCCTGGTGATGACACCGGCGCAAACCGTACCGCAAATCATCGGGGAGTGTGTGGACGCCGGCGTGAAATCGGCGGTGGTAATCTCTGCGGGGTTCCGCGAGCAGGGGCCCGGCGGCGCTGCACTAGAAGAACAAATCAAAACTCACCTCCGCCGGGGACCACTGCGGTTGCTCGGGCCCAACTGCATGGGATTCATGAATCCCACGATCGATCTCAATGCCACCTTCGCCAAGACCATCTCCCGAAAGGGCAGCGTGGCTTTCTTGAGCCAGAGCGGGGCGTTGCAGACCGCGATTCTAGACTGGAGCGAAAAGGAACACGTGGGCTTCAGCGCGATCGTCTCCACCGGTTCGATGCTCGATATCGGCTGGGGTGATCTCATTTACCACTTCGGCGATGATCCGCATACCAGAAGCATTCTGATCTACATGGAGTCGGTCGGCGATGCGCGTTCCTTCCTGGCGGCGGCTCGCGAGATTGCGTTGGCAAAACCGATCATCGTGATCAAGACCGGGCGCTCCGAAGCGGCATCGCGCGCCGCGGCTTCCCATACCGGAGCACTAACGGGCAGCGATGAAGTTCTCGAAGCCGCGTTCCGGCGTTGCGGTGTATTGCGCGTGCAGAACATCGCCGACCTCTTTTATATGGCCGAGGTGTTAAGCAAGCAGCCCCGCCCCCGCGGGCCGCACCTCAGCATCGTTACGAACGCTGGCGGTCCGGGCGTGCTGGCAACTGACGCACTCATGGCGACGAGCGGAGAACTGACCGTGCTCTCGCCCGATACTATTCACACCCTCGACGATTTTCTTTCTTCCAACTGGAGTCGCAGCAACCCCGTGGATGTGCTGGCCGACGCCGATGCAGAGCGCTACGTGAAAGCCGTCGACATCGTCTCGAAGGATGCCGCAGGCGATGGACTGCTCGCCATCATTGCGCCGCAAGGTCTCGCGGACCCGACGCAAGTGGCAAGACAAATGAGCCAGTTTGCCCACAGCACTACCAAGCCGATCATCGCCAGTTGGATGGGAGGAGAAGGAGTCGCTGAAGGTACGGCGATTCTCAACGCGGCGGGGATCCCGACATTTTCCTATCCCGATACCGCCGCCCGCGCCTTCACCTACATGTGGCGCTACACCTACAATCTGCGCGGCCTCTACGAAACTCCCGCGCTGATTGAAGGCCCGGACTTCTCCGACGAGGCACGCATCAAGGCGGAAGATATCCTGAACTCCGTGCGAGACTCCAGCCGCACCATGCTCAACGAGTTTGAATCAAAGCAGGTTCTGGCAGCCTACGGAATCCCAACGGTCGATACGCGTATCGCGGAAAACGAATCCGACGCGGTCGCGTGCGCCCGAAGCATCGGCTATCCCGTCGTTTTGAAGTTGCTCTCCAACACCATTTCTCACAAAACGGACGTTGACGGCGTGCATCTGCGACTGCAGGACGCAGATCAGGTCAGGGCCGCATTCCGCGCCATCGGCCAATCGGTCAGCCAGAAAGCCGGCCCCGAACACTTTGCGGGCGTGACCGTACAACCTATGATTCGGCGCGATGGATACGAGCTGATCCTGGGCAGCAGCATCGATCCCCAGTTTGGCCCGGTGATCCTGTTTGGCTCCGGAGGGGTAATGGTCGAAGTCTATGGCGACCATGCGCTCGCGTTGCCGCCGCTGAACACAACGCTCGCGCACCGCACCATGGAGCAGACGCGAATCTTCTCCGCACTGAAGGGAGTCCGCGGGCGCAAACCAGTCAATGTGCCGGCCCTCGAGCAGATACTGGTCCGCTTCAGCCAACTGGTGCTGGAATTACCCTGGATCAAAGAAATCGATATCAACCCGCTGCTTGCAACACCCGAGCAGTTGCTCGCGCTGGATGCGCGGATTGTCGTCCACGAAAAGTCGGTGCGGCCGGATGAGTTGCCCCGGCCCTCAATCCGTCCTTACCCGTCCCAGTACGTCCACCAGTGGCAATTCAAAGACGGGACTGCGGTGACGATCCGTCCCATTCGACCGGAAGACGAGCCCCTTATGGTGCAGTTTCACACCACGCTTTCGGAACGCAGCGTGTATCTTCGCTACTTTTGTTCACTGAGCCTGAGCACGCGAGTAGAGCACGAGCGGCTCGTGCGCATTTGCTTTGCCAGCTATGATCGCGGATTCGCCTTGGTGGCGGAGCGCAAGAATCCTGAAAGCGGCCAGCCGGAGGTCCTGGGCGTCGGCCGTTTCAGCGCCATCACTGCATCGGAAGCGGAAGCTGCGGTCCTGGTCTCAGATCAATGGCAGGGCCGGGGATTAGGCACCGAGCTGCTTGCGAGCGTGACTCGCGTCGCCCAGACGGAGAAATTCAAGAAACTCTCTGGCGAAATTCTGCGGGATAACCTCGCCACGCAGGCCATCTTCAAGAAGGTGGGATTCAAGCTCCAGGCGATGGCAGATCCGTCGTCCGTTTGCGCCGTTCTGAAGCTTTAGACCCGCTTATGCGATCGATGCCGGCTTGGTGATTTCGAGCTGGGGTTCGAACTTCAGCGTAGTCCCCATCGCTCTCGAAACCAGGCAGAGCTTCTCCGCGCGCTTCAATAACTCCAAGGCCTTGTCCCGTTCGTCGGATGAGGCAATCTTCAGGTTCGGGCGGACGGTAATTTGGGCAAAGCTGTAACCGGATTCCGCTTTGCGCACGGTTCCGCTGGCTTCCACTTGCAGATCGGTGAAATCAAACTGCGCCCCGCCCGCAATCGCCCGCACCGTGGTGGTGTAGCATCCGGCAATCGCGGCCAGCAGCAACTCCTCGGGGGTCCATCGCCCCTCCAGTCCGCCGAATTCGGTTGGCGCCGTGAAATGGATGGCATTGGGCGCGGAATCCGACTTCGCCAGGCCCGTTCGCCCCGAAGTCCACCACGCGGCTACTCGGTATGCATGCTCTTCGCTCATATTTCCTCACGTCTGCTTGGATTTTTGTAGGCTGCACAGTTCGACGGCAATGAAACCCGAAATGCAGCTTGTTCTTACCTCACTGCAGTTGTCTCTATGCGACGCCTTCTTTGCCGGAAATACCGCGCTCGCGCTCGATCCTTTCAATCTGAGCACGCAGCCAACCGGCGAGCGCCTCCTCAATCTCGATCTGGTTGCCGGTGCGGTAGAGATCATCGAGACTCTGTCCGTCTTTCGTGAGCGGAATGAATCGGCAAGGCACAGAATCGCCGCGTTGCTCCTGAGGCACGAATTGCGCCAGCAGACAGCTCTCACACGGGTAGGGATGAGAGACATCGGAAAAATTCGGACAGATGGGAGAGTCCTCGAAAATTGCCGGAGCTCGCCACGGCGAACGCGGAAAGCGCCCATAACCTCCATCCATGAGGAAGTTCAGTTCGAACTTCAGAATTTCCAGAATGTCGCGACCGTCTTGGGCCATAGGTCACCTCAATTGAACGTCAGGATGCCAGAAGGCATAGGGAAACACTGTGCATTTCGTCACCGGGAATCGTGATTCTGATCACAACGGGGTGGAGCGCGTTGGGGCCGGGAACGTCTAAATCCCTCAATTCCAAGGTGCTCCGGCAAAAGACCGCGTGAGGCCAATCACAGGCCGTCGTGACGGATGACACCTCAAGGCGGATCCGATACGGCACGAGATATGGAGACGGCGAGCACAGCCGAGGCAGTCAGTGCAAAGTCAGCGGCCCACGAAACGCATGCTCGGTCCCATGTCACACCTAGACGTGATTCGAATCACAATTCTCGGCGACGCGAAACGGGTGACCCCGGCCGAGACACAGCTCATTGTGGCTTGAGCTTCGAAATAAGGGTGGAGCGCCGCAAGCAAAGAAGCTAAGAGCGAAGGTCTACAGCTAACGGCTAGGAGCCAGGTTCGTACCCGCACGATGGCTCCGCGGCGAACAGATCGCCGGTCACGGCGTAGGCGCGGGCTCGTGATCCGCCGCAAATCGTGCGCACGGGGCAGCGTCCGCATTTCCCTTTCAGCCGTGATACGTCTCGTAACGAGGTGAACAGTGGAGATTCGCTGTACACCTCCGAAAGCGCGTGACGGGTGACATTGCCGGCAGACACCTGCAGGAAGCGGCTGGGGTACACCTCACCTTTGTAGTCCACAAAGACAGATCCACGGCTGTCGTTTACGCCCTTGGGCGCGCAACGGACTGCGTCCATGTCGAGAAAACGTGTCTTGGTCTCCCGCGCCCGCTGCTGCAGAAGATAGCGCTGGTAGTGTTGCCCTTCCGTAGTTTTCACCTGGAAGTGAACCCGGCCCGATCCCTGATAGAGCTTGGCGAAAACCTGCTCCGTTTCTTCCGCACTGAGCATTTGTGCGCGGTCTTCCTGGTTGGACGGAACGAAAAAGAATACGTTCCAGGCCGCCACGTCGAGCCGCGTGAGCAACTCGAACATGGGATCGATATCCTGCAAATTCCTGCGCTCCACGATGGTGTTGATGTGCACTGGAAGTTGCACTTCATGGCAGCTTTCGATGATCTCGAGGGTGCGACGGTAGCGGTCCCGGATGCCCCAGCGAGCATCATGCAACTCGGCGGTTGACCCGTGCAGCCAGAGCCCAACCCGCATGAGCCCAACTTCTTTCAGGTCCGCGATCACCGTCCCCTCCAGCTTCGGCGTTGGCAGCAACGTCAGCGAAGTACGCACCGACCGCCTGGAGGCAAACTCGATCACCGGAAACAAGTCAGAGCGGCACAGCGGATCTCCGCCCGTAAGCGCGAGCAAAGGCACGCGCATGGCAGCAATATCTTCGATGAGGTGAAAGGCCTCGGCGGTCGAAACTTGGGCGCGCTCGCGCCAATTGCGCTTGGCCGGCCGGGACGACACAGCTTTCCATTTGCACTCGCGCGTCATTTCCCACGTGACTTGCGACGGACGCAGTCTGAATCCAGCGCTGAGGGCTTGCGAACTACCGGCTCCCTCTGCCGAGGAGAAGCGGCCGTTCCCATTCCCATGTGCGGGCTCACCCGGCGGATATTCGAACAGCGACATATGCCCGATGCTAGGTTTGGGGCACGTCGCCAACAGTGCGTCCCCGCACCCCCCAGAGTGATAAACGTCACAAACGACAGAAGAAAGCCCTGTGATTAACGTCACAGAGCCGCGTGATGTCTGCCATAGGGTTCATCGCACCCCCATGCGAACCTAGCGTTGCGAGTCGTTTCAGGATGCAGGACCAAAGCTCGATAGAGGGCGATCCCGAGAATGGGATTCCAGCCAGCAGTCAACGGGCAATGCCTGCTCTGTGATATCGTGCGAACGAAAAATTCTTCCTCAGGAGGAAGGCAACAACATGAATCACTCTTTTCGTATGGGGTTGGTCGCTCTATTGGCTGGTGGAATGATCGCAGTCTGCAGCTCTCCAGTTGTGGCCCAGGATGCAGCCGCCACGTACAAGGCGAAATGCGCCATGTGCCATGGACCGGACGGCAAAGGCGGCAAGATGGGTACCCGTGATTTCGCTTCTCCCGAAGTGCAAAAGGAAAGCGATGCGGATCTCGCCGGCATCATCACCAACGGCAAAGGCAAGATGCCGAAGTATGGCGAGAAGTTGAAAGAGAACGAGATCAAGGATCTGGTGACTTATATCCGTGGTCTGGCAAAGAAGTAGCTCTTAGGGGTGCGGCCTCAAAGGGGCCGCACGGAGAATTTCAATTCTGAAAGATTGGCGGGTGAGGGAATGTCCATGCGAATCATACGGAGTCTTTTTGCGCCTGGAGTCATCCTCACCCTTCTCTTAGCCAGCACTTCCCTTTCCGCAGCCAGCAAAAAAGATCCTCCCAAACCGACCGTGGAGGAGTGCCTCGCTTGCCACAGTGATGCCAGCCTGACTCATGAAGTCAATGGCAAACAGGTAAGCCTGCATGTCGATCCGGAAGCCTTCAAGAATTCCATCCACGGCAGCATGTTTACCTGTGTGGACTGCCACGCAGACGTGAAGAGCGCGGCCCACGAGACCACTCCCAAAAGGATCACCTGCGCCACTTGCCACGCCGACCAGCAAGCCGCCTACGATCGCAGCCACCACGCCAAAGCGGTGACCAGCGGAAACAGCAACGCCGCCACCTGCGTGAATTGTCACGGCAGCCCGCACGAACTGCTGCCTGCGTCCGACCCGAAATCGCGCGTAAGTCACGCCAACATTCCTGCGACTTGCGGCGCGTGCCACGGCCAGAAACTCGTCATGGCCGATGGCGGCCAGAGCGCCCATATGGTCGCCTCTTATGGGCTGAGCGTTCACGGACATGCGGTGGCCAATGGCTCAGACAAAGCCGCGGTCTGCACCGATTGTCACGGCACTCACGAGATCCTGGACGCCAAAGATTCGAAGTCCCCCATTTTCAAATTCAATGTGCCGCAAACCTGCGGCAAGTGCCACGACACCATCGCCAAAGAGTTCCAATGGAGCATCCACGGCAGCGCACTGGCACAAGGAAATTGGCAGGCTCCGGCGTGCACCGATTGCCACGGCATCCACTCCATCAAGGCACATACGGACCCGAATTCTCCAGTGTCCGCCCAGAACGTTGCCCAGGCCACGTGCGCGCGCTGCCACGAAGGCGTGCGCCTTTCCCAAGAATTCGGTGTAGCCGGACGCCGCGAGACTACATATCTGGCGAGCTATCACGGGCTGGCCTCGAAACTCGGATCGCAAGTCGTGGCCAATTGCGCCAGTTGCCACGGCACGCACAGCATCTTTCCCTCCACTGATCCGCGCTCCACGATTCATCCCAGCCACTTGGCACAGACCTGCGGGCAATGCCATCCGGGCGTGACGGAGAAGTTCGCCGCCAGCAAAGTGCACGTCGATGCGCCGCTCTCGGCCGACATCGGCAGCAAGGCAGTGCGCTGGATTCGCAAGTTCTATCTCGGCATGATCTTCGCCGTGATCGGCGGCATGCTGCTGCACAACTTCATCATCTGGCGCTCGAAAGTCATCGCCCGGCGCAAACTGCAGCAGACGTTTGTCACCCGCATGCCGCTGCGCTTCCGCATTCAGCACGCCGCGCTGCTGACCAGTTTCTTCCTGCTGGTGCTTACCGGGTTCGCCCTGAAGTTCCCCGATTCCTGGTTCGCTTCGATGCTGACGCTCGGCGAACACATGCGCGGACTGCTGCATCGCATTGCCGCCGTAGTTCTCATTGCAGTCAGCCTTTATCACGTCTTCGATATTGCGATCACGCGCGCGGGCCGGCAACTGGCGCGCGATCTCTTCCCAACCCTGGAGGATGTCCGGGGAGCGTGGCAGAATCTCTCCTACTATCTCGGCCTCACTTCGCAGAAACCCGAATTCGCCCGCTTCAATTACGCGGAGAAAGCCGAATACTGGGCCTTGGTCTGGGGAATGTTCGTCATGGCCGGCACTGGTATCATGCTTTGGGCCAAAGTA
>Ga0157372_10009395_pt1 | contig 10403 bp, 10 predicted proteins | sample C55metaG_FD_115307 | JGI IMG/M metagenome (GOLD analysis project Ga0157372, IMG submission 115307) | Corn rhizosphere microbial communities from Kellogg Biological Station, Michigan, USA - C5-5 metaG | ecosystem: Host-associated > Plants > Roots > Rhizosphere > Soil | place: USA: Michigan...
CCCGGACGGGCCAGACAGCCTGCTCGAGGTCGTGCTGAAGGCGCATCGCGAGCGCACCGCGTTGCTGGTCGAAGCCGAAACCGCGCATGACCCGCATCGCATTGCGGAAATCCAGACCCGGCTCGCCGATATCGGCGCACACGCAGCCCCTGCCCGCGCGGCATCGATCCTTGCCGGGCTTGGCTTCTCCACCGCCAACCAGCAGCGGCCATGCTCTGAATTTTCGGGCGGCTGGCGCATGCGCGTCGCGCTCGCGGCAACATTGTTCGAAGAGCCCGATCTGTTGCTGCTCGACGAGCCGACCAACTATCTCGACCTCGAAGGCACGCTCTGGCTGCAGGATCATCTGGCGCGCTATCCGGCGACGCTGATCGTCATCAGCCACGATCGCGACCTGCTCGACACCGCGGTTGGCTCGATCTTGTCGCTCGAGGCGCGCAAACTCGCGCTCTATCGCGGCGGCTATTCGGCCTTCGAGCGACAGCGCAGCGAGCGCATGTTGCTTGACCAGAAAATGATCAAGAAGCAGGAGGCGCAACGCAAGCACCTGCAGGCCTTCGTCGATCGCTTCCGCGCCAAGGCGACCAAGGCGCGACAGGCGCAATCGCGCCTGAAGATGCTCGCAAAGCTCGAGCCGATCACCGCACTCGTGACCGAGGATGTGCGGCCGATCCACATCCCCGCGCCGGACAAGCTTTTGTCGCCACCGATCATCGCCACCGACGACGTTGAGGTTGGCTACGAGCCCGGACGCCCGGTGCTGGCGGGCCTGTCGCTGCGCATCGACAATGACGACCGCATCGCGCTGCTCGGTGCCAACGGCAACGGCAAGTCGACGTTGGTCAAGCTGCTCGCCGGGAGGCTGCCGCCGGAGCACGGCATCGTCACGCGCGCCTCCGCCCTCAAGGTCGCCTATTTCGCGCAGCACCAGCTCGACGAGCTCGAGCCGGATGCTTCCCCTTACGATCACGTGCGCCGGCTGATGCCTGATGCGCCGGAAGCGAAGGTGCGCGCCCGCGTCGGCGCCATCGGCTTTTCAGGGCTTGCCGGCAATACCAAGGTCGAGAAGCTGTCCGGCGGCGAGAAAGCGCGGCTCCTGCTCGGGCTTGCCACCTTCAGCGCGCCGCATCTCGTGATCCTCGACGAGCCGACCAACCATCTCGACATCGACAGCCGCGCGGCGCTGATCGAGGCCATCAACGATTTTCCCGGCGCGGTGATCCTGGTGTCGCATGACCGCTATCTGCTTGAGGCCTGCGCCGACCGGCTCTGGCTGGTGCAAAGCGGAACGGTGAAGCCGTTCGACGGCGATCTCGACGACTACCGGCGCCGTGTGCTGAGCGAGTCCGGAGCGGACCCGCAGCCGGCGGCCAAGCCCGCGCCACGGCCTGATCCTGGCGCCGCCCGCCGCGCCGCGGCCGAAAAGCGCGCGGAAACGGCACCCTTGCGCAAACGTGTCACCAAGGCCGAAACCGAACTCGCACATCTGACGCGACAACTGCACAAGCTCGACGCAACGCTCGCCGACGGCGATTTATTCGCGCGCGACCCGGTACGCGCGGCGGAATTAGCGAAGACGCGCGCCAGAGTCGTCGATGCGATCGCCAAGGCAGAGGAAGAGTGGCTGGCGGCGAGTGAGGCGCTGCAGATGGCGTGATCGGTGAGCAGTCGAAAAGCTCGTAAGCAGATCGATCTGGTTGACGATGCAGATGGCCGTCAGGGTTTCTTATTGGTCTCGGCTTCGTCGCCCTTCGACGCCGGGTCGTGGGTCTGGCCACTCGGCGCGCTGCCTTGCGTGGCCTGTTCCTTCGGGAATTTGCGCGGGATTACCGCGACCACTGTGCTGTCCATCGGATCGACCACCAGCAGGTCCTTGTCGAGTTTGACGAAGTCGTACTGCTTGAGGACTGGCTCCTGATTGATCAGTGGCGCCGGCATCGCATCGAGCTTGAGCTGGGTGGGGATCTTCGCGCCGACCTTGGCCTCGAACTTGTCCGGCGTCTTCTGGGCGCTGTGCGCGGTCGCCAGCGCGTCCTGAATTTTACTGCGCTGCTGGTCGGTAAGCTGCAATGGCGGCTTTTGCTTCGTGTTAACGGTGAGCTCGTTCGGCTCAATCGTCGGCTTGTTGTTCTGCGCCGTTGCTGAGCCCGTGACCAGGGTCAGGACCGCGGCGCAATATAGCAGGGTTTTCATGGTCGTTCTCCGGTTCCGCTGGAACAACGGACTCAAGCCCCGAGCGTTCCCTTAGCGATCACGCTGACCAAGGATCCGGTTCTTGCAACAGCAAGGCCGCAAGCTCTTTGTGCCTGTCCATGAGCTGTTTGACGTCGTCTTCCATCTCAATACCAGGGTGGACGACCGTCCAAAAATGAGCGGTTCTGATAAATGCGAGAAGCGCGAGGATATACTCGCAACGTTTGCCGCCGAGGGCGTGTCGCAGCCCTTGGAGAGGACGCTCGGACTGCATCGGGCTCACGAAGATCAGCGTGCAAAGGGCGAACAATTGGTCTTCGATTTCGGTATCAGGGGCGGGCCAATCGACCGGCGTATTCATTCCCTCCAGGCTGCTGTAAATCGGTTCGAGGTCCCGCCGCCAAGGCGGGGGCGTTTGCAGAAGCTTGATCACCTGCTCAATGGTTTGCGTTGCAGCCGTGGGGTCGCCCGCTGAGTGGCCATAGCCCACAAGAAATCCGCAGTGGCGCACAATGCAGTAGCGGACCGGACAGAAACGCGAGAGGAAAACAAAAAGCCGCTCCTTGAAGAGTGTTGGAATTGGATTGTCGAGATAGGCCGCCGCTGCAAAGAGCCACAGTCTTTCCACGATCTCGGGGGCGTCTGGAGCCGACACAAAAAAGTTCGGCACTAACCGGAAGCGCTTCGCCACCTGCTCCTTGAACGAAGAATGTTCGCTCGCCTTGAATACAGACGGTGCGTGCAAAACGACACCGACGATCGGCGCGGTGGATACTTTAAGGGGGATCTCACGCGCGGTCATGATGCGCTCCTTAATCAGGCGGGAGCGCTACCGAACTCTCAGCCACCGACGCCTGATAAGGCCATGCCGGTGATACTTTTATGTAGGGGGTCCGACCCAATTAGTCCAGCCGTCGATCTGGAACATCTTCTCATGGCGGCCAATAGACATTGGGCGCTTGCGTTCCCCCAGTCCGGAAACATTCGGGTCGCGAGACGTTCTCGACACAGCACAAAGGAGAACGTTGCTATGACCCCGAAAACCAAGACACTCGATGAGCTATTCCATGACACGCTGAAGGACATCTACTTCGCGGAGAAGAAGATCCTCACCACGCTTCCGAAAATGGAGAAGGCGGCGCAGGCGCCCGAACTCAAGAAGGCTTTCGCCAAGCATAAGATGGAGACTGAAGGGCAGGTTGCGCGGCTCGAAAAGGTCTTCGCTGCTATCGACAAGAAGCCGCAAGCCAAGACTTGTGATGCGATCGTTGGCATTACTGACGAAGGTGCGGAAATTATGAAAGAATACAAGGGCTCCCCTGCCCTGGACGCTGGTCTACTCGCAGCTGCGCAGGCGGTGGAACACTATGAAATCTCCCGCTACGGAACTTTGAAGACCTGGGCCAATGAGCTAGGGCTCGGCGACGCGGTTCGCCTTCTCCAACAAACACTCGATGAGGAAAAAAAGACCGACGCGACGCTCACTGAGATCGCGTTAAGCGTGGTCAATCAGGAGGCGGAAGCTGCGTAAAGTATTTAAGTAAGCTTCCCGACATAAGGTAAAGGCCCGGCGATGTGCCGGGCCTTTAATTTTAGTTCAGCGCTGATCACCTTGCTGTCCGGGCTTGCTCTGCCCGCCCTGCTGCTGACCACCTTGGCCGGGCTTGTTCTGCCCACCTTGCTGTTGGCCACCCTGGCCGGGCTTGTTCTGGCCACCTTGCTGACCGCCCTGGTCCTGCTGACCGCCCTGCTGCTGGTTCTGGTTATCTGGGTTTGGATTGCTCATGGGCTTTTTCCTTCGTTGTTGATTTCCGTAGTGGAAGATCAACCGGTGCACGAGCCCTTTCGTTCCTCGTGTCATTTGACATGAGATGTCCCGCGCGCCGGACGAACTACTCAGTCCCTAATCAATCCGGCGGCTCTCAATGCGTTGTTGATGATCGCACCGATCTCTGGAAGGGGCGGCGTCGGTGTCTGTTGCCGTATCGGCTCGTCATCCTTGTCCAGGATTTCGCCCTCCAGCACCGGCTCCGCCCCCTTGATGCGATGGGGCGCCGGAGAAAGCTCCACAATGTTTCTCTCAACGGGAGCGCGGGCAGCTGCAATCCCGAAAAACTTTGCAATGTGATACGACGAAGAAATCCCCACTGCCAGCAAAAACGGTCCGGGAGTACCGCACGCACCCTCGGCTTCGCCGATCGCTAGCGGAGTACCGTGCGCCATGTTGGTGATGGTGTAGGCCTCGATAAGCTCATCACCGACTTCGTTGATCCAAACCTCACGCGGAAAGCCGTCGACCCGAGTTGTCACCGAAGAGGACAGCGGCAGACCATGCACCTCGGTCCACTGCTTGAGGATTTCTTGCGCGTTCGACGGGATCACTGTCTTGTCGGCATTTCCATGCCAGACCGAAACGCGTGGCCACGGCCCTCGGTGAGACGAGGCTTTGCGCACAAGATCCCCCCATTCATGAGCCGAGCGGGTGGGACTTTGATACATACTTTGGAATGCTTGCTGCACGGTCGTAGCGGCACCATAGGGGAGTCCCGCAACGATCGCCCCTCCGGCAAATACTTCGGGATAGCAGGCAAGCATGTTGGACGTCATCGCGCCGCCCGCCGACAGCCCGGTGATGAAGACCCGACGCCGATCGATACCGTGATCGACAATAGATTTTTCGATCATCTGCCGAATCGAAAGAGGTTCGCCTTGATCGCGATGGCTGTGCCCGGGCTGAAACCAATTGAAACAACCATTGGGATTGTTGGACCGCTGCTGCTCGGGCAGAAGCAAGGCAAAACCGTATCGGTCCGCGAGAGTCGACCATCCGGCCCCGAGATCGTATCCAGCTGCCGTTTGGGTGCACCCGTGCAGCACGACGACAAGGGCGGGATTGTCCGCAAGGGTCGACGGTCGATAGACGAACATCCGCAAATTGCCGGGGTTCGATCCGAAATCGAGGATCGCGCGCAAACGAGTGCGGGCGTGGCCTGCACCTCCGGCGCGGCCGCGCTCCAGCAGTCGAAGAAATTTGTACCACCCACCGCGGCCGCGGCCGAGTGCCTGTCGCAGATTGATCATGGCGGCTTGTTCCTGTTTCCAGGAACAGCTAATTGCTGCACTGCACAATTCTAGGGGGTATGCCGAAATTTAACGGGAAAAATCGGTTTCGCTCGATTCGACGCGGCCTCATGACTCTACTGCGTCATATCGATTTTCACGGCGGTGGTGATGGTCTGCCAGTGCTTGATTTCGCCATCAAGCCAGGTCTTCGCATCGGCAAGCGACTTGTTCGGCACGATATTGAAGTTCTGCTTGTTCAGCTTTTCGGTCGCCTCGGGCGAGCTCAGAGTTTTACTCATCGCGGCAAACAGCGCTTCCAGCACCGGCTTCGGCGTTGCTGCCGGTGCGAACAAGCCATTCCAGGCCACCGTGCCGACATCCGGATATCCGACCTCCTTCATGGTCGGAATGTCGGGATAGTCTTTGAGCCGCGAGTGATTGACCACGGCCAATGGGCGGAATTTTCCGGCCTGTATCTGTCCCGCGGATGAAGCCACATTGAGAAATGCGGCTTGCACGTCGCCGCGCAGCATGTCCTGGATCACGCCGGCTGCTCCGTTCTTGTTCGGCAGGGCCACCAGATCGAGATCACCTGCGCGCTTGGCCAAATAAGCCATGTCGTAGTGCGGATAAGAACCGGTACCGACGGTGCCATAGCTGACTTTACCGGGATTTTGCTTCGCGTAAGCAATAAGTTCGGGGAAGGATTTCACCGAGAAACCGTTCGCCGTGGAAACCAGCAGGAAGGCCGGCACGTCGATCAGGTTCGTTACCGCCACGACACTTTGGGCGTAGTCGAAATTCATCTTGTTGGCGTAGATGATTGGCGTGATCGCGTTGGTTGAGACGTTGCCGATCATCAGTGTGTAGCCATCGGGCGCTGCCTTCACCATTTCGTCGATCGCCAGCATGCCGAAGGCGCCTGGCCTATTGATAACAATGAAGGGCTGCCCGGTAGCTTTCTGAAACGCGTCGCCGACAATACGTGCGACGATGTCAGTCGCGCCTCCCGGCGCGTAAGGAACGATCACCTTAACCGGCCGGCTCGGATATTGGTCCTGCGCCATCGCCATTCCTGCGCTCAACGCGAGGGCAGCAAACAGAACCGCGATCAGGCGTTTCATTATAATCCTCCCCGAATTTACAAATGTAGGACGTTTTCCTCGTTTTTGTCAGGCATTGCTCAGGTGGCCTTGATGCCGTGCAGGCTGTGCGATGCGTCCTTGACGGTGAAGAAGACGACATCGCCATCCGCCGTCGCCTTGCCGGCATGGACCGTATTGGCGGGAATGTAGATAACCGACCCGGGCGTTACATTGATTTCCTTCCCCTCGATATTGGCGCGGAAGGTTCCCTCCAGCACATAAATCCATTGCTCGTTCGGATGCGAATGCGGTTCGGCGCCAGTGCCCGCCTTCATGCGCATCAGGCCGACAATCATACGGTCGCCTTCCACGCACGGTCCCTGTGCTGTCGAATAGGCGGGACCACCCATAATTTTCTGAACAGTTCCGAGATCGAAGACATATTCACCCGGAGCGGCCCGTTTGGCGCCCGGTGTACGTGCGGCTGGCCCGTTGGACATGGTTTTTCTCCCGCGGCGGCTTGTCTTGCGAGATGTTAGTTTACGCTGCGCGGACGCGCCAGCGGGGGTGACGATGGTACCAGGCAGGCATCGGTCATTTGGCGATTTCTATCCGCCAAAGGCCAAGTTCCACGGGAACTATGGGACAACGACAGTTGTTGTTGTTCCATGATGAAATTTTCAATGGTGAATCCGATGATGCTTCGCGGCGTAATGTCGGCGTTGGTGGTGTTATTTCTTGTCGGTCATGCCGACGCTCAAAGCAGGACAACTGTCGGTTCGGCGCCAAGCGAGAACCCATTCGCTCAATTAGCCGGCGGTTGGTCCGGGACCGGGACAATCGATTTGGCCAATGGCCGGCACGAACCAATCAAATGCCGCGCGTCCTATGATGTTCTCGAGGCGCAAAACAAGCTTCAGCTCAATATCAATTGCGCCAGTGAAAGCTATAAGTTCGACTTGCGCGCCAGCGCGGCTTACTCAGGCGATGCGATTACGGGGAACTGGAACGAGTCGACCCGCAATGCGGCCGGGACGTTATCGGGCAAGGTCGAAGGCGCCGGCTTTCGAGTTGTGGCGAAAGGGCAGACGTTTAGCGCCAATATGGATCTGGTGACGCAAGGCAACAAGCAATCGGTCACGATCAAGTCGCAGGATGGAAAGGCCGAGGTGCAAGGCGCTACGATCACTCTGCAACGCGGATAGATCGATCCGGAGCGCAATGGCGGTTGCGACTTATTCGATCACTTACGATGATCCCCAGGGAGGCATCGTCGCGAGATCGGACGTCAGATCGGCGGTCCTGACCTGGCCGTCGGCGTACCCATCTTCGTCGACATCCACGCCCGACCAGGCGCCGGATTGCGCAAGAATTCTGACATTGGCATTTTTCGGCACGCGGTTGTCGGCTTTGCAACCTAAACGGTCCCCGCCGCCTCCGGCGGCGTCGGCGCTTTGCTGAACGACTGGCGTCAGGCGGATCGCAAAACGGCGCTGATCAAAAATCTTCTGGTTGCGGCTCTTGTCGATCTCCCCTGCGCCCCACGCGCCGATGCTGGAGACCCTCGGGTTCTGGATGTTCGTATCGACGTCGAGGCCAGTTGCGCATTTGCCGGGGGGCCCGAACCAGCGGCGGTCAACCTGGTTTTGAAAAAGATGCCAGTCTCCGCTGTTATAGAAATCGACGGTCTCTGCGTGTGCCCGCGACGCGCTGATCCAGTTATACGACACGAGTTTTTCCTGGCGCAGGGTGCGGTTGACCAGACCGTTCCCGTAGATTCCGATCACGTAACGGCCGCCGACGGTCTGATTCATGAAGCGGAAGTACTCGAGAACGGCGTCCATGCCGGAACTGTTTCTCGTCACATTGAAGTCGATACCGAAATAGATTGCAGATCCTTCGGGCTGCCCGACCAATTTGGCCTGATCGAGCGCGGCCTTTGCATCGGCCGCAGCTTCCGCCTTTGCCGAACCGGTATCTTCCAGTCCCTTCAGAAATTTTTCGGGCAGGTTATTGCGATACTGATAGAGAGACACGATCGAAAGTCCGTTGCGTATCAGGATCGTCGGCTCACGAACGCCGTCGATCATATTGCCGTCGGACGCCATGACCTTCTCGCGCAGACCCGGCTGCGGTTTTCGTGCAAAAAACCGTACGACAACCTTCACGTTCTGCGCAGCCAGCTTCGCTGCGACCTTCGCGGCATTCTGCGGCGTATCGATAATGGCAATGCTTGCCGGATCGTTGGGTTGCCCAAACGCCGAAGTACCCGGCACCAAAGCGCTGGCAAGCAGGCCCTTGGTAAATGTTCGTCTCGATACGATCGACATGGCCCCCCCGAAAGAGCGGTTGTCTGATCACTCAGCCTTTTTGCTGCGCTTTGACCTCGCCGAACTTGGCCAGCGCGCGGTCGAATATATCATTGAACAGCCACATCGAATCCAGAATTTCGCGCATGGTCGCGGATGTCTTGGCTCTGTCAGCCTTGCCATAGGCAAACATGCTGTTGTTGCGCAAATATCCCATGATTCGCGGCTCGGAAATCCGGTAATTCAGTAGGTTGCCCGAATTGAGAGCGGCCTTGGCCGGGCTGGGAATGATCTGGATCAGCTCGAAGAATCTCATTTGATCGGTCGGGTCCGGCAGGGCTTTCATGATTGCCGGAATTCTCGGGAACAGGTCTGCGTGCGCGTTCATGAGGCCGTTCCTCACGCCCGTCCAGTGATTGTACCGCGAATCTGAATTGCCGACCCGCGCTTCTTCTTTGTCGTCGCGCGCGTTCAGCTTGGGATCAAGCGCCGCGACGGATTTCTTGATGGCCGCCCATTTTTTCTGGCCGATCTTGTCCTCGGACACGCCTGTCTGAAAGCTTCCTTTGTAGGATTCCGAACGCGCATTGCCGATGTTCTGATTGCCATCGGTCTCGGCAAAGAAGACGGCGAGACTGATGCGGCCCGCGACTTCGGCATGCGCCGCATCGAGACCTTTGACCCGCGCAATGACGGTGCCAAGATCGACAACATCTTTGTAGGGCGTATCGGATGCCTGCGCATTGGCAGGCGGCGCCTGCATGATACGAAAGAGATTCTTGTACTCGTCAATCAGCGGCTCGTTGTCGGCATCGAAATAGGCCGGAGGAATTTTATATTTATTGGGTCTGCCGATTCTCGACGGCATCACGTCGGTCAGATCCTTGTACGCACCCATCATGGCGACGCGCGCAAGATAGAGTGCCTGCCCCGGCTTTTCGGGCAGCTTCTGTTTCGCATCGATCTGCGCGCGCCGCTCCTTCAGAATCGACCTGAAGTCCTGCACCGTCCTGTTGTAGGCATTGAGCGCTTCCGACTGCGACGCCGTGAGCGCAGCGGGTTGAGCCAGCGCGACGGACATGAACCAGGAACTGGGGAGTCCCGCCGGATTTGCGAGACAGCACACACCGGCGGCCACCAACAAACAAAAATGATTCGGAATATGCACGAGCTCCGCTCTCTCTGGCCGCCTCATGTCTCCCCCGGATCTCAAGCGATGGTAATGGCAGAAACAAGAATAGAGGAACAGCGTCCCCTTATCGAGATACCATCGAACGCGTCACCGCGCTTTTTGCCGTGGATTGTCATGCGACTTTCAGCAGCAATGTGGATCGCCTGAGCCAGCTTGATGTTACGAAGTGAGCTGCATCACGTGACAGCTTCAGAGGTGCAATTTAAGATTGTGACGTGATCTGCTTGAGCGTAATTATCTTGCGCGTGGCGCCCGAAAAAATTCGGCGGGAGAAAGGAATTTCAAAGAATGCCAGGTGAGATCCATCACATCCGACAAGGGAGAGATGGGTCCTATCCAGTTGATGGGTCGCCGCGGCGTCTCGCAGCTATCCTGGCCGCTGATATCTCCGGCTATAGCCGCCTGATGGCAATGGATGAGGAGGGAACCCACGCGCGGGTGAAGCGACATCGGCGCGAGCTGATTGATCCCACAATCATCGAGCATCACGGAAGACTCGTTAAAAGTACGGGCGACGGCTTTCTCGCCATGTTCGACAGCCCTGTCGAAGCCGTCCGCTGC
>Ga0157372_10009396_pt1 | contig 10403 bp, 8 predicted proteins | sample C55metaG_FD_115307 | JGI IMG/M metagenome (GOLD analysis project Ga0157372, IMG submission 115307) | Corn rhizosphere microbial communities from Kellogg Biological Station, Michigan, USA - C5-5 metaG | ecosystem: Host-associated > Plants > Roots > Rhizosphere > Soil | place: USA: Michigan...
CCTCAGCATTAGTGCGCTTCGATTATCTCACAGCGATGGCGAGTGAACCCGCATCCGGCCCCGTTACCGGCCGCGATGCAATTGGTCCAGAGGTAAGAGCGTGTTCATTGATCCCGAGCGGAATCCTTCCAGGTCGAGGGTCACGAACTTGAAGCCGAGTTGCTTGAAGATGGCCGTGAACTGGGCGGCCACTGAGGGGTCCAGAGCGCGAGGCAATTCGTCGCGGTCGATCTCAATGCGTACGATGTCTCCGTGGTGGCGAACCCGGAACTGGCGAAATCCGAGAGCGCGAATCGCATCCTCACCGCGCTCCACCACATCCAGCGCCTCACGAGTGACCGGCCGCCCGTACTCGATGCGCGAGGACAGGCAAGCTGCGGCGGGTTTGTCCCACAGGCGCAGGCCAGCACTGCGCGCCATTTCACGAATGTCCTGCTTGGTCAACTGAGCTTGCAGGAGCGGGGCCGCAACGTGGTGCAGTTTCGCTGCCGCTTGCCCGGGCCGGAAGTCTCCCTGGTCGTCCGCATTGACGCCATACGCAATCGTGTCGAAACCGCGCTCCTGGCGCAAGTTTTCCATAACCGTGAAAAGCTCATCCTTGCACTGGAAGCAGCGCTGGCCGTCGTTGCGTGCATATTCGACTCGCTCCAGTTCGAAGGTGGAAACGACTTCCACCGGGATGCCTTGCTCCTCGGCGAATTGCAACGCGTCCGCCAGTTGCGTTCGGGCGAGGCTCGGGGAATCGGCGGTCACCGCCAACATGTTTTTCTGCAATTCCTTGTGAGCGGCCCATGCGAGATAGGCAGAGTCAATTCCGCCCGAGTAGGCGACCAGGGTGCGGCCTAGACTCTTCAGATGAGCCTGCAACTGGGAGGCTTTTGCCGCGAGCTGGGCTGGCGACGACTGCATGTTGCTATGGTATCAGCGTCTGGACCTCAATAGAGGCGTTCCTGGCGTCTGAGGTTTCCGAAGGCGCCAATATTGGCGAGGCTGAAGGTGAAACGGAACAAGTTTTCATTGCGCAGGTTTGCGATGGCATAGCGGCGGTACTCGAGGGTAATGCCGCAGCAGTCCCAGTTGTATGTCGTTTGGGCGGTCGCAAACTGGAGTTTCTTGGTTTCCGAGTCGAAGCCGACGCTAGCGGCGGCGCTTAGGCCTCGTTTGGTGAGACTGCCGTAACCCAGGGCGAGTCGGAACTGCTGAAACTTACAGGTGACCTGTCGGCTGCCGCTTACCGGGCCGCACTTGCCTTGTCCCAGCCCCGGTTGAACCGAAGTGGTCTGAGGAATCTGCAGAAAGGCATCGCCACCGCCGAACGTGAAGGGACCGGCGTTGTAGTTCACCAGCAGAGTATTGGCGTTCACCCGGTGCAGCTGGAAATCGTAGTCCAGGTCCCACTCGGTGTCGGTGCGGCTTCCGCTGGCCACGCGCAATCTTGAGATGAGGGGGGAGAGATGTCTGGGTTCGGTTATAAAGGCAATGCCGGTGAGATCTTCCGTCGTGGCGAAAACGTTCCGCTGGCCTGTGGCTAAGGCTCCGCCAAAGGTCGGGTCAAGAAAATATTTTTGCGCGACCTCCCAAGTGGCAACCTGCCGTACCTGGGGACCGGGAATGCAGGGTTGGCCCTCAAGCGTTCTAGGGCGCTCCAAGGGACGGTCTGCTCCGGGGCAGCCGCTCCGACCGCGAGCCCGGTCATGGACGTCTCGCATTCCTGAACGGACGACTGCTTCCGCTTCGCGTACAACCGGGTGATGAATCCATACTGCACTTCGTGCGTGTTGCTGAGAATGTCCCGGTCATCGAAGTGGAGGACGTTCGCGAAATCGTTCACTCCTGTGGCCATTCGGTAGACGATTCGGGGTTCGATGACATGCTTCCACGTCTTGCCTAGAAATTCCCGCTGGAAGACTTTTTCCAGGGCGGGAGGCCGGACTTCGACCGAGGCATCCAGGGCTTCGCGGTTGGTGGGGTCATTGGACGCGGCGCCATTCACGAATCGCTGCGTGTAGTAGGTGTCGTGTAGGGCCAGAGCCGGGCGCAGCGACCATCCCCAAAAGTGCAAGGGCATGGAAATCTCGGGGCTCAGATCCACTCGTCCCAGGACACTGCTGGTGGAAAAACCAGGTTCACTCCGAGATAGTCCGGAGAAGGAGCCGTCAACCGACCACAGCAGCGGCAAGTGCCAGAGAGGCCGGTCGACGCTGGATGCATCAATGCTGGGAGTATGCAGAATCCGTATGGAGTCGAAGGTTGGAGGATTTGACAGCTTGCCGGTGGTGGCATCGACGGTTTGAAAGAAGTCCTGATAGCGCTCGACCACTCCTCCGAAGGAAAAGCCTTTGTAATTTTTGGCTAAGAAGACCTGGGACTTTACTTCCGAGTTGATGGCCTGCGTAAAGACCTCGTTGAACGCCAGGCGAAACAGAAATGAACTCAGGTAATCGATATCGGAGACTGCCCGAATCCCGTAGTAATTTCCTTCTGCGGTAAGGCGGGCTTCCTGGCCGCCTTCGCGGACTGGACGACTGCCGCTGCTGATGACAATGCCGCGATCGATCACCCCAAAATAATTGAGGTCGATGTAGGAAGTATTGCTGGGCCGGGCCCGGAACTCTCCCCGCTGCGACCATCCGCGCTTGGAATAGTATTCCGCCCCTAAGGATGCGTCCATGCTGCGGTTCATCGCCCAGTAGAACGAGTCACCCACAACGTTCCCCTTGGTGGAGGATCGTCCTGCGGAGGGCATTAGAAAGCCGGAATGCCGCGCCTCGCGAGCGACCGGGTGCGTCGCATACGGAAAGTAAAAGATGGGAAAGCCATGCAGCAGAAAATCGCTGCGGTAAATGGTAGCGTTGCCGCCCACATCGACCATAACTTTGTGGGCCTGGAACATCCATTTCGGCTGGGGAAGCTGGCACGTGGTAATGCTGCCGTCGTAGACCACATAGTGATCCGAGCTGGTTTTCTCGACGATCTTGCCGCTGAAGGCGAACGGCGCGGTCGACGTAAGGGTCACACGGTTGCCTCGTAGTTGCATGCCGGTCGTTGCGGTGACGTCGTAGAACTTTCCCGTCTCGGTGGTTAGGTTGTAAGTGCCATGACTGGCCTGGATGTGGTCATCGTTTGGTCCGCCGTCGACTCTGAAGTGTCCGGACGCCGTGGCTTGACCAGTATGGTCGTCATAGGTGACTTCATCCGCTCGCAAAATGTATGTGTTGTAGTGAATTTCTACGTTGCCCTGAAGTTTGTAGATGTCGCCGGTCTTTTCCTGCTGGATCGCGCAGATTGTGGGAATGTTTTCATCCTGTACTTTGGCGGCTTGCTCCGCGCACGGTCCCTGGGCTCCAGCCTGTTCGTCAGAGGCAGGCACTCGTTTCTCGGCAAGGGGGGCAAGCAACTGGCTGGTTACTAGCTTCGGCAAGAGAAGCTGATGACAAAGCACCAGCGCCGTGATAAGGAATCTAGTGCGCAGAGTCATTGGAAAGAATCAACGCAAGATGAGTGTCGATCGCAGGCGTGCGTATTGGCGTCATTAGGTGGCGGCAACGTGAAGGTAGCATGCCAATCGCAGCGTCGCAAAGTGACGACAAAGGCTAGGATTGCCGTTGGTTCGCTCCGGTTGCATGCCGGAAGTGCTGGCCTCATACTCGGGATCGTTTCATGAATTGTCCGAAGTGTAGTGATGTTTGCAGTTGCGTAGCGGAGCCGTCTCCCAACCAATCGATAGCCGAGGCGGCGGACGCCGGAGTCGCAGTCGAAAGCGCTGCGTTAAACCATGAGGCCGAAGCCACTGTTGAAGCGTGGCGGGATGAGTTGGCGCAGCGCCTGAACCGCTATCGCGAGCGTCGCAAAGCACCGCCACCACGGTATCCTTCACTGAAACTACCCTTCGATAACATCCAGTACTCGACCAGGCCGGCAGCAATCGAGGCCTTGTCCTTGCCGCCGTTCGAAGCGTCTTCGAACAACGCATTGGCGCTCGACAGCAGCCAAGCGGAGGCCGCTCCCGCGTCGCAATTCGAGATCACGACGGAACCGGAGGTAGCAGCGCCGAGCCCAGTCAAGCTTCCGCCGACAAGTGCAAAGATCATTGAGTTTCCGCGATTTGCGTGGGCGCCGCCGTCGCCTCCGCCCGATCAGTTGGCCGAGCCCGTGGGTAAGCAACTAAGGATTCTGGAAGTTCCCGAGTTTCAGCCGCCAGCTCCCGCTCTGGGGGGCATCATGATCGAACCGGTTCAGGTCGAGCCGCCGGAGAAGAGGCTCGGAATTGATGTGCCTCTGCAGATCGCCCCTTGGAGACGGCGTGTGGCAGCCGCCGTGGTAGACGGAGCGATTATTGCTTCGGCATGCGCCCTCTTCGGGTGCATATTCTGGAAAATTACCGCGGTGCGTCCGCCGGAAATTCAGCTGCTGAGTCTTGCTGCCGGGACGCTCGCCGTCTTCTGGGCAGGTTACGAATATTTGCTGATTGTCTACTCGGGCAGTACGCCTGGACTGCGCTCCGCCGGACTTGAGCTTACGCGCTTCGATGGAACTTCTACGACTCGCTCCCTCCGGCGCTGGAGAATTTTAGCTTCCTATCTTTCTGCTCTCTCGCTTGCCCTGGGGTACGCCTGGGCTTTTCTGGATGAGGATTCGCTGTGCTGGCACGACCGGATTACGCACACGCATTTCGGAGTGAAAAAGACTCCGGCCGCTTCCTGAACTCCGTATTTGTTGTTGGCAACGCTTTCTTTGCGCCGACCGCATCGTTTGATACGCTATGGACCCATGCGTATCTTCGTTTCATCTATCCTTCTGATCGCAATTGCCATCCCGAGTGTTGGCCAAAATGAAAAACGGCTTGCCGATCGTGTGGCCGAACAGAATGCGCTGTTCGAGGAGCAGTATGAGACCGATCTCCGTAATTTCCCGGAGCGGGCGACGGCATTTGGCGACTACCGCTATAACGACCGGCTGAACGATTTCTCGCTCGAAGCCATCGCGCAGCGGCACAAAATGGACGAGGATTTCCTCCGCCGGTTGGAGGCGATTCCGACTACCGGGCTCAGTGATCAGGATCAACTGTCGCATGATCTGCTGGTTCGGGCACTGCAGCAGCGCATCACGGACTTCAATCTGAAAGAGTACGAGATGCCAATCAACCAGCAGAACGGCATCCACACCAGCCTGGCCGACCTTCCGCAGGCGGTTCCCCTGGACTCGGTGAAGCACTATGAAGATTATGTTTCGCGGCTGCATCAGATTCCACGGGCGCTGAATCAAGTCACGGATGTGCTGCGGGCCGGAATGAAAGACAAGTTGATGCCGGTGCGCTTCCTGGCGGAGAAGATTCCGGCACAGTGCGAGGGCATTATCGCTGCTGATCCATTTCTCCGACCCACCAGGAAGTACCCGGCCGACATTTCAGCCGAGGACCAGAAGCGGCTGACGCGGGAGATCACGGACGCGGTCAATACTGAGGTGTTGCCTGCCTATAGGAAGTTCGCCGAGTTCATCAAGACGGACTACGCGCCGCAGGGCCGAACCACACTTTCGATCACTTCGCTCGCGGATGGCCAGAGGCGCTACGAAAATGACATCTACGCGCGCACGACCACTCATCTGAGCGCGGACGAGATTCATCAGATTGGGCTACGCGAAATCGACCGCATCGAAGCCGAGATGACCGCCATCGCAAAGAAGGAAGGGTTTGCCGATCTGGAATCGTTCCGCGCCTCGCTGAAAACCAATCCCAAGTACAAGCCAGCCTCGGCAGAGCAGATCCTGGACGACTTCCGCCATTACATCGCGCAAATGGAGCCGAAGCTCCCGCAACTCTTTGGACAGCTCCCCAAGTCGCCGGTCACGGTGGAGGCGATTCCGGAATTTCAGGCCGCGGCTGCAACTCATTACATGACCGGCACTCCCGATGGGAAACGTCCCGGGCGCGTGGTGGTTGCCACCTCGCACTTTGCGGATCGCTCCCTGATCGACGACGAGGCGGTGGCATATCACGAAGGCGTTCCCGGCCATCACATGCAGCTTTCGATCCAGCAGCAACTTCAGGGATTGCCCAAGTTCCGCCTGCACGGTCTTGGTTTCAATGCGTATATTGAAGGCTGGGCGCTCTATGCTGAGCAACTGGGCAAAGAAGTCGGCTTCTACCAGGATCCAGTTTCGGATTATGGACGGCTCTCCTCCGAACTGTTCCGCGCAGTTCGTCTAGTCGTGGATACGGGGATTCATGCCAAAGGCTGGAGCCGCGACCAGGTAGTCGAGTTCATGCGCAAGTCCGGAGCGGTGGACGAACCCACGATTCAAAGCGAGACCGACCGGTACATCTCATGGCCGGCGCAGGCACTGAGTTACAAACTAGGGCAGCTCAAGATTCGGGAACTCCGGGATCGCGCGCAGAAGGAACTCGGACCGAAATTCGACATCCGAAAATTCCACGACGAGATCCTGGATGGAGGCACTCTGCCGTTGGATCTGCTGGAAGCTCGTACTGACAAGTGGATCGCCTCGCAAAAAGCCAACTGAGCAGCGCGTGTAGGGGGGACGCCTCACTCAAGCCCATGCATCCGTTTCTTTTCCATCGCTTCGAATTGCACCCTTCGCGCGCAACCCCGGACCAGGCGCCCGGTCTCCAGAACCGTGCCGAATCGCGTCATAAGGGATTGCCCCGAGGCTTGGAACCCCTTGCGGTATGCTATCTTCAATAGGTTTTCCTATTTTTAGTATGCAATCGTTCTAGGCATGCCGACGTCTGTTGAGGGCTCCAAACCGGCAGTAAAGGTCTTCGTCGCCACCACGGTGATGCTGACCTTCATTTCGTTTTGGCGTGCTGCTGCGATTGTTCTCTCCGATCTCGCTTCCTCCGCCTATTACGCGGGCGGCGATGCCGAAAAAGTCATTGGCAAGAGCGCTCCCTGGTTCATCCTCGCGGTTATGCTGTTCAGCTACGCGGTTCGGGCTCTGTACATCGAGTCCAGCAGCATGTTTACTCGAGGTGGGGTGTACAAGGTCGTTAAGGAAGCGATGGGGGGAACTTTGGCGAAGTTCTCCGTTTCGGCGCTTCTGTTCGATTACGTGCTGACCGGTCCCATCAGTGCAGTGGTTGCAGGTCAATATCTCGCCGGTTTCATCAAGGATGTTGGGCAGTACGCCGGGCATCCTCTGCCCCATTTTCCCGATAACGCCTTCGCTGCCAGCTTTGGCGCACTGGTGGCGATCTACTTCTGGTGGAAAAACACGCAGGGCATTCACGAGTCCAGCCAGAAAGCCGTGCAGATCATGATCATTACCACTGCGATGGTGGTGGTCTTAATCATCTGGTGCACGGTCACGGTGTTGCGCGTACCCGTTCAGATTCCCCCCAGTCCGTTCCGGCCCGGCATCGTGCCGCTGAACAGCGAATCCTTGGGCTGGCTTGCGAATACGTCGATTCCGCATCTGGCGACCGGATCGGCCTTTCTGACCTTCATCATCGTGTTCGTCGGGTTCGGCCACTCCGTTCTGGCGATGAGCGGCGAGGAGACCCTGGCCCAGGTAAACCGCGAAATCGCGCACCCCAAGCTGAAGAATCTCGAGAAAACCGGCCTAGTTATCTTCATCTACAGCCTGCTGTTCACGTCCTTGGTCTCATTTTTTGCCGTGATGATCGTCCCCGATCAGGTGCGCCCTGATTATTTCGGGAACCTGATCGGCGGCATTGCGATGTATCTGGTGGGCCCGGTATGGATCAAGCTGCTGTTCCACGGATTTGTGGTGCTGGTCGGCGTGCTGATTCTCTCGGGTGCGCAAAATACGTCCATCGTTGGTGCCAACGGGGTGCTCAACCGCGTGGCAGAAGACGGGGTTCTTACCGCGGCGTTCCAGAAACCGCATCCGCGGTTCGGGACCAGTTATCGCATCATCAATCTCATTGTCGGCTTGCAGTTGGTGACGATCATTGCCACCCGCGGCAACGTGTTTACCCTGGCCGGGCTCTACGCCTTTGGCGTGATCTGGAGTTTTGCCATGATGTCATTGGCCGTGCTCGTGCTCAGGTACAAAGAGCCCGGAGGGCGGCAATGGAAGGTCCCCGGCAACATTCATCTCTGGGAGCGCGAGATTCCGCTTGGCGTGATCCTCGTAGCCGCCGTACTGTTCACAACGGCCGTGGTTAATTTGCTGACGAAGAAGCAGGCTACGATTGGCGGCCTTGCCTTCAGCGCGCTGTTTTTCATCATCTTCAGCTACTCCGAGCGTCGGGTAGTCCATGAACGCAAGGGCAGGCCCGAGAACCTCGATCAGTTTCGCGTCTACGGAAATCAGGAACTCGGCAGCGGCGCGATGGGAGTCAGGCCGGGTAATGTGCTGGTCGCCGTGCGCGATCCTCGAAATTTGTATTACCTTCGCCACATCCTGAGCCATACCAACACGGCGAAGCAGGATGTCGTCGTGATGAGTGCCAGACTGTATCACCGTGAGCACAGTTTCAGCGGCAGCACCGTCTTCGAAGCCAGCCAGGTCTTCGATCATTACGAGCAGGAACTATTTACGGCGGCTGTGGCCGTGGCGGAAAAAGAAGGGAAGCCGATATCGCTGCTGGTCGTGCCTGCGACCGATGTCTTTGAAGCTATTATGGTGACGGCCCAGCGTCTGGATTCCAGCCGCGTTGTATGCGGCCTTTCCAACAAGCTGAGCGCCGATGAACAGGCAAAACTCACAGGTGACGCGTGGGAGCGGCTGGCCGAGCCTCGCCCTCGCCTCATGCTGGAGGTCTGCGCTCCTGACGGTTCCATCCGGGAATATGCCTTGGGCCCGCACACTCCGCGGCTGCGCGCGCAAGATCTGGAACTGATGCACCAACTCTGGTTGAACATAACTTCAGATCCCAGATTTTCGGGCGCACACCATTACCACATCGTCGCCCTCGCGCTCGAGGAACTGCAGCGCGAACTAACCACCGAGCAGCGCGCCCAACTCCTGCAGAAACTGCAGGAGGAAATGAACCGCCCAAACCAGCAGTGAAATGAAGTTTGTGTAGCCGCGGCCGCCTCGTCCGCGGTTGCGCGCGAAGCGCGCAATGGGGAGCCCCATGCCTCGGATGAAAGAAAAGGCCCCGGCATTCACCAGGGCCCCCTTGCTCGGTTACAGTCGCTAGCTGTGGCTCGCGTGATGGCAGCAATTCATAGCTGCCTCCGCATTCTTCGAGCAGCAGCCTTCCGCACAATCCTTACCGCAGCACGATGAGGCAGTCTTGTCCTTGCCGCAATCTTTGCAGCAAGTGGCCGCCGCCTTGTGGTCTTTCATGCAAGATTTGCCGTCCTTGCTGCAGCAAGACATGGCCTTCTCTCCAGCGCAGCAGGAACCTTTGCCCCCCTTCGCGTGCTTGCCGTGACGTGGGCACATCTTCATGTCTTTCGAGTCGGACGCGGACATCTTGTCACAGCAAGCAGATTTTTGTTTTTCCGTAGTCGTCTGCTGATCAGTGGAAGGGGCTGGGGTGGCGTCTTGTGCCCACGAAACTGCGGTGAGGGCGAGGATGAGAGCTAACAAGGTGTGTTTCATAATTTTCAAATCTCCTGGATGATTCGGTTCTGCGGGCTTGGCCCGCGAAATGTGCCGCAGACCTGTTGCACTGGGCCTGCAAGGAAATGGATTACGCCTATCGCGGCGGGAACTCAGATGCGAAGCACCGTGGTCCACAGGGAAGGAGGAGAAATATCCGGAACAGAGGCTGGGGTGCGCAGCTCTAGCCGGGGGCTCAGATTCTGATCGCCTGTGCGCGAGAACTTATCGGCGGCGTGCGTCGGTCTTAGCTGCGTGGATGCTGTCACCTCAGGAACGTTCTCAGGGCCTCTCTGCGCGCAGCATGGATGCCGATCACCGCATGGCGCCATTGGGACCCCGCTAAGAAGCACAAACTGAAGTGTGGACGCCTTCGAGTGGAGGCCGGGGCAGCAGGAATGATTTTGCGCATCTGGCCGGCCGGCAGTTCGGGAGCCGGAACTGCTACCCGCAAACGACAAGGGTGCACTCCAGCATGTCAACATAGCCAGAAACAGCGCGGCCGTGAGTGTCTTCCGGATCCGCATTACCCGGCAGTGTTACAGGCCACCGGATCCCAAGCTGTGATCGAAATCACATGTGCACGTGAACTGGTACTAAGTTTTGAGGGTATTTTGCAGCGAAGCCCGCAAGTCGCGGAAGCGGAATGGGTACCCGCTCGATACCAACTGCGTCGGTTCCACTCGTTGGCTTCCGAGCAGAACGGTTTCTCCCATCTCACCAAAAAGCAGCTTGACCGCAAGCGCAGGCATGGGAAACACCGCAGGCCGGGAGAGCACGGAGGCAAGGGTCTGCGTGAATTCTGCGTTGGTGACGGGCCTGGGAGCCACCATGTTGACCGGGCCATAGAGCAGATCGCTCTTCAG
>Ga0157372_10009398_pt1 | contig 10399 bp, 7 predicted proteins | sample C55metaG_FD_115307 | JGI IMG/M metagenome (GOLD analysis project Ga0157372, IMG submission 115307) | Corn rhizosphere microbial communities from Kellogg Biological Station, Michigan, USA - C5-5 metaG | ecosystem: Host-associated > Plants > Roots > Rhizosphere > Soil | place: USA: Michigan...
CAACCACAATCCGGATCTGGATCCGGGTTTCAAGTTCCCGCAGGCCATCCCTAGCCTGGCAGTGGGAATGCACACGGCAATTCCGCGGACCGACGATGACACGACCGATCCAAATTTCCTTCAAGCAATTGCCAACACCGCGGGCTTTCACTTTCCCACCATTGAGCAAGGCGGCAACAGCCTTTATCCGGCGATGGCACAGCGGGCCAGCAGCGTTGAAGTCCTGAGGATCCTGATCAGCATCGGTCCGACAGAGACGATGCATTTCCAGACATGGGCAGATAAAGCAGGCAACGCGCCTCCTTTGACTGCAAAGGATCCCGTCACCGGTGTGTCAGTGACTTTTCCCGACCTGAACTCCCCGCCGTTTGGCGGCGAAGAGTTTCAAACTAACTTGATCATGCCGGAGCCTTGCCCATTCATCAGCCGAAAGCTTCCCCGATGCTCGGTGATTCGGCCGACGGAAACAAGAGGGATTGCCATGGGCGTGGTGAAGTTCCTCACCGCTATGGGCCTGTTCCGCGGGCAATCACCTGAGTTCTTTGCCCTCTTGCGCGAACTGGCCTCGGAGGCAGATGCGGCCAGGCGTGAAGATCACTGACGTAGTTTTGGTTGGCGAGGCGCCGGACTCCGATAGAGTCCGGCTTTTTTTGCGCTATGACCCTCGCGCCGCCGGAGTAAACATACCGGGGAGACAACAAAAGAGGTTAAGAAGTGCTCTAATCATATGTGTGCTCCCGGAGGCGCTTATGCCCAGCCCCAACTCCCGTTTCCCTAAAGTCCTGATCGCGGCTTTATTCGCCGCTGTCACCTCTCTTTCCGCAATGGCCGATTCGCATGTCCGCATTGTTCGCTTGAGCTACATCGAAGGCGGAGTGCAGATTTCGCGCAGCGCGGATGGGGCTTACGAAAAGGCCATCGTCAATCTACCAATCACCGAGGGTGCGAAGCTCAAGACTGCCGACGGACGCGCTGAGGTGGAATTTGAGGACGGGAGCACGCTGCGCATTGTCGCCGACAGCACGGTGGAATTTTCGCAACTGTCACTACGCGATTCAGGAGCAAAGGTTTCTGAACTGAAAATCAGCAGCGGCACCGCATACGTCAATTTCACCGGAACGAAGGACGACGAGTTTTCGGTTCGCTTCGAAGATGAGAAGATCATGCTCGCCCGTGCAGCGCATTTGCGCGTCATTCTGGGAGATGAGGATTCATCGGTTGCGGTTTTTAAGGGTCTCATTCAAGTCGATAGTCCTTCGGGAACGATCGACGTCAAGAAAAACCAAACCGTCAGCTTCGACTTGGACAGCAATCAGTACAAGGTGGCGAAGAATATTCAGGAAACACCGTACGACTCGTGGGACGATCAACAGAACGAATATCACACGCGCTATGCAGCCAAGTCTTACAGCAGCTACTCGCCATATGCATACGGCACAACCGATCTCTCGTACTACGGAAATTTCTTCAACGCTCCCGGCTACGGCATGATGTGGCAACCGTACCTTGCCGGCGCGGGCTGGGATCCGTTCATGGACGGTGCTTGGGCCTTTAATTCCGGATTTGGATTCGGCTGGGTTTCGGCTTACCCATGGGGATGGACGCCTTATCATTCCGGCGCATGGGTATTCCTGCCCGGATACGGCTGGGCATGGCAACCGGGCGGCGCCTGGAACAATTGGTATTCGCAACCGGTTGTGCGAAACGCTCCTAAATCGTTCACGGCGCCGCATGCGCCAACGAGTGGAACCAACACTGTGGTCGTGAATCGCGGGCCAGCTTCAACCTTTACGGGCAACAAATTGATCGTCCGCAACAATTCGGCAGGGCTCGGTGTACCTCGCGGACAGTTTCAAAATATGGCGAAGGTTTCGCAAAAAGCCCAGCAGCACGGAGCGGTGAGCCAGCGCGTGCCTACGCAGTCGTTGCCAATGCAATCTTCCGCGGGACGAATGGGAAACGCTGGAGGGCGAGCCGGAAGTCCCTCACGTGCTTCGCAACCTACGCCGCGGTCGCAGCCTATGCCTCGGTCAGAACCGATGCCGCATTCGACGGGAATGCCAGCTCCGAGTTCACACGCTTCCGGAGGCGTGTCGCCGCACAAGTAAGTTGCTAGCGCTTGTCGATGGGAATCCAGTGCTGAGGATAGGCAGGCCCAATGTAGTCAGCACGCGGGCGGATCAGGCGATTGTCGTCGAGCTGCTCGATCACATGCGCGCTCCAGCCACTGATCCTCGAAACTGCGAAAATCGGCGTGAACAGATCGACGTCTATTCCTAGCACGTGATAAGTGGAAGCGGAGTAGAAATCCACGTTGGCATTGAGCTTTTTCTCTGCCTTCATAAATTGCTCAATTTTCCGCGACATTTCAAACCACTTCGGCTGTCCGCTGGACTTGCATAGATCTTCAGACATCTTGCGCAGGTGCGTCGCCCGCGGATCTTCAGTGTGATAGACGCGATGACCGAAGCCTGAAATTTTCTTCTTTTGCGCCAGCAAGCCACGGACATATTCGACCGGATCAGCCTTGCGCGCATCGATGTCCTCAAGGATATGGAACACCGCTTCGTTCGCACCGCCGTGCAGCGGCCCTTTCAGCGTCCCGATTGCAGAAGTAATGGCTGAGTGCATATCCGAAAGCGTGGCCGCAGTCACTCGCGCTGCAAATGTCGACGCATTCAGTTCGTGGTCGGCGTGCAGGATCAGCGCAATATCCAGAGCCTGTTCGGCGGTTTTCGACGGCGGCTCGCCATTCAGCATCAGCAGGAAATTGGCTGAGTGCGAAAGGGACGAGTCGGGCTGGACCACGTCTTTTCCTTTTCGCAGCCGGTCATAGGCAGCGACGATCATTGCGATTTGCGATGTCAACCTGATCGACTTGGCGACATTTGCGGCGTGATCGCCTTTCTTCTCATCAGGGTCGTAGAGGCCCAACGCCGAAACGGCGGTGCGCAGCACGTCCATCGGCATAGCGCCTTTGGGCAAGCTGCGGAGCATATCGATGATCGCAGAATCCAGCTTGCGCTCGGCCGCCAGGCGTTCGTGCAGCTCCTTCAGTCGGCTTTTGGTAGGTAATGCACCGTTCCACAGCAGGTAGCAGGTCTCTTCAAAGGTGGAGTGGTCAGCCAGTTCGTGAACATCGATTCCGCGATATGCGAGTACGCCCTCTTCGCCGTCGATATAGCAGATTTTCGAGGTGGTGGCGACCACGCCCTCCAGCCCCTTGGGCGCGTGCGTCATGGTCAGGCTGGACATTTTTCCTCGCTATTCCTTGCTGAGTAGCTAAACCCTGGAGGGCGCACGCGAAAGGGGGAACATGAGCCCAACTAACTTTTATACGCCAAAGAGCGGCAAGTTTCCAAGCAGGCGACGTTCACCGAAGGTACAGGTGCCTTTTGAAACATGGCCTTTCGCCAGGTACTCCCGGTTACAATCGTGAGATGCGCTGGGCTGGGTGTGTCGTTGCGTGTTTGCTCGCTTCTGCTGCTTTGAGCGCACAGCAGGCGCCGTCCCTGCTGCCCTGTCCATCGGCGACCAGCGAAGCTCAGTGCAATCCCAGCAAGAAGGAAATGAAGGAAGCTCACGAAGCCTTCAGTCGCGGCCTAAAACTGCAGAAAACCTATCCTGACCAGGCGTACGAGCAGTTCCAGCATGCCAACGACCTGGTGCCCCGCAACGTTGAATATATGACCGCCCGCGAAGTGGCGCGGCAGCAACTGGTTTACAACCATATTGAGCGGGGAAATTCAGAGCTGCAATCCGGCAAGCAGATAGAAGCCTTGGCTGATTTCCGTTCTGCGGTGAATCTCGACCCGAGTAATCAGTTCGCCCAAGAACGCATGCGGGACGCCATCGGTGATGCAGCCCCTGCCCCCGCCGGCCCTCCCGTAGTCGTCGAACAGTCGCAGGAGATCCAACTGGCACCCGGGCGCAATTTGGCCAGCTTTCACTTTCGCGGAGACAGTAAGGAACTGATCTCTACTATCGCGCGCTCGTACGGCCTTTCGGTGCAAATTGAAGACTCTGTCCCCTCCCGCCGAGTTTCTTTCGACATCGATAACGTCGACTTCTTCAAAGCCATGCAAGTTGTTGGCGCAGTGAGCAAGACGTTTTGGTCTCCGTTGACCGACAAGCAAATTCTGGTCGCGGCTGACACTCCGGAGAACCGGCGACAGTTTGAGCGCATGGCGATGCGCACCTTCTACATTCCCGGCATCGACACACCCGCGGCGTTGACCGAGATCGTAAATCTTTTGCGCACCCTGCTGGAAATTCGCTCAGTAACTCCCAACGCGGGTTCGGGGACAATCGTGGTGCGAGCGCCGCAAGCCACTCTGGATGCCGCGACTCAGTTGCTTCAAAGCCTCGATGCCTCGCGACCCGAGGTTATGCTCGACGTTCACGTCTATCAGGTGAGCCATACCTTCGCGCGCAACATTGGCGTGCACATTCCCAATCAGTTCAATCTGTTCAACATTCCCGCGTCGGCATTGGCAGCGTTGGGCGGGCAGAATATTCAGGATTTGATTAATCAACTAATCTCAAGCGGAGGCATCAACCAGGCGAACAATACCGCCATTTCAGCGCTTCTGGCCCAGTTGCAGAGCCAGCAGAATTCCATATTCAGCCAGCCGCTCGCGACCTTCGGCGGAGGCAAAACCTTGACCGGGGTCAGTCTCGATCAACTTTCCGTCCAGCTATCATTAAACGAAGGCTGGGTGAAAACGTTGGATCATGCGACGTTGCGCGCGTCGCAGGGAAATGACACGACCTTCAGAATGGGATCGCGCTATCCCATTCTGAATGCGAGTTTCGCTCCGGTGTTTAATAGCGCGGCGATTTCCCAGGTGTTGCAGAACAATAGTTTCCAGGCAGCATTTCCATCTTTCAATTATGAAGACCTGGGGCTGACGGTGAAAGCGAAACCTTCCATTACTTCAGACAGCAATGTAAGTTTGCAGCTGGAAATAAATCTCCGCGCGCTCGCTGGCCAGTCGATCAATGGCGTTCCCATCATCGGCAATCGCGAGTACAAAGGCAGCATCAGCCTGGAGAACGGCGAGCCGGCGGTGGTTGCCGGCCAGATCAGCCGTAGCGAAACCCGCAACCTGAGCGGCATTCCGGGGCTAGGTCAAATACCGCTTCTGAACAAGATAACGGCCACTAATACTAAACAAACTGAATATGACGAACTGCTGGTTGTGATCACGCCCCACATCACGCGCCGGGCAGCGGGGCAAAAAACGGAAGTCTATTTGGCGAAGTAGTCCCGCTACTTATCGTTGGCCGCAAAATCTACAATCTGCTTCAGAACGTCATAATTATTTCCATTCACGCCCACTGGCCGACCGTTTATAAACAAGGTCGGGGTCGCATTCACATCCACCGACTTTCCCAGACCAACCGAAGTCTCCACTCGCGATTGGGTCTCCGGCTTTGCGGCGCAAGCGGCGACATCCTTCCCATTCACGCCGGAGCTGTCGGCAAGCTCGGTCAGCTTCTGGTCGGCATTCTCGGCGGTAATGTCAGATTGCGCCGCGTACACGCTGGAAATATATTTCCAGAACGCGTCGTTCGAAGATCGTCCAACGCAATCCGCGTACTCAGCGGCTTTCATCGCCCAATTGTGCATGGGCAAAGGAAAGTTTTGATAAACAAAATGGACATTGGTATTTTCTGATAACAGCTTCTCGATGGTCGGGGCCGCTTCTTTGCAGTGCGGACATTGCAGGTCGCTGAATTCGACCACCGTCACCGGGGCGCTGGCGGGACCGCGCGCCGGCCCTGTAACTTTCTTCTCCAGCAGTTCGCGGGTTTGTTCGAAAGGATGCGCCCCGAAAGGAATCACATCGCCGACCACCGCGTGTTTTCCGTCTTCAGTTACATAAAATTTCTGCTCGCCCTGACCCTGCGGGCCGCTGATCTGCACGGTCACTTCAGCAAGTCCCCCCGCCTGGCTCGGTTTGATACTGACAATTTTCCAGGTCAGCTGCGAATCGTAGCCAAACGTTTCATGCAGGAAGGCGTTCACGTCTTCTTCGGACGGCAGGTTGGCGGTAGCATGGGTTCCAAACTGCTCTGAAGATTTTGCTTTTGTAGACGGCTTCAGTTGTGCCACGGCGATGAATGAGAGCGCCAGCATAGTTAAAAGTATTAAGCGAATGCGATTGCGCATGTCCGTCCTTTTAGTAAATTCTTTTCTGAATTTTCATCGGGGATCGTCCAGCACGGGCGAGACGCCCGCGCTTTCACAAGAATTCTTCAGATATCAGTTTTTGCCGCGATTGGAAACCGCCTTCCGTAGCCGAATGCCTTGGGAGAAATTTTGATTCCCGGAGCCGCCTGCTGGCGTTTGTATTCGTTTCGCTCCACCATCCGAATCACATCCTTCACCAAGGTCAAATCAAAGCCGTGGCTACATGAAATCTCCTCCGCTGAGCGCGAATCCTCAACATAGTCTTCAAGAATAGCATCGAGCACATCGTAAGCCGGCAGTGAGTCAGTATCTTTTTGATCGGCGCGCAATTCGGCTGACGGCGGCTTCTCCAGCGTGGCCTCGGGAATAACCCGCTTGCGCGAATTCACATATCGGCTGAGGCGATAAACCAGCGTTTTGGGAACATCGTTAATGACCGCCAGGCCGCCCGCCATGTCACCGTAGAGAGTGCAGTAGCCCACGCCCATCTCGCTCTTGTTGCCAGTGCTTAAAACCAGCGCCCCAAATTTGTTCGACAACGCCATGAGCAGCGAACCGCGAATCCGCGACTGAATATTTTCTTCGGTTACGTCCTCCGGATATCCTTTGAAAACGTCGCGCAAAGTCGATTTGTAGTCTTCAAAAATGTCGCCGATCTTGAGAATCTCGAAGCGAATACCAAGGTTTTTTGCCAGTTCTCGCGCATCGCTGATCGAACCTTCTGATGAATATGGCCCCGGCATGCCGACGCCGATCACGTTTTCGCGTCCAATGGCATCAACTGCAATCACCGCGGTTAGCGCGGAATCGATGCCTCCGCTGAGTCCGATGATCACCTGCTTGAATCCGCACTTGCGCACGTAATCACAGGTGCCAAGCACCAGCGCGGCGTAAATACTTGGCTCCTCGCCTTCGATCTGCTGGTGCATCTCACCGGTCAAAGCGTCTGAATCGAATAGCACCAGGTCTTCCTCAAACGATTTGCCCTGCGCGATTACCTTCCCCTCGCGATCAAAAACCATGCTGGAACCATCGAAGACCAAACTGTCATTCCCACCGACCTGATTGACGAAGACCACCGGCACATGATCGTTCCTGGCAATCGTGGCCAGCATGTCGCGCCGCAGCTCCCGCTTCCCTGCCCAGAAAGGCGAAGCGGAAATATTCAGTACAAAATTTCCGCCCGACCGTATCAAAGCCTCGACCGGATCGACGCTGTAAAGTTGGCGGTTCCAGAAATGCTTGTCATTCCACGCGTCCTCGCAAATTGTCAAAGCCATCTGCTTTCCGCAAAACGGGAACAGAACCTGGCTGCGAGCCGGCGCAAAATTCCGCACCTCATCGAAGACGTCGTAGGTCGGCAGCAGCATTTTGGATTGCACGAACTTGATCTTCCCCTCGAGCAGCAGAGCGGCGGAATTCATCACTGACTTGCCCGCCTCCGCGTGCGCCGGCGTCACCAGCCCGCAGATCACCGCAATGCCTTGCGTCTCGGCGGCGATATGCTCGGCGGCTTCCCGGTTATGGCTGACGAAGGATGCCCGTTCCACCAAATCTCGAGGCGGATATCCGCAAATGGAAAGTTCAGGGAAAAGAATCAGGCCCGCGCCCTGCGATTTCGCCCGCCGCGCATAATCAATGATCTTTGCCGAATTCCCGGCAAAGTCTCCAACGATGGGATTGATTTGGCCCAGCGCGATGTGCACAGTTTCAGTTTAAAACAAACCCGACGCTGGAATTGCGCCCTGTAATCACGACCATCCCAGACGGGTAGCCTTCGGCGAAGAAGTGGCACAAACTAGTGTTCAACATCTTAAGCGTGATACCTGCTCGCCTAGATCAACCTTCGAGCATTACACTTTTTTGGCTTCGACGATCGACAGTGGACCTTCAGTAGCGATGACGCGCGCCAGCCGGAAACCCGCACCCCGTAACAGCTTTGCGAACTCGGTTTTCGTCCGTTCACGACCGCGCGGCGTAAGCACCAGCATTTCTAGATCGAGCAGCTTGCCGTAATGCGGCGTGTTGCTGGCGGGCAGGACCGGGTCCACAATCAGTACCTTGCCACGCGCGTCGAGCGCTCGATGGCATGCTTGAAGAATTCGCGTCGCCGAATCGTCGTCCCAGTCGTGAACAATGTGCTTCATGATGATCGCATCGGCGCCCGACGGCAGTTCCTTGAAGAAATCGCCGCTTTCGATCCGCACCCTGCTGGTGATGCCAGCACGAGCGAATGTGGCGGCGGCACCAGCCGCAACATGCGGAAGATCGAACAGTACGCCACGCATCGTCTTATGACGACTCAGGACCGTGGTCAGCAGCAATCCATGTCCTCCCGCAACGTCCATCAGTGTCTCTACTCCTTTGAAATCATATGCGTCGGACGTCGCGCGGGCTTCCATAGCGCTGATTGACGTCATCGCTTCGTCGAAGACCGCGGACGCCTCTGGATTTCGCGAAAAGTGCTCGAATATAGGCGCGTTGAAGACGTGATCAAACGCCGGCATACCCGTCTTCACGCTGTAGCTGAGCTGTCCCCACGGGCGCCAGGTGATGTCATGAGCGGTAAAACGCGCGTACCCAGCAAGGCTCTTCGGGTGGTCGCTCCGAAGCAGCTGTCCCATACCCGTAAGTCGGAACCGATGGTCGGCACTCTCGGCGAATAGTCCCACGCTCGCTAGTGCCCTTAGCAACCGATATAGCCCGTCCTCTGATACGCCGGCTTCACGAGCGACATCTCTGCACTGCCGCTCTCCCTTCGCGAGCTGGTCGGGTACGCCGATTTCAACTATGGTGCCAATTGCCTGGCTGATCCACTTGCCGACAACCATCTGGAAGAGAACATCATACGGACGCGTTGTAGAAGTTGGATTCCCTCGGCTCTTAGCCATAAGTCTCCTTAAGCATTGTGTCGCCTGCATTCTAAAGACGGCACTCGTGAAAGGTAAACTGACTGTGTGCGTCCGAAGAGTAGGCTAGTTTCAGATTACTCGACTGCTTGGCGATTGGGTCGTCCGGCAAAACCGGACGTTATTTTGTCATTGGCGCAAATGCCGATTACGCTCAAACTCTTCCGTTGGGACCTGACCGGCAGCAATCGCAAATTCAAAAGCCAGAAAGCGATGATTTATAAGCAGCTCTGCGAACTTCTGAAAGAATTGAGTACTAGCAAGCTCGTCGGCGGAGAATGCCCTGAACGAGCCCTTGCCATTGTTTTAGGACATTCTGCTCAGCTATGGTTTTTTGATTTCCTGAAGGGCGTTTCTTCGATTTCAGATACGCCGGCATTCGCTTCCGAGGCTGGGATCGGGAGATCAAGGCACACCACCTATTTGGCAGAGTATTTGAAAGCAGAGTATCTGCTTCAAATGAGCGAAATCAAGGAAAATCCACCGAAGACGCCCGTCATTGCGCGTCATCCGGAGCGCGGATGGAATCCTAGTACTGCACGGAGGACGTCCGGAAATGTGGCTGTGGCGGGTCCGGAAGCGGCGTCACCGGGGGCGGAGTTGACGCGCCCCCACCCGGACTATTGCTAGGCGCATCTTCTCCCGGTCGGCGTAGAGTAGGAGCCTTCACTGGTTTGTTTTCTTTTTGGGCTGCGCTGGCAACGGTGGGACCGCCCAGCTCAACTTCTTTCTCGGTGCGGACGACTTTTTCGCCACTCACCTTCATGCTTTCGACGCGCACCACTTCGTCACCTACGACGCGGACAAAATCTACATCTTGGGGTGGCTCGCCATAGATCCAATCTTCGTATTCGGTCTCGCCATCTTTTTCGCGTATTTTTTTCGGCGGGCGGCCCTTGGCATAAATCACCATCTCGCGGTTCATCCCGACCAGCACCTGGTGGTTCTTGATGGCTTCTTTAACTTTGGGGGGAACTGATTCCAAATACGCGTCTACCGCCGATTTGGAGTCGAAATCAAAAACCGGCCAAAGCATCTGCTTGACCTGCTCCACCGTGAGATCCGGAACATGGTGATCGAAAATTACATCGACGTAAGAACCGCGAGGATTGTTAATGGGATCCGGTGTCGAGTTGCCACCCGGAGTACCGCCAACGCCATTCGCGCCGATCTGAATGTGCTGATACCACTTTTCTTTTTTGACCGGCCCGCCGTTGATCTCAAAATGCATGCGGTCGTTCTTCAGATCAAAGCGCGTGATTATCGCGCGATCACCGGGCTTTACCGAAGGTCC
>Ga0157372_10009399_pt1 | contig 10399 bp, 8 predicted proteins | sample C55metaG_FD_115307 | JGI IMG/M metagenome (GOLD analysis project Ga0157372, IMG submission 115307) | Corn rhizosphere microbial communities from Kellogg Biological Station, Michigan, USA - C5-5 metaG | ecosystem: Host-associated > Plants > Roots > Rhizosphere > Soil | place: USA: Michigan...
TCGTCGCTGATGCCGTTGCCGCCCATCATGTCGCGCGCCAGCCGCGCGATGTCGAGCGCCTTGCCGCACGAGTTGCGCTTCAGGATCGACGTGATCTCGACCGCCGCCGTGCCTTCGTCCTTCATGCGTCCGAGGCGGAGGCAGCCCTGCAAGCCGAGCGTGATCTCGGTCTGCATGTCGGCGAGCTTCTTCTGGATCAGCTGGTTGGCGGCAAGCGGCTTGCCGAACTGCTTGCGGTCGAGGACGTACTGGCGCGCGCGGTGCCAGCAGTCCTCGGCGGCGCCGAGCGCACCCCAGGCGATGCCGTAGCGCGCCGAGTTGAGGCACGTGAACGGGCCCTTCAGCCCGCGCACCTCCGGGAACGCGTTCTCCTCCGGGCAGAAGACCTCGTCCATCACGATCTCGCCGGTGATCGACGCGCGCAAGCCGACCTTGCCGTGGATCGGCGGCGTCGTCAGCCCCTTGGCGCCCTTCTCGAGGACGAAGCCGCGGATCGCGCCCTCGTCGTCCTTCGCCCAGACGACGAAGACGTCGGCGACCGGCGAGTTGGTGATCCACATCTTGCTGCCCGAGAGCGAGTAGCCGCCCGCGACCTTCTTCGCCCGCGTGATCATGCTGCCGGGGTCGGAGCCGTGGTTCGGCTCGGTGAGGCCGAAGCAGCCGATCCACTCGCCGCGCGCGAGCCTCGGCAGGTACTTCTGCTTCTGCGCCTCGGTGCCGAACTCGTTGATCGGCACCATCACGAGCGAGCTCTGCACGCTCATCATCGAGCGGTAGCCCGAGTCGACGCGCTCGATCTCGCGCGCGACCAGCCCGTAGCAGACGTAGTTCAGCGCGCCGCCGCCGTACTGCTCCGGAATCGTCGCGCCGAGCAGCCCGAGCTCGCCCATCTCGCGAAAGATCGCGACGTCGGTCGTGCCCTCGCGAAACGCCCCGAGCACGCGCGGCGCGAGCCGGTCCTGCGCATACGCGCGCGCCGCCTCGCGAACCGCGCGCTCGTCGCCGGTGAGCTGCTGGTCGAGCAGCAGTGGATCGTCCCAGTGGAAGCTTGCCTTCGTCTTGGCCATCGGGTTCTCCTGTGCGCGTTGCGCCGTCAGTCGGGGACGACCGCGGTGACCTCGATCTCGACCTTGGCGCGGTCTTCCATCAGCGCGGTCACCTCGACCGCGGTCATCGCGATGTCGTAGTTGCCGATGATCTCGCGAAACGCGGCGCCGACGGCGCGCCCTGCGGCGAGGTACTCGCGCTTGCTCGTCACATACCACGTCATGCGAACGATGTGCTCGGGGCGCGCGCCGCCGGCGCGCAGCACGTCGGCGATGTTGGCGAGCGCGGTGCGCGCCTGGTCGGCGAAGGCGTCGCTCGCGAAGACGCCCTCCGGGCTCCAGCCGATCTGGCCGGCGATGTAGATCTGGCGGCCGCGCGCGGCGACGCCGTTGGCGTAGCCCTTCGGCCGCGGCCAGCCGGCCGGCAGCAGTGCTTCCTTCGTCATCGCGTCTCCTTGGTCGCCGCCGGCGCGTGGCTCTTCAGCAAGTCGCGGCCGATGATCAGCTGCTGCACTTCGCTCGCGCCTTCGTAGATGCGCAGCGCGCGAATCTCGCGGTAGAGACGCTCGACGGTCTCCCCGCTCTGCACGCCGCGACCGCCCCAGATCTGCACCGCGGCGTCGACGACCTGCTGCGCGCCTTCGGTGGCTGCGAGCTTGGCCATCGCCGCCTCGCGCGTCACCGTGCGGCCCTGGTCGCGCAGCCATGCCGCGCGGTAGGTGAGAAGCGCGGCGGCGTCGATCGTCGTCGCCATCTCCGCGAGCTTCGCTTGCGTCAGCTGGAAGTCGCCGAGGACGCCGCCGAACATGCGACGCGAGGTCGCCCGCGCCATGCCTTCGGCGAACGCGCGGCGCGCGAAGCCGAGCGCGGCGGCGGCGACCGAGGTGCGGAAGACGTCGAGCGTTCGCATCGCGATCTTGAAGCCCTCGCCTTCTTCGCCGATGCGCTGCGCCGCTGGAACGCGGCAGCCGGAGAAGCGCAGGCGCGCGAGCGGATGCGGTGCGATGACGTCGATCCGCTCGGCGATCGCGAAGCCCGGCGCGTCGCGCTCGACGACGAAGGCGGTGATGCCGCGCGCGCCTTTCGACTGCGGATCGTTCGCGTCGCCGGTCCGTGCGAAGACGACGTAGCCATCGGCGATGCCGCCGTTCGAGATCCACGTCTTCTCGCCGTCGAGGACGTAACCGTCGCCGTCGCGCCGCGCCGCGCATGCCATCGCGGCGACGTCCGACCCCGCATCGGGCTCGGACAAAGCGAACGCGGCGATCGCTTCGCCGCGCGCGACGCGAGGCAACCAGCGCGCTTTCTGCGCATCGCTGCCGGCGAGGCTGATCGCTCCCGAGCCGAGCCCCTGCATCGCGAACGCGAAGTCGGCGAGGCCGTCGTGGCGCGCGAGCGTCTCGCGCGCGAGGCAGATCGCGCGCGTGTCGATCGCGTCGCCGCTGCCGCCGTGGGCGCGGCCGGCGACCGCGTGCGCGAGCCAGCCGCCGTCGCCGAGCGCGCGGACGAGCCGGCGGCACTCGGCGTCGACCGCGTCGCGCTCGTTCGGGTGCGCGTGGCCGACGTTCGTCGCCGCCCAGGCGTCGAGCGAACGCGCGAACGCGCGATGCCGCTCGTCGAAGAACGGCAACTCGAGGTGCGCGAACGCGCCTTGCCCGTGGTCCATGGTCACCACCGCGGCGCGACGCGCTCGCCCGGGAGGACGTCGTACGGATCGCCCCAGCCCGGCATCGTGCGCAGCCGGTCGCGCCACGCCGCGATCTTCGCGAAGCGCTCCTCGAGGACGATGCCGCTCTCGTCGGCGGGATAGAAGAGATAACCCGAGAGCGAGATGTCGGCGATCGAGAACGCGTCGCCGACGACGAAGTCGCGGCCGGCGAGGTGCCGGTCGAGGATGCCGAAGGCGTTGTCGATGCGCGGCTTCAGGAACGCCGCGACCGCCGGGTCGGGGGCGGTGGCGGCGAACGACTTCATGAACCGCCAGGTCGCGAAGTAGCTCGTGAACTTGTGGTTGTCGAAGAAGAGCCAGCGCAGGACCTCGCGGCGTTCGTCCGCGTCGCGGCCGCCGAACCTGCCGTGCTGCTCCGCCAGCATCGTCAGGATGACGCCCGACTGCGTGAACCTGGTGCCGCGCTCGTCCTCGAGCACCGGCACCTCGCCCATCTCGTTGACGCGGTCGCGCCAGGCCGGATCGCGGGTCGCGCCGCCCGCGAACTCGGCGAAGCCCATCGGCACCGGCTGCCAGGGGACGCCGAGCGCGCGCAGCAGGAACGCGACCTTGAAGGTGTTGCCCGACTGGCTGAAACCATGGAGCTTCCACATGGTCAATTGCCCTCGAAGCGCGGCTTCTGCTTCGCAGCGAACGCTTCGTACGCGCGCGTGAAGTCGTTGGTCAGCATGCAGATCGCCTGCGCCTGCGCCTCCGACTCGATTGCCTGCTCGATCGTCATCGCCCACTCGTGGTGGAGCATCGTCTTCGTGATCCCGTTGGCGAACGTCGGCCCGGCGACGAGCTCGCGCGCGAGCGCCGTCGCCTCGTCGTGCAGCCGCTCGGGGGCGACGAGCCGGTTCAGGAAGCCCCAGCGCTCGGCCTCTTCGCCGCCGAGCGCGCGGCCGGTGTAGAGCAGCTCGCTCGCACGGCCCTGGCCGACGATCCGCGGCAGCATCGCGCACGCGCCCATGTCGCAGCCGGCGAGGCCGACGCGGTTGAAGAGGAACGCTGTCTTCGAGCGTGCGGTGCCGACGCGCAGGTCGGATGCCATCGCGAGGATCGCGCCGGCGCCCGCGCAGACGCCGTCGATCGCGGCGACGATCGGCTGCGGGCAGAGCCGCATCGCCTTGACGACGTCGCCGGTCATGCGCGTGAACGTCAACAGCTCGGGCGCCTTCAGCTTCACCAGCGGGCCGATGATCTCGTGGACGTCGCCGCCTGAGCAGAAGTTGTCGCCGGCGCCCGAGAGCACGATCGCGTGGACGTCGTCGGCGTGCTTGAGCGCGCCGAACAGGTCGCGCAGCTCGGCGTACGAGTCGAACGTCAGCGGGTTCTTGCGCTCGGGTCGGCTCAGCGTGATGCCCGCGACGCCGGCGTCGACGCTCCACGCGAAGTGGCGCGCCTGGTAGCCGGCGAGCGGCTTGACGTTGCCGGCGACGAGCGCAGGGTCGACGCGCGTTGGGTTCTCGCTCATGACAGGGGAGCCTCCGCACGTTGGTCGTTGCGAACGAGATGGACGCGCAGCTGGCCGAGCTGGGCGTGCAGCTGCTGGACGGCGGCGGCGTCGAGCCCGGCGAAGAGCTCGAGGATCCACGCTTCGTGCTCGCGCGCCATCGCCTCGAAGCTGCGCCTGCCTTTGGCCGTCAGGCGGACGATCCACGCACGCCGGTCGGCCGGGTCGCTCGCGCGCACGACGACGCCTTCGCGCGCGAGCTCGTCGGTGAGCCCGGTGACGTTGCCGCCGGTCACCATCAGGAGCTGCGACAGCTCGCTCATCTTCATGCCGTCCTTGAAGCGGTAGAGCTGCGCCATGTAGTCGAAGCGCGCGAGCGAGATGCCGAAGCGCTCGCGGAGCCGCCGGCGGATCTCGGTCTCGATCTGCGTCGTGCACGCGAGCATGCGCAGCCACAGCCGCAGCGCCGCGTGGTCGCCGCTGCCGGCACGCGCCTCGTGACCGAGCTCCTGAGCGTCCTCGAGGACGGCGTGCGACGGGTCGTGCTTCATGTTCAGTGGCCCGAGGTTCATGCGCCGAGCGCCCGGTTCGCCTGCTCGAGCGGCGACAGCCCCGCGCCTTGCGCCGCCAGCTGCTTCTCGCGCTCGAGGTTGCGCTCGAGCTGGAGCTTGGCCGAGCGGTACTGCTTCGGCCACTCGATCTCGGTGACGCCGATCTTCGCCGCTTCGAGCAGCGTCCACGCCGGGTTGGCGAGGTGCGGCCGCGCGATCGCGCACAGGTCGGCGCGGCCGGCGGCGACGATGCTGTTGACGTGGTCGGCCTCGGAGATCGCGCCGACCGCGATCGTCGCGATGCCGGCCTCGTTGCGGATGCGGTCAGAGAACGGCGTCTGGTACATGCGGCCGTAGACCGGCTGCTGCCGCTTGCTGACCTGCCCCGACGAGCAGTCGATGAGGTCGGCGCCGGCGGCCTTGAACGCGCGCGCGATCTCGACCGCGTCGTCGGGAGTGATGCCGCCCTCGACCCAGTCGTGCGCCGAGATGCGGACCGAGATCGGCAGCTCCTTCGGCCACACCTCGCGGACCGCCGCGAAGACCTCGAGCGGATAGCGCAGCCGGTTCGCGAGCGAGCCCCCGTAGTCGTCGGTCCGCTGGTTGGTGAGCGGCGAGATGAACGACGACAGCAGGTAGCCGTGCGCGCAGTGCAGCTCGAGCCAGTCGAAGCCGGCCTCGGCGGCGAAGCGCGCGGCGCGGACGAAGTCGGCACTGACGCGGTCCATGTCGGCGCGCGTCATCGCGCGCGACCAGTCGCTGACGCCGTCGAGGTACTGCTGCGGCGACGCCGAGATCAGCGGCCAGTTGCCGTGCTCGAGCGGCTGGTCCTCGCCTTCCCACGGCACCCGCGTCGAGCCCTTGGCGCCGGCGTGACCGAGCTGCATCGCGATCTTCGCTTCGCTGTTGGCGTGGACGAAGTCGACGATCCGCTTCCACGCGTCGCGCTGCGCTTCGTTCCACAGGCCAGGGCACGCCGGCGTGATGCGAGCGTCGGGTGAAGGGCACGTCATCTCGGCGACGACCATGCCCGCGCCGCCCATCGCGCGCGCGCCGAGATGGACGAGGTGGTAGTCGCCGGGGATGCCGGCTGTGCACGAGTACTGCGCCATCGGCGAGACGACGATCCGGTTCTTCAGCGTCACGCCGCGCACGGCGAAAGGCGTCAGCATCGGCGGAACCGGCGCGTGCGGCGCGACCCGCGTCAGGCCGGCGCTCGCCGCGATCCAGTCCTCGTAATCCTCGACGTAGCCCTTGTCGCGCAGGCGCAGGTTCTCGTGGCTGATGCGCTGGCTGCGCGTCAGCAGCGAATACGCGAACTGCGCCGGCGGCAGATGGACGTAGCGGTCGACGTGCTCGAACCACTCGGTCGAGTTGCGCGCCGCGTTCTGGATCTTCAGCACCTCGACGCTGCGCACCGCTTCGTAGTCGACGAGCGCCGCATCGAGGTCGCCGGGGTGCCTGGCGATCGAACGCGCGAGGTCGATCGCGTCCTCGACGGCGAGCTTGGTCCCCGAGCCGACCGAGAAGTGCGCGGTGTGCGCGGCGTCGCCCATCAGCACGATCGGAGTCGCTCCCGCCGGCCCGCCGCGGTGCACCCACGTCTGGCAGACGACGCGCGGGAAACGGATCCACTGTGCAGAGCCGCGCAGGTGCGCGGCGTTCGACATCAGCCGATGGCCGTCGAGGTGCTCGGCGAAGAGGCGCTCGCAGAACGCGATCGACTCCTCCTTTTCCATCGCGTCGATCCCCGCCGCGCGCCAGACGCGCTCGGGGGTCTCGACGATGAAGGTCGAGGTGTCGTCGTCGAAGCGATACGCGTGCGCCTGGAACCAGCCCCACTCGGTCTCCTCGAAGGCGAACGTGAACGCCTCGAAGAGCTTGCTGGTGCCGAGCCAGACGAAGCGGCAGTCGCGGACGTCGATGTCGGGCCGGTACGTCTCTGCGTGGCGGGTGCGGATGCGGCTGTTGAGACCGTCGCTCGCGATCACGAGGTCGGCTTCGGCGGCGTACGCGTCCTCGCTCTGCACGTCGGTCTCGAAGACGAGGCGGACGCCGAGTTCTTCGCAGCGCGCCTGCAGGATGTTGAGCAGGCGCTTGCGGCCGATGCCGCAGAAGCCGTGGCCGCCGGAGCGGATCTTGTGGCCGCGGATGTTGACCTCGATGTCGTCCCAGTGGGAGAAGCTGTCGAGGATCTCCGCCGCGCTCTTCGCGTCGGCGGCCTGGAGGTTGCCGAGCGTCTGGTCGGAGAAGACGACGCCCCAGCCGAACGTGTCGTACGGCTTGTTGCGCTCGACCACCGTGATGTCGTGGCGCGGGTCCTGCTGCTTCATGAGCAGCGCGAAGTACAGACCCGAGGGGCCGCCGCCGATGCAGACGATCTTCATGCGACGCCGATACTTTAGAGGTAAAGCAGTCTAGTCGAAGGCGACGCGCCTGGCAAGCGCGTTCGCGACCTCGCGGTCCCACGTGCCGGCACCGACGCCGCGCTCGCGGAGGACGAATTTCTGCACCTTGCCGTTGCCGGTCCGCGGCAGGTCGACGACGACGTCGAGATAGCGCGGGATCGCGAACTTCGGCAACCGCTCGGCGCACCAGGCGCAGAGCGCCGCCGGGTCCACCGCCGCGCCGTCGCGCGCGACGATCGCGGCCATGACCTCGTCCTCGGCGAGCTCGGAGCGGGCCGGGAAGACCGCGGCTTCGGCGACCGCCGGGTGTGCGAGCAGGACCTGCTCGACCTCGTACGACGAGACGTTCTCGCCGCGACGGCGGATCGCGTCCTTGAGGCGGTCGAGGAAGCGAAAGCGCCCGTCGGCTTCGCGGACGACGCGGTCGCCGGTGTGGAACCAACCGTTGCGCCACGCCTCGACGGTCTGCTCGGGGCGTCCGAAGTAGCCCGATGCGAACGACCACGGCTCGCTGGCGCGCAGCACGAGCTCGCCGGCTTCGCCCGGCGGCAGCTCGGCGTCGTCGGCGTCGACGACGCGCGCCTCGAAGCCGGGCTGGACGCGGCCCATCGTGCCGTCGGGCGGGGCGTCGCGGCCGGCGGCGATCGCGAAGTTGGTCTCGGTCGAGCCGTAGCCTTCGACGAGGCGAATGCCGGTTCGCGCCGCGAATGCAGTCGCCGCCGCGGGCGGAACACCGGGTCCGAGGCCGACGCGAACGCGGTGCGCGCGCTCGGCAGCGCTCGCGGGCCGGGCGAGCAGCATCGGCACCATCGCGCCGAGCAGATAGACGACGGTCGCACCGCCGCCTTGGACCTGCTGCCAGTAGCGCGACGCCGAGAAGCGATCTTCGAACACCGCTTCGGCGCCGCTGACGAGCGCCTGCGCGATCGTGTTGAGCGCGTTGATGTGAAAGAGCGGCAGCGTCGTGCCGAGGACGTCGTCCGCGCCGACGCCGAGGATGCGCGCGGTGTGGATGCCCCAGGCCGCGTACTGCGCGTGCGGCACGACGACGCCCTTCGCCGGCCCGGTCGTCCCCGACGTGTAGAGGATCGCGAGCGGATCGCCGGGACGGATCGGCGCGGCGTCGCACCTCGGCGCTGCGGCGGCGGCGAGCGCGGGCCAGCGCCCGATCGCGACGGGACTCGCGTCGGGGAGCACGCCGTCGCCGGCGACCGCGATCGCGGCGAGCGATGTCGCCGCGAGCGTGACGTGGCGCAAGCGCTCGACGCAAGCGCCGTCGACGACGAGAACGCGCGCGCCGCTGTCACGCAGCGCGTACTCGATCTGCGGCGCCATCGACGCGGTGTGGATCGGCACGGCGACGGCGCCGATCCAGCCGCAGCCCAGCCAGGCCGCGACGCACTCGGCGCGGTTGCCGCAGAGAAGCGCGACGCGGTCGCCGGCTTCGACGCCGAGCGCGCGCAGCGCGGCGCCCGCTGCGGCGGCGACGCCCGGCGCATCGGCATGGCACCATGCCGCACCGGCGATGCGCACGAACGCGCGCCCGTCGTGCCGCGCCGCCGCGTCGGCGAGCATCGCCGGCAGCGTGCGGCGCGCGAGGTCGGCCGCGTTCATGGTGTCACCGGGACGTCGTCGGTCCCGCCGCCGAGATACGCCGCCTGCACGCGCGGATCGCTCGCCAGCGCCGCAGATGGCCCGGCGAACGCGATCTCGCCGGTCTCGAGGACGTAGCCGTGGTCCGAGATCTCGAGCGCGGCGCGCGCGTTCTGCTCGACGAGCAGGATCGAGACGCCGTCGTCGCGCAGCGTGCGCACGATCGCGAGGATGTCGCGGACGACGAGCGGCGCGAGCCCGAGGCTCGGCTCGTCGAGCAGCAGAAGCCTCGGCGTCGACATCAGCGCGCGGCCGAGCGCGAGCATCTGCCGCTCGCCGCCCGAGAGCGTGTCGGCGCGCTGCGTCGCGCGCTCGGCGAGGCGCGGGAAGCGCGCGCAGACGCTGTCGAGCCGCTCGGCGAGCGCGCTGCCCCGCGTTCGCGTCGCGTAAGCGCCGAGCAGCAGGTTGTCGCGCACCGAGAGCTCGCCGAACAGCTCGCGCCGCTCGGGAACGAGCGTCATGCCGCGCTCGACGCGCGCTTCGACATCGAGCGCAGCAAGGTCGTTGCCTTCGAAGCGAAGCGTGCCCTGCGAAGGCAGCAGCCCCATCACCGCGGCGAGCAGCGTCGTCTTGCCCGCCCCGTTCGGCCCGATCACCGAGACGATCTCGCCCGGCGCGAGCGCCAGGCCGACACCGCGCACCGCCTCGACCTGGCCGTACGCGACGTGCAGATCGGCGACTTCGAGGAGCGCGGCGCTCATGCCGCGACTCCGAGGTACGCGTCCTGCACGAGCGGGTCCGCGCGCACCTGGGCGGGCGCGCCCTCGGCGAGCTTCTGGCCGAAGTTCATGACGACGATGCGGTCGACGAGGCGCATCACGAAGTCCATGTCGTGCTCGACGATGAGGATCGTGACGCCGTCGTCGCGCAGGCGTTTCAGCAGCGCCGCGAGCGCGTCCTTCTCGCGCCGCCTGAGGCCCGCAGCCGGCTCGTCGAGGACGAGCAGCACCGGGTCGGCGGCAAGCGCACGCGCGATCTCGAGGACGCGCTGCGTGCCGAGCGGCAGGCTGCCAGCGGGCTCGTGCGCTCGTTGTACGAGGCCGATCCGCTCGAGCTGGCGCCACGCTTCCGCACGCACGCGAAGCTCGTCGCCCCGGTCCAGGCGGAAGCCCGCGCGCAGCACGCCGGCGCCCGTGCGTGCATAGGCGCCGAGCGCGACGTTGTCGAGCAGGCTCATCTGCGGCCTCAGCTTGACGTGCTGGAAGGTGCGCGCGAGGCCCATCCGCGCGACTTCCTTCTGCGCGCGTCCAGTGACGTCGCGGCCGAGGAAACGGACGCGCCCGGCGGTCATCGGCAGCGTGCACGTCAGGAGGTTGAACATCGTCGACTTGCCGGCGCCGTTCGGCCCGATCAGGCCGACGATCTCGCCGGCGTCGACGACGAAGCCGACCCGGTCGACGGCGACGAGACCGCCGAAGCGCTTGGTCGCGCCGTCGACCTCGAGGATGCGCGTGCCGTGCGCGGGCGGCGTACGTCGCGGCAGCGGCTCCGCGGCGGCGAGCGCCGCGGTGTCGACCGCGGAAGCCGGCGGCCATCGTCGGCGCCACCAGCGCACGGCCCAGCCGCTCAGCCCCGCA